>Ga0315289_10004550_pt1 | contig 20640 bp, 20 predicted proteins | sample YL17G11_40_MG_FD_203452 | JGI IMG/M metagenome (GOLD analysis project Ga0315289, IMG submission 203452) | Sediment microbial communities from Yellowstone Lake, YNP, Wyoming, USA - YL17G11_40 | ecosystem: Environmental > Aquatic > Freshwater > Lake > Sediment | place: USA: Wyoming | collected... | reverse complement strand
ATTTAATTACTTTATTAATACAAAAAATTCAAATAATATTCAGTTCTTTATCTTTTCAATGGCAAGACTACTTTTTGAATATACCAAATTGATAAGATTAACAGGTCTTGGTGGCTTATCACTTGCACCAGTTTTTGGAGTGTTAAGTCTTGTTGATATCGGAACTATTTTAGATATAAGGATTATCGGACTTCTTTTACTGCTAGGAATTTTTAAATCAATATTTGGTTTTGTACAAAATGATTATGCAGATATTGAACTGGACAGATTATCCTATGAAACTAAAACAAGACCCTTAGTAACAGGAATTATTTCTAAAAAAGCTGCAATACTTATTTGTGCAATATGTTTCATTGGTACATTCATTATTGTTTTTACATTTTTTTATAAGAATCAATCTTCATTTTATCTGGGTGTTTTATGTATCCTTTTATCAGCTTTATTTGGAAGTATCTACAATTTCTATGGAAAAAAATTTTCGGCCTCTCCTTTTATTGCTGCTCTTGCAGATGCATTGTATGTTTTAGTTGGAGCATTTTTTGTGTCACCAACTGGAACACTAAGTATTTTTACATGGGTTATTTTTATTTTGGTTTATAATCAGTTTTTGTTTATGACAATTGTTGTTGGTGGGGTAAAAGATGCAGATCATGATTATCTTATGAATGTAAAAAATTTAGCTTTAGCAAGTGGAGTAAAAGTAACAGATGATAAAAAGGTATTTATTCCTTTAAAATTTAAAGCATTTGGGCTTGGGATAAGATTAATTTCATCATTTGTTTTATTTGTTCCTTTTATATTTTATGGTAAAGAATACCAAATTTGGGAAATTTTAATTTTAGCTTTAATAGCAATTAGTGTGTTATTTTTAACTGTAAGGTTACTGAATATCAAAAGCCTTGAAAATAGGGATGAGACAGTAAAACTTGCTGGTTTACAAGGAATTTTAAGATTTGCCTTTGTTCCATTTCTATTACTACCTTTGATTGGTTTGATTTATACGTTATTACTACTTTTATTTCCTTTAGTATGGTACATAATTTTCACCCCGTTCACTGGTAAAAAGTTATTTAAAGAATTAATGTGATTATTTGGTATTATGTACGATATTATCATTATCGGAGGAAATCTTTCTGGTGCATCAGCAGCTATTAATGCATCTTTAAAAGATGTTAATATTGCAATTGTTGAGCGGAACAAAAAACCATTTAATCCAGCTCATTGTGGTGAAGGAATTCCGGATCTAACAGCACAATGGTTAAATCTTGATGAAATTGGATGTTCATATAATAAGATAAATCAAACAAATATAAAATTAGGTTCTAAAGAATATATCTTAAAAATGAAAAAACATAAGATGATTGTTTTTGATAGAAACTATGTTGAAAATAAGTTACTAGAAAAAGCAAAAAAAGAAGGTGCGGAATTATTTTTAGGAATAAAAATGAAGGATTTTAAATCACCCAATGAAATAATTCTTGATAATGGTAACTCAATAAAAGGTAAGGTTATAATTGACGCAAGTGGTATTGCATGTCAAGTAGGTAGACGAATAGGAATTTATACTAAATTAAAACAAGAAGATATAGGAGTTTGTATTCAAAGCACTGTTCAAAGTAATTTTGATGCAAATATTATGAAATTTTGGCATCTTAAGCCTTATGCTCCTCTTGGATACGCATGGTTATTTCCAAAAAGTGAAAAAATCGCAAATATTGGTTTGGGTGTACCTGGTGGAGAAAAACAAGATTTAGAAAAATTACTTGAAAAATATATTTCATTTACAACTAACGGTAATTATAAAATTCTAAACACTTTTAAATCTTGTTTGCCACAGGCAGCACCAATTAAGCCTCTTGTTAAAGATAACATAATGATTGTAGGAGATGCAGCAAGATTAGTTCACTCTTCATCCGGTGCAGGAATTGGAAATGCATTATTTTCTGGTAGTCTTGCTGGAATAATTGCAGCAAGATATGCCTGTGGAGAAATATCATCATTACAAATTTATGAAGATGCTATGCAACAAAAGATTAAGAGATTAAGGAATGATTATATAAAAAAAGATAAAGCAATTAAAGATGAAAAAATGTATTTGAAAATATTTGGTAGAGGAGTTTTTATTTTTAATATTTTTAATAAAATTTTACCAAGTTTTTCTGAAAGAATTGTTGAAATAACACTTGAAAAAGATAAAAAAATTTTAGAATTAAACAAAGGAACATCTATTCTTTTATAATTTATTATAAGTAAAATTTTTTTACTATAGATTTAAATTATATAAAACATATTTCAATTTATGTTTTACACTAAACTTAAAACAAATACTTTTCAACATTATCCAACAAAAGTCCCTCCTAAAGATATTATACCATCAGATGACGCATTTCATGGGTCAAAAAAACGGATTTCAGCAGAATGGTGGTATTTTGACGCTAATTTCACTAACAATTATAGTTTACATATTGGTTGTAGAACATTCTCCAAAAAAAATAAAGGAATGGTTTCTCCATTTTTAGAGATTTATAAAGATGGTAAATTAGAGGCTAAAGCTGTAAAAAGATATTTATTTAATCAATTTCAAACATCCTCAGATTATCCGATAGTCAAACTAGCAAATAATACAATTATAAATTTTGATCAAGAAAGGTTTGATAAAAAAGGGGAATGGGTCTACAATATTCTTTTAGAATTAGAAGACAACAAAGTTGATTTAGCCTTTATTGGAACAACCAAAGGTTTTAAGTATGAAACAGAAGCAGAAAGCTGGACAGTAGCTTTACCAAAAGCAATAGTTAATGGTGAAATAACAGTCAATGGAAAAAAGATAAAAGTAAATGGTATTGGTTATCATGATCATAACTGGAATTATTCTATTCTAACCGCTCTAAATTATGGGAAAGGATGGTATTGGGGCAAAATAATGAGCAAAACTTTAACTGTATCCTGGGCAGATGTTATTAAATCAGCTACTAAAGGAGAGATACTAGCCGTTATAAGTCAAGATAATCAAGGTTACATCCCAACAAATGCAGAAAATATTTATTTCAAACCAGAAAATTTTGTTAGAAATCATGGAAGAAAAATGCCAATAAATTTTACTTTAAAAATTGATGATATTGTTAATGGAATACCGATTAAAGTAGATGTTGAAATGAAATCCTTAGAGGTTCATTGTAATAGGGTTTTAGTAATAGCACCTTATTGGAGATATCACGTTAAAGCAAAGGGGTATATCTCCATTGATTCACTAAAAGAACCAGTAAACGAACAACAAATAATGGAATTTTTAAGATTTAGTTAAGAAAACATTATAAAACGAAAATGATTCGCAATTAATTATAAGATGAACAAAAAAAAAGTATGCATAATAGGAGCGGGAATCAGTGGATTAACTGCTGGAGCACTTTTAACAAAAAAAGGTTTCAACGTTACAATATACGAAAAAGAGCCGTACATCGGTGGAAGAGCTCTTTCATTTGATGGATCTAAAATAACTTTTGAAGAGTATAATAATTTATTATCAAGATTCAATATGAATGTACCTTTTTCAGAGCCACCTTTAGAAGAAATTTTTAAGAATAGGATGTTAGATGGTTATAATTTAGATCTTGGGTATCACGCAATTGGAGGCGGAGTTTTATCAAATACAAACAGTTTATTATCTGAATTCAATGAAAAAGTGGATATTAAAGAATCATCTGTTGGATTAATAAAAGAAAATGGTTACGATTTTCCTTTTCTTTCAAAAATTGATAAAATCAAGATTGCACCTAAAATTTTACGTCTCCTTTTTGCTAGTGAAAAAACATTACAAAGTTTAGATAATGTTTCAATTTCTGAAACAATAAAAAAATACGGTAAAGGTAAGATGAAACTTATCCTTGAGATTTTTTCTAGATCTATTAGTACAATAAATAATCTTGATGATATATCAACTGGGGAAATGTTTCGGGCACAAAAAAATCTTTACAAAGGATCAAAACCAGTAGGATACCCAAAAAACGGCCTTGGGGAGATACATCAGAAACTAGCTAAGGCTATCACAAGCCGTGGTGGAATAATCCAGACAGGAACACCGGTACAAAAAATTCTCATTGATGGAACAACAGCAATCGGAGTCATGGTTGGGAATAAAGAATATAGGTTTGATACCATTATCTCAACATTATTAGTACAGAACCTTTTCTCAATTGTTGACGAGAAACATTTTCCAAAAGAATATGTAAAAATGATGAAATCTCTGCAAGGAACCGGCAGTCTCTGTGCCTACCATTCCTTAAAAAATGTTGATACACAATTACTAGGAAAGACATTTCATTTCATTGAACGAGACATCGGTGTTGATGGAAACGATGCGGTCGGTATGATTGATTTTATGTCCGCTGTACCGGATACTGGATTATCACCACCCTCACATCATCTTGTTCAATCATACATCATTTGTACACCGAAAGAGGCACGAGATAAAAAAACACTGGATATGCTCAAAATAGCTTTAGATAAAAACCTCGAACGGTTAATACCAAATTTTCATTCACAGCTTCGCTGGGCTATATACCCGGCCGTCTGGCACTTAGATGGTGTTGCAAAAACCACGGATAACACAAAACCAGAAATACAGACCCCGGTAAAAAACCTGTTTGTAATTGGTGATTGCGTGAAAGCTCCAGGTATAGGAATCAATTGTGCATTAAATTCAGCACAAATGTTAAAAGAGTTGTTGACGCGAAAAACTTCTTAGAGAAATTAATATTAATAATAGCTTGTATTCGTATTAGCATCATGTTAAAGGAGAATCCTGGCGTAAATAAGTCCGCGAGGCTTCTTTAAATATATAATTCATAAGCAGGGAGAGCAATAAATGAAAGGCAAACTTACTATAAAAGAGCCCTATAGCAAAACTAGGTATCTCTCAGTACATATTAGGGGATATATTGATTTATTTCGTCCGTTTACGTTATTTGCACCATTTGTTGTATCCATGGCTATAGCCGTTGCAAGTCTTGTATATAACAATAGAGTAGCTCAGTTTCCCAATTGGTGGGTAATAGTCGGTCAATCTAGTTTCACCATAGCACTGATAAACGCAGCATCAAACGCTCTCAATCAGGCTACAGATTTCGAAGCCGACGCGATATCAAAACCATATCGCCCCATCCCAAGAAAAATTGTAAAGCCTGATGAAGCACAAAGTCTTGCCTATCTTTTCTATCTTTTTGCTTTGCTAAGATCAGTGACAATAAACCTATGGTTTGGCATATTTGTATTTCTAATAATGATATTTACAGTAACCTATTCTCTACCACCAAGGGTAAAGCGAGTTCTATTTCTGAATCAGGTGTGGATTGCTATACCAAGAGGCTTTCTTGGCATATTGGCATCATGGAGTGTTTTTGGGGATCCATTCCAGACAACACCTTTGATAATTGGTACCATTGCCACGATATTTTTTATCGGCGGCATGGCAACCAAGGATATAGTAGACAGCGATGCAGATAAAAGAACGGGTACACGCACTTTAATAAATACCTACGGGTGCAAAAAAACAGCTTTAATATCATTCCCATTTATGTTTTTCCCTTTCGTATTAATTCCGATTCTTATAAAAGGAGATGTTTTAGAACCATATCTTTGGCCGTTGACATTTTTGCTTATACCAAGTTGCCTTATTTTTTATTTTATGATTAAGGAAAGCGAAAGTAAGACTCTCGAAAATGTACATGCGTGGTCGATCATGTATATCGAATACATATTTTTTGCAATGGGGTTTGCATTGCTAGTAATATTTTCAGGAGTTTTAAATCTTCAACAATTTTTTAGTTAAAATTTTACTATAATATCACTGCCAATAAAATAGCAAAAATCTATTTAATTGCTACTTCAACACTTCATTTATTATATTTATCTGGCAAAAAACAAGATACTACATAAGAATTAATGTCGGGGGCGGGAGTTGAACCCGCGGCCTCCTGATATCTTAGCGCAAGGCTAAATTACGAACCCTTTTAGCTGTGCTTATGAGTCAGGCGCTCTAACCAGGCTGAGCCACCCCGACAATTGTATGAATTGTTAAGCAGAATGTTGGTCTAACTTATAAAAACTTTCTAGCTATCGATTAATTTCTTACAAGTACTAATCCATTGATAACTGTTTTTTCCCGCGCAGATATATGACTTGCAAAGATGCTGCTTTCAATCTATTTTTTAATTCTCGGTCATTGGTTACAACGATACCATTTAGTTTTTTAGCCAAACAAAAAACTGCATCATCGCCTTTTCCATCTGCTTCTTCGACATCGTATTTTTCTATTAATTTTAAAGAGGATTTTGCAAAAAAGCTTTTTTTACCTTTTCCATGTTTTGATAAAAAGTCCAATTCTCTGATAATGGGTATTGGTATAACTACGTGATATTTTCCTAATAGTCTAGTTAATTCTCCTTCAAGATCTATAGAAAACTCAAAAAGCACCATTATGGCACTGCTGTCTAAAATAACTAATTTCGCGTCTCTATCTCGCCGTATCCTATTAGATGCCATCTGCCGTCAATCCTTCTACTTATTGCAATTCTTTGTCCTTTGTTTGCGCAGACAGGTAATTTTAACTTAACACTGATTTTTCCGCCACGAAATTCCGATACTATTCCAACTGTAGTGGCGGTACCAATGGTGAGCATGAGTGGTTCATTTGTTTTTATTGGTTCGACATTTTTTTCTTCTATAGTTCCTACAACTCTTTTTAGTAGATTTATTGATAAATCAAAGTTTTCTAAAGTGGGAGGTAGATGTCCAGTTTTGCCTGCAACCTTGCCTGCAAAAGAGTCCGATTTGGTCCTAGCTGGATCTAGTCCTGTGCCAATGGCAATTAAACCACCTGGCGCGGCTTGCTCTACAGATTTGCCACCTGTAATCAGAGAGTCCACAGTAGTGATAATGGTCTCCATTGTTTTTTTGCCCTCTTTTTCAATTCTTCGCCCAGGAGCTATTTCGATCTCGTCACCCTTGTGCAATACGCCCTGAATCAATGACCCTCCAATTACACCGCCTTTCAATTCACCAGGTCTTGTTCCTGGTCTATTAATATCAAAACTTCTTGCCACATACATCAAAGGAGGTTTATCTTTGTCCCTCTTTGGCGTAGGAATTTTTTCTTCCAAGGTTTTGATAAGCACATCAATATTCATGTCATGATGGGCGCTAACTGGAATAATAGGTGCTTTTTCTGCGCATGTTCCCTCTACAAATTTTAAAATCTGCTCGTAGTTTTTAATGGCATTTTTTTCTGATACCAAATCTATCTTGTTTTGAACAATAATAATATTCTTTGTTCCTACAATGTCAAGAGCAGCCAAATGTTCTCTAGTCTGCGGTTGAGGACAAGGTTCGTTTGCAGCAATAACAAGTACAGCACCATCCATAATAGCAGCGCCAGAAAGCATCACGGCCATCAGAGTTTCATGACCGGGTGAATCAACAAAAGAAACAACACGCAATAATTCTGTAGCACTACCACAAACTGGACATTTGTTCTTAGTGCAATAACATTTAGGTTCTTTACACTTAGGACATTTGTAAAAAGCAGCATCAGCGTAACCGAGTTTTATAGAGATACCACGTTTTATCTCTTCAGAATGCACATCAGTCCATTTACCAGTTAATCTTTGTGTCAGAGTAGTTTTTCCATGATCAACATGGCCTATCATACCTATATTTACTTCAGGTTGACGCGGTAAACTCATCTATTGTTCCTCTTTTTTCTCCACTTTTTTCTCGGCTTCATCCTTTTTTTCTGCATTAACAATCTGATCTATAGGTTTTGCACTATATTTAGTCACTTTCATATTTATTTGAACAACATCCTGATTTATTGTATTTCCCCTGACAGATTTTTTCTTTCTGAGCCCTTTTTCTTTTGGTCGGAATCCTACACTTTTACTTAGTAACAGCTTCTTTCGACCCATTCCTGGAAGGTCTTTTCTCATTGGAAACCCATCTTTATCAGTTCCGCCTGTTATTTCCATTTTATATCCTGGCAGTGATATGAATATACCGTCCACTTCGTCACCAATTTTTTTTCCTATCAATGAGTTGGCATGATGCCCACTAACTGGTATCTGATATGATTTGCCGTTTTTTGTATCATTTACTACAACTTTGAAATCTACCATATTAAGTTCTCCCTAAGTTCATTTTTTAACTTTAGCTTTTTCTCGGTAACAAGATTGTATATTAATAAGTTATTGTTAAAAACTCTTTATCAGACCTAATTTTCAATTCAAAAAATATTTAAAGGAGATAGCAATAAACCGATGCTAAATAAAATATTTTTGTGGGGAGGAAAAGGAAGATGTCGGAATTCATATGGCATTGGACAAAAGAAAATATTAAGATATATACAAGAAATATTGAAATTGCTGAAAAAGCATTGAAAGAAGGATTACTAATAATGGGTGAAAAAGCAAAACCTTCTACTATTGAATATTAAAAACACCCACTCTTCGTTTTATCAAACTACTTGTATGACACATTTAGTCTAACGGAAGTTTTTTAGATACTTAGCATATTTACCTGTTGAAATATGTCTAATCCAGATTATAGAAAACTGTTGAAGAACGTTCTGGAAGATACTTCCGCAAAGAGGGTAGTTGAAGATCGATTTAAGTTGCCAAAGATTGAAATATTCTATGAAGGAAATACGACGGTAATAAAAAATTTTGATAAAATATCTGACGCCGTTAATCGTGATCCGCAACTCATTTTAAAATTTCTTTTGGGTGGAGTAGGCACTGCTGGAGAAATGGAAGGCGGAAGAGTTGTATTTCAGGGAAAAATACTTGCTAAACAGATACAAGATAAGTTGAAAGACTACATAGATACTTATGTTATGTGTTCAGAATGTAACAGACCAGACACACATCTTGTAAAGCAGGGGAGAAATCTTCTGATTAGATGTGATGCGTGCGGTGCTTTTCGTTCTGTAAAATCTAAAAAGAAGAAAGTTGTACAGCAACCTTCTGAAGCTTTAAAAGAAGGAGAAATTTACGAACTAACTATAAAAGATATTGGCCGAAAAGGCGATGGTGTTGCTTATTTTGATAAATATGTTGTGTACGTTCCTGGTGCTGTCAAGGGTTCCACAGCAAAAGTAAAGATAGAAAAAATTTCAGGAACTGTAGCATTTGGGCAGATTGCAGAGGTCTAAAAACTTTGCGTATTCATCTGCATATTTACCTGCTAAATTTTAGCGAAAAATATTTAAACTGAACTGCATATGTCATGCCGTTGTCAGACAAATGATGCCGTTTGTCATTTGTTCGATGCGTATTAGACGTATGCCCGACATACAAACGGTATAACGATTGACAGCAATTTGATGTATGTGAGGAGAAAAATGGAAAAAAACCGTATCACAATACGACTGCCCCAGCACGATCTTCATTCTATAGATCTTTTCATCAGAGCTGGCGAGTTTTCCTCTCGTTCTGAAGTAATAAGACATGCAGTAAACGAGTTTATACAAAACTATGCCAACAAAGTTATTGAAAAGGCCGAGAAGATCAGAAAGGTGCAGCAATTGGAAAATGCGGTTGAATCCATTGAACCTTACATGAAGAAATAATGGTTAAAAAACTATGGAGGGAATGGGATGCACCCTTAGAAGGACGCTCTCTCCAGGGCGTCCTTCAAACTACCAAAATAGGAGGAATAAAAAAATGACCGGAAATAAAGATATAGGTATGGGTTCTTTTATCGCAAATGCGATAGAGAACAAAATTGAAGAGGAAAGCAAACTTAAGATCGACAGTGATTTGTTTGGTACCCCGCGAATAATGATCGTTGGTTGTGGTGGCGCTGGTGGAAATACGATTACACGATTGCATAAATTAGGTGTAACCGGTGCAAATACGATAGCAATTAACACGGACAAGATGGCGCTGGACCTAGTGCAAGCAGATAAAAAATTATTAATAGGCAGAAACCTAACAAAAGGACTAGGCGCTGGTGGATTTCCAGAAGTAGGAGAGCGCGCTGCCCGAGAGTCAAGTAGAGAACTTGAAGAAATGCTAGCCGGAGCAAATCTAGTATTTGTCTGTGCTGGTATGGGTGGCGGTACTGGTACTGGCGCTGCACCAGTCGTTGCAGAGGTAGCAAAAAAACAAGGTTCCATAGTTACCGCCATGGTATCAACGCCATTCAATGTTGAAAGAGCAAGACTTATAAAAGCAGATGAAGGACTTGATCAACTAAGACTTAAGGCGGACAGCACTGTTGTTCTTGACAATAACCGCCTACTAGAATTCGTGCCGAATCTCCCAATAAACCAAGCATTTTCTGTGATGGACCAACTTATATCAGAAACAGTAAAAGGCATTTCTGAAACAATAACGATTCCATCATTGATTAACTTGGACTTTGCAGATATGAAAGCCATTATGGATTCTGGTGGTCTTTCAGTTATGCTCTGGGGAGAAGCAGACGAAGATGCTGGCGTAGATGCTATCGTCCATGAAGCGCTTAACCACCCACTACTAAATGTTGACTATAAGGGAGCAAATGGAGCACTTGTACACGTAACTGGTGGGTCTGATATGAGCCTGAAATATGTACAGGACGTAGCAAAGAAGTTAACCGAAAATCTTGACTGCTACGCAAATGTCATTCTTGGAGCAAGAGTAGTGCCGGAATTTGAAGGCAAATGCAGAGTCATGGCAATTATGACTGGTGTACAATCACCTAACATACTTGGCCCAAAAATGTCATCTGATGCAGCCCGCCAAGCAAGAAAAATACAAACACCATCAAAGTTTGACATCGACTTTGTAAGATAAAACAAAAATTTTCTCTTCTTTTCTTTTTTTTTTCTTTTTTTATATCTTTATTTTTGTTCCATCAAATGATTGATTTTCTATTGCCTTTTCTAGTTGGTCCAATCTTTTTCCGTTTACAACAAAAGTAGGTATTTTTTCTTCATTAATTATCTTTAGAGCGGGACCATCAACAACAACATTTGCACCTGCTGACTTCCAATCAGTTCCATATTCGTCAATTAATTGTTTTATAGATACGTCTCGCAATTGTTTTGCATCTGGATATTTATTTGGATCTTTATCATAGATTCCGTCTACATTTGTCGCTATTATGTACCTAATCGCGTCTGTTTTTTTTGCGAGTTCAGCACCAACCATATCTGTGCTATGACCTGGTGTAGTGCCACCCATGATTACTATTGGTTCTTTTGCGTTCTTTGCATCATCGGTTGTAAACGGTATCTTTTTGTTTGATGTTACAATGAGTTCAGTAAACAATTTTGCGTTAATTCTTGTTATGTCTATACCTATTTCATCCAAAGTCTCTTCATCAAGGTTTAGTTCTCTACCTAATTTTATATAATTTCTTGCAGTTTTTCCTCCACCCATCACTATGTAAATCTTATATTTTTTACTGAGTCTTTTTAGTAGGTCAACGAGTTTTTTAAAAAAATGAACGTCTGCTTCATCCGATAGTATAACCGACCCGCCGAGTGATACTACTATTTTTTCCATGAAAAATCAGTATGCACATTTCATTTATTAGGATTGTTAATATTGCAATAAAAAAATCAGCTTATGCGACCTCTGGTCCACCTCGACTTTGTCCTTTTTTAGGATCCGCACCTACCCGGACCTGGGGCAAAGGAATCGGCGGTGGAAGGCCTAGGTCTTTTGCTATACCTACTGCCTCTGGCACACATGCATGCATTACGGCGGTGTGGATATTACTTGCAGTTTGATCGGGCATCTTCCGAGTGTTTTTCCACTCGTTGGCCACTGTTTTCACATTTTCATCTTCATATATGAGCGATCCTTCGAGTTTAACCATGCCAATAGGCCCAAAGCTTGCAGTATATTGAAAATCAACAGTAGCTTGATCTCCTTTTACTTCATAGATCTGGGTGATAGTACTATTGTGGTCTATGCGAATTTGCTTAGGATGCTCATCAAGATTCATATAGCGTCTTGCCTCGATGGATTTAAGTTGGATGTTTCTAATTTTCATATCTTAGCCAGTAACAAACAACATGCTTTTACTTTTTTCGTTAATTTATTAGAAAAATACATAAACATCTAAAAATATGACCCTGCCAGGGAGATTATGAGGAAGATAATAGTTTGTATACTCATATGCATAGCAACCTTACTTATTCCTACTACACTTGCTCAAGAAGAATATATGGAAACAGACACACACGATATAGTAATATCTACAGCTGATAACGCTTTAGAAGTTGCAGAAACTCTAACAATACATGGCAATTCTAACCAGAACTACAGCATTATAAAATTCTGGGTGCAAAGTGAGGCAGAGAAGATTAATGTTATAGTTGAAAAAAATGGAGTAAAGTACAACTCCATTGACAATAATACATACTTCTGCAATATATCTTTATTCAACATTAAGATGGATTCACAAATACAATTAGACATATCTTACACCCTAAGTAAAGATATCAAAAATTTTAAAAAGAAGATGATTAGAAACACCACAACTCTGACAGTTCAATTTGATAAAAACAGCATACTTGAGGAATCCGACCTTAAAGTTGATACTTATCTTAACCTGCAGCTCTACAAGCCCACTGAAACGCCCATAAGTTGGTATATTATCATCTCAATATCACTTTTAATAATACTACTGGTAGTTTCCACAGCATATTTATTCAGAAAACAAAAATTATCGAAAGTAAAAGAGATAGCTGGTGAGTCTGAAGAACTGCTAAATACAAAAAAGTTGCTCCTCATGTCCATTCTTAAAGACATCGAAAAACAACATAGAGCAAAACAGATATCAGATGATACTTACAACAAGCTCAAGGATATATATAAGCAACAAGCAGTAGAAACAATGAAAAAACTCGAAGACATAAAATAATCAAAAATCAAATAGGCTTTGCTGTTTGCTATCCTTTCTATCATCTTCAACAGGCAGGACAACTTCTTCTTCAATTGGTTTTACATCAACTGTTGTTTCGGAAGAACGAAGAATATCTTTTATCTTATGTGAATACTTTTCACCGAGTAGGTACTTCATCTCGTTTTCCGTAAAATCGAATTTCTTTGTCATTTTCACCGCAAAATCAGTGTCGTTTCTGAATATATTCATAAAATATGTCAAAAGGAAATCTATACTTTTATTGCTGGAATTATGACATGCTTCACTAATCTTCTTAGTAATTGAATCTCGGGTATCTCTGTTGGATTTACTGTTTTTTAATTCTCTTAACCACGTGGGAAAATTATATTTCTCGTTAGGATAGTTATGGGTTTTTGCGGTAGCCACGCCACCGTTCATAATATCACAAGCGTAGGACCATAGTCCATAGTTCTGTCTGCGGTAAGTTCTCCCCAAGAAGATATCTGCTTTTGATAATGCATCGTAGCCCTTAACTAAATCATTGATATCTCTATATTCGTTTGGCAGATTCTCACTGATCCATAGTAAAATACTATCTGGGCTTTCATCCAGATGAGACATAGTTTCTTTTATACTTTGTATGTTACTAGTTTTGAATATTTCTCGTAGTGCATCGAATATTATTTTTTCTCGATCTCTGTAGCCTAAAACACCTAGAGATTGCATATCAATTTGTTTTTTATCTAAACAAATGGATTGCAAATCGTTGATTGCAGATCTTATGTCTCCTTTACATCTATCAGCCATTGTTTGCAAAACTTTCGGATCGGCTGATATTTCTTCTTCAACGCATATTCGTCTAAGAAGATTGAAAATTGCACTCGTATAAGGATCATGAAATTTTATCAGTTTACATGTGTCCTTTATGTCTTCGCCACCGCCTTTTATCAGACCGTAATAATCATTTACAATCAAAATTATAGGTTGATTTGTAATTTTTATAGTATCTACAATGGCCCTTTTGCCACCTTTGTCACTATAATCGTTTTCTGTTTTGTTTGTACTTTCTATTTTTTCATAGAGATTGTCTGCTTCGTCTAGAATTATGAGTTTTCTGCCACCGCTTCGTGTTGAGATAAATTGGCCATAATCGTCGAATGTTTCATTTATTGCGCCAGATGTTGCGACTTTCTTGATTTTTGTAGCATTTCTTGCGTCTGATGTGTTTAGCTCTATTACTGGCCATCTGTAGTCATTTGCCAGAGCAATAGCACTGCTTGTTTTTCCTGTTCCGGGTTTACCTGCCAATACTACTGCTCGTTTTTTAGGAGAGCCACTGTTCCATTCATTAGCCCATTTTCTAAGATCGGCTATAGCATGTTCGTTTCCGACAATCTCATCTAGGCGTTTCGGCCTGTACTTTTCAGTCCAATCCTCCATATAATAGATATAACAAACCTGTTGTATTTTAATATATTTGTTTTTAGGTTACATAACCTTTTTATCAAACCGTTTCATTTCCCTTCTTTATGCGGGGATGGCCCAGCCCGGCACGGCGATGGATTGCTAATCCATTGGTCTCACGACCTCGGGAGTTCGAATCTCCCTCCCCGCGTAAATGATTATCACGATAAATAAACAGGAAAAAAGATAATAAAAGTTTAAATAACGCCTTCGGATTGCCGGGAAAGAGGTATTGATTTCTATGATGAATAAGAAGGTTACTATGATGGATAAGAAGCAAGATCTTGCAGGACCCGGCATTGGAAATTATCGCGACCTTGAAAAAATTCTTCCGAAGGACTATAACTCTCTTCTCACCCCTAAAGAAACGCAGAAGGCTATCTTTGCAGCAAAGTATTATATTGAGGAAAACTTGTGTAAAGAGCTAAATTTAATGATGGTAACTGTTCCTCTTATTGTCGATGTTGAGAGTGGTGTGAACGATTACCTTGATCGCGATGGTTCGCGCACACCGGTCGAATTTCCTTGTGGGCTTGGGATCGAACCGCGTATCCGCGCTCAGGTGGTACAAGCAGCTACTAAGTGGAAACGGATGGCGTTGAAACAGTTTGACTGTAACGTTGACGAAGGTATTAACACAGATATGCGTGCAGTTCGAAAAGATTACTTCCTTGACCATGACCACAGCTCTTATGTGGATCAGTGGGACTGGGAAAAAGTCATTACAAAAGACCAGCGTAACATCGCCTATCTCAAAGACACAGTAAATAAGATTTGGAAAGTGATCAAAGGTGCAGAAAATCTAGTGTTAAAACAGTACCCTCAACTGGATACTGATGAGTTTCCGAATCTACCGAACAAACTTGAATTCTTTCACGCAGAAGAAATTCTTGATATGTACCCTGATCTGCCTCGAAAGCAGCGGGAAACCGCAATCCTTCAGGATCACCCTGCGATCTTCATTATTGGCATTGGCTCAGTATTGAAGGATGGGTATCCTCATGAAATGCGTGCCGCTGATTACGATGATTGGATCACCGATACCTCTAAGGAAACAGGGAAACAAACCTATGGGTTAAATGGAGATATTCTCGTCTGGAACCCAGTGACACAACGGCGGCATGAACTCTCCTCAATGGGTATCCGGGTAACTCCGGAGACTCTGAAAAAGCAACTTGAGTTATCTGGTCAAACAGATTTTCTGAAACTGCCCTATCACCAGGCGATTCTCAATAATAAAATCCCGTTGAGTATTGGTGGTGGGATTGGCCAATCAAGAACTTATATGTACCTGTTGAAAAAAGCACACCTTGGAGAAGTAAGTGTCACCGTATGGCCAAAGATACTTAAGGACATTTGCAAGAAGAAAAATATCCATGTTCTCGATTGAACAGAAATGATATTGATAAATCCTCCATATCAATTTGCAACAGATATAAAATCATGAATTAAAGTGACAAAGAATTTTTTATAAAACTAGAAAAGACCAAGTTGAAACTATTTATTTTTGTTCCTGGATTCTACGGAACGTTTCTTCGAGTTTCTTCCATTCAGTAACATCACGAGAAATACCCATGGTACCAATTATATTGCCCTCTTCATCAAAACGCGGTACTTTTGTTACAGAAACCCATCTTTCAGATCCGTCAATACCTGTGAGTGTTTCGATTTTATTTATTATGAATTTTCCGGTCGCCATTATCTCTTCGTCATCTTCATAGGCGTTTTTTGCTTCTTTCTCAGGTAAGAAATCAAAGTCTGTTTTTCCTATCATCTCTTCAGGGGTAACATTTGAACGTACAGCCTTAGCCTTATTCACCATTATGAACCTGTTTTTCTCATCTTTGAAATAAATGGAATCTGGCATGTTATCCATCAAAGTCTGAAGTAACTCATGTTCTCGAGCGAGTTTTATTTCCGCTTGTTTTCTATCACTTAAATCTCTTAGGATAACCACAAAATTATCAACCTCGTTATCCTTCTTTAAAAGGAAGAAAGAACTGAGTTCTATATTCAAGACGTTTCCAACTTTATCTTTTATCTCAGTTTCATGACTCTTAGCAACTTTATCTGATAGCAGTTTCTCAAATTGTATTACAATAATTGACAGTGATTTTGGAGTTAGCAAACCTAGATTGAGGAAGTTAGAACCTATCATGTCCTCTCTTTTAAAACCGAGTAGTTCTAGTGCCCTGGTGTTGACATCAGATATTTCCCCACGAGCATCCAGTACTATAATTCCATCTGTTGTGGATTCGAATAGACCCCTATATTTCTGCTCGCTTTCTTTTAATTTCTTTTCGGCTTTCTTGCGCTCCGTTATATCTTGTATTAGCGCAAGCATCACTGGCGTTCCTTCCATTTTAAACAGAGAGGCACATACCTCTACAGGAACGTGGGTATTGTCTTTCCTTATATTTTCTGTTTCAAAATTAATGCCACCCTTTGAAGATATTTCATCGATCAATTGAGACCAATCAGCAGATGCTGGAAGTATGTCTTGGAGATACAACTGTGTGAGTTCATCCCAGGCATACCCGAGAAGATCACACGATTTTATGTTTGCCTCCAATATCTTCCCATCAAGTGTTAATAAAAAAGCTGCAGCATTTACTTGCTGAAACAAGGTTTGATATCGGCCATCTGAGACACGCGATTGGATCTTTTCTTCTTCGGTTCCAAATGGTTTATTCTCAGATTCTTGCATCATGAATCATCACATATTTTGCATCCCATATAACATAATGTTTCTTAGATATTTTTACATTGATTGAATACGTTGTGAATATTTAAATTTACGTTACGATTGGAAAAGTTATATCTCTGACAGTGCTCTTTTTAACTCAACGATCACGTCAACTGGAGTAGGATCTATTTCCCTTAAAACAGCAAGATAACAACTAACAAAATCTCCCAAATACATGGCGTACATCATTTTTGCCAGTGTTTTTTTACCTTTAACTTGTATTTCAATAACATTTGCAACGACGTCCTTAAAAAGATCTTTCATGAAATTGAGACGTTTTGCCATGTAGATTGATTCGTTTTCTTCATCTCTAAATAATATACATGTAAATTTTTTCGATACCTCTGGATTCATGGACCACCCCACTATGTCATTATGGTTGCATTCTGGGACAATATCATATCTTGCAATAATTTTACTATTCTCGTTGAATTGGGTACACCATCGCTTTGCTATGGGAGTATAAATTCCCCAGCCGTATACTTGGGGAATGGTGTTGAAAATAGTTTTTGCTATCTGTTTTGAAATATTATCTTTCTCTGGAACTGCTTTGTTATTGTTTTTTCTAAAATCATCTGTTATTGTGATGGTTTCTTCTATTTCTGATTCGATATTATCTTTCAATAGACCGATTTTTTTGAGGGCCAATATCGAGGAGAATAAAAGGTATGCAGTTGCTGTCCTTGGTGGCAAATTTGACGGTATTTTTATATGTGGAGTATTTCGCTTCTCACAATATTCTTGTAGTTTTCCCCCAGACGAAATGCCAATAATTTTGCATCTTTTCTGACTTGCATATTTAAAAGTACTCAACGTTTCTTCTGTATTGCCCGAATAACTTTGAGATAAAATCAGCGTATCCTTGTTTGCCCATTTTGGTAGATCATATTCGCCACTTACAAAAATAGGAATTTCTAAAACATCTCTAAAAAAATGTTGTATAATATCTCCTGAAATGGCGGATCCGCCCATCCCATTTGCAATTATATTGTCTATCTTTAAAATACGGGCCAACTCCGTAGAATTTACGATACCAATAGTCTCTTTTATTTGTTCAGGGAATTGGGCAAGTGTATCGAGCATGCCTGATTTATCTATTTTTGAAATTAATTCCAAATCGTCCAACATTACCTCAGCCATCTAATTAAAATTGTAGGTGACTATAAAGATATTTTCATTTAAACGAAGTTAGATGCAAATACTTATAATTAAGAAATCGCATCCTTTCTCCTCATGATAATTACAAAACAGAAAGAATTCAATGATTTACTAAGTCATATTGGCAAAGGCCCTGTTTTTATAGTTGGATGCAGTGAATGTGCAACTCTCTGCCATACTGGTGGAGAAGAAGAAATATCATCTATGAAAGAAGCTCTGAGAAAGAAAAATATAAATGTAACAGGATACGTTATTTTAGAACCGGCATGCAATCTTCAGAACGATAAGCGTCTTCTTCGGAAACACGAGAAAGAAATAGATAACGCAAAGAGGATCCTTGTTCTTGCTTGTGGTAATGGTGTACAAACTGTATCAGAAATACTAGATGATTTTGAGATTATACCTGGTAATGATACATTGTTTTTGGGAGAAATAAAACATGCTAACGAGTTTGAAAAACGATGTAACCTGTGTGGAGAGTGTATACAAGACATATTTGGAGGAATATGCCCAATTTCGCGTTGCCCTAAAAATATGTTGAATGGCCCGTGCGGTGGATTGAAAGATGGAAAATGTGAAATTAACTCCGATATTGATTGTGTGTGGGACTTAATTTACAAACGTTTGAAGAAAAGTGGACAACTGCATCTTATAAAAGACATCATAAAACCTAAAGATTGGTCCAAATCCAATGAACTGAAGAGGAGACTCTAAGATGAATTATAGGAGCAATCTAGAGCGGGTTCTCTCTGAGAACAGATTTGCTGTAACCGCTGAGATAGGCCCACCTAAAGGATCGGACTCCAACAAAATAAGAGAAAAAGGTGAGATGCTAAGAGGACGTGCCGATGCTTTTAATGTTACAGACAACCAGACTGCTGTAGTTAGAATGTCCAGTATGGCAGGTTGCTGTATACTTTTAAATATGAATTTAGAGCCCGTTATGCAGATGGCATGTAGGGATAGAAATAGAATCGCTCTTCAAAGTGATGTACTTGGTGCTGCGGCCATAGGAGTTAAAAATATTCTATGTATAACCGGTGATCATCAATCATTTGGCAATCATCCTGATTCTAAAGGCGTATATGATGTGGATTCGATACAACTTATTCAGATTATAAAAAACATGAGAGACGAGGGGATTTTTCAGAGTGGGGACGAGATTTTGTCAGGTAGACCTGATGTTTTTATAGGAGCTGCTGCAAATCCTTTTACTGATTCGTATGAAATCTCATTGGATCGCCTAGAAAAAAAGATACGAGCTGGAACAGATTTTATTCAAACTCAGACTGTTTTCAATATTGATAAATTCAACAGATGGATGGATGAAGTACGATCTCAGGGACTAGACAAAAAGGTCCATATTTTGGCTGGTGTAACACCTCTTAAATCTTTGAAAATGACTGAACGTATGAAATATCATGTACCAGGTGTAGATCTTCCTGACGAGATTTTTGAAAGGATGAAAAAATCTACAGATCCAAAAAAAGAAGGATATAATATATCATTAGATATCATAAAAGAAATCAAAAAGATAAAAGGAGTACATGGAGTACATATCACTGCACTTTTTTGGGAGGATATTATACCTTCTCTTGTAAAAGAATCTGGTCTTTTACCTAGGAAACCGCCATAATCTTCTTTTTTATTTCACATTTTTTCCTTAATGATGTTTTTTATAAAACAGTAAAATATGTATACTAATTTCCTATAGCGGTAGATAATTTTGGGGGATTAGTATACATGTCAAAAAAGAGCATGAAGAAAATACTTGTTACAGGCGCTGTTGGTCAGATTGGTTCAGAACTCACCATTGCATTACGGGAGAAATATGGAAACGACAACGTGTTAGCAACTGGAAGAAAAACCAAGCCAAGTGAAACATTGTTAAATTCCGGCCCATTTGAGTTTATCGACATCACCAAAAGAGAAACTATCGAGAAAGTAGTTGATGATTATGATATCGACACCATCTATAACATGTCAGCAATTCTATCTGCAGTAGGAGAAGAAAAACCACTACTTTGTTGGGATGTCAATATCAATGGTTTATACAACGTCCTAGAAGTTGCGCACGAACGTGAAATGACCCGCATCTTTGTTCCAAGTTCTATTGCTGCTTTTGGTCCAGAAACACCAAGAGATAACGCCCCTCAAGAAACTGTGTTAAAACCAAAAACTATGTACGGCGTTACTAAAGTGGCGGGTGAACTGTTGGGCGATTATTACTTTAAAAGATTTAATCTCGATATCAGAGGTGTTCGCTATCCAGGTATTATTAGCAGCGAAACCCTTCCTGGTGGCGGAACGACTGACTATGCAGTAGCAATTTACTATGAGGCAATAAAAAATAAGAAATATACGTGCTTTGTAAAAGAAAA
>Ga0315289_10004548_pt1 | contig 20644 bp, 14 predicted proteins | sample YL17G11_40_MG_FD_203452 | JGI IMG/M metagenome (GOLD analysis project Ga0315289, IMG submission 203452) | Sediment microbial communities from Yellowstone Lake, YNP, Wyoming, USA - YL17G11_40 | ecosystem: Environmental > Aquatic > Freshwater > Lake > Sediment | place: USA: Wyoming | collected... | reverse complement strand
TCATCCGGTACGTGCCAAATCGTGGGCAACGGTGTAACAGTTTGTTTTCTTCTCGCCATTCGCAACTCCTTTCCAAGGAATTCTACGAATGGCTTTCAGCCTTTGATCGAGTTTTGAGATAGTTTCTTAGGCTTCTGGGCTCGGCGGGAAAGACCCTTTGCAAAGCAGGACAGCATGACCCCAAGATGCAACCCGGACGCTGTGACTCATTGGGGTGCGAGAAAAATGAACGTGGCCGTGGCTGACGCCCGGAGGTGGTCGAGTCCGTGAATGTCTTCCCCAGTTTCCGGCGCCGGCCCAACGGCGTCTTGGTCAGCCTCGCGCCGGCCGGTCCTCCGGCGTGCCAAGCGTAAGGGGCCGGGGGATGTCACGGCCGAAAGGGCGCGCCGCGGGAAGAAGCCGATTGCGCGTGGGAGAAGTCTATTTCGAGGGAGTGCTGGCGTTGGGGATCTGCGAAGGTCTCAACGCGCAGCACAGGAAGGAGCGGTTGTCGGTATGGCACGAGCACGTTCACCGGTCAATATCCAGGCACACATCCAGGGCAACATTACCGGCCAAGTGATCATTGGGAACCACAACATCCAGATCGGCGATGTCCATGGCGGCTTTGTCTATGTGGCGGCCGATGGCAAGACGCCGAAGCCGCGGCCCCGTGCGGTGCCGGTCCTGCTTCGTCCGAGACCGGCGACCGGGATGTTGGATCGACAGTCGGAGATGGCCACGGCGGGGGCGGCGCTCCAGGCGCAACGACCCGTCGATCTCTACGGCGAAGACGGAGTAGGCAAGACGACTCTCCTGTGCCGTTTGGCCTACGACGTCCCGGAAGCACGCTTTCCGGACGGAATCGTCTGCCTTTCCGCCCGGCGGCGTCCTGCCGCCGACTTGCTGCAGGAACTCTTCCACGCGTTTTACGAGTGCGACATTCCAGTCAAACCTACGGTGACCCAGCTTCATCACGCCTTGGGAAGCAAGCGGGCCCTGATTCTCCTGGACGACGTGGAGCTGGCCCGCGAAGAGGTGGACGAGTTGCTGGGCATCGCCCCGGGTTGCGTCTTTCTCCTGTGTTCGCTGGAGCGGCGGCTCTGGGGAGAGGGCTGTGCGCTTTGCATCCAGGGTCTGCCGGCGGAGACCGCCGTCGAGCTGGTCCAGAGAGAGGTGGGCCGGCCTTTGACGGCCGCCGAGCAGCCCGTCGTCCGCCAACTCTTCGAAGCGGTGCGGGGCAATCCTCTCCGTCTCCTGCAGGCGGTGACCTTGGTGGCCGAAGGCCAGTGTGATCTGGCGGAGCTGGTCGCGAAGGCCGCAGGGCCGGCGCCGGCCGAAGCTCTGCAGCGCGCTGCCGTGGATTCCCGTTCCCAATCCAAGCGGCGGTTGCTAGGAGTGCTGGTGGCGCTGCGCGGCGCCTGGGTGCCGGCGGAGCACCTAGCCGCGATCACGCAACTGGCGGATGCCGCCGCCCAGTTGGATTCGCTCCACCAGCAACGACTGGTCGAAGCACGGCAAGGACGGTATCGGCTGGCCGATAGTCTGGCCCTGACTTCCGTCGCCTTGCTCGAGGTGTCGGCTTGGAGTGAGCGTACCTTGGCGCATCTTGCCTCCTGGGCAGAGCAGCACCGGGAGGACCCCCAACAACTGGCGGCACAAGCCGAGTGCCTCCTCGCCGCCCTGGAACTGGCCATGGAAGGCCGAGACTGGAGCAGCGTGGTTCGGCTGGCCAGGGCGATTGACGGCGCGTTCGCGCTGGCCGGATGGTGGGAAAGCTGGAAGCACGTAGTGGAGTGTGGGCTTCAAGGCGCGCGGGCGCTGGGCGATCAAAGCGCCGAGGCCTGGGCCTTGCATCAACTGGGTACGCGAGCTCTCTGTCTTGACGAGGCCGCTTCCGCGCGTCAGTTGCTTACAGAGGCGTTGCATCTGTGGCAATCCGTGGGGGATGAGATCGGCGCGGGCATCACAGAGAATAACCTGCGCCTGCTATTGCCGACAGTAGCGCCACCCTCGCTCGATGAAACGCGGCCCGGGCCTCCTGGTCCTGGACCCAAACCGGTGATCCCGACCCCCGTCAGCAAGGCCGTCGGCCTCATCTTGGCCATCGCTGTGGCCGTACCGGTCGGGTGGTGGGTCTTTAACCAGCTCTATCTCACTCCCCCCGCGGCCACGCTTTCTCTCGTGGCGATCGACTTGACCGAGGTTAACGGAGGCGACTTGGCCCGCGGCGTTGTCACTCTGGATCGGGCGGCCCCAGCGGGAGGAGCCGACATTGCCCTGGAAAGCAGTCCCCCGGAGGTCGCGCAGCTTCCCTTGCGGATCACGGTTCCTGCGCGGGCCACTCAGGTGCCGTTCGAGATTCAAACGGCCCCGGTCTCTGAGGCCACGCGCGTGACCATCACCGCCACCTATCAAGGAGTCACACGTCAAGACGACATCGTCATTCGAGCGCCGACGCTAACCATCGCGAGGGTGGCCGTTGGTCCGTCTGTTGTCCAGGGAGGCAAAGAGGCGAAGGGAATGGTCACCCTCAGTGCTCCGGCGCCGCCGGGCGGCATCTCCGTCTTTCTCAGCGCATCGCCGGAGTCGGTGACGTTGCCGTCGGCGGTCACGGTCGCGCCTGGCGCCCGGTCAACAACCTTCCCGATCGCGACGAGGCCGCTCTCTCAGCCGATTCGCGCCACGATTACGGCGACTCTCGGCCAGAGTCACGGGACCGCCACGCTGCAAGTGCAGGTGGCGCCAGCCAAACCGGTTCTCATCGACTTGCGCCTGGAACCGTCCACGGTGACCGCGGGCGATTCGGTTCAGGCGATCGTGACTTTAAGTGCTCCGGTCCCGTCCGACTGCGATGTCGCTCTCGCTGCCACTTCCGAGGAAGCCGGACCTTTGGGCGCGGCGCCTGCTCCGGCAACAAAACCAAGCAAACGTGCGAGTAGGCCGCTTCCGTCGCGCCAGCCGAATATTCCGCAGACTGTGACCGTCAAGGCAGGTTCCAACACAGGGCAATGCCAGATTGTGACCGGGCAGACAGCGGCGGCCACGTCGATCCGGATTGCCGCCACCTATGAGGGGGTAACCAAGACGGCCACCCTGGCGATTCAACCGCCGGAGGCCTCGCTGGCTCGGATCGATCTGTCTCCCAATCCCGTGGTAGGAGGCAATCCGGTCACCGGCACAGTGGTCTTGAGTGGACCCGCGCCGGCGGGGGGCAAGGTCATCCGCTTGCGCAGCGGCAACCTGCAATATGCTCGGGTTCAGGCCCAGGTCACGGTGGCGGCAGGACAAACCCGGGCCCCATTTCCGGTTCAGACAACTGCGATACCGGCAACCACGTCAATCGTCATCGAGGGCTCCGACGGGGCACAGTCCCGCAGCAGGGAGTTGATCCTGGCGCCTCCGATTCGTCTGGTTTCCTTTGTCTTGAACCCCACAAAGGCAGGACACGGGGAACCTGTTCAGGGCACCGTCGGGTTGAGCGAGCCGGCTCCACCGGGTGGGGCGAGGATCGCCCTGACAAGCAGCAATCCCACCGTGGTGCCTGTTCCAACAGCCTTTGAGATTTCCGCCGGGCAGACAATCGGGACATTCTCGATCAAGACGAAGATCGCTGAATCCGAAGGCCTCCCCCCGGTGATCCTCACTGCCTCGTACGGGTCTCAATCGCGTCAGGCAACGATTGACGTTGCCATACTCAAGTAGCAAAGGCAAAGAGTCCTATGAAGTCAAATAAAAGAACTGGCGATTCGTTCCACGTCAACATTCAAGGCGACGTTTCCGGCCAGATGATCGTGGGCCGGGAAAATTCCCAAACGCGGGTGACCGGCGCAGGTAGTGGCGTCGTGACAGAGGCAGACTTGGATGAGCTGCGTCGTGTCCTCTTCGACCTTCAGGCGCAGGTGGATACACATTCTCCCCCGGACCAGAAGATGGCGGCAACGGAACGCGTGCAGGAACTGCGGACAGCGATCATTTCCCGGAAGCCGGACCTGACGACCATAGAATACGTCCGCAACTGGTTTGCGAAGCATTTGCCGGCACTGGCAGGATCGGTGGGCAGCGTCGTGGTGCATCCGATCGTCGGGCGTTTGGTAGAGGCCGCCGGCGATACTCTGGCCGAGGAATTTCGCCGCCGATTCGGAGGTCAGACAAATCCGTGAAACGGAGTGTGGATGTCCGGGGGAGCGATATGGCTGAATTGGGAAGGCGCCGACCCCGGAAGGAGTCGGCGTTCAGTTGCTCCGTGGACTGGCACGCATGGGTATGGTGACAACGGCCTGGATCTGATTTGCAGGTAAGAGCGGCCAGATCCAAGTGGCGGTCAAGAGTAGACGGTCCGCCCCGTCCCTCCCCTGCCGCCCCCTCTTCGACAACGATTTCCACGTCAACTCTTGGAAATCGCGGGTGTTGCCCCGGATGACTTTTGGGACCCCACACGATATCGGTGGCGGAGGACGGTCGCGGAATTACCTGGCAGCCCGCACTCGCGGTCCTTCCACAATCGACCGCCGTCGGAAGGGTCTCTGTTGTGGAAGGTGGGCGTCGTAGGCGGACGTGATCAGGGAAACCTGTCTCTCAAGCAAGTGGTGCTGCCGAAAATGTCTGTAGGCGTTCTCGGTGAGCTCTCGGCACTTCACGCGATCATTCAGCAGTTCATCAATGCTGCCTGCGATGGCTTCGGCCCTCGGGTCGACAAGGACACCGGTTCGGTTGTGCCGTATGAGATCGCGGGTGCCGACCACGGAGGTCGCCAGGATGGGGCAGCGGGCGCGCATGGCCTCCAACAGCACGTAAGGCTGCGCCTCGGCCTCGGAGCACAATACGAACAGGTCGGAGACGGCGTAGAGCCTGCGGATGTCGGCGACGTGACCGAGCAGACGCACCTTCGATTCCAGCTCATGCGCCCGGATGTATTCCTCCAGAGCCGGCTGCAATCCCCCCTCCCCGGCAATCAGGAACGTGACGTTGGGGGTCCGGCAGAGACCGGCGGCCGCCAGAAACGAAGAGAGTCCCTTGTAGCGCACCAACCGGCACGCCGTGGAGACAACATACCCGTTCCCGGCGATCCCCAAGGATTGTTTGATTTCCTCCCGTTCCCGCAGCGATCGTGTTTCCGGGACCGGCGGATCGTCCGCCAAACCGTTGCGCACCGTGATACATCTGGACGCCGGAACAATCCCACGTTCCACGGCCAACCGCGCTTCCGATTCCCCAATCGCCAACAGCGTCGTCGTGAGTTTGCCCAACCATCGCTCCAACAACAGGTACAAGGCCGCCAGGAACCGATTGGAGGTCCGGGCAAAGGCAAAGCAATGCGGACTGTGAAATCGCACGTTCTTCCGCGCAACCACCGCGGCCAACCGCCCCAACGCCCCCGCTTTCGAGCAGTGCGTGTGCACAATCTGGAAGTCTCCCGACAGGAGTAGGCGCAGAATGGCCGTGAAAGAACGGAGATCCTGGAGAGGGTCTATCCGTCTCCGCATGGGCACCACATGCACCTTGACTCCGCGGTTCCGGAGCTGCGCGATTCTCTCTTGAGCGTCGGAGCATCCACGCTCCAACGAACAAATGAGGGTGACGTCGTAATCCTGTTCGATCAATTGGGGCAACACCGTGCAGATGTACGTGGCTGTCCCTCCCGCGAACCCCTCCAGAATGTGCACGATGCGAACGCGCCCAATGGCCTCATTCCTCGACATACGTTCCTGCCGGCGCGCCGGTGGGCGCGTCATCCGTGCCCCAGACAATAGCCCGCGAGACACTCGAAGAAATAGGACGATTGCTCACGCAGGTAGAAATGCCCGCCGTGAAACACGTTCAGCGAGAACTCCGCCGTGGTGTACCTACTCCAGGTGGAAAGCTCGCGATGGGAGATCTCCGGGTCGAAGGCCCCCCCAAAGGCGGTGATGGGGCAAGGCAAGCGGCTCTCCGGGGTGAATTCGAGCACCGTGTCGTTGACCTTGAAATCCGCGCGGATGGCGGGCAAGTACACATCCATCAGTTCCGGGCTGGCCAGCACGGTGTCATTCGTTCCCTCCAACTGACGGACCTCGCGAATGAGTTCCGGACGCGGCAAGGCCCAGAGCATGGGCTGTCGCGGCGGGACATGCGGGGCACGTCGTGCCGATACGAACAAGCGCGTGGGACACTTCCCGTACCGAAGGTTGACGTCCCGCGCACAGGCAAAGGCCAACAGCGCGCCCATGCTGTGTCCAAAGAAGGCAAAAGGCATTTCCGCCATGGCAACTACTTCCGTGACTTCCGTGACGAGTTCACGGAATTCCGAACACGGCGCTTCCGCGAGACGACTCTCGCGCCCCGGCAACTGAAGAGCGCACACTTCAATGCTCTCCGGCAGATAGCAGGGCCACCGCCGGTAGAAACTCGCCCCCCCGCCGGCATAGGGGAAACAGAACAGCCGCAAGGCGGCGTTCCGGCTGGGCTTATAGTACGGCACCCAGTTGCTTGCCATCATTTCCGTGAACATCTCTTGTCCGGTCCTTCGCAGAACACCGCGGGTACATAACCGGCGTCGATCCAGGAGCGGGCCCTCCCGGGACCGGCACCACGGTACCCTATCTCACCCTTTCGATCTCGCCGGTCTCCGTGATCGTATACAGGTTCTCGGTGAGCACACCATACGCCGCATTGATCTTGAAGAGCTGCAGGAACATGCGGTACGGCCGCATCTTCCATTTGAAGCCGGTGATGTATTCGGGCACGTTGCCGTCCACGAAGGCCAGATTCTCCGGCGGATTCGCCTTGAGCCGCGCGACGCTTGTGGACAGGTTTTCCATGTAAGCTTTGACCTGGTTGTGTCGCGCATAACGAGGCGTGCCCATGAGGACTTGACTATTGAAGAAGGACAGGGACGCGTAGACAACAATGAGCGCGAGGTGAAAGCGCTGCGATTGCAGCACGATCTGCACCGGTTTGGGAAACCAGGACAGAGCCTGCCCGACAGACAGGTTGTCCAGGATCAGCTTGAGAAAGATCACTACCAGAAACACCAGTTCGAAATAGTACCGGTGCGTCAGGACGCTGCCCAACCCGAAGACATTCCGGGGGGAGGTGGCGATCAACAGGAAATTCAGACCGATCGCCCCCAGACCCACCAACCAGATCAGAATGTTCGCCCTGGCCCTCGCCATCGAGTACACGAAGAAGCCGAGGCAACACACGCCAATCAGGGCGTTCAGCGGGGTGTTCTCCCCATTATAAACGACCGTGAACAGGCCCTCCCCGAGGAAGTTGAAGCTCTGCGTGATGAACTCCGTGATATGCCGCAGGTCCCAGCCGGAGGGCGAGAAGGCGTTCGGGATGTTGGCCCGGTACCAAATAAGATGAAGAAGGCTCGCCCCAAAGAAGGGCGCCAGGACCCGGAAACGTTTCACTCCTTGCGGTTGTGGGACTCGCCGCATCAGACAGACATCGAGACCCAACAGGTAGAAAGGAATCAACGTCGCCTTGCTGTACACGAAGAAGGCGGCGCCGCACGCGGCAAAGGACACCAAGAGATAGCGCCGATCCGAGGCAAGACGGTACTTGAGATAGTAGTAGATGCTGATCGTGGCCAGCAACACGTACAAAAACCGATGGACTCCCGAACTCCACCACAGCAGCGGCACGAACAGGAAAACATTTGTGGCATAGAGGAAGAGCAGGACACCATTGACGTCGCTATCACCCAGGAGCCGGAGGATTCGATAGAGGTACCCTACCGCGAGAAGATGAAGCAGCAGAAGAACCGCCACGGCAAAAGGGAAATTCAACGGCAGCAGCGCGTAGATCACATAGGTGAAGATTCGGTGGAGCGGCACGCACTGGTCGTCGTTCAAAATGAAGATGTAATCCCAGAAGGAGTTGTGCAGGATGAGGTAGAAGTTCTCGTAGTCATCGTCGATGAAATGGCTGTGCTGCACCACGGAGACTACCGTCGCCGCCGTATAAAGCGCAGCGATGACCAAGAGAGCCGTCCCCGCGATTTTCTTCGCTGTCATGACGTTACACCACCGGTTCCGGAAGGGCCCTGCCCGTGGCGGCGCAGGTTGTGGACTCGTCATCGGGATGTGCCGGGTCCCTCCGGCGGCTGGGCGAGCCCCGCACTGAGAATCCGCTTCGATAGGGCCGGACTTTCCCAGAACAATTGCGCCGCGCCATTATCGCTTTCGTACTGCATGTCGGACCATTCCATGGCGATGGGATAGACTCCCGTCTCCAATGGCAGTTCCGCCTTGTAGCTGAGGGCCAACAAATGGGGCCGCCAACAGTCGATGAGGTCCTTGGAGCCCACCCGCAGACGGGCCGCGCCTTTGACGGTCACATGAAAGGTGTAGGTGCCCGGCGCCGGCACGTACACCTGACCTCTCCAGCGGACCGAGAAACCACGGGTCGGCACCCCGGGCGCGGGCGCGTTCTTCGTCCAGGCAAAGTTGATCTCCCGGTCGATGCGTGTGCACACGGGGTCCCCTTGCAGATTGAGATTGTTGAAGTACTCCCCCTTCATCCCGCCCTGGCGCTGCCCCGTGGTGAATCTCCACACCGGTCCGGCGCGCCTCGTTCCGGTTCGATCGATCTCATCGACGCGCCAGAAACACGTGCGGTTCTTCCCGGGCGATTTCAGCTCGTACTGCGCCTCGGACCGGCGGCCCTGGAACGTGGCGGCGCCCGGCGCGGCCTTGGCCACTTCCTCCTGGCTGGTCCCCAGATAAACCTCGTGCGCCACCGCCTCCGCCCCGGGCCACCAGGACAGGACCACGTTGTTCGGGTCGATCCCCTTCATCTGATCCGGCGGGTCAGGCTGATACGCGATTACCGGTTCGGTGGTGAGACTCCAGGCGTCGCCGGGGTGAATCGTCGTTCCATCGCTTTCCACCTCGTCGACGCGCCAATAGTACGTCGTCTGGGGCTGGAAGTCCGGCCAGTAGACCGTCGCAAGCTGCCGGCCCCGGTACTGGTCACGATCCAGCTTGGGACTTGTTCCCAGGTAGACATCATGGAAGAGCGCCGTGTGCCCCGGGCTCCAGACCAGCCAGGGGCCCTGGGCGATCCTGGCTCCGTCCGGGGGATCGGGCTTGTGGGCCTTCAGGTTCTGTGGGACCAGGGCGCCGAGTTCATCGGGCGACAAGGCCCGGCCATAGATGCGCACATCATCCATCAGACCGATGTACTCATCCCCGGCAACCGCACCGGGCCGCTTGTTCCCGATGATCAGGGGCGCCCCACTGGCCGGCATCTTGCCGGAAGCCTTGGCCGCCTCGACCTCCTTGGCACCGTAGTAGACCCGCAAGAAGAAACCGTCGTAGGTGGCCGCTACATGGGTCCATTCGTTCGCCGGCGGAATGCCGCCGTGTTGCAGCCGTCCGACCCCGGCGATCTCAAACACCAGGTGATCTTGCCACTCCTTGAGAAGACGGTACTGGCGGTCTTCCGGCTCCTTTTGGAGAATCCTGTTGTTCCCCGTCCAGCTCGGTTTCAGCCAGGCGGCAATGGTAATCTCCGTCTCGGGATTCAGCTTCGGGCGGCTCTCCACGCGTACGTAGTTGTCCGTACCGGTGAAGCGCAGGGCGCCGCTGCCGTCCCAACTGGTGGCCCATTCGATGGGGCCCACGAGCGTGCCCGTGTGGCCGTTGCCGGAGGCATCGGCGGCAACCGTGCCCTGTCCCTCGTCGAATCGCCACCAACCGACCAGGTCGGGAGTTGTGCCCTTGGCGAAGACCGGCAAGGCCCAGCCACACGCCCAGACCCACCACATCAGGTGCTGCCGTTTCATACCCTGCATTTCCTGTTCTCCTTGTGCAACGAGAATGTAAGACAGTGAAAAGGCCCCCTACGCGCGACTGTGCCGGGGTCTGGCGGATTGGTCCGGCGGGCGCGAGAGGTTCAGTCTGCGTCAGCCTTCTCGGCGACGTTCGTCTCCTCCGACCGCCAGCTTCCGGACTTCGGCTTGGGCGACTCGTAGGACGATTCCACGGTCGCGCGACGGGGTCCCGGGTCCGTACCTCCCCGGGGCTGATACACATAGAAACGACCGGTCCAACGCGCCTCGTCGTAATGGTCCAGCACGGTTTGCCGAAACTCCGGCCCCAAATGGATCTGGGCATACCACTGCTTGAAGATGCGCGGATTCTCGATGAAGATGATGGCGGAGAATTTCTTCTCTTTGATCTGTGTCATGACGGCCGCCTTCAGGGCGGCGTTCTTTTGAAAAATGATGCGGAGCATGAAGGGGTCGGAGATATAGGGAGCGCGGTGCGCCATGATCGGAATCAAGGGGTCCTCCGACAGGATCGGCCCGTCGTGACGCTGGAACCACGCCACCAACTCCGGCGGATATCTGTAGTCATGTTTGCGGTATTGATCCACCTGCTTTTGCAGGCCGACGCTGAAATACAGGGCAAAGAACATCAGAAAGAACGCGGCCACATACGCGAAGGGACGCTTCTGGTGCGAGAGAACATGGTCGACCGAGTACCCGAGGAGCAGGGCGGAGGCCGCCGTCAGATCCACCAGGTGATTGATGAAGGTTCCGGGGGATCCGAAAATGACGGTCGTGATCAGCAGAGACACCAGCCAGAACAGACAGGGCAAGGACGTAATGAGCGTTCGGCTTTTACAGCACAGAACCGCCACCGCACCAAACAGCAACAGAAGGCAGACCGCATCGTCCTGAATGAGACGGGCCGTCAGAACCGGCATCTTCGCAATCATGGTCAACTTGGCGCCGCCCAACGAGCAGGTCTGGAAGACCGTGAGGATTCTCCCCGAGGTGGCCAGGTACAGGCCCAGCACCAAAACAAGGCACCCGGCCGCCGTCCAGAGGAGGACGCGCAGAGCCTCCCGGGTGCGACCGTTCAGCAAGAGCCACAGGAATAGAGCGGCCAGGCCATGCACGGCAGTCAACTTGGCCGCAAACGCCAGGACAAACAACAGGGCCGTCAGAGGCTCCCGGATCTTCGCACGCCACGGGGAGAGGAACACGAGGAGCCCACCTAGGTTCAGGCCCACCGGGAGCAAGTCGCCCCGAATGGTGGCCAAGGTATACTGGACATTGTGAGATCCCAGTATGGCGGCGGACACCACACAGGCGCCCAGGGGCGCGACTCCCAGCCGGCGCAGGAACAGGTAACAAGTCCCCAGGAGCAACAGGCCGGAACCGACCGTCAAGACGTGCCCGGAGATGATCGGATCCCCTCCGAGTCGGATCAGCGCCGCGTGGAGGCAAAAGAACAGAGGCAGATATCGCGTGCCCCCAAATCCCATCTCTTCGTCGAAAATGGGACGGTAGAAGGTGCCATGCGCCAGATCCAGCGCCAGGTTTGTCCACACACCGGACGAATGATCCAGACTCGAGCCGTTGGCAATCCCGAACGCCACTTTCGCTGTCCAGATGCCCGCGGCCACAACGAGAAGGAACACCAGCACGAAACGCTCTTTCCCCGAGAGTGCCGGGTTATCTGGACAAGTGCCGTATGATTCCGTCATGCCTGATTCCTGTTCCCGCATGTCACTGGCGGCCGGATGGCGTCGCGGCCGCTTTCGGATCTTGTTCTACGTGTCTCTCCGACGGTCGATGGAGCTCACGCACGCCCACGGGCCGAACGGTGATCTGCGCCGCGTGCGGGTCGACAGCGTGCGTTGGGACGAGCGTGGTCTGTGGCAATGGTGCAGGCAACCGCCTGTCGGCGACTTCGGGAAGGCCGCTCCCCACGAGGCTCTTGGCCCGGCACTTCAGGGCGAACAAATACCACCGCAGGTATTTCGGCAGCCACCGCGCGAGTTTGAACCTCGACCGGCCTGCCGTTCGGTCGTGCCATACGGAAGGGACCTCGGTGACTCGGTATCCCAGGAAATGCGCCTTGACGAGAATCTCCATCCCGATCTCAAAACCCCCGTTGCTCTCCACGTCGATACGGTCGAGGACTTCCTTCGTGTACATCTTGAAGCTGTTGGACACATCGTGGGTGGGAAGACCCGCCAGGTAGTGCAGCGACAGGCCCGCCATCCGGGAAAGAAAGCCCTTGAGACGAGGCCCGCCGTCCTGTTTGCCACCTTCGGCATAGCGGGACCCGCACACCAGGTCGTATCCCTCGTTGATCCTGGCCAGCATCGCATCGATTTGGGCCAGATCGTCCGACAAATCCGCCATGAGGACCAGGACCACCCCCTCGGCATGGGCGAATCCGGTCTTCAAGGCGTTCAGGACGCCACGCCCGTAGTGGTTCTTGAGCAGGGTGATATTGCTCTGACGCGTCATGAACTCCCGTACGACCGGGCAGGTGGTATCCTCGTCAAAGTCATAGACAATCAGAATCCGCAGCGGCGTTCTGACCTTGGCGCGCAGTTCCTCGAGCAACGTCCCGATGTTCTCGCCCTCGTTGTAGACGGGGACGACCACGTTCAGGCAATCATAGGCCGGTCTTGTCATAGGGAGACACCCAGGCACCACGGACGCCGCCACCGCGCCGACGTTCCGGTTTCCGAACGAAACCGTCGGCCGTCAGATGGCCTCGAGCTCGATCTGCCGCCGCACCCAGGGGATGATCTCATCCAGCGCCGTGTCCAGCGAGGTCTTCGCCTCAAAGCCGAGCAAGCGTCTCGCCTTGCTCACGTCCGGCACTCTTTTCGCGACATCACAGGGATACGGCTCATCCGACACGTACCGAAAAGGCACCTCACCCCGGATCTTGCGCCAGATCAGTTGCGCCAGTTCCAGCACCGTGGTCGTCACGGGTGTAGAGAGATTGAAGTCCTCGTTCACGGCGGCCGCGCTTTCCATGCACAAGCGGATGCCTTCGGCCAGATCCTTGCCGTGCGTGTAGTGGCGAATCTGCCCGCCATCGCCGAGGATGTGCAGCGGGTCCTGACCTTTGAGCACCTTTTGCACCAGATCGGGGACCACGTGACTCATCGTCAGCCGGAGGTTGCCGCTGTAGACGGGCTTATCATACGACGTCCGCGACTCTCCCACGCCGACGCAGTTGAACGGCCGGATAATGGTATAGGGAAGGTGATATTGCTCCCACGCGCCCTGGGCAAAATACTCGCAGGCCAGTTTCTGAAAACCATAGGTGGAGGCCGGGGGCGGCGCGTGGCGTTGCTCCCCTTCGGGAGTCGGGAACACGGAGGTCCGCTCGAAAACCATGGAGGAGGAGAGAACATTGATCTTCCGCAGCTTGCGTTCTTGAAGGGCCCAGAGAGCGGCGTCGAAGGTCGAGGCCATGATCCGTTCGTTCTCGGCCAGCAGATCGTAGGCATACTCGTGGAATAAGGCGATGCCGCCGATCATGGCCGCCAGCGCCACCATTTGATCGCAGTCCTCCGCCAGTTTTTTCAGCAGATCGACGTTCTTGACATCTCCCTCCACCAGGGTGTAGGCCGGATGGTGGTCATAGCTCCTTCCCACCCGTCCATACTTGGAGTAGTTGTCGACTCCTACTACCTCGTAGCCGTGCCGCAACAACTCTTCGACCAGGTACCCCCCGATGAATCCGGCAGAACCCGTGACCAAGACTCTCATGCGAATCTACCTCCCCGGCCGTAAAAATCCCACATATCGACGACGATCCGGTCCCCCAGATCCAAATGGGCATACTCCCGGTGAGGAACGCCCAGAACCACGATATCGGAGCGACGAATGAGCTCCTCCGGCGAGATGAACTCAGGCTCCTGCACATAGATGTCGGAACAGAGCACGCACTTCGCCTCCACTTCCAGGATCTTCCGGAGCTTGCAGGAAAGAGACTCCCGCTTGTCGTCGCAGTTGGCCTTGAAGGCCATTCCCAGGATCCCCACGGTTTTGCTCGCCAGCGCGTACTTGGCCTTGATCTGTTGCACCAGGAAGTTCGGCAGCCCCTCGTTGATGAGCATGGCCACATGTCCCAGGAAGAAGTTGTTTTCGCTGAAAGCCGCCAGTTGCATGGTATCCTTGAAGAGGCAGGGCCCGGCGGCAAATCCCGGCCGGGGGAAGCCCTGGATCCGCGGGTACTTGTGGGTGATGGCCTCATAGACCTTGTAGAAATCCACTCCCTCCCGAACAGCGATCTCGTAGAACTGATTGGAGATCGAAAAGAGGATGTAGCGCCAGACATTGGTGAAGAGTTTGGCGATCTCGGCCTCCATGGGGCTGAGCACGAGCACGTCCTTGGTGAGCAGGAGAAACAGGTTCTTCGCCTCCTCCACGGCTTCCGGCTGAGAGGACGAGACGATTTGCGGCAGGCTATGCAGTTCCTCCATGGCTCGGCCTTCCGCAATCCGCTCCGGGCAGAACGATACCCAGGTGGCCTTGCCCTTTTCCCGCAAGTACCGGGTCACCTTTTCCGTGGTCCCCGGAAACACCGTGCTCCGCAGAATCAGATGTTGGCCGTCATGACACAGGTCCATGATGCTGCTGAGGAATCGCTTGAAAACCACATACTGCGGATTGAGATGCTCGTCGACCGGAGTGCCGATCACGATCACAATGAAATGGCTGTCTCGAACCACGGTCCGGTCCACGGTGGCGAAAAGCCTTTGGCCCAGAACGCGTTTCAGAACTTCTTCCGCTCCGTGCTCGCGAAAGGGCATCTGCCCCCTCTGGACCTGTTGGACCGCGGCCTCATTGATGTCATAGAGCACCACGCGCTGGCCCGCGTCCGCCAGGGAAAGCCCCAGGGGCAACCCCACACGCCCGACGCCGCCGATGACACACACATCATATCGTTCGTTGCTCATCATTCGCTGCCCCCAGAGTCCATCGCCACCCGCTCGATCACCCCTTACCGGCAGGCCACCACGGCCGGTGCCTGTCTCTTGACATGGGGAGAGGCTATGAAATAATGCCAACTCTCCGTGCCATCGCGCCGGTACAGCAGAGGCAGACGCCCGAGGTCGGATTCCGGCACAGGGACCAGGGACATCACGCCGACGTGAATGGCCATCTGCTGGTATAACCGTTCCGGCGTGTAGGCCGAGAGATGCACAATGTGGACATCGGCCGGCGCCTTGTAGACGGTCCATTTCGTGACCGGGTCCACACGCTCGCAGAAGGTGGGATGGCACAGCCGGATCCGCTCGCCGTCCACATCCTGAAACAGCAGCGCTTCCGACTCAGGATAGAACTGAATACGAATGGGTTTCGGCGAGTGCAGCGACGCGATGAAATTCCGGATGTGCTGTTCTTCTTCCGAAGACAGGTAGGTGTTGTTCCCCGGCGGGAGGCTCCCGAAGACCCCCGCGCGGCCCCACCGGTCCGTGGGAAGCCCCAGGTGATCGATCGCATATCCCGCCCCTGTGAGCGCCACTAAGGCAACTCCGAGCACCGCCTCCTGCGCCGCCAGAGGGAGCCGCGTCCCCCGCACCACCTGCGCGACCGTGAGGATGACGAGAACGGACACGATCAGGGAAAACAGGGCATCGTACACGCCGTATTGCTCTCCGGCGGCCGTGAGCACCAGCATTTTGGCCGAAACCGCAAACGCGGCCAGGAGATAGTACGGAAGCTTCTTATGCCGCGCGTAAAGCACACAGGCGAGCAGAATCGCAACGCCCAGGAACTGGGACGGCTTCAGAGACTCCCAAAAGACCCCGCCCTGCAGACTCAGCATCTGCTTCTTCCAGGTGAACTGGAGAGGCATGTGCGCCTGGAACTCCCGGTAGTGGGCTCCGATATAAACCAGATAGGCGGACCACAGTCCCAGCGGCAGGAGCAGCAACCACTTGTCGACGGTCGAGCATTTCCTCTCCTCCGGATGGCCATAGATACGATAGAGGAAGTATAGCCCGCCCCCCATACAAAAATACAGTCCGTTCGGGTGCACCAGAGGCGACAGGGACAACAGGATCAGCGCCTTGTAATGTTGCTTCGTCGCCAGGAGAAAGAAGGCGGCGCTGACCATCAAGAAGACCAGGCCCTCCATGCGGGCCAGATTGCCGGAGAAGATGAACCACTTGCTCAGAAGGAACACGCCCGCGAGATACAGGGCCGTCCATTTCAGGCCCTGCCGCAGGGTCGTGCGCAGGAAGAAGTACATGCCTCCCAGGATGTAGACGCCCGAGAGCCATCGGGCCAGACGAAAGGACGCGCCCGTGAGTTTGAAGATCAGACCATGCCACACCATGTACCCGGGAGGCATCCACATGATGGTCATATCCGGGTTGATCTGGGGAGCGAACAACGTGTTCGACCGCTGAAAGGTGATCGCCGGCCAGAGGAACTGGCCTTCATCCGGCCATGGGGCGGGACAGAAAAACGAAGCCCGGTGGTGTATCCACAGATAGCTGACCGCCAGGAGAGAGGCCAAGCCCCAGAAGAGACACTGCTTCTGCCAATGCCCAGTGCTATTCGTCAATGCCCGAACGCGCATCATCACGGTGCGTCCCATGCCTTCCTCCTCCGCCCGGACCGGCCTGGTCGGCCGGCTCCCCGTCAGCGGCGGAGATCTGTGGTGGCGGTCACCATCCGCTTCTTTCCCGGAACCGCCGCAATGGGGACCTGCTCTTTTTGCCCAAAGGAGCCGCCCATGCCGGTTGCGGGTCCTTCCTCAGGCTCCGTCCCTTTCAAGCCCGGGGAGGACTTGCGCCACGTCCAGAGGGAGTTCGTGCCGTAATTGATCAGCATCGCACAGACGATGCCGACCAGGCTGGCGGCGATGTCATACAGGTGGAAGACCGCCGCCAAGACCATAAAGACGGCATAATTCACCACGCCGGCCACGCCGGCGGCGGCATGAAACGTGAGAAGCCGCTTGTGGAAGGGAGACCCCGTCCGACGTTCTCGGAAGGTCCAGCGATCATTCAGGAAGTAGTTGGAGAGAATCGACAGTTCAATAGCCAGGGGGGAGGCGATCGCAAGGGGCAGGCCCAGCTTGCGTTGCAGGAACAGATAGCAGCCCATGTTGACGAAAACACCGGACAGCCCGACGACGGCAAATTTGAGGAACTCCCCGGGTCGATAGATACGACACCGGAACACATTGCCCAGGAACTCCACTTGATCCTTCAGAGTCAGTTTCGACTGGCCCTGTTCCCGCTGATGAAACACCATGGGAATCTCGACCACCTTGATGTTGTGCCGGAGCAACTCACACAGGAGTGACGACTGGAAGGAGTAGCCACGCGTGGCCAGATGTGTCAAGTCGCATCTCTGGAGGATGTCGGCCTTGATGCATCGGTAGCCGGATGTGCAATCATGCACTCCGGGCAGCCCCCCCACGATGCGGATCATCCAGTTCCCGATCAGGCTCAGAGTCCTGCGCCAGGGACTGAATTCCGGCGTTGTCCCTCCGGGGGCAAACCGCGAGCCAATGACCAGGCCGAAGTCGTGGCTGGCCAGGTAGGCAAAGATCGGAAGCAAGTCAGGATCGTGCTGCCCATCGGCGTCCATTTCGAAAACGATGTCCGGCGTCAGTTCTCGCAGCGCGTGGCCGATCCCCCGTTTGTAGGCTTCGCCCAAGCCTTGCTTGGCCCCAGTGATTAGATGCAGGTTCTCATACTTCTGCATGAGCGTGCGCACCACCTGCTGAGTGCCGTCGGGCGAATTGTCGTCGACGACCAGCACGTGCAAATCGTGCGTTGGAATCTTGCTCGCCTGCGCGAAGATCCTGGGGATGACGGAGGTCACGTTCTGCGCCTCATTGTAGGTCGGCAGAATCACACATGCGCGAAACGTCATAATGCACCTGGACGATCAAGGAACTCGATGCAGCGTACACCGTCGTCAAGAGCGGAGGGCCGGGGGGCGTGGATCCCTCCGGCAGGCTTTGGGTAGACTCCGTCCGCGTGGGTGATGACAGATTCCTCGCCGCACCCATCGTCTGAGCACCCCGACGAGAGAGTGCCCTCGCGCTCAGCCCACGTTCGGGCATCCACCTCGTCTATGCGGTACGCTTCCGGCCTTCTCCAGGCCCGGCGTACGTCTTCCCCGCCGGGAGACACGCCCTCCGACGTCCTCGTCGGCACGAGCCATCATCCCACCACCCAACCCATCACCAGACGCACGGTGCGATCCTCAAGGAAGACGATTCCTCCCAGGCGCCAATTCCGTCTCCACAGTCGCCATCTCTGTGATGATCCACAGAAGGGCCTGCGTCCACTGACGCTGAGAGCAACTTGCCCACGCCTGATCACCGCCAAGGCCGTGCAGTTGCAGGATATGGCGCATCCCGGCGGCGGCAATGTCGACCTGTTGCTGCAGGCGCGTCCGAAGCTGTCTTTGGACTTCGTCGGAGTAGGATCCCGGAGCGGAGGCCACGGCGAACCAGAGCAACGATCGGGTGTTCACGATGTACACGCAGGCCTGCAGCGACTCCAAAAGCGCGTCACCTGTGACCTCCGACTCGGCGGCCAAAGCGTCAGCGAAGACCCTTTGCCATCGCACAAAAGCTTCTTCATTGCCCCCATGCCGTGCCGGCGCAGGCGGCGGCCCCACAAGCCCATGCTCCTGCAACCAGGCCACGTCACGCCCATAATCGCGTGCCAACCGGGTCAGTCCCTCCGCATCGGCCGGCAGCAATCGATGGGGATGCCCCGGTGGATACGCGAACTTCCATACGATTTGAGACTGCAACAGCAGCGTGGCATAGTCCACGTCGATGCCTTCCTCGGACAGCGCATCTTTGAGTCGGAACACGTCCGGGAATTCCCGCCGGAACCAAGCTCTCTTTTCTTCAATCCAGGCGGCATAGTCCAGGGTCTCAAGATTCACCTGTCCGGCAGACACCAGTTGGGGAACGGGGCCCGGCGTGGCCGCGTCCTCATCCCGAGGCGCCGACAGCCAACCGGCCGTCGATTGGTCCATCCAGGCGAGAGCCCCCGCCACGTCACATGGCGCCGGCGCAGTTACCCCCGTGACGGTGAGAACCGACTTCTGGCCTGAGCCCACCTGAACCTCCTCCCCGTGCGGGCCGAAGGCCACGGTTCCGTCCGCCACCACCAACGTGGTCTCGTCCTCCCTCACCTTGATGTCGAAACGGGTCCCCGTGATCACGGCCCGTCCATGGGTCGTCTGAACCATAAACGGCGCGCCGTCGTGAAGAACCGCGGCACCCAGTTCACCCGCCTCGAGTCTGACCAGATAGCCAACACGCGCCACCCCCGACAGGGGTTCGATGGAAAGCCGGGTCTCTCCGTTCAGAATGAGCCGGTGTTTCCGGCCCACGAGGAACGTCTTCACTTCGCCGGTCTGCGTCTGCAGCACTCCCCCTACCTTGACGTGCGCTCTGCCGACGCCCCGATCCGCGAGAACCTCCTCGATCAGGAGCCCATCGTCGCGCGCGGCCATCGGAGATACGCCCTCTGCCACAACGCGTGCGTTGCGATGGCGGTGTGACTCGGAACCCGGTCCCCGGGGCTGACCCGCCAGCCAGCACAAGGCCCCCAATACCAGGCAGGCCGCCACGGCGAACGCCGGCCGAAGCACCTGGTGTACCCGTACTCGTCCCCCGGCGGCCGGCATGGATTCCACCTCCGTCAATGCAGAAAGTCCTGCACCGCCGTCCTGTCGCCGCGCCGCCTGCTCCGCTTCCAGGATCGCAAGGGCCGCGGCAAACTCGGCTTTGTGCTCCTCGATGAAGCTGATGGTCTCCCGGTAAGCCGCATACTTTGCGGCGCACGTCGAGCACACGGCCAAATGCCCCTCCAGCCTCCGACGCTGATCGGAGGCGGGGTGCAGGTCGCCCGTAATATACGGAATCGACAGTACTTGTGCTTGTCTACAGTACATAACCCTTTCGCTGAGGGGACCTCCCGGCGGCAAGGCCAAGAGTGCCCTTCGGAGATAAAGCTCCCGAAAACGGCCAAATCTTAGGTGCGAGATTCACGGTTCCGCGGATTCTCTCCACGACAGTCCACCTTTCATCCTCACCCGGCACTGCGTGCCGGCGCCATTGTCCAGGTAGGTCCGCAGCGTTTCGACGGCCGAGTGGACGCGCTGATAGAACACGTTGCGGGAACACCCAATGTGTTCCGCCGCCTCTTTGGGTCTCATGCCGATCACGTACCGTAACTTGAGGGCTTCGCGGGACTTGGGCGCCAATCGCTCCAAGAGCCCCTTGATCTGTTCGATCTGTAGCTGGTTTTGGTCACAGGACGGTTGGGCCGGAAGCTCGTCGAGCCACTCTATCTGAGCCGCCTCGGGTTTCTGCCGTTTCTGCCGGAAGTACTGAGCGATCAGTTTCCTCGTAATGCCAAAGAGATAAGCCCTGACGTCGCCTCTCACCTGATCCGTCCCTCCCCGGCGGCACATCGAAAGGAAGACGTTCTGCACAATGTCTTCGGCTTCTTCCAGGGAACCTACGTGCGTGGCGGTCCAGCGCTGTAACTGGGCATGAAACTGACGGTAAAGCGGCGCGAGGTCTTCTTTGGGCGTCGTGCACGCGGCGGTCTGGGACCAAGTCTGGGTCTGGGGCTTAGCGTCCGGGGCTAACATTGGGCGCCTCCTTGATAAGAGTCTTGGTCCAGCAGGCGAGAACCGCTGCGAGATCCTGCACGTCGCGAGGGAACTGGGCCGGGGGGAGTCGCCGCGTTTCTTCCGGATCGGCGGACAAATCATACGCGAACACGCGGCCCCCGGGTTCCTGAAGACATTTGTACCGCGTGGAACGAATCGCAAACACGTCTTCCACGGCGCCGCCCGTGTACTCCGCCAGGATGTAGGGGCGCGCCGTGTCCCGTCGGCCCAGGATCA
>Ga0315289_10004547_pt1 | contig 20646 bp, 14 predicted proteins | sample YL17G11_40_MG_FD_203452 | JGI IMG/M metagenome (GOLD analysis project Ga0315289, IMG submission 203452) | Sediment microbial communities from Yellowstone Lake, YNP, Wyoming, USA - YL17G11_40 | ecosystem: Environmental > Aquatic > Freshwater > Lake > Sediment | place: USA: Wyoming | collected... | reverse complement strand
GCCCGGGCACGGGCACGGGAGCCGCAGCGCCGCCCGCGAGGCCGCCCTCCAGCGCCTCCCGCCCGGCCCGCGACCCGGCCACGGCGCCCACCACCCGCACCGCCAGGGCCCGGAGGCGTGGCGGCGCGGCCGGGTGCAGGGCCGCGGCCGCCAGGCGGCCCACCGCCCCGGCCAGCACGGCCGCCCGCAGCGGGCAGCCCGGCGGGCGGGCGGCCGCCAAGGCCAGCAGGGCGCCCCACGCCGCGCCCGCGCGCCTGGAGTCGGGCGGGGAGGCGTGGATCAGGGCCAGCAGGACGGCGGCCAGGCCGGACGCGCCGGATGCGCCGCCGCCCGCCGCCGCCGCCTCGTCCCCAGCCGCGGCCAGGCGGGCGGCGGCCGGGTCCCGGCCCGCCCCCCCCCCCGCCGCCCCCCCTCCAGCGACGGCGACCGCCCGGCAGGCCTCGCACGCGGTCAGCAGGGCGCCGATGGCCCGGGCGGCAGGCTCAGGTGGCGGCCAGGGCGGGTGCGAGGGGGCGGGGGAGGACGCCAGGCCGGCCGCGAGGGCGGCGAGGAGGGTGGTCGCGGGGGGAGGGGCGCCGCCGCTCCCCCCCCACCCCACCCCCCACCCCCACCCCCCCGCGGACAGGCCAAGCAGGGCGGCCCGTGCCAGGCCCGCCGCGGACGCGGGCGACGCGTCCGCCGGGATGGAGGAGAGCAGGGCGCCCGCGGCATCGCCCGCCGCATGCCACACCGCGTCCGCGGCGGCGGTGGAGGGGGCGGGGGGGGGCGGGGCGCGTCGCCCGCCGCCGCCCGGCCAGGCGCCGCCGGCCGCCGCCGCCACGGCCGGCGGCGCCTGGCCGGGCGCCGTGCCGCCCCTCGTGTCAGCCGCCGCCGCCAGGGCGGCCGCCAAGCCGTCCGCCCGGGCGCGCTCCGCGGCGGCTTCCGCGAGCGCCGCCGCCGCGGACGCGTCGGCCGCGTCGGCCCGCGCGGCCGCGGCCCGGGCCGCGGCCGCGGCCGCCGCGGCCGCGCCCCGCGCGTCTCGGGACTCCGCCTCCGCGAACTTGAGGGCGGTGGCCAGGCCGGCCTCCTTGCGGGCCGCCTGCGCGGACGCCCAGGCGGTCAGACCCGCCGCGGCGGCGGCGGCGGTGGACGGGGGCGGGGCGCCAGCCGCGCCGGCGGCGCCACTGGTGGGGCCGGGGCCGCCGCCGCCGGAGCCGGAGCCACTGCCGGGCAGCGCGCCCCCTTGCCCCGCCCCGCCCTGGGCGTGCCCGGCGCCCCGCGGCGCGGTCGCGGCCGCCATCTGGGCCTCCGCCAGGCGGCGCCGCAGGTCGACGGCCTCCCGCTCCGCGACCGCGCGGCGGGCTTGCTCGGCGGCCAGGGCGGCTGACAGGTCAGTGCGGGCAGGGGGAGGCGGGGGGCGGTGCGCGTGGGCGGCGTGGGCGGCGCCTGGCGCGGCCGGGCCGGTGAAGGCGCGCCGGGGACCAGGGCCTGCCGGTGCTGGTGCGCCGTTGAGACCGGCGCCGTCTGTGCGTAGAGGGAGAGAGAGAGAGAGCGCGTTGGGCGTGAGCGAAAAAAAAAAAAAAAAAAAAAAAAAAAGGGGGAGGTTGGATAGGAAAAAAAAAAAGGGGGTGGGCGGGGCATGGCGTTGGCATCGGCACGCGCCTCTCCTTTCTTTTGCTCTCTCTTTTGCTCTCTCTTTTGCTCTCTGCCCCTTCAACTCACTGTTCTCGGAGCCGCCCAGTCCTCGACCGCCCACACCGGCATGCCCCATGCCTGCGCCCTCCCCACTGGGCCACGAACGGGGTGGCAAGGGCGGCGGTGGCCGCGCCACGCCCCCTGCATTGAACGCGGGCGGCAGCGGCGGCGCAGGCGCAGGCGCAGTCAGCCCGCCCGCCGACGCTTCTAGGGCGACCGTGGCGGGCAGGCCCGCGCCGGCGCTGCGGGCGGCGGCTTGGGAGTTCTGTGTATGGGTGTGGGGGGGTGGGGGGGGGGAGGGGTGGCGGGGAGGGATGAGAGAGGCGGGTGGCATCTTGTGCACGTGCAAGCACCGGTTGAAATAAAATTTCCGTTTTTTACCTTGCGCTGGGAGATGAGCTCGTCCAGAGCCCCGAAATCGTCGATCTCCGGGAAGTCATCATCCATGAAGCCGCCGTCATGGGGTGGTTGGGGTGGGGGTGGAGGGGGTGGGGCCATGGGGAGGGGCGCGGCCGGGCGCCGCATTTTTTATTATTGGTTTTTCCTATTCTGAGGACCGCGGAGGGGGGAAGGGGCGCGCTCTTGCTTTTGTTCCCCTCGGGTGTGAGACAAAGGGGGTACGTGTGCGCGGCCTCACACGGGCATCGAGGGAACCTGGCGGCGCCGCGCTTGGCAACTGGCGGCCCTGCGCCCCCACGACGAAAAGCGAGGAATGAGACCCAGCCCGCCTCCATGAAAAAAAACACGCTATCACACGCACGCTACCCTACCGCCGCCGCCCCTTTCACCCCACCCCCACCTGCCAACGACCCACCGTCCGCCGCGCTGGTGAAGCTCTCCCCACACCCGCACGCCGCGGCGGCGTTGGGGTTGGCAAAGGAGAAGGCCGAGGTGAGGCCGTCGTCCGTGTAATCCATGACCGTCCCGACCACGTGCATCAGCGCGCCCGGATCGATCAGGACGGTCACGCCGGGCGCGGCGCTGACTTCCTCGTCCCACTTGGCCTTGGCGTCTGTAGGTAGGGTTTGGGGGGGAGGGAGGGGAAGGGAGAGGGGCGCGGGTGAGATGGAGGACAAGGCCCCGCACGGTCTCTCCCCCTCTCCCTCCCTCTCTCTTGCCACGTCCCATCCCGGATCTCACCCGCATAGTTCAAGGTGTAAGCCAGACCGTTGCAGCCCCGCCGCTTGACGCCCAGGCGGAGGAATTCCTGCGGGTAGGGAGGGCAGGGAGGAGAGACGAAATAGGGGGCGCGTGAGTGAAGAAGAAGGTCGAGAGGAGGTCGGGGCAGGGGGCGCTTGTGAGGTTTTTGTGTGCGTGTGTGTGTTGCGCCGCTGGCATTCGCGCCTCTCCTCCACGCGCACCTTTTCCCGCTTGTCCAGCAGGTCCCGCACCCGGGCGGCGGCCGCCGCCGTCAGCTGGACGGCCGCCCGGCGTGTGGGGCGCAGGGTGGTGGCGGTGGCGGCGGGCGAGGCAGAGGCGGACGCCACGGACGACGCCGCGGCGGAAGAAGGAGCGGACGTCGAGGCCGCGCCAGACGACGACGCCGCACGCCGGGCCGCGGCGGCGAGGGCGGTGAGGAGGGTGGGGGAGGGTGGACGCATGATGTTATTGGCGTCACCTCTCTCTCTCAATGGCCGGGGGCACGTCGTGCGCAAACGCGAAGTGAGAGAAAGAATAGAAGAACCAGGGGGGGAAGGGGGCGTGGTGCTGGCCTCCTCTCCTCTCACTCTGCTTCTCTTCCCGACGTTCTCCTTCCCCGCGACACATACCACACACACACACACACACACACACACACACACACACAGACTCCCCTGTGCGTGTGCCCCCCTACCTCACTCCCCTATCTGCCCCGGTGTATGCGCAAGTGCGTATCGACTGCTGGGCGCGCCATCCTCAACTCTCTCCTCGCACACACGAAAACCGACATGCGCTCCGCCGCCACCTCCGCCGCCGCCGGGGCCTCCGCCCGCGGCGCCCTGGCCTCCCGCTGGACGGCCTCGCCCCGCGTCATCCCAGGGGCTGCCCGTCGGGCCCGTCCCTACGCGGCCGCCCCTGTCCAGGCGCCGACCGCCCGGGCGGCGGCTGTGCGCGCGGCAGCGGTGAGTGTTTTTTTTTATTGTGGAGTGCCTCTTTTTTCCTAGTGGAAGAAGAGAGGCGGCTGGGGCGATGAGAGGGGGCGGGGCGCGGAGAATGCGCACCGCAACCGCGCGCGATGGCATGGCCTGTGCCTGAGCTACACATAGGGAGGGGTTGAGCGAGCTTGGGAGGCGCCCCCTTCCAGCCGTGGGCCGGTGAGCGAGGAAAGGGAACGCAACTCGCCCCTGGCCGGCGTGGCCAGCCCGCGCGCGCGCGGCAACGCTTGGGCTCTCCCCCGAGAGCGGGCGCCGGCGTAGCAGGGGTGCGGGCGCAGCCGGGCGCCGCCCCCGCCAGCCCCGAGGCGAGGCCGGGGCGTGTCGGGGTGGGTGAAAGCGGGCGTGCGGATGGCGGGTAGCCCCCTGTGCGGGCGGCCCGGAAGCGGGGCATGCTGGCGAACCAGCCGCCGCCGCCTGTGCGGGCCGCCGGGGGGGCGGGCGCAACCAGAGGAGACGCCTCTCCACGTCTTGTCCACGCGCCCGTTGCTCGCCTCCTGTTGGAGTGGCCGGGTAGGCGGGGCTTTTTGAACCCGCTCTCTCCCTCTCTCTCTCGTCCCGCGTGAGAGGGGCGACGGCCTCCGCGCCCCTCTCGCCCGCCCCTGTGTCCCCACACACACAAAAAACCTCTCACACCATCCATCGTCCTCTTTTTCTCCTTTCTCCTCAGGCCGTCGAGGACCCCGCCCTCCTCTCGGATGCCGCCCTCTCCACCGCCTCCATGGAAGAGCCGGACGAGGATGACGCCATCCCCCTGGCCCAGGCGGGCGCGGACGGGTCGCCCGCGCTGATGTATGCGGCGGACGCGTCGGCCGACTCGTCCTTTGATGAGGACGAGGACGCGGCCGCCTCGCCGGCCGCCGCCCTGGGCGCGCCCCGCCGGTCCTCCCTGGCCGCCATCTTCGAGTCGGATGATGACGTCATCGCGGTCGACCCGGACCTGGTCCCCGACGAAGCCCTCGCCCTGACCAACTGCGGCCTGCGGGCCGAGACGATTGCCGCGCTGACCGCGCGCGGCGTGGCCGCGCTCTTCCCCATCCAGAAGCACGTCTTCGACCCGGCCGCCGCGGGGCGGGACCTGATCGGGCGGGCGCGCACGGGGTCCGGCAAGACGCTGGCCTTCTCCCTGCCCATCGTCGAAGCCCTGCTCGGCGAGCGGGAGGCGGCCCTGGAGGCTGCCGGCGGCGACGCGCGCGCGGCCGAGGCCGCCCGCCGGGGCCGCGCGCCCCGCGCGCTCGTCCTCGCCCCGACCCGGGAGCTCGCCCAGCAGGTGGAGCGCGAGGTCTGCGGCATCGGCCCCTCCCTGGACATGGGCTGCTTCTACGGCGGCGTCGACATTGGGGCCCAGATCCGGGCCCTGCGGCGGGGCACGGACGTCGTAGTCGGCACGCCCGGCCGCATCATCGACCTCATCGAGCGCCGGGCCCTGGACCTGTCACAGATCGGGTTCGTGGTCCTGGACGAGGCGGACATGATGCTGGCGGTCGGTTTCGAGGAGGACGTCGAGAACATCCTGTCGGGCGTGCCCGCGGAACGCCAGACCCTGCTGTTCAGCGCGACCATGCCGACCTGGGTGCAGCGCCTGACCAAGAAGTTCCTGCGCGACCCCGTCCTCGTCGACCTGGTCGGCGACTCGGCGGCCGGCAAGCTGGCCGACACCATCCGGGCGCTGGCCGTCCAGGTCACGCCCGAGTCCCGCCGCTCGGTGCTGGTGGACCTGCTGACGGTGTACGGGGCGGGCGGCAAGGGCATCGTGTTCACGCAGACCAAGCGGGAGGCCGACGAGGTCGCGGCCGCCCTGGCCCTCACCCTCCCCTGCGAGGCCTTGCACGGCGATATCGCCCAAAAGGCGCGGGAGGCCGTCCTCTCCCACTTCCGGGACGGCCGCTTCTCCGCCCTGGTCGCCACGGACGTGGCCGCCCGGGGGCTGGACATCCCGGACGTCGACCTGGTCGTCCACTACGACCTGCCCAACGACGCCGAGACCTTCCTGCACCGGTCCGGGCGCACGGGGCGGGCGGGCCGGTCGGGGACGGCCATCGCCATGTTCACGGGGCGGGAGGCGGGCACCTTCCGCCGCATGCTGCGGGACGTCAAGATTGACACGGTCGAGCTGGTCCCGCCGCCCGGCCCGAAGGAGGTCATGGCCGCCTCCGCCCGCCAGGTCCTGCGCCGCCTGGACAAGGTGGACACGGACGTGCGGACCTTCTTCGAGCCGGCCGCGGACGCGGTGCTCGCGTCGGCCGACCCCCGGCACGCCCTGTCCTCCGCGCTGGCGGCGATGAGCGGGCTGCTCGAGGTGCCCAAGGAGCGCTCCCTCCTGTCCCAGGAGGTCGGCTCGGCGACGTGCCGGGTCATGTCCCGGGCGGGCCGCATCGCCGCGCCCGGGCACGTGGTGACAATCGTGCGCAACCTGCTAGGCCGGGACGCGGCGGACGCGGTCGGCCGCATCCGCATGCTGAGCGACACGGCCGCGGGCGAGGATGGCGCCGCCTTTGACATTCCTTGCGAGGTCGCGGACGCCCTCTTTGCGCAGGCGGAGGAGCTGACCAGCCGGGGGTTCAAGCTGGACCGCCCCAAAACGCTGGCCCTGGCCGACATGCGTGAGGAGGCGGGCGGTGGGGGGCGGGGCGGGGGCGGCGGCTACCGCGGCCGGGGCGGCCGGGGCGGCGGGTACAACCGCTACGGCGGCGGCGGCGGGCGGGGTGGTGGGGGTGGGGGCGGCGGCTACCGCGGCGGTGGCGGCGGCGGCGGCTCCTACAGCGGCGGCGAGCGGTCGTCCTACGGCGGCGGTGGTGGCCGTGGCGGGGGTGGCGGTGGGTACCGGGGCGGCGGCCGCGGCGGCGGCGGCGGCGGCGGCTACCGCGGGGGTGGGGGCGGGTCGTCGGGCGGCGGTGACTGGTGAACTTTGTTTGCCTTTTTATTGCCTTAATTTGCGTGGGAGAGCATGGGTGTTTGGGTGAGAGACTGGGTGTGGGTGTGGGTGTGGGTGTGGGTGTGGGTGTGGGTGCATGTGCATGTGCCTCCGCCGCAACAGGCGGGACGCTCGATTTTTTTGTTTGACGGAAACACAACGGCGGAGAGAGGAGAAAGGTTTTTTGTGCAACAAGAAACTGCACAAAGTCGAGTAACGCACAAGACGGCGGCTCTCTTTCACCGCTCTCTCACACACCTAGCCATGCCTCCACCCCGCCGCGCCCGCACCTCCGCCAAGAAGGTGGACAGTGCGACCAAGAAGAAAGCGCCGCCGCCAGGCGGCGCCGGCGCCGAGGGCGCGATGATGGACGCGGACGCGCCGCTCACGCCGGCCGTCTGGCGCCCGGGCCTCGACGCATTGGCCGAGGGGGAAGCCCTGGACTACGACCCCACCGCCTACGACTGCTTGCACTCGTTCGGGCTGGAATGGCCCTGCCTGAGGTATGTATGCCGGCGGACAGAGAGATGAGAGGTCGAGGGGAGAGAGGAGCGCGTGGAGAGAGAGAGGAAAGAGAGACGGGGACGCAAAAACGGGCGGCGGCTAGCTAGCCACTTTCTCCCGCCCGACCATCACTCCATCCTTTCCCTGTTGCACAGTCTCGACGTCCTGGCCGACGCCCTCCCCTCCCACCGCACCGCCTTCCCGCACACGGTCTACCTGGCGGCGGGGACGCAGGCGGGGACGGCTTCCGCCAACACGCTCACCCTGCTCCGCCTGGGCGGCCTTGGCCAGGGGCGGCACGGCGACCGGGCCAAGCGGCGGCGAGCGAAACGGGCGGCCACCGCGCGCGCGGGCGGAGAGGCGCCCCCCTCCTCCTCCGACGACGACGACGACAGCGACGCCCTGGACTCGTCCGACGACTCGGACGCCGGCGACGCGCCCCCGACCTTCCACTCCCGCTCCATCGCCCTCACGTCCGGCGTCAACCGCGTGCGGGCGGCGGTGGGGCCGGGCAACGCGCCCAACCTGCTGGCCGCCTGGACGGAGGACGGGCGCGTGCGCGTGTGGGACACGGCCCCCCTGCGCGCCTCCCTGGACGCCGCCCCGTCGTCCAAGCCCACCAACCCGAAGCCGGCCCCGCTGCGCCCGGTCGGCGCGTCGGGGGCCGCCCACGCCGCGGAAGGGTTTGGCCTCGCCTGGTCCCCCCTCGCGCACGGCCGCCTGGCCAGCGGCGACTGCGCGGGCGGCCTCCGCGTGTGGGACCCCACGGAAGCCGCCTCCACTGCCGCGTCCTGGATCATCTCCGCTCCCTATGTCGGCCACACCGCCTCCGTCGAGGACATCGCCTGGTCGCCCACGGAGCCCACCGTCCTCGCGAGCTGCGGCGTGGACAGGGGCATCCGGATTTGGGACACCCGCTCCCCCGGGTCGGGCGGCCCCCAGGTCACGCTGTGCCCCGCCCACGGCGCGGCGGACGTCAACGTCCTGGCCTGGTCGGCCCGGGCGACCTTCATGCTGGCCAGCGGCGGGGATGACGGGGCGCTGAAGGCGTGGGACCTGCGGGCGGTCGCGGCGGCGGCGGCGGCGGCGGGCGCCCCCCCTCAGAAAGCGTCGCCGTCGTCCTCGACCACCCCGCCCGGCGTCGTCGCCACCATCGCCGCCCACCGGGGCCCCGTCACCTCCGTCGCCTGGTCCCCTCACGAGGCGGCCGTCCTGCTCACCACGGGCGGGGATGATGCGTGCGCGGTGTGGGACCTGGCCCTGGAGCGGGACCCGGACGAGGAGGCCAGCCTGGGCGTGTCTGCCGGGCCGGTCGCCGCCCCTGAGGGCCTGCCCCCTCAACTCCTCTTCCTGCACGCCGGCCAGTCCCAGGTCAAGGAAGGGGCGTGGCACCCGGCCATCCCGGGGCTGGTGGTCACGACGGCGGGGGACGGGTTCAACGTGTTCAAGCCGGCCAACGTCGGGTGCCTTTTGTGATGTCGAGCGCGTTTCTGTGTTTTTGTCTCTCCACCTCAGCCAGCGTGCGCTTGGGGCTGCTGTGCGCACGGCCCCCCTGCTGAATTGGTGGGGGCGGCGATGGAGCGTGTGCGGGCCATTTCCTAACGTTGAAACAATACAAACACCACCACCCTACCCCTTGACCCATCATCTCCATCATCTCCTCCATCATCGCTTTCCTTTTTCTTTCTTCTCGTCTTTTTTTTTCCCGCCCGCCGCCAGGCTCCACACGAGCAGACCCATCAGGACGGCGCCACCGTAACCCAATCTCGCGTACGGGTGGCGTCGATTTGCATACCCCCACAACTCTGAGACCGAGGGCGGGGCCCACCCGGGCGGCGGTGGCGAAAACGGTTTGGGCTGGTGCGGGTTGGCGGCCGCGGCCGCGGCTTCGGCGGCTTCATCAGCGGCCAGACGGGTCCAAGAGGTAGAGGGCGTGGTGGGAGGCTTGGTGGGTGGCGGGTCGGGCATGGCTGGAGATGCGGTTGCGAATGCCAGCGCGGCAGAAAGTGTGAAAGAATGACATACTGTATTCTTTCGAGCGCGACACCCCGTCACGCCCTCAAACCTTTGGAACGCCATGCATGCCACCAGCCTGGCGAGCCGGACTCCAGCCCTGCCTGGCCGGCCGGTCCGGGGCGCCCCACAACCCCGTCAGCGGGGCTTGACGGTGACGTGAGTGATGGGAGAGTTGAGACCCGAGCGCGGGACCCCAAACAGACACGCGCCTCCGTCGCCCGGCGGGGGCCACTTGCACGTGATTCGCGCATGAAAGCCGTCACTGTGGAGATTGGAGTGCACAGGGACCGTGAGTCATGAGCGCGTGACAAGCCCAATCAAAAGCCACGGTCGCCCCCCGTGCGCGTGCATGCCGCCGGCTATGCGCGGCGGCTCTCCCAACCTGGCCAAAACCTCACACTCTCTCCATCCCCACAGTGCCGCCAAGCGCTCCCGCGGCCCCCGCGACGGCCCGCCCACCTCTAAAGGCGATGGTGGCGGCGGCTCAAAAAGCGGCGGCGGCGGCGGCGGCGGCTACAAGTCGCCGGGCAACGTGCGGGAGGGCGCGGCGTATGAGCAGGAGACGCGCAAAGTCATCCTCAACCTGGACCGGGTCACCAAGACCGCGCCCTCCGGCAAGAAGCTGCTGGACAACGTCGGCCTAGGCATGTACCTGGGCGCCAAGATCGGGGTGCTCGGCATCAATGGCGCGGGCAAGTCCACCCTGCTCAAAATCCTGGCGGGCGTGGACGAGGCGTACGACGGGCACCTGACGCTCGCCCCCGGCATCAACGTCGCCTACCTGGAACAGGAGCCCCAGCTGGCGGACGGGGCCACGGTGGACGACAACCTCCGCCCCGCCCTGGCCGCCGTGCAGGCGTTGCTGGACGAGTACCAGGAGGTGTCCACCGCGTGCGCGTCCGCGGGGCCCGACGCCCTGGACGGCCTCATGACCCGCATGGACGGCCTCCAAAACAAGATTGACGCCTGCAATGGGTGGGAGGTGGAGCGCACGCTTGCCCGGGCGACGGACGCCCTGCGGTGCCCGCCGGGGGACGCGGCGGTGGCCACCCTGTCGGGCGGGGAGCGGCGGCGGGTGGCCCTGGCGCGGGCCTTGCTGAGCGCGCCCGACATCCTGTTGTTGGATGAGCCGACCAACCACCTGGACGCCGCGTCTGTGGCCTGGCTTGAGAAAACGCTGGCCGCCTTCAAGGGGTCGGTCGTCGCGGTCACGCACGACCGGTACTTCCTGGACAATGTGGCGGGATGGATCCTGGAGCTGGACCGGGGCAAGGGCATCCCGTTTGAAGGTGAGAAAAGAGAAGAAAAGAAGAAAACGAGGGGGCAAGGGGTGGTGGTGGTGCGCGCGCGCTTTGCTCTCGTTTCCAACCTCAAAACCTCACGCCTTTATCCTTACCTCCCCCCTCCACCTCTCTCGCAAAGGCAACTACGCCGAGTGGCTGGCCGCCAAGTCGGACCGGTCCTCGAACGAGAACAAGGCGAAAGACTCGCTCGGCCGGGCCATGGCCGCCGAACTGGAGTGGGTGCGGTCGAACGCCAAGGGCCAGGTGAAAAAGGGGAAGGCCCGCCTGCGCCGGTATGAGGACATGGTCACCCAGGCGGCGACGTTTACGCAGGCCGCGGGCGTGGACACCCTGCAAATCCCGCCCGCCCCCCGCCTGGGCGACATCGTGCTGGATGTGGAGGGCCTGACCAAGACCCGGCCCGCCCTGGACGGGACCGGGGACGCCCGGGTTTTGATGGAGGGCCTCTCCTTCTCCGTCCCGCCCGGCGCCTGCGTCGGCATCGTCGGGCCCAACGGCGCGGGCAAGACGACGCTCTTCCGCATGATCATGGGCCTGGAGGAGCCGGACGCGGGGACCGTGCGCCTGGGCGAGCAGGTGCGGACGATGTACGTGGACCAGTCCCGGGACGGCCTGGACGCCGATCTGAACGTGGCGGAAGCAATTGCGGGCGGGGCGGAGGTCATCTCCATCGCGGGGCGGGACGTGACGGCGCGCCAGTACGCGTCCTGGTACGGCTTCAAGGGGGCGGACCAGCAGAAAAAGGTGGGCGTCCTGTCGGGCGGGGAGCGCAACCGCCTGCAGCTGGCCCGCACGCTCGCCACCTCTGGCAACCTGCTCCTGCTGGACGAGCCGACCAACGACCTGTCCGTCGACACGCTGATGGCCCTGGAGTCCGCCCTGGAGGCCTGGGCGGGCACGGCCCTCATCGTCTCGCACGACCGGCGCTTCCTGGACCGGCTGGCCACCCACATCCTGGCCTACGAGGATGACGGCTCCGTCCGCTGGTTTGAGGGCGGGTGGACCGAGTACGAGGCGGACCTGCGGAAGCGGACGGGCGGGGCAGACCCGACGCGCATCAAGTACCGCCGCATGGCGGGGGTGGGGTCGGCTTCTTGAGAGACAGACAAAGAGAAAGAGGAGAGGGGGGGGGGACATGAGGGAGGGCGGGGGGGGGAGGGGATGGAGGATGGATGGAAAAAGAAAATATAAGAACAAGCCTCTCCTTATTTGTCTACATGCCAAAGGCGGCCAACACCGCCCCGACCACGGCCTCCACGTCGCCGCCCCCGTCTCGCACAATGGCCGCCAATCCCGCGTCCCCCTCCTCCACCAGGTCCAGCTGGGATGCTAAGAGAGCGGGCGCCATGAAATGGGCCGCCCGGGCCGCCAGGCGGGCTTCTAGGATGGGGCGTGGCGGTAGGAGCATGACGAATGCCGCCTGGGCACCACCCGGCGGGGCGGCCGCAATGGCTGTCTCCAGCGCGCGACGGTGTGCGCGGGACAGGGCGGAACAGGCGAGCACCGACCGCCCTGACGGCGCGGCGCTGGCCGCACAGGCGGCCGCCATGCCGGCCCGCCCGAGCCAGGCAGATCTCTCCCCCTCTTCCAGCGCCACGCCCGCGCTCATGCCCGCCTTGGCTTCAGGGGAATGGTAGTCGTCGCCGTCGATGAAGGGCGTGCCGGAGCCGAAGCGCGGCGCGAGGGCGGCGCCGACGGTGCTCTTGCCCGCGCCGCACGGGCCGGCCACCACACAGACCCTCACGCGGCGGGGGTGAGGGTGGGCGGGCGGCTGTGAGGGCGGCACGGCGACGGCGGCCGGCACTGTTGGCTTGGGTGGTGGTGCGACGGCACAGCTGTTGAAGGGCAACAGGCCCAGGCCCGCCACCAGGTCCCCCGTGGCGGCCGCACGGCGGGGTGCGGGCACGGGCGCCGGCCCGGCCGCGCCCCACAGCGCGGACGGCGGGAAGGCCGCGACCACGGCGGCCAGGCCTTCCCGGGCGGCGGCCGCCAAAGCAAGCTCTTCGCTTGCAGGCGGCCTGCCTGCGGCGAGGCTGACGGACGCGTTAAGGGCGGCGATACGGTCGGCGTTGGTGTCGAGGCGGCTGTTGAGGTCGGACCAGGGCGGGCAACCTTTTTTGGATCGCACGTGTGGGGCGTGCCCGGGCGCGTCCAGTGAGCCTGAGGGGCCGGTCATTGCGATGTGCCTCTAGGACGATCTCCCTCGCGATCTTCGCGCCCCGCGCGCCTCTCTCTCTCCCTTGGGGAGGCGGGGAGAAAAAAAAAAAGTGAATGGCCCCCCCCCCCAAAAAAAAACTCTCGCTCGGCTCAACCCGGCCAGAGTTCTATACACTCTACTCTCTACCCACCTTGACCCGCCGCCGCGTGGACGGCGGCGCCCCAGTCCCCATGCCCCGCGATGCCGCCCACCGCACCAGCCCGACCCCGGCCGGCACCGCGCGCACGACCAGGGCGGTCGTCGCAAAGATGGCGGGCATCAGGATCGGGAGGGTGGTAGGGGACAGGGCCACGCCCCGGGCCGCCGCGGCCTTGTTGGCCACTGCCGCCGCCGCGACGGCGCCAGCCCCTGGCCCCGCGTCGACCGCCAACACCACAAAGACCGGGAACAGGGCGGTCGTGAGCGCCCCGCCCTCCAGCGCGGGCAGACCCGGGAAAATGGAGGGGCCAGCCGCGACCGCCCCGAACGCCGCGAAGAAAGGCCAGGCCGCTTCCAGGGCGGCCAGGCGGGCGGGGAGCGGCATGCCCGACGCGACCCAGGCATAGTCAAAAGTGTACCAGCCGTAGATGAGGGACGTCAAAAACCCGGCCACCAGCCCCGCCGCCCTGCCTGGGAGGAGCGCGCGCGCAGCCGCTGCCTGGCCGAGGAGCGACCCCATCAGCGCCGCCCGGAAGAGCACGCCCGCCGCGGCGGCGGCTGGGCGGGGGTGGGAGGAGGCGGCCCGGGGCGGGCGGGCACCCGCAGCGACGGCCGCGGCGGTCGCGCCCGCGGCCGCGGCGCGCGCGGCCGGGCCGGGCGGGGAGGCTGGGCACGCTGGGGAGCGGGGTGGGATGGTGGGCCGGCCACGCCGGGCGGCAGGACTCGTCTGGGCGGCGGCTGCCGTCGCCACGCCACGCACGCTCAGGGCCAGTCCCGCAACCTCGCCCGCCAGCTGGATGGATAGGACAACGCAGGCCGCGTAGCAGGGCGCCGCCCAGGCGGCCGTGAAGAGGGCCTGCGCGGCGACCGCGGCCGCCCCGGGCGTGTCCCCTGCGCCCGCCCACGCGAGCAGGGCCGGCCCCAGCCGCACCCGCCAGACTCGGAGGGACGCGAATAAAAGCCCGCCCTGTAACAGCGCCGCCGCCCCGGCCTTGGCGCCGATGGCTGGGGCGTGGACGCAGTAGGCGATGAAGCGGTGGGGGCGGAGCAGGGCGGCCGAGGCGCCGGCCGCTGCGAGGGCGAGCGCGGCTCGGGCCGCGTCCACAGCGGACGCCGGGCGGAGGACGTGGCGTGAGGCCGACATGGCCTCTCACCCCCTCGCCTATGAGAGCGTGTGTGGGACGGGTTGGCCTCCCCTCTGCGCCCCGAACGGCGAAGGGACACGCAAAAAAAAAAACCAATGGCTTTTGCGTAACTACATCTCGACCAGACCTCTTTTCCCTAAAGTGCACGCGCGCCGGGGCCCCCCGTCCTTTCTTTTCTAAAGCCCCATTTCACCCGTCGAACCGCCCCTTCCGCACCGCCTTGACGCACATGGTCGCCTCACTGGAACACCCGGCCGGCAGGTTGCGGTCGGGCGAGACCAGTTGGGAGCGGTAGCACAAACAGCGCGCGCCGGAGCCCGCCCCGCCCGACGTGTCGGGGATGAATCGCGGATGGCGCCCGGGCGAGCAGCTGACGGCGCCGTCGGACCGCTCCGCGCATGGTTCTGGGCTGTCAGCGGCGTGTGCGGTGGCGGCGGCGGCGGCGGCGTGCGCTTTCCCAGCGCCGCCGCCACCACCACCACCACCGCTCATGCCTCCATCGCCGGCGGGAGCGTCGGCTAGCCCGGCCCGGCGGGCCGGCAGGGACCGGGCATAAAAGCCGCCGGGCGGGCCTGGGCGGGCGGACGTGCGTCCCTTGGCAGTGGCGCTGGCCCCGCTGGGCGGGACGGCCCCGCCGCCGCCGCGCGGGCGCGGCCGGCCGCCAGAGCCGCCCCCACCGCTCACGCGCACGGATGCGGCCGCCCGGGCCGCGCCCGCGGCGGCCGCGGCGGTCGTGGCCTCCGCGACCGCCGCCTTCTCCACCGCTATTCTCATGGCCGTCGGGCGAGGGAAGGCCGGGACGGGAGAAGGGGAGGAGGGAGGGCCGCCCCTCCCACCACCTCCACCAGGCTGCTGCTGGGCGGGAGGGGGAGGGGCGGTGAAAAAGCGGCCGCCCGCGACGTAACCCACCCGCACATAGCTGGCGTGCCCCGCGTAGAAGTCCCGCCAGGTCGCCAGGGCGGCCAGCTGGTCCTGGGAGAAGTCGCCCACGTCGTCCGTGAGGTCCGGCCCCGAAAAGTCGCCGGTGACAAACGCGCGCGAGGCGTCGCGGGCCGCGAAATGGTGGTAGGCCCCGCCGGGCCCGTAGTGGCGGGCGCCGGGCGCGACGTCGTACACCTCGCCCATGATGGCCAGGGCGCACGGGCGGCCGGGGGCGGTGCCGTCGTGGAGGGCCAGTTCGGCGGGGGTGAAGGGGCGGGCGGGGGTGGGCTGAAATGAAAGGGGGAGAGAAAAGGTGAGGGAGGGGAGGGACAGGGCGAGGGCCCCGCTCCCGTTTTCTCTCGCAACCCTCGCCGTGTTTCTCACCGTCGGCCGGGGCAATGACGCCGCGGGCGGCCCGCCGCCTTTCCCCACCCAGGACGCCAGCAACAGGCTGGTAATGGCAACCGAGACGATGACCCCCGCCGCCGCACCCGCCCCGCCGCCCCCGGTCCGGTGAGCGCTCCCGCCGCCCTTCCGCCGTCGCGCCCGGGCGGCCGCGGCCCGGGCAGCGCGCCCGGCCCGCCAGCCCAGGTCTTCTTCCTCGCCGCGTGCCTCGTCCTCCCAGGCAGCCGTATCGTCGCCACCCCACGCGTGCGCGCCACCATCGTCACCGGCAACAGACCCCCCAAACCTGCGGCGCAGACCGCCCCCGCCGCCGCCGCCGCCACCGCCGTCAGAGAAGGAGGTGGAGGCAGACACATTGACGCCGTCGCGTTGTTCGTCAACCTGTCCGCCATGGCCCGCCGCGCCCCGCGGGGTGGCGGGCTGGATTTCGTTCATGGCCCACCGGGTGGAGAGGTCCGCAGAGCGTTGCCCTGGCGTGTGAGATGGGTTTCGCGAGGGGCTGCCCGCGCACGGGGGTGGCCGCGAGGCGGGCAAAAAGTGAGAGTGAAGAGAGTGCCGCGTCCCTTTTTTTGCTGGCCAACTTGTGTCATTCCTTTCTTCTTCCCGCCGCGCCCTTGTGTGTGCTCACGCAAATCAACACGCGCCTGCCTCCACTTGTGAGGCTCCACGCTTGGTGTGCAAGACGTGTCGCACGCAAAAACACGCGCTCGCACGCACATAAAAAACAGCAGACATGCGAGCCACCGCGCCCCCGCCGGCGAGCGCTGTCTCGCCTGCCGGGCCCCGCCCGGGCCGGGGGCCCTTTCCTCGCAGGGCGACCCGCCACGCACGCCTAGCCATGCCAGTCCAGGTGAGCATGAGAGAAGGTTGGGTGCGTGATGAGAGGTTGAGAGACGTGCGCCCCTCCAATTTTGTGCTTGGCATCTCAAAAACCTCATCACCGCCATGGTGGCCCACCCTCCATCCATCCTTCTCCTCCCTCCAGGCGACCGCCGCCGACCCCTCCACCACATCCACCTCCCTTCCCACCCTCGCCGACACCGTCCGCCCGGCCTTCCCCTGCCTCGACCAGACCATCCACGGCCGGCCCCTCATCTACCTGGATTCAGGGGCGACCAGCCAGAAACCGCAAGTTGTTTTAGATGCGATGGACTCCTATTACCGCCACGACAACGCCAACGTGCACCGGGGCGTGCACGTCCTGGCTTCGCGCGCGACGGCGTCCTACGAGGGCGGGCGGGCCAAGCTGGCGGCCTTCATCGGGGCGGGGTCGCCGGCAGAGGTCGTCCTCACGCGCGGCGCGACAGAAGCGATCAACCTGGTCGCGGCCTCCTGGGGCGGGGCCCACTTGACGGCGGGCGACATCATCCTGGTCTCCGTCGCGGAACACCACGCCAACCTGGTGCCCTGGCAGCTGATCGCAGCCAAGACGGGGGCCAAGGTCGTGGGCGTGCCCCTGACCGCCGACAAGACACAGATCGACAGCCAGGCTTTGCACGCGCTGCTCAAGGAACACGCGGGCCGGGTCAAGGTCGTCGCCCTGGTCCACATGTCGAACGTCCTGGGCAGCGTCTTGCCCAACACGGCGGAGCTGGGCGAGGCGGTGCGCAAGGCGGGGGCCGTCCTGCTGCTGGACGCCTGCCAGTCCGTGCCGTCCTGCCCCGTGGATGTGGCCTCCCTGGGCGCCGACTTCCTGGTCGCGTCCGCCCACAAGATGGCGGGCCCGACGGGCATTGGCTTCCTGTGGGGCCGGCCCGACCTCCTGGCGGCCATGCCGCCCTTCATGGGCGGCGGGGAAATGATTGAGCGGGTGGAGGTGGAGACGTCAACCTTCGCCCCCCCGCCCGCCCGCTTTGAGCCGGGCACGCCACCAATCGCCGAGGCGGTGGGGTTGGGGGCGGCCGTCGACTTTTTGAGTGGCCTGGGCATGGCCCGGGTGGCGGCCTGGGAGGCGGAGCTGGGCGGCGTGCTGTGGGATGAGGTAAGAATGAGAGAAGGGGATCGGGATGGGATGGGATTGGGGGATGGGAGAGAGAGCAGCCGCTAGCACGTGCTCTCCAAAAAAAAATAAAAAAACTCTCACCTCACCTGACCCTCCTCACACAGCTCCAATCCATCGACGGCGTCACCGTGTACGGCCCCAACCCCCACACCACGCGCCACCGGGCGGCCCTGGCCTCTTTCAACGTGGCCGGCCTGCACGCGTCGGACGTGTCGGCGCTGCTCGACGCGGCCGGCGTGGCGGTCCGGGCAGGCCACCATTGTGCTCAGCCCCTGCACGCCGCCCTGGGGGTGGCCGCCTCGGCCCGGGCGTCGCCCTACATTTACAACACGCCCGCCGAGGTCGTCGAGTTTGGGAAGCAGTTGCGGGAGGCGATCCAGTTTTTTCGGGATGCTGGGTTGTGAAGAGGAGGAGAGGGTGGAGGGAGGAGAGAGGCCGCCGCCTGATTGCTGCCGCCACAGAGAGGGGCCTGGATGGAGGACGGTGAAAAAGAAAAAGAAAAAAAGAAAAAAAAGAAAAAAAAAACGCACTCAGCGCACTCTTCCATCACAACGCGCACGACGCGCACGGAAAAATGCTTAACGTCGTGGCACGCCTGCGTGAAACCTTCGCACGGGCGTCTGGTCCACGGTCGGAAAGTGATGAGGTCGCGGAGGTGAGGGGGAGAGAGAGAAAGAGCGGCGAGAATGCGAGAGAGTAGGAGGCGCGCGTCGGGTCGGGAAGCGTCCACGGAGACAGCCCGCGCGCCGGGCGCCACACCACACCACCCACCCTGTCTCGGTCCCCCGTGGAGAGCGGAGTGAGCTGGGCCAGCCCGGGCCGCTTTTGGAAAGCCAAGCACTGAGCCGGGCTGCCGGCCGCCCTTCCGAAAACGAGGATGACGGGAAAACCCCGCTCGGCCAAGAGGGACGACGCCCGAGCTGATTCACCCTCTCGTCTTATCCCCCCCTCCCCCTCCGTCCGCCACAGCACGCCGCCCGTGTCGCCGTCGCCAACCGGGCCCTGGCCGCGATCGCTGCGGCCGCCCCAGCCCCACCTACCCTGTTGCTGACGGCCGCCCGCGTCGCGGCCGCCCATTTCGACGGGCTCAGCCGGGACGGCCTGGGCGGCCTCCCGCCCGACCTGGCCGAGGTGCTGCTGGACGCCCTGGCCGCGTCCGGCCGCCTGACCACGCGCCGCCTGGCCGCCCTGTGCGGCGTGCGCGCACCGCCTGGGGAGGGCGAGGAGGGCGCACCCCCGCCGGCCTGGGCGGCCCAGCCGCTGGCCGGCCTCCACCTCGCGTCCGCCCCGGGGACGTGTGACGCCTGGCTCTCCCTCGTCCCGCCCGGCCGCCTGGCCGCCGTCGACGTGTCCGGGTGCGGCCTGGCCGGGGTGACCGATGCCGGGCTGGCTGCCCTAGCCTGGGCGCACGCGGCCACGCTCACCTCCCTGGTCGCCCGGGCCGCGCGCGGATTGACGGACGAGGGCGTCGCGGCGGTCGCGGCGTGCGCGGCCGGGCTGGTCCGCCTCGACCTGAGCGGCTGCGACCGCCTGGAACGGGCGGGCGTTCGGGCGATCGGGTCCCGCCTGCAGCGGTTGACCGCCCTGTCCCTGCAGGGCTGCGCGGGCGCGGCGTGCCCGGGCGGCCCCGGCGGCGGCTTTGGGCGGGCGCTCGCCCGCCTGCCCGCCCTGGCATCCCTGGACGCCGGGTGGGTGCGGTGCCTGGGTGACGCGGACGCGGCCGCCCTGGCGGCGTCGCCCCGCCCGCACGCGCCGGGCGGGCTGACCTTTCTCTCCCTCGCGCACACGGCCGTGGGCGACGCCGGGGCGGCCGCGCTCGCGGCGCACTGCCGCGGCCTGGTCCACCTGGACCTGTCGGGCTGCGCCCGCCTGGGCCCGCGCGGGGTGGCGGCCCTCGCGGCAGGTGGCGCCCTGCCGTCCCTCACCGCACTCGACCTCTCCTCCACAGCCGGACGGACAGACGGAGCATACGCCCCGCTCGGCGCCCTGCCCGCCCTGGCAAGCCTACGCCTGGGCTTCACTGAGGCCGGCGACGCGACGGCGGCCGCCCTGGCGGGTGGCGCCGCGCGCTGCCGCCTCACCACGCTCGACCTGGAGGCCACGCCCCTAACGGACGTGGGGGTGGCGTTGCTGGCGTCCGGCCTGCCCCGCCTGGTGGCCCTGTCCCTTTCCGACTGCGGGCGGGTGGGGGATGGTGGGGCGGCCGCGCTGGCGGGCGTCTCGCCGCCCGGCTCCACCGGCGCCGGGACTGGTGCGCGCTGCCTCGAAACGCTCGACCTATCCTTCACTATCACGTCCGACACCGGCTTGCACGCCCTGGCCCGCGGCCCCGGGTGCCGCCGCCTGAGGGCGCTGACCCTGGACGGGCCCGCCATTACAGACGCGGGCGTTGCCGCCTTCGCCGCCACGCGGGCGGAGGACGCGGTGTGGCAGTGGGTGGAGGAGTGGGTCGAGGCAGAGGAGGGGGAGGAGGGGCGGCCCCACAGACGGCTGACCGCGCCCGTCGCGTGCGCAACAGCCCCCGCCGCCGCCCCGTCCTGCGCGGCCGCCGCCGCCGCCGCCGCCAACGCCGCCGCCGCCGCCGTGGCTCCGCCGCCCTCCCCTGACTTTGCAGGCCACTCGCCCACGTCGGTCCTGCCGTCCGCCTTTCCATTTGGAGGGGTGGTGGTGCGGTCGCCCTCCTCGGCCGCCGCGTCCTCTGAGGCCGCCTCCTTCTCCTCCTCCCCGCCCTTCTCGCCCTTCTCGAAGCCCTCGCCCTCGGCCGCGCCGTTTGAGGACGCCGCCGCCTCCCCCTCCCCGCCGTCCTCGCCCTTCCCAGGGCCCTTCCACCACCGACGCCTCACCCGCCTCATCCACCGCCGCCGCGTCCGGGGAGCGCCCGCCGACCTGCGTTCCTTATCCATTGGCGGGTGCTGCCGCCTGACCGAGGCGGGCGTGGCCGCGTTGGCGAGCCTGGGCGGGCTCGCTGAATTAGAGGTCGCGTGCGGCGTGAGCGACGCGGGCGCGGCCGCCCTCGCCGCCGCGGCCCACGCCACGGGCCTTACCCGCCTGGCGCTCCCCCGGTCGCCCCGCCTCTCCAACGCTGGGCTCGGCGCGCTCGCGGCGGGCCTGGGCGGGCCTGGGAGCGTGCTGGCCAGCCTCGACCTCGCGGGCAGCGGCGTCACGCCCGCCGGCCTGGCTGCCTTGCTGCCGGCCTTTGGCGCCTCCCTGGCGCACGCCGTCCTGCCGGCGGCCACGACGCCCGCGGCCGGGCGGGGCGCCCTCCTGGCGGGC
>Ga0315289_10004546_pt1 | contig 20660 bp, 19 predicted proteins | sample YL17G11_40_MG_FD_203452 | JGI IMG/M metagenome (GOLD analysis project Ga0315289, IMG submission 203452) | Sediment microbial communities from Yellowstone Lake, YNP, Wyoming, USA - YL17G11_40 | ecosystem: Environmental > Aquatic > Freshwater > Lake > Sediment | place: USA: Wyoming | collected... | reverse complement strand
TAGAAGTCCAGCTAGCTTTTCCTTGTCCTTGTCGAGCAGTACCCTGGCATTTTCGGGGATATAGGTCTTTTCGGCGGCGCCCCTTTCTATAAGCCGGGGAAGGTCGAGGTTCGTCGCGCGCGTTTTTTCGAATATCTTAGCCCTTTCTATCCAGGTCTGAACCGTAAGGTCCAACTTGGTGGGAAGTGCGAGAAGGATGCTGTTGCCCGAGAAAGAACATTTGACGATATGTAGTTCCGGGAAAATCGTGGAATACGTCTTCATCTGGTCGGGGAAATCCGCGGATCCGTCCCACAGGTTGGCGCACGCCACGCCTCCTTCAGTCAGATGAGCTTTGACGGCCTTTAGGAATTCCTGCGTCGTCAGTCTGTAAGGAATCGACGTGGCGCTAAATGCGTCCAAGAAGATGACGTCATACTTATCTTTTGAATCCTCGATAAACCTGCGTCCGTCGCCCATATGGACGATCTGACGGTCGTCCTCCTCGAAAAAGAAATACTTCGCGGCGATGTCGCGGATTTCCGGATCAAGTTCCGCAGTCTCCGTGGTCGCGTCCGGCAGGAGTCTATGAAGATAGCGCTGCATGGACGCGCCTCCAAGTCCGACAATCAGGATGCGCTTGAGGTTTTCCGCGACGGGCAAGGCAGCCATGATGTGCCGGGTATAGGAAAGTACCAGTTCTTCGGGCTTGGCGAGGTTCATCGCCGACTGGATCGGGTCCGTGCCGTCGAACTTGCCGTCGAAGATCAACTGCCGGTAACCATCGGCGGTGTCGAGAACGGTGATGCATTGGTATGGGCTTTGGACCTCGTAAACGATCCGAGTCTCCTGCGCCCGCACATGGAGGGAGAGAAAAGCACCCAGGGCCAAAGCGCATGACAGCGGACGGGTCATCCTCGAGGAAATCACGGACTAGATTGTAACAGATGTGCAAAGCGATCCAAAAGGTAAAAGCCGCGCCGGCGGCTGATCTATAGATGAGTCAAATGGTTTAGAAACATCTTGGGCAAGTTTTCTAAACCTTGACAACCGATAAATTAAAGGGGATAAAATATTTTAAGATTAATCAGCGGAGGAAAAAAATGAACGAATACCCCGAGATGGTAACGTGTTTGCCGCAAGCAGACATCGCATTCAAAGGTCTTCAAGGATGGATTTTCCAAGGCAAAGCGCAACAGATCGTCTTTATGCAAATCGAGCCAATTGGAAAGGTGACGGAACACGTCCATAGAGCCCAATTTGGAATGGTCCTCGATGGAGAGATGAGCCTAACCATTGGAGGCGTAACGCGAATATATCGGAAGGGGGACACGTATTTCATCCCGAAGGGCGTGTCTCATTCAGCCGTATTTCATTCGAAAGTATTTGTCGTTGATTTCTTCGACGAGCCAGCAAGATATAGGGCAAAATCCTGATAAAATGGCAACTTGGCAACGAAATCCTGCGAGGACGTGCTGCGGGGGCTCGCCGGCCGGGACGCGGATTGCACCGATTCCCAGCGCAGCAAATACTACGCCAAGGTCTCCGGGCCGCTCCTCGACCGGATCGATATCCAGGTCGAGGTCCCCGGCGTCAAGCTATTCTACAATTCCGAGCATCGATTAGATTTGAGATTGAAATAGCTCAATGCCGGCTCTTTTCAGCGCCCGCAGGGAGGAAAGCGTGATCCACTTGCTGGGCCGGTTTTCTTTCTCCAGGGGGACCTGCAGGCGGCCTTCGAATCCCCTCTCCAGGACCCAGTGGCCTTGCCCATCCCGCTTGGATAAAATCAAGTCGACGGCCTCGCTCATCCGGGCGTCACGGCAATCGAACCCGGCCAGGACGTCGAGCATTTCGAGTGCGTCCGTCCGCCACATCAGGGGAAATCCGAACTTGAGCATCGACGGCTTAGCGATCTTGGCGAGATCGCGGCTCCGCTTGAAAAGATGATGGCGGAGTAGATACTCTGTCCCTTCCTCGATCGTCCACCGGACCTCCGCCGTCCGCTTTTTTCCCGGGATTTCTCCGAGGGCCTTGAGCGTCTTGATGACGCCCATATGGCAGGTATGCCGGCCGTAGCAGGCTTCCCGTTTGTCGAATGGCCAGCCGCTCGGTGCGGGACCGCCCCCGTCGTCGAAGCGCCGATAGCGGACGATCCAGTCGACCGCCTTCTCCAGCCGGGGATCATCCTCGAATCCGAGCCGGAGCATGCTCCAGACCATGTTGCCGGTCAGGCAGGGGATGACGCCGCTGTGGAATCCGCCGCCCGAGCCCGAACCGACATAGGAGAAGCCGCCGCTTTGACTGTCCTGTGACCAGCGGAGTATGAATTCACAGGCGTTGCGGATCCGCGGATCGGCTCCGAACGCGCCCAGTTCAGCCAGCAGGATAAGCGACCAGACCGTTCCCTTGTACTTGGCGCGGATGTAGAAATCGGACTCGATCCCCCAATAGCCTCCCGCTTTCTGCTTGGCCAGGATGCAGGGGACCGGCCCGTCAGCCATGATCGCCGCCTTCGCTTCCCTGACCTGCGGATCCGATTCCCGAAGCCCGCACAAATCCCTCAGCGCGAAATACCTGACCGAAGGATGGTCGGGTTCCAAGAGCCAGGACAGCACTTCCGATGTTCCCCGGCTCTTCGCTATTTCTTTTTTCGCCATTTTTCGCGTATCCCTTTTCACTCCCGCATTTATAGTGCTTTCTGCGGCATTATTCAATACGGACGGCCGGGATTTCGGTCCATTCGCAGCAAGAGCTCTTTCAGTCAAGAAATGATCGAGGAATCTCTCGATGATCTCGAGGCCGGCTATATCGCCCTTGAAAGACTAAATCAAAAAAACGCCAGGTATCTGACGACCGAGGGCGTGGAGAAGGAGCTTGGGCTATAGCGTTCTCTGGCATGAGCAGCCTCTCGCTGATTGGAAGGTGTTCGACCGGAAGGCGGCCGGAAAAATCGTGGAGCGCGTTAAAAACCATCTTTCCCAAAATCCTGAGACGCTTGGCAAGGCTTTAAAGGGGGTTCTAAAAGGACTTTACCGTTATCGTTTCGGGGATTATCGGGTTATTTTCACGATTGACAGAGCCGAACTCATGGTTTCAATTCTAAATGGCGGTCATCGAAAAAACGTTTATCCTTGATTGATCACGGCTGGACACGGCAAGAAAATTGGGTAATACTAAATCTGGGAAGACAAGGGCATTCGTCTTTAAACGATATCTTAAGCAGAAATGTCAAAATCAGATGCGGAAATAGAAAGGCTGATTGAAGATTTTTCTAAATCCACCGTTTTGTTGATTGGCTCCTTTCAATGTGAAAAGAACGGCATTGACATAGACGATCTGGTTCAAGAAATTCGTATCCGGATATGGAAATTATATAAATCCGATGGTCATGACATCACCCATTTTTATTCTTACTTAAAGAAAATCGTGAACTCTGTTTTTATTAATGAAATAAAAAAAAGAAACAAGGAGAAGAACTTCATAAATGTCTACGGCAATAGTTGTCCTCTCTTCGGTAGCTCCGAGGAAAAAGAAATAGAACAAAATGAGGAATTAATTAGAATATTGGGCGAATCTATTGTCCAGATTAAGGAATCTCAAAGACAGGCTGTTCAACTTCGCCTGTCTGGTTTTTCATTTGAAGAGATCGCCCGAATAAATAAATGGACGTACCGCAAAACGTGCAATCTCTTTTATCGTGGCTTGGAGAGACTTAAAGAGAAAGTCAGGGAAAGGGGAATCTCCTATGAAGACTGATTTTGCGAAGTTATCGGACGCCTATAGGTATTCTTTGACCGAAAAGGCGAAAACGTCCGCGGAATCCTGTCCCTCGGCCGAAGACATCGTGCGCTGGCTGAGGTCCGAGCTATCAAAGAAAGAACGAAAAGCGATGATTGAGCACACCACGCATTGCCCTGAATGTTTGCGAATCGCGAGGTCTTTTCTGAGCATAAATAAGCTCGAAGATCGATTTCTCAAAGACGTCAATGCGGTCTGGCAGAGCGACGAGCAAAGTGTCGCGAGAAAACCGATGATTCGCTGGAAAAGAGTTTATTCAAAATGGGCGGTAGGTTTAGGTTTTGGAGCGGCAATATTCGTCGTGATTTATTGTTTCGTCTTTCGAAACGCTCGAGGGCCGAGCGAGAGAGGAGAAAAAGAGAAGAGCGTTCAGATTTCGATGCCGTCTCGAGTTAAAATATCGAGAGGGGAAATAATTTTCGTTTGGAGTCAAAACCCGGATGACGCTCAATATGTTGTCGAAATCTACGATAAATCGTTCGGTCTGAAATGGAGAAGTGATTCCTTAAAGCTGGCCAATGTCGGACCCCCGACGGATGTTGTCAAGTCCCTCAAATCGAATGAATCGTATTTTGTCATGGTTCGAGCGATTAAAAAGGACGGCAAAGAAGTTTCATCAAAACTCAAAGAATTTATCCTCATAAATTAAACGGCGCTCCTTGTCTTACGGGAAAACTCAAGCGCGCGTTAATATTCGCCGGTTAAAATAAACGAAGCCCAATAATAAGGATGGGAGTATCTTGTCGACAGCATTTTTACTTTAGCAAGACTCAGAGCTTGCGCTTTTGAATTCCCTTGAGTGTAATAGGAATAAAAATAACCCATGAACTGAACGGTGGCTTTATCGGCAATGGGCCAAAGTGTCGAGATCACGGAACGCGATCCCATATAAAAAAAGATTCTCGGCAATCCGAGGACCCCTTCATTGAGGATATTCTTCCCTTTCGCGGTTTTACATGCCGAAAGAACGACAAGGTCTGCCTTCAATCGTATTTTGAGCATCTCGAGGACCTGGAAAAAGCCGTCTTCGTCGCTTTTATCGTCGGGGGAAAACATGAAAGCAGATTGGAGCGGAAATTCCTCGTCGGAGAAGGCGTGGCAAGCTAAATGGACGACGCGATAATTGCCCAAGTCGAGATTTTTAAACGCGGTCTCGGTCGCGTTTTGACCGACGATGATATCTTTATCCTTCGCTTTAAAGAATTTCGAAATGGTCTCGATTTCTTTCTTGACATATGGGATAGGGATGGCGGCAAATCCTTTATTGCTAAACCAATCAGCCATGATAGAACCTGCCGACGTAGAATCGGATCGTTTTGGCTCGTCATCGACAGGCACGCCAAAGGCTAAGAGTTCTTTTTTATACGTTTGCGCTCGTCTTTTCTTTAGAAAGCACAAGGCCGAGGCTGAGGGCGCGTAGGAAATTGTGTATCGATTAAGCAGATATCTATTAGCCGATGCGCCGTCTTGATTCAAAACTAGAGTTTCGAACGGCAAATCGAATAATATCCCATCCGGCACAATGATAAGATGTTCCATGTTCGATAAGTCGTTTTCTATCGGCGACATTAGCTCTTTGAACACGTGTCGCGCCGGAAGAATGCCTTTTTCGATTGAAATCCCCGGATCCTGCAAGTACGCAAGATAGGGAATCAACGATTCACGAATCGCCCGGGCGGGAGGCAATTCAAATAGCTTAAAGGAAGATTTGGAAATGAAAAACAAAAAGGATCGCTGGTCTCCCAAGAAATACTCAATGAGCGCCGTGTTCGGATTTAAAATTGAAGTCTGTATTTGTTCTAAGGTCGATGGTTCGCCGAAGATGTTGAGATCTTTATCGGCCAGATGAACGTCTTGGGTTAAGGCGCTGAGCATATCGTCAATTCGCCTAACTCCTAATTCCACTTCCGATCTTCGAGTTTGATCGAGGTTTCCAAAAGAAAGCTGTCTTAGACCTTCCAACCGTTCTCGTTTGAGCTTTTCCTCCGTTTCTGTCGGTCCTTTTGGGGTTTTCTGTTCTTTGGATAATTCTTGACGTTCGAGAAATTCGAGAAAAGACCTTGCTTTCATTCTTTCGATATTCCGAAAAACCTCGTATTCATAAAAACGTGAATTCCTTTGAACCGATCGTTCGAAATTGAAATTAATCGCGGTCTCGTAGATTTCTCGCTGACGAATATTGAATTCGGATCTGTTCATATCATCGACAATCGATGATCCGACGATATCAATCAGGTCCAGGGCTTCGCCGTACGCCGACAGGGTTCTCTCCGGATGGCCGAGACTCTCTTGGCAAGCCCCCAGCTTAAACAGGGCTTTGATCGTTAATAAGTGCGAGCCCACCGTTCGCGATTGACGTGCGGATTCGTCGAAATAGGATGCTGCTTTTTGATAGCTGTTCTGTTTCAAACAGATTAATCCAAGATAGAATAAGACACTGCTGAAACGGGCCGGATCTTCGTGTTTTTTATAATATTCATATTCAGGCGAAAGAATTGATTGGGCAAGATCGAATTGGCCGTTATCTACGCGAAGGCCCGCGAATTCGATATTCGCAAAATGAAGAAGGGCTGGACTCTTTATAAGAAGAGATCGGTCGATGACGGTTTTAAAATAATTCATTGCGGTCGAGTAATCTTCCTGAGAGCGAGTGGCGAGAGCCTGATTGTGATAGATTTGACCGAGGTTTATGAGATTGGTCAGAGTTCTGACGGGACTCGCGTTTTGATCCGATGATTTTAGGGCTTGGGCAATATATTCTTGGGCCTTTTGATAATCGCCGAACGAAATATAAAGAAAAGAAAGATTATTTAAGTAGCTCATAACCGCCTTTTCGTCCTTGATGTCTTGAGCATAGGCTAGCCCTTTTGTATAACAGCTGAGGGCACGAGAATAGCTCTTCTTTATCGCGTAAAAAGATCCTAAATTGTTGTAGGCGCGAATCGTTTCCGTCTTATGATTAAGAATCAAAGATAAATCCAAAGCCCGTTGATTGAATTCGCGCAGCTTCTCGGCGTCGTTATATCCCGAATAGTTTATGCTCCAGACCCTTAAGATTTTGAGTTCGTGCGGTCGGCTGTTGATGGAGATCGCCATGTTAAGGGCTTTGTCAAAAAGAGAATTGGACTGGGGGAGATTTTTTTGGTCCCTAGAACCTGAGGCCTCTAAAAAGAATTTGTGAATCTCTAAAATATCCCGGCAATAACGAGTTTGTTTCTGAAGGCCCAGTTTAGTGGCTAAATCGAACGCCCTTATAAAGAAATTCGTAGAAGTTTTTATCTGATCGATATTCCAATAAATGATCCCCAAGATCATATAGCACTCGAGTTTTTCCGGGTCTCGAAGAGAAGCATCGGACAGACATTTGTTGAAATATTCGGATGAACGTTGAAAATCTCCCTTTAATGAATAGCCTTTTCCAAGTTGTATCCAGGCATCGATTTGCCTTAAGTCTGGATTTGCAAACTTTTCGGCGGTCAAGGGCCAAGACAATAGGAGCGAAAAAAGGGCTAAGGTAAGAAATATCTTTTTCCTCATCATTCGGTTTTCATATTATCGTCTTTTTTAGAAAAAGAAAAAACTTGAGAAATAATATTTGAATTCCAAGAAAAAGCGGATACGGCAAGTGTCTATATATATAGAAGGAGGTGCTGCATTGAAAAAGATTGGCGGATATCGATATATCTTGATTGTCTTCGTTATCTGTGGATTTGTAAGCGCCTTTCTTCGGGCAAACTCTTACCTCGCTCAATATAGTCAATTTATCGAAGTCTGTAGCAATGGAATTGCCTATGTTCCTTTGGATACAAAATACGTCAAATGTAACGGCGTCGTTCGACGAGTATTGGGATTTTCAAAATCTATGACAGGAGAAGATGACCCGTGCAAATGCCCGAAATGTTGCGACGGCGAATGCTATGTCATTGTCACAAGCGATCCGCGCCTGGAATTCGGGCTCGAACCGGGCGAAAACAGCGATGATCCCATTATTGAATATTATCGAGAATCTAGAGACCTTGATCCATATATTATTTGGCTTTCATGTTAGGTGAGAGGATAGCCGTTGAAAAGGGGGGTTGGCCTCTTCTTCAATAATAAAGTCGTCCAACTCATTGCCAGATTCGTTCTTGGAGGCGTCTTTATTTATGCCAGTATCGATAAAATTGCTTTTCCAAGAGAATTTGTAAATATCGTCGTGAATTACCATATCCTCCCCGCGCGGATATCAATCTATTTTGGATATTTTCTCCCATGGATCGAGCTTATATTCGGGATATTTTTGGTTACAGGTCTATTTATTCGAGCATCTTCATTAGTCCTTTCTTCCCTTCTTGCGATATTTATGCTTGCTGTTTTAATAAAGTCTTTGAATGGAACATTAGAAAATTGTGGCTGCTTTTCAGTTACCTATGGGAATTCGAGCAATATTTTTTATTTATTCATGAGAGATGTCTTTCTCATATTTCTCGGTGTTGGGTTATTTTTTAGAAATAGCCATAAGGCTTGCCGTTTTGTGGCCGCGGGTTTTTATCCGGGCGGAAATTAGCACGGAAAAGAATACTAAGAGTTCATCGCCAAGCCTTTTATAAAGACGATAAAAGAATGGGCGAAGAAAAGCTTTAAATGATGTTCCTGAAAAATAAAACAAATACGTGTGTTGATTGAGTAAAAGAGATCGTTAATGAATATCTCGCGAGAGGATACGGAAAAATGGTCGATTGAGCGATTAAAATTTGAAATTGACGTCTTAAGACAAAACAAAAAAAGTTTAGAAAATGAATTACGAAAATTAGAAAATGAGCTTAACAGAGACCCGAGGGATCCGGACAGAAGCTATTCTTCGGGAGTCAGGTATATCCGTCATAAAATTGGTCGAATAAAAGATCAAGTCGAAAAGCTGAAAGAATATATACGGAATAAGATTTAGAAATTAACACGGGCGGATAAAATTAAAACATTCGGTTATCCTTCAGCCGCTGAAGAGAATGATGGGGAAAAAACGAGACGAGGGGGAAAATAAATGGAAAGATACCTGATGGATTGTTGCGACAATTATAAATCGGAGTCTTGCCATCCGGAAATAATAGCTACTCGGCGAAACGCAGAGATCATAAATGGGAAAATTCCGCTTTGGCCATCAGGCAAAGAACAGGAGAAGCTTGATGAGATATGCGCGAAATGTGATTCGAGATATTTTCGTATATTAAAATATGAATGTCCCGCTTGCCATAACCAAGAATTTCAAAAATTGTTAAATGGTGGAGAAATATTAGATGAGCGAGGCAAGCTCAAAGCGAAAATATTTTTCATGGAATGCGAGAAGTTCAAATCTAAATTAAAATTAGTTGCGCAATATTAATTTGTGCTTATACTTTTTCTTTCAAGAATACTAGGAAGGATCGGTAGTCCAGCTAGAAAAACAGGCTCAGATATTCCATGGACTTTTTTGTCGATAGATCAACCCTCAATAAATCAACAAGCTTTTTATGATAAAGACCCTGGACCCGGTTCTTGCTTATATGACTAATGATTTTCTGCTCTCTCGATTAACATAAATCAAAGATTACAGGTAATTATTAATGAGAATAATGCGATTCGAAGATGAATCGATGTCCGACGCTTGCCAAAGAACGGACGTAAATAATGTTCACATCTGTAAAGAAATATTATGAGCCTGGCCATAGAACAAGACCCGTTCTTATCTCACAGAATTAATAAAGAAAAAAATGCAACTTGGCATGAATAATGCTGGTTTTATGATCGACTATATGGAAAGTGGGAATTAAGCTTCTGCTCGTTTTATTCGAAGCTGATTTTTCGGATCTAGGAGGGAGAGCATGAATAGCCATAAGATTCAATGTTTTTCCGTATGCCTCTGTTTTTTACTTTGTATTCCGCTTTTCTCCTTTGCTCAAACCAATCCGACAGCGGCGGCATCTCAGACCGATATCGACGCCCTTAAGAAAAGCGCCGTCAAAGTTTTTATCGACTGCGACTCCTGTGATATCGAATACATTAAAACCGAAATTACGTACGTCAATTATGTGCGCGACCGGAAAGAAGCCCAGGTCCATGTGTTGATTACAGTTCAATCGACCGGCGCGGGCGGCATCGAATACACAATGACCTTCAGCGGCCAGCAGGAATTCCAAGGCATGGACGACATCCAGAAGTTCGTATCCAATAAAACCCAGACGGAGGATGAGATCAGAAAAGGGCTAGTCCGGGTCCTGAAAATGGGTTTAATGCGCTATGTGGCCAAAACTCCTATCGCTGAAAAAGTGGCTATCGTTTTTCAAGAAAAGGTCAACCCGACCGCCGTCGTCGATAAATGGAAATTATGGGTATTCAGCCTAAGTGCGCGCTCATATTTGAGCGGAGAAAAATCGACGAGCAGCAATTATCTTTACGGTTCGTTCTCCGCTAACCGGATAACGCCGGAATGGAAGATTCAGACCAGCATTTACGTGTCCCGGAGCGAAGACAGTTTTACGATCGACGACCAGACAATTTCGAGCGTTTCCAAATCCAAGAGTTTTTCCGGGTTGATCGTCAAAAGCATGGGCGAGCATTGGTCGGTGGGAGTGTTTTTATCCGCCTCTTCATCAACGTACGACAATATCAAGTTCAGCCTGCAACTCGCGCCCGCCATCGAGTATGATTTGTTCCCTTATTCTCAATCGACCCGCCGCCAGCTGCGATTTCTATACAGGATTAATTTTAAAATGATGAACTATCGTGATGAAACCATCTATAATAAAACGTCGGAGAATTTATGGAGTGAGAGTCTGTCCACTGCGCTCGTACTCAAAGAAAAATGGGGGACGATCAGCACTTCGCTCGAAGCCTCCCATTATTTTCATGACTTTAAGAAAAATCACGTGGCTTTATACGGAGAAATCAGCCTGCGCCTCTTTAAAGGGCTTTCCTTCGACGTTTATGGGAGCTATTCGATGATTCACGACCAGCTTTCTCTGCCTAAGGGCCAAGCGCCGATTGAACAGATCTTATTGAGACGGACCATGTTGGAGACAAATTATTCATATTACGCTATGTTCGGATTGAGCTACACGTTTGGTTCGATCTATAGCAACGTCGTCAATCCTCGGTTCAGCGGATTATATTAATCAAGAGCCTTTTCGTCGGCCGATGTTTGCCCCTTTCCCACCCCGCTAAAGTCGTATTATCAAAGCTAAACAATTAGGAATAATTCTTCTGGGAGAGGCGGTGAAGTCTTCTCAAGGATTTGATACGTTCGCGGCGCCAAACCCCGATTTTCAAATCGGGGTAAAAAGCGCCGCTCAGTATCAACCCTGAGCATACCCCGGGCTTCAGCCCGGGGAGTCGAATGGGTTGATTCTGTCGGCTATTGAATATGATGTTGTTGCTAAATTCATAAGTTTCTTTGACGGCTGCCGTTGCCGGGCGATGGATAGGTATTATTGAGCCGTGTCCAGTCACGTTCCCGGGAGCTTCTTTAATATCTGGTCATAGAGATTGTTGATTTTTCCGAACGCGTCCGCGACGTACGCCGTGAGATTTCGCTGTGCTTCTTTTTTATCTTTCGCGTAGACAAACGAAAAATCCGTTTCGAACGCCTTCCTGCCGTCGACGAATTCTTTTTCGGCCGGAGACAATTCCCGGTTGATCAATATGCGGAGGGCGGCATAGTCCGCTTCGGCGATCGTTTGAAGCCGCAGGACTTTCGTGTGGAGAAGCTCATCTTTCCGGGCTTTAAATTCGGCGTCGTCGTAATGTTGCTTATAGAGGGCGGGATAATCATGGACATCGGTTCCCATTCCCGCGCCCGGCGGCAAGCTGTCCGCCCCGTAATACAGCGGAAGAAAGACCGTCGTATCAGGCTTCCCCAGGGCGATCCACATGGACACGGAGATCGGGTCGGGGCGACGGGCGTTCAGAGAGGCAATGAACGAATTGATCGTCGACGCCGTGCAAATGCATCTGTATTTCGTCTTGTTCGGCGTGCCTTTTTTGTAGCCGTCCGTCTCGTCGTAAGCCGTGCCTTCGTAGTGATCCCGGAGAATTCCCATGAGGGACTCCGCGGCGACCTTTTTCCCGGGCTTGAAGGAGAACGGATACGCGTCGCTGATGTCCCATTTTTGTCCGCTGAGCCAGTTCAGCCCTCGCCACTGGCGCAATGTGTTTCCGTCGAAGATGAGGTCTGCGCCCCGCGACCTCGCGAACGCTTTTTTGAAATCGAACGGCCCGTCCTTGGCTTCATCATACCAGCCGTTATTCCGGGCGTAGTCGACGATGTCGCGACTCCCCATGAAATGGTCCGGGTCGTTCGGGCGAATCTCCCGGATCGTATAATGATTGGGGATGACGGCCACTTCGTCGTCCGCGACCCTCTGGGCGAACCAGTGGCGTCCCCGGATGACGGCCATCGTCCAGGCCTCGTTTTTATCAGCGATCGAATAGGTCCGGCCAGCGGCCGTATAACCGTATTTTTCGACCAGTTCGCCCGCGATCTTTATGGCCTCCCGCGCGGATTTCGCCTTTTCGGCCATGAGCCTTCTGAGCATGTAGCCGATGCCTCCGTCCGTGAGATCGGGCTTGCTTTCTTTGGATGAGCAGCTGTCCGACGTAATGAGGACGCCGTACTGATTGATGAAGCTGTCCGCGAATTCCTGCGTCGTCGCTTCAATCCACAGGAATTCGTTCGTCGTTCCATCGGTTTCGTAGACAGCCCCACGGCCGAGGCTGACCCGCTGCGGCGAGCCGTAGTTACGCGCCTTGATTTTACGCAGGTTGACGATGATATTGCCCGTGTCGTCCTCGTTGTGCCCGACGATGACCGACCCGTCGGCGCTGGCGTTCTTGCCGACGATGATCGTAAAACAGTTGGTGTCCCGGATTTCGCCGGCGAACGATAAAAAGGCAAGCGAGAGAACTAAAAAAACGGCGAAAAGGTTTTTTCTCATGAGCGCGGGCCTTTCAAGGGAATTCTCTTTAACGAGATTCATTCTCGAAGTCATTATAATACAATGTAATAATCATTTACGCTTGTAAAGAGCCCGGCCGCCTCATCCCCCCGATTCATGGCTATGAGAACGGCACGAAAATTGCTACAATATCGGCAGGAGTAACTCAGGGAATGCCGCCGGCCATGGCAGCGCAATATCAGTTCTTTTTTGAACCATCATAAACGTTCAGGCGAACCTCGTCGTATCCATAAGGAGAGGTTTCTATGGTCAAAAAAAATCGGGTCCTTAGCTTAGGCGCCGGAATTTTTCTTTTATGGCCTTGTCTTTTTGCGGATCAAACGAAATCCCCGCAGGATAGCCTGACGACGATTCTCGATAAATCCGCCGAATATTGCCGGAAACTGGCCGATTCCGCGCTTTATTTTGTCTGCCAGGAAAAAATCCGCGAGGAGATATATGATTTTAGAGGCGGAGGCGGAGCAATAGCGATCTCCACGGACGGGGGAAGCGCCACGACGTACTTCTCGCCTTCTTTGAGGCGAAAAGCTGTTAAGAATTCTTATATTTATGACTACCAGCTTATAAAAAAAGAGGAGCGCGTTGATGAGACCCGGACCCTTGTCGAAGAAAATGGAAAGAAGAAAGACCTGAAGGACGAGCCCCTGAAAACGCAACGTTTTATTTCCCGAAAGGCCGTCTTCGGACCGGTCGGGTTCTTAGGCCGGGAATGGCGCGAAGTCTATGATTATAAGCTGGTCAAACAGGACAAAGCCGAGGGCCGGGACGCCTATGTGATCGAAGTGAAGCCGAAGGTCACGGTCGAAGGCAAGCCCAATTACGGGAAGCTCTGGGTGGACAAAACAGATTTCAGCGTCCTGAAGATCGAAGTCGAAGATCAATCTCTGGCCGGCTTCGAAAAAGTCCTAGAGCAGGCGAAGAGCCGCGGGGTCAAGCCGGCCTTTAACACGGTCCACGAATACGGGATCGTCAAGAACGGCCTCCGGTTTCCCAGCCGCACGGTCTTCATCGAAAAATACGCGGGCGACAGCGCCGTCGGATTCACGCAGTCGAAGACCGAGATCTCTTACGAGAATTACAAGTTCTTCACGGTTGAGACCCGAGTCATCTATTGAGCCCGGAGGAGCGGGAGAAAAAATATGAACCGCATAAAAAGATCATCGCGGCAAGCCTCGCCTCGTGTCCGCCTCGGCCGATTATTCATTTTCATGCCGTTCTTTGTCCTTTATCCGCTCGGCGTGGGGAGCTCCGGCCCGGATTTGCAAAAAGCTCAGCCGCCGACCACGCTCCAGTACGAGGTGACCGTGACTGTGAAACTCGTCCAGGTGTTCGTCACGGATAAACAAGGAAAACCGGTGAGGGATCTGAACGCGTCGGACTTTGTGATTTACGACAACGGACAGGCGAAAACCATCACGGCCTTCGAAAAACATTTTCTCGCCGTGGCCGAGAAAAAGCCTGAACAACGGAAACCGGCGGAGCTTCAGGCTCAAGCCGCGCCGCCCGCTCCGCAACTCCCAAAACTGAACCGGAAATTCTTTTTCGTTCTTGACATCCAACAGAATGACGGACTGGGCTACTTACAGACCAAGAAGGCCGCTCTCCATTTCATGGATACTCAGGTCCAGCCGACCGACGAGGTCGGCGTTCTCTCCTATCAAGTTCGCATCGGGTTGAAAATGCATGAGTACTTAAGCACGGACCATAAAAAAGTCAGACGGGCGATCGAAAACGTCAAGGGAATTCCGGGCACGGGACAAGACGCCATTACCGGTGGGGTCGAGGAAGAAAATGTCACGGCCATTTTACGGGATCTCGAATGGCCGCCTCCAAATCCGGAAGCCGAGCAAGCCACCACGACGCGGATGCACTATGTCGCGATCATGACCGAGCTGGCGAAAACGCTGAAATACATTCCCGGGAATAAAAACATCATCTTTTTTTCGGCCGGCTATGCCCGGTCGACGCTCGCCCGCGACATCATGTTCCAGAAGAATTTCGAAGACATGGCCAAGGAATTCGGTTCGTCCTCGAGCCCCGTTTACACAATCAACACGATGGGTTCGCGGGCGCATTTTGTCCCCATCGACGACCGGGGAGACCAGTCGCTTCAAGACCTCGCCGCGTTTTCCGGCGGTCAATATTTCGAGGACGTCGCTAAAACGGAAACGATCGAGACCGGCATCCAAAACGCGACCGGCAACTACTATGTCCTCGGCTATTCCATCAACGAGACATGGGACGGCCGGTTCCACGAGATCAAGGTCAAGGTCAAGCGCGAAGGGTGCGCCGTTTCCGCCCAAAGCGGCTATTTTAGCCCAAAGCCGTTCGCTGAGTTTTCGGAGTTCGAAAAAGATCTTCATCTCATGGACCTGGCCTTTAACGAACACCCCCAATTTCAGAGCCCGGTCGAATTGCCTTTCGCCGTTTTGCCATGCCGGGACGCGTCCGGGCCGCATTTAGTTTTTATGGCTGCGCTGCTTTCCGACGGCCTGAAGGATGTCCTGCGGCAACAGACGGAGCTGGTGTACGTCGTGACCGGTCAGGACGGCAACCCTATCGAATATAAGCATGGTGATCTTCAGCTCCCTGATATCTCAAAAAAACAGGTCGTTTACTACGGCCTCCTGTCCACTCCGCCCGGCGCCTATGATTGCGCGATCGTCCTTCGGAACCTGGCGACGGGCAAGGCGGCGCGGGCGCGGGGAGCGGCGACGGTTCCTGAGCCCAAAGCGGCCGGCCTGCATCTGGACCCGCCGCTCCTCGTCGTTCCGGCCGCGGATAATCGGGACGTCGTCTATATCCGCCTGACAAAAAAAGGCGGCGACGCCGCGGATAACTCCGCGAATGCCCTCCGGGATCTCTATCCTTTTCTTTCGAACCGTTTTGTCCCGGTCCTGGATGAGATCCCGCACGAGACATCCAAAGTGCTGGCCGTCGTGAGGTCGATGGTCTTCGATGTCCCAAACGCGCAAATCGAATTTTCGATTTCTCTCACGCCAAGCGCGGGAGGAGAAGAGATCGCGGTTTCACCCACGATCCTAAGCGGCAAGCGGCAGGGGACGACGGATGTCCTTTTTCTCGAATGCCCTTTTCCCGATCTCCAGCCGGGGACCTATTCTTTCAAGATCGTCGCTATGGATAAAAACTCGGGAGCCAAAGCGGAAACAAGCCGGACGATAAGATTAATCTAAGACGGAATTTTCTCTCTTTTCACCTTGCCCTCCCTTTTTTATTTCTGATAGAATCGCAACACCGGTATGAAAGCGCTCGTTACGGGAAGCAACGGATTTATCGGGAGTCATCTTGTCCAGGAACTTGTCCGGCGGGCGTGGACCGTCCGGGGCCTTGTCCGTTCGACCAGCAACCGCCGGGCGCTCGAGGGTTTGGCCATCGAATGGGCGGTCGGTGATACCCGGGACAAGGAGTCGCTTCGCCGGGCCGTCCGGGACGTCGACTACGTTTTTCACCTGGCCGGGGTCATCGACGCCCCCGACTGGAAGAGCTACTTCGAGGCCAATACGCGCGGGACGCAGAACTTGATCGAAGCGAGCGCCGAGGAAAATCCCGGACTCCGGAAATTCGTCTACGTCTCGAGCATCTCGGCGGCGGGGCCGAGTCCTTGCGATAAGCCCGGGACTGAAGAGGACGAATGCCGTCCCGATTCGGACTACGGCCGCAGCAAACGGCTTGCCGAAGAGGCGGTCCTAGCGGCCGGCGATAAACTTCCGGTGACGATCATCCGTCCGCCCAACGTCCTGGGTCCGCGCCAAAAAGAGCTGTATCAGTCGATCAAGCTGATCCGGCGGAGGGTCATGCCCCTTGTGGGAACGGGAGAGCCGCAGACCAGTCTTGCCGACGTGAGCGATGTCGTGGCCGCCCTCATTCTGGCGGCGGAACGCCCGGAGAGCCGGGGACGTGTCTATTTCGTGACGGACGGCCACGGGTATGCGTGGCGCGAAGTCACGGAGGCCATCGCCGACGCGCTCGGCCGAAAAAGGTTCTATCTGAAGGTCCCCTACGGACTTCAATTAGCCACGGCCGGGCTGAGCGAATTTGCGGCGCGGTTGAGAAAGACGAAACCCGCCCTGACGCGGATCAACGTCGCCGCGACCAGAACGGCCTGCTGGATCTTCGACAGTTCCCGGATCGAACGCGAGCTGGGATTCAGGCCGGCGATGGACATGAGAGCGAGCGTCCGGCGAACCGTCGGCTGGTATCGGGAGAAAGGTCTTATTTGATGAACGAATCCCATCGGCCCCGGCGTCCCCGGGGCGCCGAAATCTCGACGCTCTACGGACCGACCCGCTCCCTCTTCGGGGTCCCGGTCCGGCCCGCGGATGTTGTGATCCTTGCGGGCGTCGTTCTCTTCAGCCTATTGATGGTCCTCTATCGTCGCCGCGCGCCCGACGCCTGGACGTGGAGCCTCAAAATCGCATTGGCGGGAGGGATATATTTCGCTGCGGTCTATCTTTATCACCGCCTCTCGAATCCCGTCGTCCGCTTCTTTGTCCGGACGGCCGCCGTTCAAGTCCTGTGCGGTTATCTTTTCGTCGCCGTCCTTCCCCTGCAGCTCATTTGGCACCGGACCTGGAATGATGCCGCCGTGCTTCGCTTCGAGAACCAGGTCTTCGGCCTGCAGCCGACGGTCTGGCTCGAACGGTTCGTCTCGCCGGCCTTGACCGAATGGATGATGTTCTCCTACGTCATCTATCTCGTCATTTATCCCGGCCTCGGCGCGCTCATCCGCGTCCGGCGGGGCGAAGGGGCGATGGAGGACTATCTATTCACGCTGGCCGTGACGAACATCGTCTGTTTTCTGGGATTCCTCATTTATCCCGTGGCGGGACCGATGAAATTCATCCCCGAGGCCTACTCCGTTCCGTTGACGGGGGGACTGTTCACGGGGATCGCGGACTCCATCCGGGTGAATATCCACGGCATCGGCGGGACGATCCCCAGCCCGCATTGCGCCATCGCCACGGTGATGTGGGCCATGTCGTTCCGGTATGTCCGGCCCGTCTTCTACGCGCTTGCTCCGGTCATCCTGTCGCTTTATGTCTCGACTTTTTACGGCCGTTTTCACTATATTACGGACTCCGTCATCGGCATCATCTGCGGGTTGACGATGTTCCTTTCGGCGCCGGCGCTGGCGCGAGCTTGGAACGCCGCCGTCGCCGCCCGGCGGGGAGGGGCTTGAAAATCCTTATCACGGGCGCCAACGGTTTTATCGGTTCGAACCTCTGCCGCCATTTCCTCGACCTGGGTTGGGACGTGCATGGAATGGTCCGCCGGTCGTCCGAGCTTCATTTTCTCGCCGGCCGGGGCGTGTCGCTGATTTACGGCGACCTGTCCCACCCCGATGAGATCCATATCCCCGACGACGTGGATTATATCGTCCATTCGGCATCGCTCGTTTCGGACACCGCCGATGATGAGGCGTGTTACAAGAACATTTATCTTCTGGCCGTGAATCTTCTCGAAAAAATCTTCGCCGGCCGTCGGCTGCCGCGCCGGCTGGTCTATATTTCGACGGCTCTCGTCCTGGGATTCGACGGCGTCAATATCTCCGACGACGCTCCCGGCCGGGAACTCGTGAATTTTCTTCCCTATGCCCGTCATAAGCGGGCGACCGAAGCCTACATCAGGGAACAGGGCAAGGCGCGCGGTTTGCCCGTCGTCGTTCTGCGCCCGGCCGATACGTTCGGGCCGAACGACCGGACGTCGTGTGCGCGCCTGCTCCGGTCATGCGAGAGCGGATGGCCCGTGATTTCCGGCCACGGCCGATGGCGCTTCGGGTATTGCTATATCGACAACCTGTGCCAGGCGGTGGAACACGCCCTGCTCAAGGATGGGATCGTGGGGAACGCCTATACCGTGACCAACGGCGAGCTGCCGACGTGGCGCTCTTTTCTTTCGCGGCTCTACGCCGAAATGGGCCGGAAAAGGATGATCCATATTCCGGTCCGGGCGACTTTTGCCGCGGCCCGGGTCATGGCGGCCATAGCCAAGATTTTTCCGAGATATGCTCCGCCCTTTACTTATTACCGGGTCAAGCGTGCTGCGACCGAGACGACGTATGACATTACCCGGACGATCGCCGACCTCGGCTATGAGCCCGACAATCGGGTAGAGGAACAGATCCAAGCCATCGTCCGCTGGTATTGGAAGGAACGCCGGGATGGGTATATTAAGTAAAAACGCGGACGTTCTGGCGGTCCTGTACGGTTACCTCGCCCTGGCCTTCCCCCTGATGATGACCGTGTTTCATCACAGCCGGCTCGTCCGCCGGCGCGATGATTTCCGGGCGTTTTTCCTCTATTTCATTTTCTTTTGTACAGCATTCTTGGTCTTGCCCGCTATCATTGTTTTCGTGGTTTCTCCCGACCCGGTTTGGAGCATGGTCTTCTACGGCTTTACGACCGGCCGGTGGGGTACGGGCGTTCTTTTTATGGGCGCATCGATTCCGATCGCGGTGTTGATCGCGTATATGGGGTCCAAGGACCCGGCCATGCGAGAACGATACCCGTTTTCCAAAAGGGCTTGCGAGAGCCTGGGAAAATTCGTCCTCTTCGAATTCAGCTATCTCGTTCTTTATTATTTCTCCTGGGAATTTCTGTTTCGCGGACTCCTCTTTTTCCCCTTGGTTCCGGCGGTCGGCCTCATCCCGGCGCTCGGGATCCAGACCGTCGTTTCGACGCTTTATCATTTCGGCCATCCCGACACGGAGATTTACGCGGCGGCGGCCGGCGGGGTCATCTTCGGCCTCATCGCCTACGCGACGGGTTCGTTTCTTTACACCGTCTTCATCCACGCCCTCGTCGGCATCACGACCGATTCCTTCCTCTATGTGCGGCGTCGCCGCTTCGGGACGGCGCATGAATGATTCTCGGCGCATTCTAGTCACGGGGGCGACGGGATTCGTTGGCGCCGTTCTCATGCCGGAGCTGATCCTCTCTTATGGGGAGGACGCCGTTTCGGCCTACGTTTTACCGGGCGAGCCGATTCCGGCGAGCTGGGCGGCCGCGAACGTCCGGACTTTCGAGGGCGATATCGCGGACGCGACAGCGGTGGCGAGCGCCGTCGAAGGGCACGAGCACGTCATCCATATGGCCGGATTGATTTCCTACTGGCGCGGCGACCTGGACCGGCTGATGCGCGTCAACCGCGACGGCGTCCGATGCGTCGTCGACGCTTGTTTGCGGCACCGGGTCGAGCGGTTGGTCCACATTTCGTCCGTGGGGGCGGTCGGGTTTCATAAGAACGGGAACCCGGCCGACGAAACGACGCCGTTCAACTGGCCGTCGAATATCTATTACATGACCACGAAATACGAGGGACAGAAGGTCGTCGAGGAGGCGGTCCGGGCCGCGGGCCTTCCGGCCGTCATCCTGAACCCCGCGTCGATCATGGGGCCCGGCGATCATAATCCCGCCACGCCGCATAATCGGCTATACCGGAGCATTTGCTGCGGACAGCTGTTCGGCTCGTTCTCCGGGGGATTGGCGGTCGTCGACGTCCGCGACCTGACGGCCATTATCCTCAAATCGTTCGTGCGGGGAAGTGTCGGGGAGAAATATCTCGTCGTCGGAGCGAACCTGCGCTATGCGGACGTCATCAGGCTCATCAGCCGGGCGTGTGGCCGCCGGGCTTTCCCCTTCCCGATTCCCGCGCGGCTGGTCATGGCGGCGGGCGGCGGGCTCGAGCTGGCGAGCCGGCTGACCAAAAAGCGGCCTCTCCTGACGGCCGCGTACGGTCGTCTGAGCGGGTGGCGGGCGTTTTACTCGAACGATAAGAGCCGCGCCGAATTCGGGCACGACTACATTCCCGTCGAACAGACCATCGCTGACGGCTGGGCGTATTTCAAGGCTGCGTTCGGCAGCCGCCGATAGGACGGTTTCGCGGCGCGGCCCG
>Ga0315289_10004545_pt1 | contig 20660 bp, 13 predicted proteins | sample YL17G11_40_MG_FD_203452 | JGI IMG/M metagenome (GOLD analysis project Ga0315289, IMG submission 203452) | Sediment microbial communities from Yellowstone Lake, YNP, Wyoming, USA - YL17G11_40 | ecosystem: Environmental > Aquatic > Freshwater > Lake > Sediment | place: USA: Wyoming | collected... | reverse complement strand
GGAGTTTGGAGCATGACAAGGAGGAGGGGGATTTGGATGCCACCTATCACTATTGGGATTTGATCTCGCGCAACACCCAGGCGGTGGTTTCGGGGATATACCTTTTTTCGGTAGAGGATAAAAATACTGGTGAAACCCAGGTAGGAAAATTCGTTATCATAAAATAAACCAGGGCGAAAGCCTGAAAGGAGAGAAAAACTATGCGAAAGTCTCTAATTTTGATGGTGGGAATTGTCTTTCTCTTGGCTCCCCACTTCGCTTGGGGCCAGGCCAAAGTAGCAACCGCGGGAGCTAAGTTCTTGGCGTTGGGGGTATCCGCTCGAGCCATCGGCATGGGCGATGCATTTTTAGCCATCTCCGAGGATGCTTCCGCAGTATATTACAATCCAGCCGGATTAACTCAAGTAGTTCAAAGAGAAGCCATGTTTACCCATGTGAGTTATTTAGCGGATATAAATTACGATTTTGTTGGATTGGCTTATCCTACCACTAAGTTTGGAGGGGTATGGGGGGTGGGTTTTTACATGTTGAATGCCGGCGATATGGATGTTACCACCCACGCAAGAAGCAATGGCACCGGGCAGACCTTCACCGCCAAAGACTATGCTTTATCCCTAAGTTATGCCCGAAGCCTGACTGATCGTTTCAGCGTGGGAATGACCTTGAAACTTATCGATGAGCTTTTAGATACCGAGAGAGGGACTGGTTGGGCGGCAGATATGGGGACCTTGTATAATACTGGCTTCAAAGGATTCAAGATTGCTATGGTGATAAGTAATTTCGGGCCCGATCTCAAATTCATTGAAGAAGATTGCCCTCTGCCCATGAACTTCAAATTCGGCGGGGTCTTCGATATTATTCGCAATGAAAATCACAAAGCCGTCTTCTCGATTGAGGGTAGCCATCCTAATGATAACATGGAAAAGTTCAATGCAGGTGTGGAGTATTGGTTCAAGGATATGTTTGCTTTAAGAATCGGTGATCACTTTGAGTATAATACAGGTGGAATTTCGGCGGGTTTGGGTCTTAAGCTTTCGGTATCTGACAGAAAACTCAACTTTGATTATGGATATCATGATATGGGACTTTTGGAAGGTTTTCACCGATTCTCAGTGGGGATTTCTTTTTAGGTGAAATATAAACCTGTATTATATTTTTAAATAAGGAGATTGTGACTTATGCGAAAAATTAGCTGTTTTGGATGGTGGGTCTTAATTTTTGCCATGATTTTTTCCGGCTGCGGGGGAAGGAAAGGTCAGGAGCCCAAGAACTCGCCTCCGCAGGTCTTTTTTGCCAATATTCCTCCGGAGAGCCTTAGAGTTTCGGTAAGTCCTCGAATTTATTGGTATGGGACGGATGAAGATGGCTACATCACAGCTTATCAATATGCCGTAATCAGAGATAGCCTAATTAAGATTTGGGGCGGTTTGGATGCGGCTAAGGACTCACTTGAAAAAATTAAGGCTGACAGCGCCAGTTGGATAAATAATACTACCCGAATGGGGATATTTGGAGTTCCAATAGAAGCGGAGGGAGGACATCAAGCCAATGTAAGGATGTATGCGGAGGTGAATCCTGATTCTTTTGCGGTTCAGTATATTTTCTTGCGAGCGGTGGATAATGCGGGTGGTGCCTCAGAAATAAAAATTCGAATGTATTCGCGTAACAATCATCCCCCTCAATGTGCCATTAATGTAGACAACACCTTCGTCTCAAAGAGTTTTTATTGCCTGCCTGAAACCACTCAAACTTGGAAAGGGATTGAGCTCAACTGGGTTGGTTATGATACTTTAGATTACCCGGATAAGCGAAAACAACCCGACTTTTACTTTAAGTGGGAACTGTGGGGCCCTTATAAGGATACCTCGTCCTTTTCTGATCCTACCGCTACGAAAGTTAGGGCTTCTTTAGATAGCATCCAAATTGGAGGAGAGTGGATTCGGGACGAGTGGGCTACAGATAAGTCTTATGTCTTTAAGAATCTGGAGAATTATCCAGGCCGTGGTTATGGCTGGTATCACCTCAGAGTCTGGTCAAGAGACGATGCTTTTGTGAGCAGCAAAGACTCGGCTACCACCTTTTTACGTATACTTAAACCTCTTTTCCGCTATGAACAGCCATCCCAAAAGTCCATCTTGGTGTTAGATGTCACCAAATATGGACAAATCGGAGCGGTAGCGGACAGTTTAAAGGTCCTGTCATTCTACCGAGATACCCTCCTCTCTCAAGGGCATATTTGCGATCGTTTCAATGTATATCCCTTAGGCGACAAAGTCCCCAGCGAGGATTCATTATCCCGATATGATTTAATAATTGTGCTCAATTTAGGAAGAGAAATAGGGATTTCCGAAGATGACTACACCAAGTTTAAGGAGTATCTGAACGTGGGAGGGCGCTTGTGGATTATCGGGTTGAACAATTATGGATTTGGCGGCGATAGACGTAAATTTTGTATGAAGATAGATATCACCGCATCCAAACCTAATACTCGAAAGGTGGCGACTGAGTATTTAGGATTGGATTGCGTATTCTATCCTAACTGGGGTAGCGGATTTCCCGATAGGTTGGAATTTCTTGGTGCTGAACCTTTTGGCTCTTGGGGGCTTCCCTCACTGGAAATGAATCCAGATAAGGTCAAAGAATTACCAGGTTATAACCCATCCCAACCTGGGACGAATTTTGGGGAAAATGGAATTCCACACGTATCTTGTGATATTCTCTCAAGCTCCTTGGATTTTGACAAAAGAGCTCCTCTCCAAAGGCGGTTATATAGCTTCGTTTCTCGTCGGGGTCTTGACTCAGAAGAAATGCATCTGATGCCATGTGCCACAACCTATATTGGGCCAACTTTTAGAACAGCGGAGTTCACCTTTCCTCTTAATTTGATGAAGAATCCTGCCGCCACCGAAGCGTTCAAAAAGATGGTTGAATGGTTCTGGCAAGGTCTGCCACTACCATAAAAGAACTTGAAGGATAAGCGCCCGGGGATTTTTTTGAGTGCGGCATGTTGAGTATTCAACTTGACTGTATCTGCTCTTATTTACCCTTTCTCTGAATCCTTCAGAGAAAGGGTAAATTTTTATTCGACAAAGGCAAGCAAAGGCAAAAAAGCTGATTCGTATTCTGGACGGTCTTTCACCTCTGAATGTAATTTTTTAGGCAAATTAACTTATTTATAAGGTCAAAGATATCTCCTTTTGTAATTGCTCCCTGGTAAGTCTTTGGAAAAGGCTCCTATAAATTTTTTTTACAAGGAAAACAAAAAATCCTTGACAAAAGCGATCGCGGAAACCATAATATAGACCAAGCCAAAACTATAATGCCTCCAAAAGGAGGAGATTTGGCTAAAGCAATTTAAGGAGGATAGACGAATTGAGCTTCAAATTATCATAACCGCGGCTCAATGTTCTACTAGAAATAGAAACGGAAACATTTTTTGTAAAAAGGAGGTTTAGAGTGAAAAGGGCAATTGTCCCATATAGAACACTGCTTTTGAGTTTGGGGCTTTTCCTGTTAGCTAATCCTTTTTCTAGGGCTCAGGAGGGGCAACCCGCAGAGAAAGTGACCCAGAAAAAGTTTAGTTTTAATCTTACAAAACTCTCTTTTGGAGCATCTGGACAAGTTTCCCTCCCCTTGGACCCTTATCTGGAGACGCATGAGAATCCTGGTCCCGGATTTGCACTGGGGAGTGAATATAAACTGGGGTCTTTGGCAAAAGTGGGAGGAGAATTCAGGTATTCCTTTCATAAAGGGGTACACCGAATAGAGGGAACAAATGAACACCGGATGGACTGGTTAACTACCGGTGAGAGCATTTACGGAAAGATTTTCCCCGGCTATTCACAGGAATTGCCTCTTTTTGCTCTGGTGGAGGTTAGTTTTTATCAATTTCGTCCCACCCATCACGTTTCATATCTTAGCTTCCCTTTTGGGGAGATGAAAGAAAAGGGAAAGGCAAGAACAAGAATGGGCGTGGGCCTGGGAGTTGGATTGGAGTCAAAAATTTCAGAAAAAATTGCCTTGAATTTCAAAGCTCTTTTCATGACGTTTGCTAATAAGAATCTCACTTTCCACTTTGACAGTGGGTATAAAGCTCAGATCTCAAATGAAACTCGACTATTTATCTTACAAGGAGGAATATTATTTTCTCCTTTTTAACTCCTAAGCATAATTTCAGTATTGTAGTGGCAAAGTTTACTTTGCTAAAAAGGTCGAGCAAGCTTGATTGTTACAAGCTGTCCCCTATGGAACTGAGTTTCTGGCTTTAAGCAAGGAGTCCGCTAAGAATAGTTTTTCTTGCGCTTCTTTAAAAGCCGGCTTGATCTTTAAGCTTTGCTCAAACTCTTCTTTTGCCTCCTCCAACTGATTATTTTTGGCATAAGCCAACCCCAGGTTATAATGATAGATGGCATTTTGTGGATCCAAGCTAACGGCTCTTTGCAGTTGGGTTACGGCCTCAGAAAAGCGTCTGGTGTTATCGTATAATGTTCCCAGATTGGCAAATGCCTCTGCAAAATCCGGTTTCAAAGCTATGGCGGTCCTAAGATGAGACTCAGCCAGATTTATCTCCCCTTGTTGTACATATATGGTCCCCAAATTGAAATGGGCTTTGGCTCTGGTTCCCAAATTTTCCAGATTATAGGGGTCGCCTTTGGAAAAAAGTATCTCCAGATCATAGATGATATCCTTTTGGGCGGAGGATTGATCTAATATTTTTTGGTATTCGGTCAGGGCCGAGTCCAGCTTCCCTTCTTCCTGAAAGATTTCCCCCAAGAGCAAATTGGCGTCGAAAAAAGGTTTTACATTTTTCATCCCCAATCTTAACTCATCTTTTGCTTTTTGATAATCTCCTTTCATTTGATAAGCCAAAGCCAGGTTCATGTAGGCTTCCGGGTAATAAGGCTTGATCTCCACCGCCTTTTGAGCCGATTCGATAGCTTGATCGTATAGTCCCCGGAGACGATATATCGCCGATAGATTATTGTAGGCTTTGTCCTCTATTGGATTTATTTCCAGTTCCTTTCTGAACTCCTTTTCAGCCTTCTCATATTCTTTTTTTCTTAAGAAAACGATCCCCTTGTTCAGATGAACCGGAGGTACATGTGGGTTTCTTTTGAGTGCCTCGTCATATTCCTTCAGAGCTTGGTCAAGTTCGCCTGCTTTGAGATAGACATTCCCCAGGCTAAAATAAGCTTGAGAAAAATCTCCTACACTTAAGTGATAGGCATTGGAATTGGTCAAGATCAAAAAGGGGAATAAGAGCAAAAAGAATAAAGCCACCTTTCTTATCTCTTTTCTGGAGAGTTTTTCCCGCAGCCACACTAAAGAAAAGGCGGAGAAGATAATCAAAAATGGAATCACGGGAAGTCTGAATCTGGCGGTGACAAAGAACATAACCACGGTGAACATGTATGAGACTATAAAGAGAATAGGTAACAGCGTATCCTTCCATTTCCTCACGGATAATACCATTCCCACAAGTCCCAAAGGACCAATAAGCCAGAATCCGATAGGCAAAATCCTTATCAAGGAGGAATATCTTCTGAAGAAATAAATATCCTGATTATTGCTTATCTCGAATTTGTTCCAAAAGACATATAGCTTTTTGATCAGAAGCTTAAAAGCGACTTTGGGTTCATTCCACATGAAGTCGATTCCCTTCTTGTAGTAGAAATTCGATATCTCTGAAGACTTCAAGCTTCTTTTTAGTTCTTTTTCCGCCATCTTCTCAAAATCACGATATTGCCAATCCTCCTTAAAAAAAATGGCGCTCATCCCATCCGAATTTTTATTGTTTCCAATGTAAAAATTTATCCCGCCTTGAGAGGCGATCAAGACGAAATCTTTTTCCACCAAATAGTTTCTTAAAGTGACGGGAAAAATCACTAAGGCTGATCCAACAAGGAAAACCAGACAAAAAGTCAAAATCCCTATGAAGCCTCTCTCTTTTTTAAAAACAAGACAAATCCAAAGCCAAACAAAGGGTATGAAGAAAAGAATATTAGGTCGGGTGATGGCGGAAAACCCCAAGATTATACCACAGATGAACCAGATTGAAAGTTTAGCATTATCTTTGGCTCGAAGAAGGAATAAAATCAAAAGAAGATCGAAAAAAACCAAAAATGAGTCCAGGAGAAGCTCATCTTCAAAATAAAAAAGCATTCCATAAGTGGCGGCTAAAAGGCTTGCCACCATCGCCGTCTTTCGATTGAATAGTCGCTTGGCTAAGAAATAAACCAGTATGCATGAAAATGATCCCACCAAATGTTGAATCAGTCTGGATATGATGTAATTATGTCCGAAAATTTTATAGACAATGGCTAAAAAATAGGCATAAAGGGGAGCTCTAAAAAACACTTTACCTCCGATCCAATTCCCCCCGGCGATATTCTGTGCCCAGAGGTCATGATACAATGGATCCATGCTGGGAGAAAAGAAATGGGGGTTGCTTTTAACCTGAAGAAGATAGATAAGTCTCAGAACAAAGGCTAAAATAAAAACACCAAGCAAAAACAGTTTTTCTTTGTTTCTTTCGGGCACTTGTTTGAGCATAATTAAAATATATCCAACTCCTCAAGTTTTGTCAAACTAATACAAACGTATTAAATATGACATAGCAATATCCCCTCCCTCGATGGAAGGGGCGTAGGGGAGGGTGAAATTTTCTAAAAAAAGATCCGCCTATGGCGGAAAGGTCTTTGTGCACCACCACCTTACGAACAAAAGGTTTTTTCTACAAGCCCTTCAGCTCCCGCCCGACTCATATAAAGATTTGGTTTGTCCCAAAAGTATGTGATACAGAAAACACATCCCTGTTGAAAAAGGGAAAGAAAAAACATCTACGCCCGACACCCTTCGACTATGCTCAGGGTAAACAAGGGTCGGGCGCTACGGATTCATCCTGAACGGATTCACCGTGAACGGAAACTGTAGCGTCCGACGTTTCTGTCGGACGTTTAAGAAGTTCGGCAAAGCACGCCTTTTTTGGCAAATCAATAAATCTCATGATCATCACAAACATTTGGGACAACGTCAAAGATTTCAAATCTCCCTGAAAGTCAGAACCGCTTTTCCGATTTTTTTATCTTCTTCTGACGAAAAGAAAAGATAGTAAAGGACGCTGGAAATAATATATAGTCCAACGGTGATCAAAAGTGGCGGGGTGAAGGAATAAGCTTTGATCAGTCTTCCTCCCAAATTAGCGCTGGCGGCCCAGGAGCCAGTCCAAGAGAGCATCAACAAAGCATTCGTCAAGGTTTGTTCTTTTTCTTTGATCTTCTCCATAGCAAAGTTCGTAGAGATCGGTTGGCTCATATTCATAAGCGCCCCCCGGAAAAGAAAGGAGACCACTGCCAAAGGCAGGTTGTAAGTAAATGCCAAAATTACCATAAAAGGAATGGAGGAAAACTGAGTGGATACGATGGTTTTGATCATTCCGAATTTTTTGGACAGAAGTGGTCCGATCAAAATTCCCGCCAGCATGAAGAATTGCAAAAGGGCGAAAAAGATTCCGATGGTTCTGGCGGGGAGAAGGAATCTCTCTCTAAAGTAAAGATTTAAGAAGGGGATAATCAATCCTGCCCCCATTCCTAAGATGAAAAACGGCAAACAAAGTTTTAAAATCAAAATGCCTCTTTCTTTCAGAAGTCTTCCCATAGGCTGGTATCCGTCATCCCCTCTCTTTTTGAAAGTAAATGGCTTCTCCGCTTTTTTCTCCGGCTTTATCATCATAAATGGAATCAAAGCTAACACGCTTAAGAAAACTGATACGTAAAGAGAATAGCGGAAAGCCATGGCATTAGAACTAACATAATGGGAAAACAGATTGGGAAGGTAACCACCTCCTAAACTTCCAATAATAGCGGCAACTAAATAGATGCCGAAGTGTAAGCTGAAAAGATAGGTTCTCTCTTTGGAAGTGCTGTTTCGCATCAAGAAAGGGGCGGCGGCTACTCTTGCCACACAGGTCATCATACCCAGGGCGAAGCTTGCCAGAAGTAGCTGAGTCCGTTCTACCAAGCTTGCTTGTAGGAGGGAAAAGATTCCAGCAAAGATCACCGAAATTATCAGAATCTTTTTAACCTGGATTTTAGGAATTAATAAAGCGGCCGGAACCGAAATCACGGTCATTCCCCAAGCACCCCAGGACAAAACCTCACCAATTAGATCTTCCGTGAAGCCAAGCTCCTTAAAATAGAGATTCAAGAGCAGTGCAAAGATGGAATAGTTCAAGCCTACAAAGAAGATGCCGACCAGAAAGAGTCGAGCGTTCCGGGAGAAGAGTTTTAGATGCCCCCAGTAGTCGATGATTATATCAATAATCCTTCGTGGCAAACCAAGTTTGTAAGACTCCAATCTGCGATTCATTTATATTGTTGCTGGGGCAGAGGTTCAACTCATTAGTGTCCCCAAGATTTAGAGGAGGTAAAAATGTTTGTCATTGTTCCAACTGACTTTAGTCAGGTGCGTATGCATTCATACGAATTTTGAAGCTTACGCCCAAATGGGCTGAGAACGCTTTAGTCTGCACTCTTTATATAGTCAAAAGTTCCTGAACAGATATTGGTAGCCACGGGCTTCCTTCGGATCGAGTCCTCAGGACGAGGTCAGCCTGCGGTTTTTATGTAGTTAAAAATTCCAGAGAAAGTTTCCACTGCCGGACCGATCATATAAAGATGACCGTCTTTTTCATTCCATTCTATCTGGATCTCACCGTAATCGAATTCAGCTTTAACCCTCCGATCTAACTTATGGTTCAATACCCCGGCTACAGTCGCAGCACATGCCCCCGTGCCCGAAGCTTTAGTTTCACCAACCCCTCTTTCCCAGATTTTGAGCCGAATATTTTTGGGATTTAATATTTTGACAAATTCAACATTGGTTCTTTTGGGGAAAATTGGGTGGTTCTCCACCAAAGAACCGATTTCTTTCCAGTCATTTCTGAACTCATCCACAAATATCACCGTATGGGGATTCCCCAGAGAGAGACTATTAATTCGAACCTTTCTCCCATTAAGTTTCAATTCTTGGTTTATGCAAATATCTCCTTCAGGACGAGCCTTCCCTCGGACTGAGTCCTTCGGGACGAATGTCAGGACGAGTCCTTTGTCCTTCATGGGAATTCTTTTCCGTTCTAAAATGGGCTTGCCAATGTCGGCTTTGATTAAGAACTCTTTAATATGGTGAGCTTGTCGAACCATTCCCGTTTTGATTATCTGGGTGGTTATTACTCCCGCTTTAGTTTCTATGTTTTGAACTTTCTTTTTCGATAGACCATGATCATAGAGGTATCGAGCGAAACATCTGATTCCATTCCCGCACATCTCCGCTTCGCTCCCGTCGGGATTATGGAAGATCATCCTGAATTTACAAATCTTGCCGGGAGCTATCAAAATCAATCCATCGGACCCCACTCCAAAATGTCTATCGCATATCTTTCTTGCCAGGTTATTTAAGTCTATTCCCGACAGATTTTGTTTGAAGCAATCAACATAGATATAATCATTGCCCAAGGCTTGCATTTTGGTGAATTTAATTTTCACTTTTTGCTCCAAAATTAAAAAGATCATATGGAGGTGTCAGAACCCCGTTCTGACACCAGTTTTTTTCAGACAGGTCAGGGGATCTGTCTGCTCAGTAAACGGAATTAAAGTCAAGCTGAAGTTGGACACTCAAGGATAGTCAAAAGCGCCTATTTACTAATTCCTCCGAATTTTGGAAAACCTTTTCCAATTCCTCTTCGGTCAAACCCGCACCCAAACCCACTTTTCTGATCATGTCCTGTGTGAATAGTTCTCTTGACTGATGCGCATCTGTGTTAATCACAAGTTTAGCCCCATATTTTCTGGCTAAAGAAACTAAGCGACCATTTGTCAAACAATGTCCCCTGCGGGCAGAGATTTCTAAATATATCCCCTTTTCCTTCGCTATCTGAACCTCTTCCTCCGTTATCATCCCCGGATGAGCCAAAATATCAATATCACTTTGGAGACCAAACCAATTGGTTTTGGGAGCAACCGGCTCAACTGGCGACTCTCCGTGCACCACTACGATCTTCGCTCCTAATTTTCTGGATTGTTCTGCTAATTTGGGGATTAAAGGGGGAGGCATGTGAGTGATTTCAACGCCGGGAAGAACTTTTATTTCTCCCTGTCCATTCAAAGCCCTCGAGACTTTAATGAGCTGATCCAAGACTATTTCCATATTCCCTGAATCCACATGATCGGTCAAGGCAATAGCCTTGTATCCATTGATCTCCGCCCTTCTCACTAACTCAGCCGGAAGCAATGCCCCATCGCTTAAGACTGTATGAGTATGTAAATCAATCATAAAATACCATCTTTGTAAAAATCCAAATTCTTAAAGCGCTAATTTAATTGTATTTTTTTATTATGCAAATATTTTTTTCTTGCCCTGCGAAAACCACTAACTAAGATAACGGCTCAAAAATTTTTTCTGAATTCAAAAGATTTTTCTTGACAAAGAAACTTTTTGTGTTTAATTACGTAATTGATGGAATCAGATAGTAGTCTCTGAATCACGGAGGTGGAGCGGTAGATGAAATATAGCTTGTCTTTACTTAATTATTGCACAATACAAGGGATCAGTATGCCCATTTTTGACGCCGTTACCTCTGTGGGAAGGAGGCTACTCTGAGATAGGCTGATTTTTAGAAAAAGACTTTTAAAAACCGTGACTTATCCAGAGTAGGTCACGGTTTTTTTGTAAATTGAAACATTCTTCACATATGAAAAGGATAAAGTTATGAATTACGCAGTTGAAACTTTCGATCTGAACCGAACCTTTAAGCTAAAAAAGGAAAAGAAAGGAAAGGATAAAAACGAAGATAGCAAAGTTATAGCTTTGGAAAATATGAATTTGAAAATTCATCAGGGGGAGCTTTTTGGTCTTTTGGGACCTAATGGTGCGGGAAAAACCACTCTGATTAAAATCTTATCCACCTTGCTTCTTCCTACCTCCGGAACCGCTTTAGTGGATGGCATAGATGCGGTGAAGTATCCGGAGCAAGTTAGAAAGAGAATCAACATGGTTACGGGAGGAGAGCACTGCGGATACGGAATCTTGAATGTGCAGGAGACTTTATGGATGTTTTCCCAGCTTTATGGCATACCCAACAAGAAAGCCAAGATGAGGATAGAAGAGCTTTTGAAAATATTGGATATGGAGAAATTTGCCAAAACCAGGATTGGAAAACTTTCCACCGGGATGAGGCAAAAACTCAACGTCATGCGGGGATTTGTCTGTGATCCCAAGATCATATTCTTGGACGAGCCCACCTTGGGCTTGGACGTTCAGATCTCGCGAGATGTTAGAAAATACATCAAAACTTGGCTTGCGGAAAATACCGAAAGGACCGTGCTTTTGACCACTCACTATATGGCGGAGGCGGATGAGCTTTGTGATAGGTTAGCCATCATAGATCAAGGCAAGGTGTTAGTGTGTGAGTCACCACAGAACTTGAAGAAGTCCTTGACCAAAGATGCCATCTTCCATATCGAGATTAATTTGACTTTGAACGGAATGGAAAAGTTCGCTCAGATACCGGGGGTAAAGAAATTCGCCTATGAACACAAAAGCCATATAGGTAGGACTCTTTTGAAGTTCATATTAGAAGATGAATCGGTAATCTCCAATGTGACTGAATCCATAAGCGACAATGGTTCCAAGATAGCCTATCTGTCTAAAGCGGAGCCAAGCTTAGAGGACGTTTTTGTGGCATTGGTAGGGAGAGGACTGGAAGATGAAAACCGATCTTAAAACTAACCTAAAGGCTATTATTGCGCGCGCCTATGTAAGAATTTGGGCGGCTAACCGAGAGCCAAGCTGGTGGCTCACCGAGACTTTATTACCGATATTGAGCACCGCCGCCTATGTTTATGTATACAAAGCTTTGAAGGCGCCTGAGGAATACGTTGGATTCGTTATCTTGGGTGGCACCATGAGCGCTTACTGGATAATGGTGCTGTGGAGCATGGCGGCTCAATTTTACTGGGAAAAGGAGATGGGAAATCTGGACCTATATATGATCGCCCCCATCTCCCGCATGTCCATACTCTTAGGCATGGCTTCAGGTGGAGTCTTTCTTGCTACCACCAGGGCATTTTTTATCTTCCTTGTGGGGAGTTTGATCTTCAAGGTAGATTTTTCCATAATAAGCTTCCCCAAACTGTTTGCGGTCTTCATCCTGACCTTGGTGGGTTTATACGGATTAGGTATGCTTTTCTCATCCTTGTTCATGCTTTATGGCAGGGAAGCCTGGCATGGAGTCACTTTGCTCCAGGAGCCGGTTCATCTTTTGTCCGGATTCTTTTTCCCCGTGAAGAATCTGGGGTTTGCAATAGCGATGGGTGCATCCTTGATTCCACTGACTTTAGGTCTGGACGCTATGAGGCAACTCTCTTTTAAATCGGGCGTTCAATACGGATTTATCAATGTTAACCTGGAGATAATCATCTTGGTCATCCTTTGTATCTTCTTTTTGGTGATTTCCAAATATGCCTGGGATTTCATGGAAAGAATGGGGAAGAAAGAAGGGAGATTAACCCTGAGGTGGCAATAGGATATTTCTCGAAGCTGGTTTGACGGTGAGAGGTCTGTGAAAAACTACCGTAAATGGGCAAATCCCGACGGATCTTCGATTGGAGTGTTCACCTTTAGGTGAACCGGGTTGAAGTTTTTGTCTTTCAATAAGTTTTTTGCGGGATCCATAGGACAGGTCAAGCTAAAGCTTGACACTCCAGAGAACCTTTCCCAATGTGACTTTTTCAGAGGTGTCTGGAAAGACTACTTGACAAAAAGGGTTCACCATGAAAAAACGGTTAAAGGAGAAAACTATGTCCGTATTCACCAAGACCAAAGAGAATTTAAGGACCATCAAAACTGCGGGTAGGTTAGGATGGGCTATTGAGTCGAACTGGACCGACCCTTTTCTTTTCGCCATTTATTCCATCGTAAGGCCGCTTACCTCATCTTTAATCCTGGTGGTTATGTATTATGTGATCACCCGTGGAAAAACCGGCTTAGACTTATTTGCCTACATCTATGTGGGCAATACTTTCTTTATGTACGTTTATAACGTTCTTTTTGGAATCAGCTGGGTTATCCACGAGGATCGGGAACATTATCAAATGCTCAGATATATCTACATCTCGCCAATAAAAATGTATTATTACCTCTTTGGGCGAGGAATTGCCAAGATAATCGTCACCACCATAGCGGTGATAATCACCATCGCCTTTGGAATATTGGTGCTAAAGATTCCGGTCCACCTATTGACGGTAAACTATCCTTTGCTTTTCTTCTCCATAGCCGCAGGAATTTTCATCATCACCTGCTTAGGAATTCTCTTAGCCGGAATAACTTTGGTCACTGCTCATCACAGTTTTACGTTGACCGAGGGGATGGCTGGACTTTTCTATCTTGCCTGTGGAGCTATCTATCCCATAGATATTCTACCTATCTGGTTACAATATCTCTCTAAGGCAATACCTTTGACCTATTGGCTGGAGCTGATCAGAAGATCAGTATTGGGAAAAAGCTTGAGCATAACTTTAGGAAGCTACTCTAACTTTGAGCTAATTTTGATTATGGCAGTCACCACGTTTATTTTAGCTTTGTTTTCTCATTATGTATATCGTTCTATCGAACATATCGCCAGAAAACATGGAAGGATAGATCAGCTGGTCAATTATTGATTACCGTTAAAAGTTATAAGGTTAGAAAGTTATTCTATAAAGCTATTAACATGAGGCGATCCTTATGGAAGGTGAAAAAGTTAGAATCAGAGCCATAGAAAAGACGGATATTGATGAGATTTTAAAATGGATAAATAATCCTGAGGTAACCGCTACTTTGATCATGAGGTATCCGGTTTCCAGATACCAAGAGGAAAAATGGATCGAAAGGATGTTAGAAGGGACAGACGAACGGCATAAAGTCTTTGCCATAGAAACCAAGGAAGGAATCTATCTGGGTGGCATCGGACTGCATAACATAAATTGGCTAGACCGCAATGCCGAGGTAGGGATAGTCATAGGGAAAAAAGAATATTGGAACAAAGGATACGGAACAGACGCCATGATAACTCTCCTTGATTTTGCATTCCATCAGATGAATCTGCATCGGGTATATCTACGCGTTTATGACTTCAACCCCCGCGGCATAAGATCATACGAAAAATGTGGTTTCAGGAAGGAAGGAGTCTCAAGAGAAGACCATTACATTGAAGGCAAATACCATGATACCATAATCATGGGCATATTAAAAGATGAATTTAAGAAATAAGTTTCTTCCATACTTTGGTGGCCGAGGTTCATAATAAGAACGGAAATCCTGAGGATTCTTCCTTACCTTAGGTCATGAAACCTCGCCCTCTCCTCCCAAGAGAGGAGGGGATAATAAGCAGAAATCAAGCGAAATGTAACAAATCTAAAATGCGCACACAACGAAGATGCATCAGCATCTGCATGTGTTTCTATTAGTTTCGGCTGGAACTTTGCTCCTGACGCTTAAAAAAGCATAGTTGATTTTCGCAAAAAACCTGATCTATAAAGACTTTTCTTCCTTTCGTTATTCACATGGGGCGCATGGTTCAGGACCGTGCACAAATAGATAGTTAATAAGATATACTACATCCGTAATATCCACCATCCTGTTGCAGTTAGCGTCACCCATAAACCACCAAGGTAATGGCTTGGGTCCGTGGATGTAGAGGTAGTTTATGATGTATACCACGTCAGCTATGTTGATCCTGGCGTCCGTATTGGCGTCGCCAAAACGGATTTCTGGTCCCAGGACGATGATCTTTCCATTCTGTGTCGTGACCGCCATGCCCGGACCAGAAGGGTGATACGGATCACGGAGGATACACCAGCCAAATGCCACCGGAGTTTCACCCTCTTGTTTCCCTGTAAGCCAAATTCTGGCAAGCTGTCCAGGTCCATTTACAAAAGAACCAGCGCCAAAAATAGATGCGCCGAAATAAAGTGAATCCGGAAAGTGATCGTCGTACTCCCATCCGAACCACGCAGTATCATACTGTCCAACGATGGAGCCAAGTATAGTCCCTCGAGTCACTGAATCTAGGTAAACTTTTGAGTTATCAATATACAAAAGACAAGCATAACTATGGATGGAATCCACCATGGAGTCCACTCGGATATCCACCCAAGAGATACTGTCCACACATGTCCACGATTCGTCGGGATTCACAAAAACCAACTGAGCGTTTCCACTCATGCAGAACGCTCCCAAGATCAAAAAGATAACTGAAATCAGAATTATATACCGATTCATACATCCTCCAAACGATGAAACAAAGACCCCGGATTTAATAGCGAGGCACCAGTTTCATTTGCCTTTGTTATGTTTCCAGAGTTTACGAAAACAAGCGCATTTATTCTGATACTATATTGCCCCCCTCTTCCCCTCACCCCACGGAGGAGCTGGGGGTGAGGGGAGATCGAGTATAATGTAACAAATCGAAGATGCATATGTATTTCCGCGCGCTTGCATTAACATGGTTCTTCTTCCATTTTTGCTATTCTTCACAGAGATCGCATGGCTTAGGACCGTTTATAAATAGATAATTTATGAGATAGCTCACATCCGCGCTATTAACTCTTAGATCACAGTTAACATCACCCACAACCCATAAGGGAATGGGTTCGGGACCACCTACGAAGAGATAGTTGATTATATATGAGACATCTGCTGAATTTACGTTGCCATCATGATTGGCATCGCCGTGAAGATATCCTGGCCCCAATACCATGATCTGTCCATCCTGTAATGTCACCGGCATGCCGGGACCAGGACCAGGATTCCAGGGATCACGGATTATGCACCGACCAAATGCCACCGGGGTTACACCCTCGCGTTTGGCTGTAAGCCAGATCCTTCCAAGCTGACCAGGACCATTCACAAAAGTGCCGTAACCCTTAGTGGATCCACCGAAATAGAGTGAATCTTCCGGATAGTAAGTGTGGGTAGAATCCCAGCCGAAATCGGCATCGGGAAAAGGGTCGAGTATGGTTCCGCGAATGACTGTTTCTATATAAACTTTGGAGGTGTCAATATACATCAGGCACGCATAGCTATGGATAGAATCCACCATGGAGTCCACTCGGACATCCACCCAGAAGAGACTATCCTTGCATACGATGGTCTTGGCAGAATCCACAAAGACCAACTGTGCGTTTCCAGCGACTGAGAGTGTTCCCAAAAGTAAACAAAGAACTGAAGTCAATACTATATATCTATTCATCCATCCTCCATTCGGGAGACAGGGGGCCTCCCTCTCCATGGCGAGGCCCCAGTCTCATGCAAGATGACTCCCTCCTCTAAAAAACCGATCCACTACTTCAACAGGATCATCTTGTGCATTTGAGTGAAGTTTCCGGCAGTAATTTTGTAGAAGTAGACACCGCTGGAAAGATCTTTGGCGTCCCAGATCACCTGGTGACGTCCCGCCTCAACCATGCCGTCAATCAATGTCACCACATTCTGACCCATTACGTTATATACCACCAGCTTCACGTAGCTGGCTTGGGGCAGATCATACTTGATGGTGGTTGTCGGGTTGAACGGGTTCGGATGGTTGTAGTAAAGTGCAAACTCCGTTGGGATCGCTTCACCCTGGTTTCCCACCTCTACGTCAGTGGGACTCAAGTTAATCTCATTGCCTTCACCGTCGTAAAGAATCGCTTCCTTCAGCCCGATCTTCGAGGGTATCTCTGTAGCTTTGTAACTGAAATCAAGATAAGCCACCGCACCGGAACCAACTACATAAGCATCAGGACCTAAAGCGGCTAAGTCAACGTCAACTTGCCCATCTCCGGTAACCGGATGCGCAAAGAACTCGGCAGATCCCTCGGTGATCCTCACTTCACCTCGGCGAACTCCCTTCAGAGATAAAGCACTGGAGTTGTAGCTGATCTGGGTATGGAACAGGTGAATGGCGTCGCCGGGATTGGTCAACATCAATGCGAATGTGACCCCACCATGCTGGTTACTACCTACTTGCTCCAGCCAAACTGAGATTTCCTGGGCGCTTTTGTTCAACTGTCGTGCTGGCTGGTTCTGCGCCAGAAGCGGCCAGTTTGTGCAACTGCCCGAAGGTCCCACGATGTTGTAGTTATAGGAGAAAGGCAATAAATCCCGCCAATTGATGACATCATCGGGCGTAGGAATTCCACGCCCAATGCCATGTTCCTGTGTCTCGGGACCGTAATCCACTGTATTGTCACTGGGTGGACTGGTTCCATAGGCTGAGCTCAAACGCCCCACATCACCCGTGAAGCCAAATACCCATCCGTCAGGACCAACAATGCCCCAGATATCCGTCACGTCTCCCAGCCAGTAGGAGGTGGCACGATCTGCCCCGATTCCCACCGCCATATTCGGAGAGGACCAGTTTCCAGCCGTATCCTGAGTAAATCCAGCATACCAGTAAATGTCTCGGGTGTTGTTGGCAAAGAAGGATCCTCCTCCATTGCATCCTTGTCCATCATCTTGGAACCAAGTGGCTCCATCGCAAGGATAGGTAGCCTTACCTTCGTAAACCTTATACCAAGAGGCATCATTATAACCTGATGGTACTGGATTGGAAGCAGCATATTCCGGATAATTCCCCACTCTATAGGGACTGCGCAATATGCGAAGCTTCACCGCATTAGTGGCATCGTATGTGTAGTTCCACTCCAAGCAGATGTGATTATGTGCCGGCTTGGCATCCACACAGGTCATGTAGTTGTCAGTATGAGTATCTGTGCAGAAAGTGAAGGCGTCACAATTATCGGCTTCATTACAGCAGCTATCCTTCACCGTGAGCCGGACATAATAAGTGCGATCGCCATAGGTCGGGTATATAGCGTTCCAAATCGCATTGCGGTCTGCCTGGTTGGTGGGATAACAAATGGAGAAGTCCCCAGGCTGAGGTGTGGTGAAGAAATCATGGGTGAAAACCAGATCTCCCGAACCACAAAGCGAGGCTTTATAAATTCGGATAGTGGCTTGCAAAAGCTTGCACTGCCACTCTTCGCTCCCCTTGTGGAAAGCCAGGTTCCAACAAGCCCAATCCGGGTCGTCTGGTGCACTGTAGCAGGGCAGGATAGGGTCGGTGGGATGATCCTTGGTCGGTTCGGTATTATCCAAATTGATGATCGCCTGTCCGGGGATCACGTTTACCAGGTTGCCATTTCCATCACGCACTTCATAAGCGGTGCAGATAAGGGTCTTGACCATGTCGGGGCAACTGCCATTATGGTGGAAGTGGATATCGCCGAGTTTTACATTGGTGCCGGTGAAGTTCGGGTCAAAATTGCCGTCTATGTGCAGCACATTTCCGAACATGGTAGCCTGAAATGTCACCAGACCGGAACCATAAGTATTATGGATGGCATCCTTGACGATGCAGGTCGGCAATGGGTATTCGAAGTGGAAGAAGCGAATGTTGGTGCCGGAGAGTTTGAAGTCCAAGCTGAAGTCGTCACAAGGATCGTTACAGCCGGCATAGATCTCCGCATCAAAGCCCGCATCAACACCCACCCAGGGACAGTAGTCCACGTTCTCACTGACTTTGTTGCCCAATGTCCCGGAGATTTCAGCCACGATATTCTGCATGGTAGATACGTCGCCACACGGAGGAACCTCGCTTGAGCCGAGGAGGTCTTGGGGACCATCCACAGAGCCCCACCAGTTGTTCTCGGCTAAAACGATCGAGGTTGAATACCTCCTACAGGCGTAGCCGCTGTTCCCATAGATTCTGTTGTGATGCAAGTTGATGTTTGAGGCGGACCCATCGACGCCGACGCCGTTGCCGGTGCCGTTGTAGCCGTTCCAGGTTCCGCTGTTGTTGTAGATTAGGTTGCGGTAGGCGGTTACGTTTGACGGGCCGTCTTTGAGGCTCAGTGCCCCGACCGACCAGCCACCAACTGCGGGATCTTCGCCGGCTGCGTTGGTGATCGTATTGTCGTAAATCTCAGCATCATTGGAGGCCACGAAGGAGATACCGCCCTCTTGAGCGCCATCGACCCTGTTTTTGTAGATTTTGGCATGATGCGAGGGGCGGAGACCCATCCAGCAAATCCCGACCCATATTCCATGGTCACCCGAGTTAGTCACAGTGTTATCATAGATAGTCGCATAGTCCGATCCCCGTGCAATGAACATGCCATCAGCACCGTTATTGCTTACCATGCAGTTCTTCACGGTAAGGTGAGTGAAGCACAGGGCGTAAATAGCTGAATAGCAGCTCTGCACCGTGACATTATCCACAGTGCAACCATCGTAGAAGATATATCCTTCTCCTGGCGTATCGTGAGCGAAATCTCTGTGCAGAACTCCATACCCGCCGGTGGTGGTCCCGTCACCGTTGAAACCCTGAATGGTGAAGTTCTTAATAGTAACGTTATTGGCCTGGACATGGATGCCGCTGGGCCAGTAAGAACCAGAGCTGCCTACGCCTCCAATAGCACCGTCAATGATAGTTCCAGTTTCCGATTCACCAATAAGACTGAGACCGTTCTTAGTAATGTATGCGCCTTTGCCTGTTACGGGATCAGCTCCATACGTCCCCGCTGCCACGTGGACAATGCTGCTGGATGCCTCATCAATGGCTTTTTGAATTGTCAAAAATGGAGCATACTCAGTCCCCGGATAGGAATCCGAACCTGTGGCCGCATTAACATATAAATTCGCTCTTGGTGCGGCGAAAATAATATCTCGACCAGGATCGGCGCGTCCTGCATTGGAAGTCATAAGCATTTCGCCATTTGGTCCTTCAAACCCAGTTCCAAAAAAATTCCATTGGCCAGATCCGCCTGAGTATCCTGTACCAGTAAGATCTAAAACAAAAGTACCCGTGCTAGTGTAGAGATGGACATCCTTCGAGGACATCACTGTGACACCAATATAGTTATCAGATCGAGTAGACCAATAAGACCAATAACTATCTGTGATGGGTGTGAAGCCTACATCCTTTGTCCAGACACCACCTGAATAGGTTAAAGTGTGGGTGGTGTTCACTAGTTCGGCAGTGGTCTCACCCGACCAATAGAGAATGACCGTCCCATCGCCATTGGATACCGGTTCGTATTCTGAGTAGTTTGTGCTATTCGTAATATTAGTGCGAGTGGTTCCGTTCCAAATAAACAGATCCGCTGCGCCATCCGCTGCAATCCAATCCCAGAATACTATCGAAGTTGTGCTATTGCCCAAGAAATCTGCATTGGTTGCATCGAGCGGTGTTGATGGCTCGTAGATATAACTTGTCGTACCGGATGAAATGACATAGCGGACGATCTTGTTCGGGTTGCTGTTATGCACTTCTGCGTAGCCTATTGCTGAACCGTCGTCGCTCCAGAAGGGATTCATGTAACCATAGATGTCCCCCTGCCCCGAGTTGCCTGCTGAGATAATCGTCTCGCCCGTTCCGTTAGCATTCATCAGTACGATTTCGGTTCGGCTAATAGCTCCATCAGTATATGATTTTTGTGCAACGATTTTTTGTCCGTTCGGACTTAATCCAGCTTGCCTGTACCATACTCCGGATGGTGCAGTTTTTACAGCAGCATAGTAATAATTTGGATTGTCAAACGGAGGTGAGCCATAATTCTTCTCTTGCATTCCAACTTTATTAC
>Ga0315289_10004544_pt1 | contig 20660 bp, 13 predicted proteins | sample YL17G11_40_MG_FD_203452 | JGI IMG/M metagenome (GOLD analysis project Ga0315289, IMG submission 203452) | Sediment microbial communities from Yellowstone Lake, YNP, Wyoming, USA - YL17G11_40 | ecosystem: Environmental > Aquatic > Freshwater > Lake > Sediment | place: USA: Wyoming | collected... | reverse complement strand
GAGCACGCCCGGGATGAAAGCGGCCGGGTGACGCTACTTATTTTTGATATCGACAACTTCAAACATTACAACGACGTCTATGGTCATACGGTCGGCGACAATATCCTGAAACAGGCTGCTGTTTTGATGCGGCGATGCTGCCGGGCACACGATGTTGTGGGCAGGATCGGCGGGGATGAATTTGCAGTCGTTTTCTGGGACGACCAGCCCGTCCGATCAAAGGCCGGAAAACTCGACCCCGACTTGGTCGGCACGAAATTCGGAACTTATCCCGAGCCAAGCCGAGGGATTTCCGCTCGGCGGGACAGACGCCTGGCGACTGTGGAGCCGCCCAAAGAAGCGATCTTCATAGCCAATCGCTTCAGAAAAGAATTTGAGAGGGCAGAACTTCATTTATTAGGTCCGAATGGTGAGGGGGTTTTGACCATAAGCGGCGGCCTGGCAAGCTTCCCCCGCGATGGATCGACAGCCCAGCAGCTCTTTCTGCGGGCGGATAAGGCCTTGTTGGAAGCCAAGCGCAGCGGCAAAAACAGGATATATCTGGTTGGTAAACCGCAGAGCGACATCGCCGGCATCGAATAATCTTCCACCTCCCAGCCTCCATATCTCAGAGGCTCAATCAAAGAAAACACCTTTGCCGGATACAAATTCTCCTCAAAAGAAGGGATACGATGTTCGCTTCCCATCTCAAGTCAGGGGGAAAACCTCTTGACACCAGTGGGTTTTGCACTTAATATAGATGTGACAATCCGGGACAGATCTACTTGATATTATGAAATGGAGGTTATGGGCATGTTTAAGAAACTAATCCGTTTGATTTTCCCAGTCGTGCTGCTAATTGTCGCCAGCGGTGCTCAAGCCGAACACTTTAGTATACAGGCCACAAGTGATGTGCATATCGGTAATGATGCGACCCTTGGTCCGAATCAAAGAGAGAACGCGACAGGTCTGCATATACGCGACATTGAGGCCAGACGCCGGGTGACATATATCAGGTATGATATCTCACAGCTTAAAGGCGGCGGTAAGTTGTTCTCGAATGTGAGCTTTAGCGTCTATGGCTACAACGCTGGTACTGCGCTTGTTTACGGCATTATCGAGGATCTAGATGACCTCGATTTAGAAGGCTCACTCACTTGGAATAACGCTCCTGGTGTTATGAATAGCCCCACTCCACCTGTTGGGTCCCCGGTTCAACTTGACTATGCCGATCTGACCGACCTGTTAATGAGGATTCAACTGCCTGCCAGTGGTGTAAGACAGTCAACCGAGCCGAATCAGGCCCTGGCGGATTTCCTCAACAGCGATACGGATGGAATTGTAACGTTTGTCTTTGCGCCACCAGCGGGGCAGAATGATGGGATCATTCGGTCGAGCGAACACTCGGAAGGCGGTACATTTCTTGAGGGCGAGACTGTAGGACTTCCGGTGTCAGCTCTCGACCCGAACCCGGCTGACGGAGCCGGAGATGTGCCTCGGGACGTGGTTCTTAGCTGGACGCCGGGAGCCTATGCAGATAAGCATGACGTGTACTTCGCAACCAGCTTCGCCGATGTCAACGCAGCCGGCAGAACCAATCCGCTGGGCGTGCTTCTCAAGCAAAACCACGACGCTAACACCTATGATCCCTTCGGCTTCGCTCAGGGCGGGCCTGCCGGCCTTCTGGAATTCAGCCGGACCTATTACTGGCGGATCGATGAAATCAATGCCCCACCGGACTACACGCCCTATAGAGGCAGCATCTGGAGCTTCACGGTTGAGCCTTTTGCATATCCGATTCAGAATATAACTGCTACGGCCTCCAGCAGCGACTCGGGTAAAGGGCCTGAAAATACAGTCAACAGCTCCGGATTGGATGCTGCTGCCCTGCATTCAATCGTCAGTACAGCGATGTGGCTCAGTAGCAGCACAGGGCCGCAGCCGACCCGGATACAATATGAGTTCGACCAAACCTATAAACTGCATCAGATGTGGGTCTGGAACTATAATGCCGAGGGAATGAATGTCGCTTACGGGTTCGAAGATGCCAGAATTGAGTATTCTACGGACGGCACGGACTGGAAGGTGCTCAGTGACGTTAAGTTTGCCCGTGCGCCGGGGGCGGCAGGCTACGCGCACGATACTACCGTTGATTTTGGCGGTTTGATTGCAAAGTACGTCAGGATCACCGCTAAAAGTAACTGGAGCGGCGGCATGGTGAACCAATATGGTCTGAGTGAAGTCCGCTTCCTCTACATACCCGTGCGTCCAAGAGAACCCAAGCCCGCTTCCGGGGCAACAGATGTCGCTCCGGATGTAGTGCTTAGCTGGCGACCCGGAAGAGAAGCAGCCTCGCACCAGGTGTACTTTAGCACCCACAGAGAGGCCGTCGTCAATGGTACGGCTCTTGTCAGTACGGTTAGCCAAAGCAGCTATGCTCCCGGTCCTCTGGCATTGGGAGAAACTTACTACTGGAAGATTGCTGAAGTCAATCAGGCCGCCAGCCCCAACTTGTGGGAAGGCGACCTCTGGAGTTTTTCCACAGTCCAGCACCTTGTCGTGGACGACTTTGAGTCCTACACCGATGATGTGGGCAACAGGGTGTTCCAGACCTGGAAAGACGGCTTCGGCTACACAGAACCTGCACCGGGCTACAGCGGCAACGGAACGGGTTCAGCCATTGGCAATGCTTCAACTCCATTTATGGAGACAAGCATTGTGCACGGCGGCACACAGTCACAGTCGGTGCCGTTTGGCTATAACAACACCGGCGCGGGCGGCAAGGCCCGCTATTCGGAGACCGAGCGAACCTGGGCGGTCCCACAGGATTGGACCCGAAACGGTGTTAAGGCATTGACGCTTTGGTTCTATGGCGATCCAAATAATTCTGCTGAGCCATTGTACGCGGCAGTGCAAGACAGCCTCGGCAAAATTAAGGTGGTCGCCCACGAGAATCCCGGCGCGGTGCAGTTAAGCGGCTGGCAGGAATGGAATATCGACCTTAAGCAGTTTGCCGGTGCCGGCGTAAATCTATCGAGTGTCGCGAAGATGTATATCGGCGTGGGTAACAGGACCACTCCACAGGCTGGCGGTACGGGCACTATGTACTTTGACGATATCAGGCTGTATCCGCCCAGATGTCGGCCTGCGGTCGTTAAGCCTGCGGCCAGTATAAATGGTGATTGTATAGTTGACAGCTTGGACCTGCACATAATGGCAGGGGACTGGCTGGTTAGCAACGTTCCTGAAGCCGTTTGGAACGGCGCCTTCTCCAGCCAGGATATTGGCGCGACTACGCCTGCCGGTAGTTTCACTTTCGACGGCAATATCTATACCATCCAGGCCGATGGTGCAGACGTCTTTGGGACGGCTGACGCCTTCCATTACGCATACCGTCAAATAAGCGGCGATTGCCAGATGACCGTACGTGTGACCGGCCTGGCGTCGGTGGCGGGGTCGGACGGATGGTCCAAGGCCGGAGTGATGATCCGTCAGTCACTGGATGCCGGCTCACCTAACGTGATGGTAGCTACATCGGATACTAACGGCGGCGGTGCGACCTTCCAGTGGCGTCCGACACAAGCCGGTACTTCAAGCTCAGAACGTCTTTTGCAGAACCTTTACACAGTGACAGAACCTGCGTGTATTCGCTTGGTACGGAAAGGCAATACGTTTACCGGCTATGTCTTTGTGAATGGTAGATGGCAGCAGGAGGGTCAGGCTACAGTGTCGATGACCGATCCTGTATATATTGGCCTGGCAGTGACTTCGCACGTAAGCGGCGCATTGACTACGGCAACGTTTGATCGGGCATGTACATTCTCGGCGGCTGAGCTGCATGCAGACGGCATTGTGGACTTCAAGGACTACGCGGTTCTGGCGGATTCGTGGCTGGATGAGCTTTTGTGGCCGTAATCGCAGCGGGCTGCGAATGTTTAGCCCTGCCATCCGTGGGCGGGGCTTGCCCCCGGCACGGGTCCGGGGGCTAAACCGGGGCGCCGTGATTTCGGGGCCTATACCATTTGGGTATAGGCCTCGGCTGTTTTGAGTGCAAACAATTTCTGTGTTGGTGGCAATAGTCTGAAGTCACCCTGCACCAAAATCCAGCTTGCTCAGGTTTTTGCTCCGCCGGTCGGGGCAGGGCTTGCCCTCGGCACACGTCCGGGGGGTAATGTGTGAGCTCAGGGCCGAACTGCTGCTTGTACACCAGACAGATCCTTCAAAGAAAAGCCGATTTTTCCCACAAAGGGTTGCGATGTGGTCCAAAGGTACGATTTCTCATAGAATCAACTAACGTTTACGGGAGTTAGTGCGTCTGTAAGGTGATGAGGAAAGATGCGTGAGCGATGCTCAGAGAACAAAGGTCAGTGATGCCATTCAATGGGTCGAAGCCAGCCAGGCCGGCGATAGAGGTGCGTTTGATGAACTTGTAAAGGTGTATCAACGGCGGGCAATGCAAGTGGCTGTACGCGTGTTGGGAGATGCGGAGGAGGCGGCCGAAGCAGTCCAGACGGCTTTTGTTAATGCTTATTTGAATATCGGCAAACTGAGAGAGGCCAAGCGGTTTGGGGTTTGGCTGCTGCGGATTGTTGCCAACGCAGCGATCAGTCAAGCCAGAAAGGCTAAACGCAGACCAGAAAGCATAGAAATCGCCGACCGCTATGAAGATAAAACAAGCCTCTCACCGGCTGAGACAGAAAGCGCGAAGGAGTTGAAGGAAGCAATACGGCGAGCGATGCTGAAACTTTCGAAAAAGGAAGCTAAGGCGATTTCGCTTTTTGGGCTGGAAGATCTATCACATAGAGAAGTGGCTGAAATCATGGGCTGTTCGGTTGAGGCGGTCAGATGGTACGTGTTTCGAGCAAGGCAGAAATTGAAGGTATTGCTGAAAGAGTATCTGCAATGTTAGATGGGCACGAGAAAATCGATCTTTTGCTGGCGCGCAATGCGGATGAGCAGTTGAGTAAGGTTGACTGGAATAAATTGAATTCGACGATATCCAGGCGGCTGGACAAGACGCAGCAGACCAAGACCTATCGGATTGGACTGCCGAGCGTGTTTAAGATAGCCGCAGGGGTCGCGGCGGCAGCGGCGGTTGTGTTTATGATAGTGATGATTAAGCTCGAAAAGTCGGCGGATATGCAGTTGGCCAGCCGCAAAGGCTCCGCTTCCGTTGAGATTATAGAAGCCCTGAGCAAGTCACAGGCAACCGTTGATATCGCAGTACCCGATGCGAAGCTGGCAAAATGCGATATTAGAATAATCGATTCGAGGGGAAGTGACAAAGCAGGCGACGCTCAGGGGGCATGGATGGTAATCAGCCGGCCCGAGCCTCTGTATGCGGACAATGGGGTAAACCGAGATATGATGGATGTGATATATTTGTTCTGATCTTTTGGATTGAAGGAGAAAAAAAATGAGCGCAAGAAGTTTCGTGAAGATAGTTGTATTGGCGATTGTTTCGATTGGCATCTGTGCAGATTGCGCCCACGCGGATAAGCAGCAATTGCAGGAAAAGCTCAGCAAGGAAGTTAGCATCAAATTAAGCGATGTTACTATCATAGAGGCGCTGGATAAAATCGGCCAAAAAGCAGGCGTGAAGATTGTCTTATCGGATGAGGCGATCTGGAAACTGCCGCAGGGAGAAGCAACGAGATTGTCGGTGACGTTGAGCGGACCATTATCAGATAGTATGACTGAGATGCTCGATGCCTTCTTTATGCGATATGCGGTCGGAGATGAAGAAATCACCATCTATCCGCGGCCGGAGCTGGAACATGTTCTGGGCAGACCAACAACAAAACAGTTGGAGCTATTGAAAGTGATATATACAGGAACCATCAAGGTTTACTATCTCGAGGAAGTCCAAAAAACCATAAATGAGGCGCTTGGCGGAAAAGTTCTGATTTCACCGATTGATATGCACGCACAGTTGAATAATTTCTTGCGTCAACTTGTTGGCCATCAAAGGATCATAGCACGGTCTGCTTCCCGTCCGCCGACCGGACCAAGTGCCGTTCAGAGAGCGCCTGAATCAGAGCCGAATGAGCCGAAAGAGTATTACTTGCCGACACCGGTCACGCTTGTCCAGCTATTGAGTCAGGTAGTCATTCAGGGTTTTCGTGATTCAACCTATACGAGATGGTATATTTCGGGCATGGATTTTCCTAACCAGGTTCCTGAGATAAAAGTTATCTGCGCGAAAGATTTTCAGCAAGCGAGGCTTGACCAGGTTATTGACGTCTCGTTTAAGCAAGAAAGGGCGGATGTGATAATCCAAAGGCTTGCGAACTGGACCCGTATGGAACTTTTTGTAGATAAGGGGGATCCTTCGTGGTTGAGTGAGAAAATCTCAGTTGACATGCAGAATGTTAAGCTCGGGCAAGCTTTGCGGAATGTAGTAAGCACAGTGGATGGGGTGGTTAATAGTTCTGTCGAGAGCAATAAAATCTCCGTGCAAGGACCAATGCACGAAAAAGTACCCCCTCCTCCCAAAGCAGCGGGGAGCGGCGAGTATGTCGGCAAGATAAGTATCCCCATGGACGGCGGGAAGTACTACATCGAATTTATGCTGCGGGAAAGTGACCTGACGGACCAGTTGAAGAAACTCAGAGCGGAGAAAATGAGGGAGGTTCTGGGAGAATCAGCAGAACCAGCAGAAGAGCCAAAAAACAAGTGAAACATCAGGAGCCAATTGCAGCCGTTGGTTATGGTCGACCACTCAGTACAACTATTTCAGTGGGACCCAGCAGTTTATAGCGTATTCCTCGCCAGCGGATGGTTCTGCCAAAGGCTGAAGAGATCACAAAGGATAGTAGCAGCAGCGACCATACCCAAAAACCGAGAATGTCAGCAGACATGGCGGCCCTGATTGCTTGTCGCTCGTCGCTCGTGACTCGCCGTCCGTATTTGAGCAGCTTTTGGGCCATTTTCTGACGCAAGATTGCCTGGCTGAATTGGCTCAGTAAAAATATGATAGGTACGGCGGTGATAATTGACGATTGAAAATTGAAAATGGCGGTGTAGATCGCCAGGCCGGCCCCGCCCCATACGCCCAGCACCGAATAGAGACTGCTTAGCAGGCCGAACCACCAGGTTCGCGGCGCGCTTATCCGCGTAATTAGAAATTGTCGCCGGCCAAACTCAAATAGCTCTCGCCACGTGATTGATGCGTAAGAGGCCGCAAGACAGGCGGGGACAAATGCAACTTTCATGCCGGCTTTTTTGACCGTCCGGCTCAGCGATAAATCGTCGCTCAAAGCTCTCGACCAGATTTTTTCAATGCCCAGCCGGCGGAAAACCTCTACCCGGACAGCCATCGATCCGCCCCACGCCTGGTTGAAACACGTGTTGCCCAGCAATTGAGCTACCTTGGCATTGACCGCGGATAAAACCAGGCTGGCCAGGTTGTTCTTTTTCGGTATGAACCAGCGGTAACCGCTGGCAACGCCGGTCTTGGACTGGCGAAGAGGCCAGACCAAGTGACTTAGCCAGTCATTGCGAACGCAGATATCCGAATCGGCAAAGGCGAGAATCTCCACCCCTTCTTGCGCAGGGGCGAGCGGCTCGACTGATTCCTGCTTTCGCAGGCAGCGGGGATCGCTTAGTTTTCGGTAGCAGTATAGCAAATTGTGAATCTTCTGGCTGCACGACTGTGTGCCGCCGGCGACCAATATCTGCACATCGAGAGCTTTCGAGGCGGGGCTCAGCTCAGTTTTTAATCTGCATAATTCGTCGTAGGCCGGGTCCGACCTGTCGGCAACGACAAACCACAGCAGATAGTTTTCATAATCTTGGTTAAAGAATGAGGCGATGTTTTCTCGAAATTCCGAGTCTAAACCCCTGCAGGGCACAATCAACGCTGTGTGCGGCTTGTGCCACCGGCGTTTCTTTTTGTATTTCTGCAGCGCATAACAGTAATTGCTGTACGCCAGAGCGACGACAGGTAGCTGCGACAAGATTGCCGCAAGGGCTATGTAGTGATACCACGCCATTAAAAACTTCAAAATGCAAGGTGTAAAAACCAAGATTCCATCGCAAAACTCAAGACTTTTCCAAGCCCTGCATTTGGGCTTTGCACTTTTAGCTTGGAGTTTTGAGTTTTTATGGTATAGAGGTCAGCGGAACTGTCAAGCTGATTAACTCATCGATGGTATAGGATTTTGCCAGGTCAATCGAGAGCAGACAGCCGTGATTATGGTCGGAGGCTATGATTATCGAATTCTTAGCGGCTTTGTGCCATCCCTGCTGCTGCGGCTGGTGGCCGAGAATGAAAATGTCCACGTCGAAAAGTTCAGCCATTTTGTCCAGCAGGGCCTGGCTGTGTCCTCTTCCCCAGGTCAAAAGGTAAGCCGAGCCTGGTTTTTCACAGTCGTTGAGTTTTAATTGCCTGTCCATAACCTGCCGGTCAAATTTATCGACAAAGTGGTCGCTGGGCAGCGAATGTGACAGCCATATTCTGTTTTCGCATCTGACCCCAAGCGGCTGCGAGAATAAGAACCGCCTTACGGCTGTTTCTACGTCGCTGCATCTGTGCCGAAATTCTCGCTGCAGAGCCAGGTGGAGTGCGCGGCTCATTTCTTTGCCGTCTTTCATTACCGCGGTGCTGTTGATTATCGCGGTGTCGTGATTTCCCATGATGATATGAACGCGGTCGGGGAACATCAGCTTGTAACGGACAGCGTCGAACAACAGTCTGTATGAGAGGCAGCCGCCCTCGGCATCTTGTGGTCCTCCGTGTATGATTTCCTGCAGGACGACATGCCGGTCGTGACGGCTGGCCAGGTCGGCAAAGGCGACTGTCCTTTCAAAATTTCGCCTGTGTCCGTGGATGTCGCCGGTTGCTATCAGCGAGCCTTCAGCCGGCAGGTGAATGAGGTTGCCGCGTCGAAACATATCTACCTTGTTGGCTTCTACGGCCTTATTCAGCAAGTCAATGATTGTCTGAGGCATCCTTGTTTGGTCTTATCTTGTCGGCGAATATACTGTGTATCATCAGGTCCAGCCTGGATATTATCGTCATCATAGAGGCGGGCCGTTCTGCAGGGTCTTCTTTTATGCAGTCCATTACCAGTCTTGAGATATTAGGGGGGATTCGTTTCTTTATCTCGTGAGGGGGCCTGCAGGGCTCATGCACGGGCAAGCCAAAGCTGTTCTTTTTGGGTATCAGAGTGGGCACGTTTTTTCCGGTTAGCGCCCAATACATTGTGGCGCCGAGGTTGAAGATGTCGGTCTTGGGTCCGAGCGGCTTGCGCCTGACCTGCTCAGGAGCGATGTAATCCGGAGTACCCTGAATTCGCGGCTTGGTGGTTCCAATCTTGCAGCTCTGGCCCAGATCTATAATTCTGATGGAGCCGGACTTGCTCAGAAGAATATTGTTCGGCTTTATGTCGCAGTGCACAAATCCCTGCTGATGCATGGCATAAAGGCCGCCCGCTACCATTCTGAATACAAGCAGCACATCGCCCAGGCTCAAAGTGGGGCTGTCTTCAAGGGTCTTGCCGTCGAAGTATTCCATCGAAAGCAGCATCTCTTTCACTTTGAACATGCTGCGAATTTTCTGGAGTTTATAGCACTTGCGGACGTAAGGATGGTCAACCCGCCGGGCCACTCTATATTCATTCTCGGTCTGCTCGAAGACCCTTAGGTCTTCCGGCTTTTCAAATATAAGCCGCTTAAGGGCGACATTAGTCTGGTCCTCTTCGTCCACTGCAAGGTAAATCGTGCTGCGAGCACCACTGCCAATTCTCTGCAACAAAGTAAACCCACCGACGCTCAGTATATCTTTAGCCATATTAGCGATGCAAGCCTAAGACCTCAACCACGCCGTAAGCGTGTACCACATTTGCCCTTCGTAAGATACGCCGCGTTGATTTTTTGTTCTGTCAATTCTATGCTCCGCACCAGAATTCTTATGAGACTAAAAAACTGCCCTTCGAGAAAGAACCTTCAGCCCGATTCAACTAAACTTCGCAAAATCAGCAGTTTACAGTGGCATACGTCGTTTGTCCAGCAGCACAGCAGCTTTTCGTAGTATCGGCAAAAATAGGGCGGTCTTGAAAAGTTGTTGAAATTTACGGCATATTTGGGGATAATTCCGCCGACAGTAGTACAAGATCGACAGTGTGCCGATTTCTGTTGGTGCGATATGATTCCCCGATAGCTCAATCGGTAGAGCGAGCGGCTGTTAACCGCTAGGTTGCTGGTTCGAGTCCAGCTCGGGGAGGTTGGAAAGACACGGGCGGCTCTCTCTTCTGGCTGCCGGCAGATGAGCTATGGAGATAGGTTTGGTCCGAAGCTCGTGACCGTCGTACCTCAGCCACGGAACGTGAATTACAAGCAAGGCGTAGAACTCGTCCCAGCGGTTTTGTGACAACCTCCTGAAACAGCAAGGTCAGTTCAGCGACACACGACCAACTGTTATGTGATGAGCTTGAGCCTACCCGGCGCGTTTAAGGATAGCCACCAATTGCGTCGGCCTATTCACAAAGCCCTATTATACGATTCTGTCAATCTTAGATTCCTAACCGCAGTTGCAAATGGTCACTGAACTGCTCTTCTTGTCTTCGTCCTCTCGAAATCCGACCACCGGGGAGCGGCAGGCTCTTTTGTCTTTAGCGATAAAGTGACCCGCACCTGCCGGATGAACATAAGATCAAGGATTTTGTTGTCACTACCCGGCGACCTCAATACAAACTTGCCGCCGTGTCCTTGCCCAACTATGACTCCACTTCATTTGGTCTGACGGCGCGATCCGTGATAGCGTCTTCGATGGCTTGTATTTCTACGAAGTATCACGGGCAAAATATGTCACTCTGGCTTTATAGCCAAAAGCATCTCGGCAAATCGACAGGAGCACATAATACTCTCGGTTGCGCGTCAAACCTCGGGTAATGGGGGCAATCTATGTATATCGCAAATGGTCCGGTACTTCATGGTTGGCACGCGCAGAGAGCGTGCCGGCGACACCGACGATACGCCTGAGTAGCCTGAGCCGCTCGGTTATCAAGAAAAATGTGTGCGCGTTGTGCTCAAAAAAATGCCGACGAGTTCGCGCTTTCGTGGGGATGAGGCTGGTATCTTCCGACCTTTGATTGTGCGATGTTGTCTCCAGCTATGTTCTTTTTTTACAAGGTGTTACAAAAGCACGGCAATTCTTAAGCGGTGTGGCATAAGCCGCATGGCTGCTGCGCGGCGAGCGGAGAATTCTCCGAAAAAAAATTTTAGAGTTTGGGGAGATTTGCTGTTGACTTATATTGAGGAAATAGATAAAATAGCCTACCTTGGTAAGACGGCGTGAATTTTGAACGCTTAAGAGTTTATCTTTTGTTTCTTGGCAGTCAGGCTGATAAGGAGCCCACAAAACGGTAGGTCCGCCCAATTGTATACTTCTCGATCCCACCTATTGACAGGGCGTGATTGTTTGGGAAATATAGGAAGAATCGGCGGAATAAAAAAAAAGCCAAATTGTTGTTTTTACTATTGACAAAGAATAGGAAAACTGGTAAAGTTGGGTAAGCTATTGGAAGCCACACGTTGGTATTGGCTCATAGCTCTTAGTGAGGGCAGTCTGGCGTGTTTTGAAGCTGGGCTTCAAGGTGAAAGGTCGAGGAGAGGTGAAAGTGAGGAGAGGTGAGGGCATGCTGAGTTTCGCTTCTATATCACTCTCCGCTTCCCACCTCTTGGCAGATCGGGCCGGGTCACTGCAAAAAAAGGCTCGATAAATGGTAAATCATTGGCGCTGAGGGAGGATGCAGCGCAGCAATAGCATGCAGGCGGATTGCCTCAGCTCGGATGCACTGACAAGACAATGGTTGTTGCTGCGGCTCGCCGGCAAGCAAGAGGAGGAGGATTCTGCAGCGGATTTGCCGCGTTATTTTAGATTGCCCGGGACCTACGGGGAGGCATTGTCCTAAGACGAGAGGCCCCTCTGAAGGGACAGGGGAGAAAGGAGGTGTGGCATAGAAAAGCTGATAACTCGCAAGGTAGGAAAAGACTTGCGAGCCGCTTAGAGAATGCGGCCCGGTCTTGAGGCGGCGGAATAGTTATCGATTCGGAGTGAAATCGCAGATTCGAAATCGTACGTTTCACGGGCCCCGGCTCGGGAGGGTGTAAGGCGGGCATACCCGCAGGAGTCGGCAAAGCAGGATTTTGCCCGCTGTTGTGTGTGGCTTTGGCACGTGGTTGCCAAGCCAAAAACCTGGGTTAGCTCCCAGTGGTCAATATCGGCTGCCAGGGAGCGAGATTTGAGAAAGGAAACTAAAAATGAAGAAAACTGTATTGTTAGGCATTGCAGCAGTAGCACTGCTTGGGCTGTCGGCGTACGCAGGAGAGCTCAAGTACATGGGCGATTGGCCGGGAAGCTGGTCGTATAGTTCCCAGGACGTCTGCACGATCCCAGTAAAGATGAAGATACCCTTCTACGTCCACATAGTGAATCAAGATCCAATTTGGCTTGAGCAGGTCCCGTGCGGTGACATTAACAAGAACCCTGCAAAGGACAAGGATTGGCCCTGCTTCAAGGGTTGCAACGATAGCGAAGTCAAGTGCAACTTTAATATCAAGCTGTCGCTCAGTTTCGCATCTTCGGGTGCGATTACTGCTGGTGGCTGGGACAAGTCGGTAAGCCCAGACACGTTTGTTGCACCCGGCGGGACCACAAAACTTTGTGTGTGGGCATGGAATGTGGATCTGCTGGGTCAGGCAGCCAACGCAGAGGTACAGGTTGGAACTCTCACCGTAAAGGTAAAGCCCAATTAGTGGAAGGTTTGTAGCAAGAGCAGGAAGCGCGCGAATGGTGAGTGGCTAACTGGTTGACAGTGATTCACGATACCTCGCAGGGCTGCTGACTGCTGAGAAGATGCTAATAGGGAGGGATGGGCAAAAAGCCGTCCCTCCCTATGTTTTTCTGCGATCAGCTATGTATTAAGCAGGTCCTATCATCGGTTCACGGCCCCGCCGTTCCCCGCTTGCGCGGGGACAGGCTTGCCCCTGCGGAGGCAGGGGTCGGTCGTTCTAAAGTCAGCTACGAAGCAGCCAACCGACCGGCACAGGGTGATTTCAGCCAAACAATAATGGAGTATTCGGCACAGCGACCTGCATTCCTGTTGATAAAAACGACCTTATCGAGGCAGAAAATAGGGGTGCCGGACGCAACTGGTGGTAAAATCTGTCAATTTGGGGAGTTTGGGAGCTTTGGCTATTGACACATTCTTGGAAAATTGGTAAACTTACGTAGTGTGAGAGAGGCGGGTCGAACAGGATTGCCGGCTGGGTTTTTCAGCGCAATTTATAAGAAATTCTAAGAAGTAAGGGCATCAAATTGTCGAAAAGCTAAGGGAGTGGACTATCCGTGGTCGCTCCCCTCGACTTCGCTCGGGGCAGGTATGGAGACTAGCGTTTAGCCGTCGCCGGTACGGCGACGGACCCCCAGGATAAACCTGGGGGCTGAAAATGCCGGTTGACGCAGGAGTTTCTGCGAAGTCAGCACCGAGGCTAAAGTGCAAGAGGCTATTTCTTGTAAGGGTGGTGAGGAAATGGTAGTACAGAAAAGCCAAAACAATATGGTGCCTGGCTATTTGAATTGGGTTATCGCAGCTATATTGAGTGGACTTCTGTTTGCCGGGCCTGCATCGGGCCAGTTTATGGTCCAGCCGGTGAAGTTAGAGCTTACACCGCGTGCCGGCGAGGTGGTCATAACAGACTTTCAGCTTCAAAACACCGGCATGGGCGAAGACCTGACAGTGGATTTCGGGGTGGCTGACTTGATCCAACTAACGAACGCTGAGTGGGAAATGGTCGAACCTGGCTCTGATTTTGATACATCCAAGCTTTCCTCCTGCAAGGACTGGATAAAGCTGCAGCACGAAGCTGTACGTATCAGGCCGCTCAGCTTTGCTTCGATGGGCGTTACTATGAAAGTGCCCCAGAATGCTCGTGGATTTTACGGCGCCCTGATTCATGCGACCAGCAAGGTGAGCCTAGGCCGCCTAAAAGGAGTCAGTGCGCCTGTTATTCTTCGTTTCCTGATTCCCGTTCTGGTACAGATAGAGGGTTGGGCGCCGCCGGCCCGGGTTGGATTAACCGACGTCGGGATGAGATTTGAGCAGCAGCCAGGCAAGCCGGCAGCAGCGGTCGTTACCTTGAACGCTGCAAATAACGGTGGGACTTATTCTCGCCTGAAGGGCAGGGTAAGAGTTAGTGCTGTCTCAGCAAATAACTTGCGTAGAATCACAGAGGCAGACTTCCTGGAGTGCAGCATCATCCCGGGGGTCAAGGTGACATTGGAAAGCGATATTCAGCGGTCTCTGCCCTCGGGCAAGTACAAGCTGGAGGGTGTGTTGTACGTTGACGGCAGGCGGACAAAACCAATAGAAAAGGAGATAGATTTTGTCGGCGACAAGAGACTTTCGCGGGCTGCAGCCGACGCTGCACTTGATCTGACGCCGCCAGAGGTGGCGGTAGAGACCGTGCCGGGCGCCACCCGCACGGCAACGCTGAGGGTCACTAATGCTTCGAGCGAACCTGTCAATGTCGTGACGGCTGTGACAATACCCCCTGTCCTTACTGGTGTCGGTATTCCACAGGTGGGTTTGATAGGTGAGGATTTGAACTGTGCGCCGTGGGTAGAGATAACGCCTAAGGAATTCTCAATTGCTGCCAACAGGTCGCAGAACCTGCGGATTATTACCAGGATGCCGAGCCCAACGTCAATGCATGCCTGGTATTATGCTCTTCTGCGTCTGCGTGCCATTTATGTTGACGGTCAGAATGCCGGCACGAGAAGCGCGTATATATGTGTATCAAACAAGCAGATACAAGCTAAGCCCGAGGCACGGGCATGGCCGCTACAGCTCGAACATCAGAGCGGGTCGGAGTACAGTATTAAGAGCACATTCTTAAATGCCGGACAAATGCACTTCAGGCCGAGCTGCATGGCCGTCCTTAGAACGCCGGATGGCGGATTTGCCCGCTCGTTGATGCTCAGCGGCGAACCAGAAGATGTGATGCTGCCGCTGGAACCCAGAATCTTCTCCGGAGTTCTTGACTTCACGGGAATGTCTGACGGGTATTATCGTCTTGAGGCCACTCTACGGTATGGGTCCCAGGACGTCGTTAGCACAGCAGTGCCTATCAGTGTCTCGCTGCAGACAGGGCGGGTGGTAGTCGAAATCGCAAGCGCACAGGATTTCGAGCAAAAGGTGGGTGTAAAGTGGCGTTAATTGGTGGTGTGTCGAGGGCGAGAATTTTGCTTAAAGAGTGCGGCTGGATTGCCGATACAAGATAAAAAGGCCATAGGATTGGCGGTTTATGTCTCCAGAAAGGCATGTTGACTTATGGCGAGCAAGAATATTGGTAGAATATTATCGGGCTGTGCGATAGCTCTGTCCATCGTCCTTTTGTGGGCCGCGGACATCGGCGCCCAGACCTTTATACCGACCAGGATAACCTATACCATCTCTGGTTCCGTGGGCCTGCCTGGCGTTACCATGAAGGGTCTGCCGGATGGAGCCGTTGTTACCGATGAGAAGGGCGATTATAGTGCTAAGGTTGTACATCTCTGGAGCGGGGAGATTACGCCGGTAAAGGAAGGTTACACTTTCGAGCCGGCCAGCAGACCATACAATCAACTCAAAAGCAACCAGACTGGTCAGAACTATGTTGCCACGCCGGTGACCTATACCATTTCCGGTACAGCAGGTGTGCCCGGTGTCATAATGGATGGTCTGCCGGGCAATCCTGTCAGTGATGCGAACGGGTCGTACAGCGCCGCCGTTGATTTTAACTGGATCGGGACAGTCACTCCGATGAAGCAAGGTTACAAATTCACCCCGGGCAGCCGTCCGTATCAGAATGTCCGCCTGAACCAGACAAATCAGAATTTCACTGCGGAAGTGCTCAAATTTACAATTTCGGGTACGACCGGCGTAGACGGCGTAGTAATGCAAGGTCTGCCGGGCAATCCTGTTACCAGCGGAGCTGGAACTTACAGCGTACAAGTCGACTGGAATTGGAACGGCACAGTTACGCCTAAGAAAGAAGGCTACGTTTTTGATCCGCCCAATAAGCCGTACGCACCTATCACCAGCAGCCTGTCTAATGAGAACTATGCTGCCACGCCACTGACCTATGTTATCTCCGGTACGACCGGCGTGCCCGGCGTACTGATGAAGGGTTTGCCGGACAACCCGGTTACCGATGACAAGGGCTACTATAAGGCTGTGGTCCAGCATGGTTGGAGCGCCACAATTACCCCGATGAAGGATGGTTACACTTTTGAACCATCCAGCAGGCCCTACGCTAAGATTACCCAAGAGCAGACTAACCAGAGCTATACCGCTACGCCGATCATATTAAGCATTTCTGGTACAACCGGCGTGGAAAGTGTGACAATGACGGGTCTGCCGGGCGAACCTGTTACCGATGTAAATGGTAACTACGCCGCCAAGGTTGCGTACAACTGGAGCGGTACGGTTATGCCGATGAAGGAAGGCTATAGATTTACGCCTGCTAGTTTAGCCTACGAGCCTGTTCTCGTTAACCGGGCCAAGCAGGATTACATTGGGCAGTTGATTACTCTTCAAATTTCCGGCACGGCAGGCGTGGGCAAGGCTGTAATGGAAGGCCTGCCAAATAATCCTGTCGCCGGGCCTGACGGCAGTTACCTGGCCAATGTCCCGTGGGGCTGGAAGGGCACAGTTGCGCCCAAGCTAGCGGGTTACGATTTTGAACCGCCTAAGAAAGAATATGCTCGCGTTACCAGCGCTGCAACTAATGAGAGCTACACTGCGACACTACAGAAGCGTGTCATCTCCGGCAGAATAAACTCAGACAAGGGACCGATCGAAGGGGCGCTGGTCTTGGCAGATAAGGGCGGAGGTCCCGCCATGACCAACCCTAACGGCGAGTATCAACTGTCGGTAGACTATGGCTGGAGCGGCAAGCTTACGCCGTCAAAGCCGGGCCATACCTTTACGCCAGTTGAAAGGACCTATCCGCTGGTTACTACAAACCAGACCACTCAGGGTTACACCGGGGAACTGATTATGCTTACAATCTCCGGCAACACCGGCATAGAAGGGGTACGGGTCACGGCGACTGACGTAAGCTCTGTTGTCACCGGCGCCGACGGTAAGTTCCAAATCAAAGTGCCTTATGGCTGGAGCGGTACAGTTACGCCGGAAAAAGAGAGTTACACATTCGAGCCGGCCAGCGTGCCGTATACTAGCGTTACGACCGACATCATAGAGGGTAAGCCCGTTCCGCCGACGCCGCCTGAGACGACACGAGTCGGTCCAACGCCGCCTGAAACGACACGGGTTGGCCCAACTCCGCCTGAGACGACACGGGTTGGTCCAACAACTCCTGAGACGACACGGGTTGGTCCAACTCCGCCTGAGACGACACGGGTTGGTCCGACAACGCCTGAGACGACTGCAACCGACCAGGAGAAGACGCTGTTGCAGCGAGAGTTTGCAATCCTGCAGGAGAAAATGAATCAGCTTATCCTGCAGCTCAGTGGACAGACGCCTGGTCCCAATGTCCCTCTGACGATAGTTGGGCCAAGCGTTCCGGGTGGCAAATTAATCGTGAAAGGTAACGGCCCGCTAGTCAGTGCGGTCTTTGTGGATACCGATCTGGTTGATGCTCTGAAAGAACTGGCTTCGAAGACGGGTGTTGAAATCCACACTGATGGTACGATCAAGGGCAGGGTGACACGGCAGATCCCGCAAGTGCCGCTGGCAAGGGCGCTGGAGATTCTGCTGCAGGGTACGGGCTACGCGGTAAAGGAGGTGCCGAATTCCTATTTGGTCTACACGCCGATTACCAATATCTTTTCCGAGACTGACCTGCGGATTGCCCTGCAGGATATCGCAACGGCAGCGCAGGTAGTCATTATTCCCGATGAGAGCGTTACGGGCACGATAAACTGCGAGCTGAAAGCGGTGCCGCTCGACACGGCGCTGGAAATGGTTCTGGCCGGCACCGGCTTAGTTGTTAAGAAAACGCCGTACTATTATCTGGTCTCTTCATCGGACCCGACCAGTCCGGGATTTGCAACCGTTAGTGAGACGCGCCGGCTGAAAATGAACTATATGGACTGCGATGACGCGGTGGCGTTGCTGGCCCAGTCCTTCCAGCGTTATGTTAAAGCCGATGTAAACATGGTGTGTGTTACCGCCCCTCCAGTTCTGCTGGAGCGTATTGTTGCCGATCTGAAACGCATCGACCAGCCCAGTCGCCACGTGATGCTGGATGCTCGCGTTGTCGTAATGGAGCGCGGCAACTTGCTGAATCTGGGTGTCGAGTGGGGCTGGCCTAAGATACAGGCTGGGTTCTTTGGCGAGTCTGACCTCCACGGTGGCAGGCGGAACGCTGAAGCGGCTGCCAACCAACTGCCGATTGCGCCTCGCAGCGAATGGCCCTGGGGCGTAGAGATCGGCTATAGCCCTGATGGAACATTCACCAATGCTTTGCTGCTGACATTGAACCTGTTGTCCGAAAATGGCGAGGCAGACATCGTAGCAAGTCCGCAAGTGATGGGCCAGGACGGCAAAGAATCGCAAATCAGGGTGATGACCGAAGAATACTATATGATGACCTCGCCAACGGCCGGCTATGGCTTTTACTCGCAATCTGAGCTTGAGAAAATTGAATCCGGCACCGTATTGACCATTACGCCCCGAATCGGAGACAACAATGAGATTAGCCTGAACATTTCTGTGGAAGTCAGTGACAGCATTCCACAGGGAAGAGGAAGCGAGCTTCCAGTTGTGACCCGGCGAACGGCAACTAACTCGGTGCGGATCAAAGACGGTGGCACGGTGGCGCTGGCCGGCCTAACCGAAAACCGCAGACGTCTTAGGGCAAAGAGTGTGCCGGGGCTGAGCAATATCCCGGTAATAGGATTTCTGTTCAAAAACAACGATAGCGATAAGTCTACAAGAGAGATCGCCGTATTTATCACCGCGCACTTGATACCGGAGGGACGCCAGGCGGTGCTGGAAATTGCTGAGCCGTCCGCCGAAAAACCTCCAGAGATCAAGCCGGCCGAGCAGCAGTTGTTCCAGCAGAACCTGCAAAAGAGCTTGACGCAGCCGACCCGGCAAGTTCCAAGCGAAGCAGCCGGGGATCAATTTGAGAGGCTTCTCAAAGAGAGCTTAGCTCAGCCGATCAGATGAGACGCGAGGCATGAAGGGGTGAGCGCTAGTACTTAGCCCCGCAGTCCTTCGACCCTGCTCAGTGCTTGCTCTGCCCCGCGGCCAGCGCAGCGAGCTGAGTGTGCCGAAGGGACGGGTCTATTGCGGGATTCACGACCGGAATTTACTCGGGCCCCGATTGACAAAATGATATATGAGGAGGAGGACAAATAAGTGTGAGGTGGATGAAATATCAAAATCATAAATTGGAGACCGCAAATTGCGGGTTGCCGGCCTTGGCCAGCCTGTTGCTTCCGGCATGTCTATGCTTGGGCGTGGTTGGTTGTGCACAGATCGGCAGTCTCACGAGCAGCATAGGCGACAAGCTTACCGGAAGGCCTACAGGATTTACGGTCATTCATCTGAGCAATCAGGACGTAGTTGTACTTAGTGCCGATGGCGTTGTCCAGGTGATGCGGCGTGCCGGTTTTTCCGACGAACAAATTCTCAAGCTCGGAACGGAACTTCGCAACGCACTATTATATTCAGGTGCAGCGCAAATCAAGCTAAGGGACAAAGTGGAAGCTGTTTTTGCCGTTCATGGTGATTATGTCTTTATCACTACCCGCCTGCGAGGCAGCTTTATCTACGACGTCAAGCGCGGCTGGGTCAAATTAGGTGTCATTCCGCAGCAAGGCTCGTAACGGCGAGCAAGAGACGGTGATCCGCCCAAGGCGGACTCGCCCGACAGCACCTGCCCGAAGCTCATCTATCGTTCCTCGTTGTCTGGCGTTTTTAGCACATCTGCGGGCGCGCTAACTGTCGCCTGTCGGCCTGCGCCCCGTGTCCATCGAATGGTCCCTGCCTTGGCTGGGGTTGCCCACGGACAAGGCGCAAGGGACGGCCGGTCCCTCTTTACGGCTGTGACGCCGCCTCGTCTGGGCGACTCGCCGGGGCGAAGGCCCGAGCCGAAACGGGGGACGCCAATCTAAGGCATTTCAGCCGTCCCAACCAGGAATTGCCTGATGGGAATGCCGTTAAGCTTGGTCAAATCTCTGTCGAATGTACCCTGGAAGCCGCTGATCGCTGAGCCGTCAACGCGGTTCGGCACTTCCTTAAGGCACATCAAAAGAGAGATGGCCCCTCCTTTCGTTGCCAGGGATCGGCGGCTTCCTTGACGGATTATCGACATTTGTCACGATAACGGCGCACGACTTAAAGCAAGTGTCTATTCGATTCCCGATTCTGGTTTCCCCAAACGGTTCAGCGGAGATGTTCAGCCCTGAGAGGGGGCAGAGCGCTGAGTTTACCAGTTTGCATTTTTGCTCTGCGGTCGCGGTGCTCTCTGCGGTTAAAGGCCGCCTGGGAGCGAAATCCTGGCCGTGGCTAAAAGGTTATGGCTAAGCCGTCAGTACGCACTGAAAAGGCGCTCAGCGGCGCCGCAGCAGCTTAAAAGCGTCCTCACCGCCATTTATTAAGTGTATCAAGGGCTGCGGTCTATCGGCGCCTTCGATGAACTTCGGTCGAGCGGCCCAGGGCGCC
>Ga0315289_10004542_pt1 | contig 20669 bp, 18 predicted proteins | sample YL17G11_40_MG_FD_203452 | JGI IMG/M metagenome (GOLD analysis project Ga0315289, IMG submission 203452) | Sediment microbial communities from Yellowstone Lake, YNP, Wyoming, USA - YL17G11_40 | ecosystem: Environmental > Aquatic > Freshwater > Lake > Sediment | place: USA: Wyoming | collected... | reverse complement strand
GCCGCGTACAGGTTGACGCATCCCATGCGTTTCTCTGTGGTAGTCGTACCCGTAACGGTGAGCCGGTAATCAATCCCTTTCGATTGGAAGCCTGAAACTTCCTCGTCCGCGTCCGATACTCTAACCAGCCAGTAGTCCGTGAAGTCATCGGCAAGCGCCTTGGTTGCCTGAAAGATTGTCCCCTCACCGAGGAGATGCACATTGTCGGCGGTTGCGAGAATCCCTGCCTCAAGGCCCGCCGTCGTCGGCAGGGTGTAGATCGCTCCGGGGCTGAACAGGATGGTTATGTTTGCCTTGTCGAATAGCAATTGAGAGGAAATCGTCTGCGCCCCTGGCAGCCGGCGTGCATCTATGGTGCCACCCGTGATGGATAAGACCGCAATGCAGGCAGCAATCTTCGCGCCGGCGTCTGCGCCGGGCATCAGATCGGCACGGCAGGTGGGACCGAAACTGTTGGGGTCAATGAACCAAGTCCGGACATCAGTCACGCCCGTGATTACCCCACCTGCCGCCACCACTTGGGCCAGCGGAATCATTCCTACGGTGAATCCGGTGGTACTCTTTGCGGGGGCACACGAGGCCACAGGGTCCAGATAAACGTAGTTCGTCGCCGCGTTCGTCATGGTCAGCGTGCCGCCGGCATAATCCACTTTCACCGGCGGGTTGCCGCAGATGGCGGTGCCGGCGGCGATGTTCAGCGTCAATCCCGCGCCCGCCGTGGGCCAGTAGCCCGGTGCGACGCCGTTCACGTACTTTGCGTTCACGGCGTAGAGCGGCTGGCCCTGCTGGGCTTGGGGCTGTTGGGCAAAAGCAGTCCACAGTCCACAGTTGACAGTCAACAGTAAGACCCCGATGGCTGCCAGGGCTTTTGCTGTCAACTGTCGACTGTCAACTGCCGACTGGGTACTGATTACTGGCAACTGGTCCGTCAGGTGACCGACAACCGACAACTTTTTCTTTTTCACCATATAAGCACCTTCGCGGTGACGCCGGCATCGGACGCCACCAGGTAGAGATTCGTGCTGTCCCACATTGAGGATTGGTACCACACGGCGCCGCTCGAAGTCATAGAAATGAGCGCGGCGAGTGGCGCGCGTCCCAGGTGGTGGGCGAGCGTGACATTGCCCGCCGCCGGCGCCGTCACCGATATGTGACTATAGATCTTCGTGGCCGTGGCCACCTCGGTGACGCGAATGGCATCGGTGATGACGCTGCCCAGGTAGGCATCACCCGTGGTGGCAGGCGATCCCGTCAGGTTGAAGTAGAAGCCGCTGGCCGAGTTGTACCAGAGGTAGGTGGTGGAGTTGGCGGGCGCAGGGCCGGGATTGGGCGCGCTGGCCGGCGCATAGCGCTTGCCCTGGGCGTAGAGCACCCCGATGGAAAGCGTCGGGGTCAGGTCGGCCGAAGTGGAGAGATCGAAGCCGGAGATGACGCCGCAAAGGCCGCAGTCCTGCAACCAGCCTTCGACCGTCCCGGCAGCGAGCACCGCCGCCTGGACGTCCGCGGCGTCCTGCAACAGGGAGTCGATCAATTCCCAGTTGGTGTCGAGGTCCGCCTCGTAATTGTCGCCATGCTTCGGCTGGATAATCCCTTTGCGGGGAAGAACTGTTCGCACGATGGCCATGTTGACCTCAGTTCGGGTACCAGGTGTCGGGTGTCAGTTCAAAACCTGACACCTGAGATCTGCGTTCTCAGCCCGACAGCCGCGCGGCGATGGTCCGCACCTTTACAAAACCGCCGTTGGTCGCTGTTTCGCTTCCGTCGTTCCAGTAGTGGACCTCGCAATGTACCAAGCCGGGATTTGCCTCATTCTTTTCCTCCACCCAGAAATCCGTGAGGAAGAGGGTTCCCGCCGCGTCGTTGGAGCTGGCGCGCGCGGGCCGCGTCGTGGCCCCGTTGGTGGCCGCGCCCCCCGCGGGCGAGCGGGAGCAGCACGCCGCGACGTCGTACTCCAGTTCCGAGCGCGAATACTGATACCCATCCACCGGGCTGACCGGCAATTTCACGATCTCGCCGTGCCGGTACCACCCGTAGAAGGTTTCGGGCCGCACCGCGGCAAACTTGGCATTGTTGGAAATCTTGGTGAGGGAGTAGTCCGTGAGCGGCTGGTCGGCGGCAAGGTTGGAGTCGGGCAGATCCACGAATCCTGGGACGAGGGCGAACGTTAGCTGAGCCATGATGTTCTCCTGATTACCAAGCCGTCAGTTTTCACTTGGCAGCAAGATATGTTTGCAGGGTGCAGGAACTGACTACCAACAACTGACGACTGAGAACTGAAAACAGGCAGCAAGAGATAGCCTCCTTCAGAAAATCGTCTTTCCCGGTGTGCCATCGGAATAGGCCTTGGTCGAATCGGCACAGAGAAACATGTAGCGGGCGCGTTCGGAGCTGGAGGCGTCGGGGTAAGCAGGCGTGCCTTGCGGGGCGACGCGGGAAAGTATCTTGCCGCTCAGCCAGCCCACATCCAGGAGGCGATAAATCATCGTGCCCTCGGAGTAGTTGGGCTGCTTCTCGATGACTTCGAAGATGCGGTTGGAGACACCGCGCCGGCCGGTTTCAAAATTGGGCAGCAGCCGATGCGAAAGATAGACGTGGTCGCCCACCTCGACGGTCAACGTCAGGAAGTGGCTGGTTACGGTCAGGATGGACGCGCCGCCATTGGGCGTGCCGCTGACGGGGTTGAAGCCGCCGTAGCGGCCAAAGATGCGCGTGGCGGTCAGCGCGGCCCAAGCTGCTCCGCCGCGTGCCAGCTTCAGGCCCTTCGATTCGATGAGATGTTGCCCGGCCAGTCCATATTGCTGGAGCGAGGGCGCATGGAGGAAAAGCAGCTCGCGCTGGAATTTGCTGCCGTCGTAATCCATCCGGAAAGTTAACTGGTTAATGATGGGATGGCGCTCCACGCCGGGAAGCACGATGATGTTGCGCTCGTGGAACGCGAAGAGATTGGCGAAGGAGTAGGGCGGCAAGAAGAAGCGCGGCGACAATCGGCCGTCGGGCAGCACCAGCAAGTAGCCCCCCTGCGCCCGGAAAATCTCATACTCGAGGAATTGCTTAGCCTCCACGGACTGGCGAAACGTGAATTCGAAGAGATAGCCGGAGAAGATGCCGTTCCGATAAAACAGGAACTCGTCCACATCGACCGCCGGATTCGGCTGGATCAGTGTGGGATTGGCGGTGTTGGCCGGATCCCACTGCGCGGGGTCATAGAGCTTCCAGGATGACTCGGGAAGCGAGGGGATCTGCCCCAGGCCTAGTTCGTTCTGAAAGACCATCAACGCCACATCCATGGGGTTGGCGACGAGGGTACGCGGACAATCGTTCGAGATGGGAGAGCCATCGTCGCCGCGCGCGAAGATCTTCGTTTTGGCGCTGCGCTTCAGGTCGCGGCATTCGAGCACGTAGCCGGTCAGGTCAGGCAGCACCGCCACGGACTCCAGCTCTTGCGTCGCCAAAGTGACGAAGTCGGAGGACGCCATGCCGGGGTAGCCGACCTGGAGGGTGATTTTGCGCCCCTCGAGTTTCCCGCCGCTCACCAGCGCCGTCAGGAAACCTGAGCCATCCGTCGCTTCCAGTTCCATGGCGCCGATGGAGCCCTGGCCTTCCAGTTGGCGGATGCTCTGTTGGACGCCGCGCGGCACCTTCAACTGCGGCCGCCCCCGCAGGGGTGCTGCCGTGGTTGTAAACAGCACGTCGTTGCGCCCGGCGGTAATCCAGAACCAGGCGGTGGAGCCGAGCGTCTTGCGCACCGAGAATTCCCACGGCAGGCCCCGCGCGGCCAGGGAGAAGGAAAGCAGGCCGCGGTCGCCGGTAGTCATGCTGACAATCTTCATGCTCTGGACCAGACGCGCCAGAAAAGCATCCAGCCCCCCGGCGTAGTGAGCGGCAAAGTAGGCTTGCAGGTTGGCGTTCTCGCTCGAGCGCAGGTAGGCCGCCAGCGCCCCCCAGGTCCCTTCCATCCAAACCGAGTCGGGCGAGCCCACATAGCCGCCGGGCGAGTCCGCATAAGGTTTGAAGCCGTCGAAAGGCGTCAATTGTTCGTAGGCTTGGTTGAAGGAGTCGGGCTCGGCACTCTTCAGAATCTGCCGGTTGGTGAGAAAGAAGGTTTCGTAAATGAACTCCAGGCACTCAATAGCCTTGGCCTCCTCACCAACCTCCTGGCAGAACATCGCCGCCCAGGAGCCCGCGGCGTCCAGGGCCAACGAGGAATCAACTCCGGAACTGGACGCGCCTTGGGCGAAGTGGCCCTTCGTTCCCCCCGCGGCGGGAATCCAGAGTTGATTCAAGATCGCCGCGCGGATCTCGCTTGCCTTGCTGGCGGCAGTGCTGGCGGTGGATTTCAGTGAGGTGTACTGGGCCGCAGTGATCAGTCCCCGGTCCAGCAGGTTTTGGGCGGCGGTGGGCAGGAGGCGCGCGGCCTTGTCGAAAGCGAAATAGCAATCGATGTTGTGCTCTGCCGAGACCGACGTCCGCTGGCCCGGGACGTACTGGTAGCCGGGGTTCTGGTAGCGGCCCCAGCCGATCATGATCAGGTTGTGCCGGGCGTCTTCGGCGCCGCATTGCTGCGAGAAGAGGTAGCTGAGCATGCTCTCCAGCCCCAGAGCGGCGCGCGCAAAATCCCCCGTGCGCTCCATGTAGATGGCGTAGGCATACGCGACCCAGGCCAGCGCGCCGGAACGGATGTAGGCCTGGTCCACCTGGCCGTTGTACACATCGTAGGAAAAACTGAGAGAGCCCTCCGGCTGCGGCGCGCCCAAAGAGAGATTATCCAACCTGAGATTACCTGCCGACTGAACGACTACCTTAAAGGAATTGACGGAGGAAAGCGTTTCGCCGGGCACATACTGGCTGATCAGCACGTCCAGCCTTTGGTTCAGGGTGCGCCAGGTGTCCACGCTGAGCCCCAGAACCGCAGTGATCGTTTTGGAGACAGGGTCGTAGCCCGAAGTTCCCGAGGAGACGAACTCGATCGTCGTGACTTGGCCCGTGGAGCTTGTCACCCCCACCAGGAATTTGTGGTCAACCGCGGCCTTGTAGCGCCAATGGACGATGGAGTCGGCAGCGTCCGGCAGGCCCGCGCCGGTATAAGACCAGGTGGCCGGCGCGGTCTCCGCCGTAAAGGAGATGACGTTCGAACCATTGGGCGGCTCGCTGGCGTCATAGACGTTTGCGATGCTGCCCGCGCCGCTCTCCAGCGCCCACCGGGCCGTGGACTCATCCTCCGCATCCTCGAGGATGATCGAAGGGAGGTACCCCGGCGCCGCGCGCAGAGCGTTCAGACGAGTAACGATGCGCTGCGCCGCTTCCCAGAGCCCGGCCAGGGAAAACGCCATGATGGCGAACGCGGCACTGTAGATCCAGCAGCGGGTCTGAAGGTAGGGCAGATTGGAGTCGACCAGCAGCCCGGGACTCACGAAGTCGGGATCGCTCGGGGGCACCTCCAGCGAGCGCGGCAGGTCAGAGTACACCGCCAGGTTCTGCCGGGTTGAATACAAGTCCACCAGACCGAGTTGGGGATCGTCGTAGAGGACGTGGGCGACAGGCGTGCCGGAGCCCAGCCCACACCTCGTGCCGTAGCGCGCGTGCGTCGCGTCCTGCACGATGATGGGGATGTTGTCTTCTTTGAGATATTCGATGTCCGTCTTCGCGTAAACGCGCACGAAGTAGTTGCTCAAGCGGTTGCCCACGCCGAGATTGGTGTGCGCGATCCAGCCGGTCACGGCCGCGGTCCAGGAGCCGGGCGCGGGCTGCGACGCAGAAGCGGGCATAAGGAAGGCGAGGACCGTCCCCGGGGCGACTTCCGCGACTTTCCAGGTGCCGTCCGCAGCGAGGGAAGAAGAACCCTGGTAGTAGAAGAGGTCCGTGCGCGAGTAAACGTCCACGCGGTATTCACTGGCCGGCGCGAGCAGGTTGAAGGCCCGGCCACTGACGTCGGCCGTCTCCGCGAGCGGAAGCACATTAATCAGCAAATTCCCGGAGAGCAGAGCGACGGGAGAATAATTGATGGGGAAAGCATCCGGTCCGGCCTGGGTGTCCGGGGCCACTCCGGCCAAGGGGTCCAAAACAATGTTCGGCCAGCGCTCCTGCGCGAGGTCAGCGTAAGTGCCGCTCACCCTGTTGACCGCACCCTCGACGAAGGCTGGATTGGTGAGCGTCGCGAGGGCATTGCCGGCAAAGGGTGAAACGTTGGCGTTCTGCTGGGCGAGCATCCACCCCAACGCTCGATCCAGCACGCTGGCCAAATCACCCGGATAGTAGTCCTTCACTTCCGCCATGGGAATCCATTGTTGATTGCTGATTGCCGACTGAGAGCAAGGGCCAGCGAGGCTGTTCCTAAATCGTCAATCGGCAATCTGCAATCGTCAATCTCTCAATACCCGTACCCTGTCGTCCCGTACCCGCCGATACCGTAGCCGCCCCAGGTCACCTGCGCCTCCTCGGGCCGGAACGTAGTGAGCGGCTCCAGCACGCCTTCGATGGTCACGACATAGAGCGGCCGTTTCTGCAGCTCTATGTTCTTGCGGTCAAAACTGGGATTCGTCGCGACCGGCATGATTTAGAATTCACCCTTCTGAATTTCACAGCCCCTGCTTCCGACATTTCACGGTCAGCGTGTATCGGCCCGGCGTCTTGTATTCGATCCGGGTCTCGGTATCTTCCAGGACGTAGTTGGTGAAAGCCGGCAGGTCAGCGTCGGGATAGTAGGCGAAGGGCGCGCCCGTGAGGGCGTGGTCGAGAAACGCGCGCCAGTTCGCCAAGTCGGTGCCCGCCTGGATCCACTCCAGGGAAAATTCCAGAAACTCATCGATGCGTTCCAGGACTGATTCCCGCACTCCATCCGTGGCCACGTTATCGTGCCGCACGGCCACTTTGAAGTAGCCGGGCTGCTGGCGAGGCGGGCAGACGAAGTCCAGGATCTGTTCGGTGCCGCCTGCGGGGGTGTAAACAATCTTGGGGAACTGACTCATTGCCTCATTTCCTCATTTTTCCATTGAACCAATGAATCAATGGATAATTGGATCAATTCCTTCAGGCCCGCGTGGCCGGCTGCCGCACCACGGTGTAGGCCACCAAGTTCACGTCGCGTTCCGAGACGGCCTGGGAGATGTGGCGAACCAGCTCGTCGATCCCTGCCTGGCCGCCGTACACCGGCCCCTGAAAAATGATCTGGATGGTTCTTTCCGGCGCTGTCGCGGCCTGCTGACCCTGGCCAGAGACAATCAGCTCTGGCGCCACCTCGCCCGGTCGGCGAGCCACGGCGCCTTGTTCGCCCTCGCGCACGTCAGGTCCAGCCAGCGCGCGCCCGGCGAGCGCGGCCGCTCCGCCCACTGCCGCGTAGATGGCTGCGGACTTGAACGCCGCCGCGGCGCCGCGATAGTCCTGCACAGCCAGCAAATAAAAGCCCAAGGCCGTCGCGTAGATCGCGCGCACCAGCGCTTCCTGCGCGATGGCGCCGACGGCTTGCAGCGCCGCCTTGCGGAAAGCCTCGCCGATGGACTTCTGCCAGATGATGGCGTTGGCAATATTGGCGCCCAGCGCCGAGTCGAAGAGCAGGAAGTTCCGGCCCAGGCTCGAGTTGAGCGCCTCGGAAGTGTTCAGCACCTCTAGAAAGCTCAGCACCAGTTCGGTCTTCCAGAGTTGCGCCACTTGGCGGTTGCGATTCAGGAGGTTTTCGACTACCCCCAGGTTGACGCGGAAATGGTCCGCGAGGCGCTGGGCCGTCTGGTCCACCAGTCCCAATTGACGGTTCACCGGCGGCATGGCCTGCGCGCTCTGGCTCAACGCCCCATTCAGATTGAGGATGGCGCCCCGCACCCGGCTGAAGTCCCCGAAGCCCTGTGCCGACCAGCGCCTGACCTCAGAACCTATCCCCAGGAGTTGGCGCCCGAAGTTGACGCGGAAGTGCTCGATGCTGGCTTCCGCGCTGCTGGGATCTGCGCTGATGCGAATCAGAAGTTCGGCAGCCGTGTTGGTTGGCATGTTTCACCTGTGGGTAGGGGCGGCCTCTGGCCGCCCGCGGGAGGGCGGAGCCCTCCCCTACCAATTCATCTCGCGGGCGCGGCTGGGCGGCGCGCCGGATTCTCCCAGGCCGATTTCGGCTTCGGCGTGTGCAGCGCGTTCGGCAGCGAGGAGACGAGCCGCCGCCGCGAGGTCGAAGTCGAGCGCGAGGACCGGATCGCGGAGGCCCACAAGCTGGCTGGGCCGCGCGCCGAACTTCGCCGCCGCCACGGAAACGAGCAGGAAATTCTCACTTTGCACAAAACCGCTCCAGCTTCGCGCTGGAGACGTCCTCCTGGGTTGAGCTGCGGGCCACGTCGCTCGCGCCCGCGCCCGCCGCCGGCTGGCCCAAGGCGCGGCAGGCCCAGGCGAAGATGAAAGCGCGGTCCTGGATGGGAACATCGTCCAGGCTGATTTCTTCCGGACCCTCGCCGATGGCTGGCCTAACGATGCTGGCCTTCACGAGTTGGGCGGCGAAGGCAGCGAGGTCCAGGATTTCCTCGCGACTGATTTCGGCTCGTGCCTGGGACGAGAGAGCGCCATCGCCCTGAAGCGCCGCCGCCAACAAGCGTTGAGGGATGCGCCCCGACATGATCCATTCCAGCGGTTCGGGCTTGACGGCGAGAATCAGCGCGCCACTCGGCAGGCGGAGCGGCTCGGCACGCGCCTCACGCGCCGCCTGCGCGGCGGCCCGCCATTCCTCCGCCCGCGCTATGCCGTTCGTTCGGTCGGCCATGGACTCCTCCGTTACAACGGAGTCGAAAGTCGAAAGTTAAAAGTTGAAGGTTCGACCTTTCGACTCTCGACTTTAGACTTTCGACTTCCCTTACGTCTGCCGGTAAATCTTCCCCATCTGGTCGCCCGCGGCGCGCGCGGGATCCGCCAGGCCTTCGAACTTCACCTTGTAGGTAGTCTCCTTGCCCCGCTGGAAGGGAAGCTGGATGGCCTCGGCCTGGTAGGCCTGATAGAGTTGACTCACCACGTACTTGTCCGCTGCGTCGCGGCGCGCAGAGATTACCGCCACGGAAGTCTTGGGAATGGCCATGACCCCGCCGAAGGAGATTTCCTCATAGGCCTGCGCGCCTTGCGGCAAGCCCGTGTCGGTCCCCGTAGAAAAATTGCCGTGGACAACAAAGTATTTCAGTTTTGCCAGGTCGGACTCTTTCATGGTGACTTCGATCGACGCCGCTTCGCCGGTCATGACGACGTCGATAGGGCCCGCCACCTGGTCGGCGGAGATTTGTTCCAGTTTGGGGCTCAGGACTACCGTCGCCGCCCCCTCCGTGGCTCCGGCGAAGACCGGCGAGTCGCCCGTAGGCTCGCCCGCGGCACTGACGAGGAGCCGGCTCCCGCTGGCAGGGACACTCACGCCCAGCCAGAGCTTGCCCGGCCCCTGGTGAATCTTGGCTACATCAACGTTTGACATGATTACCTCCGATTTCCCGGTTCGCTGTCCGTCAGTTGATCCGTCAGCTGACGGATCGGCTGACGGATCCTCCACTGATCGAAGTAAAAGGGTAAGAGAGGGAAATCCGTCAGCCCACGGACGCGGCTGGTCACGGCCAGCGGTCGGGCGTTATTCGAGTCGGCGCTGAAGGTGATGGTTTCGGTAAAACTAAGATAGGTGTCGCCGTCCACGCCCGTCGCGCCGTTGTAGTCGATAGTCCACGTCCGGCCGCTGCCTTCCGTCGTGCCATTCGCGTCGTCGCTGTAGAACACTAATGCGATCCGGTCGCCCACCGCGAACGCCGTCGAGGTGGGCGTCATTGTCGGCGTGGTTCGCACCGACGCCGAGGTCCCCCACTCAGTGAACCCGTCGTTAGTTGAGATGCCGAGCGACGAGACGATCCCGCCCGTCGCCACCGACCAGCGCAGTACCTCGTAACGCAGCCCGCAGTTGCAGGCAGCGTTGGACTCCAGCCCCCAAATGTTCGGCGTGATCGTCCCGCTGATGGTCACCGCCGACGAGAGCGGCGGAGTTATGAAGAAGCGCTTCGCACCGGCGGCGACGGCGGTCATAACAACGTTGCTGGTGGGGGAATCGAAATACTGCCCGGTCACCGGCCCTGCGATAGAGTTCGTCACAAACGTCGCCTTCGACGTGCCCTGCGTGATGTTGGCGACCCGCAGGCCCCAGCCCGAGGGCCAGGCGCCGAGCCCCGAGCCGCCGTCGTGGATGAAGACCTTGGTGGCGGCCTGGAGTGGCCCAGCGACGAACAATAGGATTAGTACGAGGACGATTCGTCTCATCAGTTTGCCGTGTTCACCTTATAAGTCATTGCCACCGTCACGTCCGCCAGTGACGTGCCAATTGTGACCAGACTGGCCCGGAAACGGTCGCCCCCCACGAGCGACCCGACGTTCTGGTTGGGTGCGCTGCCCTTGGCTACGGTGTAGTTGCTGGCGGCGAGGGTCAGAACGGCTGAGTAGATGTCCACCCAAGTGTTCTGCGTCGCGCTGCATGCCACACTGCTCACGACGCAACGCTGGATGTTGAATGTCGAACTCGACGCGCTGACAGTGTTGACCGTCACGCGCATATCGGTGATGGCGAAGTTCGCTCCGCCTTCGGGAAACGTCAGCACCAGATTTTGCAGCCCGGTAGGAGGAGTGCCAGGAAAGAACCAAGTCTTCGTCAGCAGACCACGATGGTCGTGGTCGGAGCGTGCTGCGGTCGTCGCCGTACCTATGTAGGCTGGCCCCACACCTGCGGTTCCCGACCCCACCAGCGAGGGTTTGGCGGTGAAGGCATCGTAATCCGTCTTGGAAAGGAGTCCCGCCGTCACGCTGGCTGTCAAGGCCATAGGGATATTGAGGGTGTCAATGGTTGTAGCATGAGTCCAATTCGGGGCGGTGCCGGTAGTTCCATTCGCCATCGTCACCGCGCCGGTCAAGGTATCGAGCGAAGTAACGCCGCCTCCAGCGCCGCCATCGCCGACCAAATCCCAACCGTTGCCTCCTGAGTTGCACACGTACAGCACTTGCCCCGCCGTCGCCGGGTCGCTGCGTTCGAGGAATTCCCGATTGGCTGTGCAGGTTCCTGGGAAGCTGGCGTAAGCCAGTCGTCGGAACGGTCGCGTCACGCTGGCGCTCTCAAAATCCTGCGTGCCCGTCGAGTAGGTATTGGTCTGATTGTTTTTGACGACATTTGAGCCGTCGGTCAGGTTCGACGTGGCAGGCTGACTACAAGTGAGGTTGCCGTTAGCCGCGATTCCGGTGGCGTACTGGTTTGCGCCGCAATCCGTGGGATCGTTGGTCAATGCATCGGCCTTCGCCGCGCTCGCCGTGTTCACCCAATTAGTTCCCGACCATTTCAGAAGGTCGCCCGTGGCAAGGCCCGTCAGTGTTGCAAGAAGCGCCGTCGACCCAGTGCCACTGGTTCCGTCGTAGGTCGTTAAATCCGTGACCGCCCAAACTTCCTGTCCCTGAGCAGCGGTCAACTTGGTTCCGCTGGTCAAGCCAGCATAGCCACTCGCGGCATTCTTATTCCCGGTGACCTCGCAAGTGGTGCAGGTCAAGGTCAGATCGCTGGTCAGCGCGCCTCCCCCACCCAGCGGCGAACTGGTACTAACGTTGCGCGATTGTGGCGTGGCTGAATACGTTGTCGAAACTCCGCGCCATTTGAGCGCTTCCGTGTTAATCCAATGATCGCCTTGCGCCGGCGTCGACGGATCACTGCTCGAAGCCAAGTTCAACCCCGCTGTCGTGGCGGAATTCTGAAACGTCTGCTTGTTTCCGGCTGTATAGGTGTTTGCCTGATTGTTGCGCACGACAGAGGAATCCGCAGTCAGATTCCCGCCGGTGACGGTGAGCGGCGCGGCGTAGGGAAGGTAAGCCGAGACATTGTTGGGAGTCCCCGTGTCCTTCTGCCATTTCACATTGATGGCATTAGCAGGCGCGGCGGGCGTCGAGTTATCAAAATCAGCATCGCTGGCCGCCGTCCCGTTTACGGAGATGTTGTCTCCGCTGCCGCCTGAGCCGCAGGCTGCACCTGTATCGCCCAGTTTCCCGCCCGCAATCCATTTCACGCAATTGTCCGTGGCGGGGTCGCCCCCGAGCGAGGTGCTCACCACCTTAGTCCCTGGCGCAGTTCCGAACAGGTCAATATAAAACGTCCGGTTGGCGCTCAAGTCGCCCCCACCTTGAAGCGGTGCCGTGGTCGAGATGGTCCGCGAGGTCGGCACTTTCCCGACCAAGTCGGAGACTAGATTGCTTACGTCACCTTCCGCGTGACTGTGCCCGGACACAGAACAAGTCGGGCAGCTCAAGGTAAGATCGGCGGAGAGCGGTCCGCCGCCGCTGAGCGGCGAACTGGTGGAGACGTTGCGCGTAGCGGAAACCTTGCCCGCCAAAAGGGAATCGGTACTGGACTGGAGATACACCACGGGGTCGGAGGCTGTCACATCGGTCTTGACGGTGCCGGAGACGGTGGCGGAGGCCTTCGGCGCGGAGCCGCCTCCCCCGCCGGAGAAAGCGCAGTCGGTACGCAGTTGGCCGGCGTTATCAGCACAGCTCACGCCGCCGCCGGCAAAGTTCAGTTTCTGACGTTGGGGGAGGTCGTCGCCGGCTTGCTGGAGGAACTGGTAGAAGAGCGCCGGAGCGGTAGAGGAAGGTGGCTGGGCCTGGCGGCAGACCTCCGCGGCGACGCTCACCACGTCAGGCACAACCCAGATTTCCGCGTGGACGCGTCCCTGAATGTTGAAGGTCACCACATAATAGCTGTCACCGGGCGTGGCGCCGAGGTTCGGGATCAAGTCGAGCCAGAGGTTGCCCGCGCCGTCGTTCAGTTGGCCGCTGGAGTTGAGGTAGCCTTTCACCACGCTCGGTCCGTATTCGACCTCGCCATAGGTGACCCGCTTATTCCTCTGCGCGAACACCAGCCCATATTGCGGCGTGCCATTCACCGTCGCCATCACGCGCGGGTTTGCGCCCAGATCGTAGGTGGCGGCAACGTGCGTGCCTGCAATGGCGGAAGTAGGAAGTAGGAAGTAGGAAGTGGCCAGGAGGGCAAAGGCTATCAGCGGCAGTTTCCCGACTTCCGACCTGCCTGCCCGCCGCGGCAGGCCTGCGCAGGCACGCTTCCCACTTCCCACTTCCGTTCTCTGCTTACTGCCTACCGCCTTCTGCCTACTGCCGTTCATCGCTCCTCCATCTCGATCACGAACTCGATCTGCGGGCCGCGGGCCATCCCCCCGCCGCGCCGGCCGACCAGCGCTCCCAGATCGTGGCGGACGATGCGCAGATCCAGGATTTTCGCCACGTCGGGATCGAGTCCCGTGGTCTCGCCCTCGGGCACCGTGCGGTGGCTGATCGCGAGCGGCGTGTAGAAATCCGTGAGCGGCGCCGAGGTCAGAACCATGTCCACGGCACGCAAGTAGTCCAGGGCGTCCTCCGCCAGCCATTCCGGGTCGGTGCCGGTGATGGCCAGGGCGCACACGCAGCGCAGCGTTTCGCTGCGCAGGTCGGCGTCGGAATTCGCGTCGAAAGCCGTCTCCTGCGCCACCAGCACCAGCGCCGGCCAGTTCTGCACTGTCACTACTTCCTTATGAAACGCGGCGAATGGCTTGAGCTCGCGCCCGGGCGGACGGCCGGCGTTGACAAGGTCGAGCGCCGCCTGCTGGTCGCGCTGGAGAACGGCAATCAACTGGTTAACTAGCGGCTTCGCGAATTGGGCTTGGTAGCGGGCGTTCATTGTGAGTCCTTGTAGCGCCCCGACTCGTCGGGGCACATGCCGGGCTGAAGCCCGGCGCTACGAGCCGAGTTCCTTCGCCCCGAGCAGGAGCGTCTTCTCCTCGAGACCGCGCCGCACAATTTCGGTCCAGCGCTCGGCGCGGGTCCCCGAGAGCACGATGAGGGGCCGCGCGGGCAGGCGGCGCGTCCCGGTCTGGTGATAAAGCGCGTACGGCAGCTCGCTGCCCAACGTGAGGGATTGGTCTTCGAGCTCCTCGACGTGGCCGGCGGCGCCGGGTTCGGTAAGCGAGCGGAGCAGCGCGCCGGTCGCATAGAGAATGGACGGGCTGGCGCGCCGTCGGCGGAGGGTGGACGGCGCCAGCGGCGCCCAGGGCGTGCCCTCGGCACTGCCCTGGGAGGCGAACTGCCGCGCCATCATCTCGCGGAAGTCGTCGGCAATCTGCGCCAGGGCGGGCGCCTGGTCCACCAGCGATTCCTGGAACGCCGCGAGCATTCCTTCAACTGACTCCGGATTGACGGCGTACGTGAACGAGATCATGGCGATTGGCTGTTCTCTGTAGGGGCGATTCACGAATCGCCCCTACTTTGGAGTGCGGCGGCTTGCCGCCGCTTTGCTTTGCGCTGGCTCCGCCAGCGTGCTGCACTGCAAGGCCGAAGCAGAGCTTCGGCGAACCAAGGCGGAAGCGGAGCTTCCGCAGTCCAAAACTAAGATTCAGAATTCGTCCATCTTCTTGAATGCCGCGCTGCTGTCTTCCGAATCGATGTCCGGCTCCTGGCCCGCGGTCCCGCCGAACGCCGGATAGACGTCACCGGTGCGCGCGCCGGAGATGAAGAGCTTGTCGTAGGTTCCCCGGCTGAGTTCCGCGAGCATGTTTTCGTAGGAGCGGCGCAAGGCGTTGGGATTGGCCCAGCCCTGGGGAGAAGCTTCCGGGCCGAGCAGGGAAAACAGCGCCTCGCCCAGGTCTGCGGCCGCGCCTACTTCGTTCGCGAGGGAGAGCAGCGCGTAGGCCTGCGGGTTGGAGGTGGCCAGCCCCTCGAGTGTGTAGCCGCGACCGATAGCCAGCGCTGCCAGGCGCGCGCTCTGGCTCTCGATCCAGGCCTGGATCTGCGCGTCGGAAGGGTTCTGGTCCGGCACGCCGCGCTGGAATCCCGGATAATGAGCGGCAACCGCGTCGATCGATGTGAAACCCATAGAAAACTCCTACGCTATCAGCCATCAGCCGTCAGCCCGCCAGCGGGCGGGCTTGGGCCGAGAGCTGACGGCTGAGAGCTGAAAGCTTCTTTACGCGACCGCGCTCAGCCACAGGTAAGCGGCGTTCGCGGCCACCACCTTGGCATCGTAGTAGAGCTGGACCTCGACGATGTCGGCCGTGCGCGACTCGTCGCGGTAACGCTTCACCAAAAAGCCGTCGGTGTTGGCGCCGAACAGCCAGGTGAACTGGTAGCCCAGCGACACGGTGCGCCGGCCGGGCGCGGCGGGTTTGCAGAACAGGATCGCGTTCTTGCCCCAGACGTAGTCCAGCGCCTCCGCGGCAGCTTCGTTGGCCGTGTTCTTCACCGCGGCGCCGATCAGGAAGCTGTCCACGTTGAACGCGGACTTCAGGTGGTCGGGCTGGATGATGCCCACCTGCGCGTACTTGAACCGTTCGATGATCTTCGGGTGGTTGCGCAAAGCCAGGAAGACCGGGTAGCTCACCAGCAGCGAGTTCGGCACCTGGCCGACCTGCTTCTGAATGGTGGTCTTCTGGTCTTCGACGGCCTTGATCGGATCGGAGTTGGTGAAGTCCGACCACTGGCTGGTGCCGGAAAGCGTGGTGTTCTGCGTGACCACGGTGGGGTCGGTAGCCTTGGCGGCAACCACGATTTCCCGCTGCAGGTAGAGCAGGTCGGTGAGGGTTTCAGTGGTGTCCACATCCACGTCGATGGCCTGGTCGGCGTTGGCGCGCAGCTCATCGGGGATGGCCTGGGCCAGCGCGTGCCCTTCGCAGAAGTAGGTGTCGGTGGAGAGCGTCCAATCGATTTCGTTGGCGCGCGCTCCCGGCCGGCGGGCATCGTCCAGGATGCGGAAGCTGTCCTTGGAGTAGATGAAGTACTTGTTGGACTGCTTGGTGACGGGGATGCGCGGGAAGATCTGGTCCGCCACGAACTGGGCGTTGCGATAGGCGATGGAGACCTCGGTCAGAGCCTGGTCAACATGCACCATAGAAATATCAGGCATGGTAATGCTCCAGACCCTCGGGCGCTCTGCGTCTCGACGGCGGGTGGACGTCGGGACCCGGAGCAGCCGGGCGCTGGGCGCGCGAGGGGCAAAGTCCTGCGGCCGCTGCCAGCCGCAGGCTGACCCGCGAAGTAATTGAGGCATCGGTCCATCGGATCATCCGTCAGTTGACGGATGGCCCGATGGCTCGATTAGCTCACCGGCACCACAACGGGGGCCGGGGAGAGAAAGACGAAGACGATCTCGCCGTCGGCGGCGGAAGTCTCAGCGATGCCCAGCACGTGGTGCAGGGTGGCCGAGCCCGGTACGGTAGTCAGGTCGGCCTTGCGCAAGGTGCCCGCGGCGTCGCCCACTTCCACGTAGTCGCCCTTGGCGATGCTGCCCTTGGCGTAGGCGCGCGAGATGCCGTACTTGCGCACCGTGACGTTCTCGTTCTGTTTCGCCTGGGCTTCCTGGGTGATGCCGCGCGCCAGCTGATTGGCGGCGGTGGGCAGCTTGCAGTCGTTGTCCCCGGTGCCGGGGATGACCGCGCGGTATTTCCCCATGCCCGCCGCCTCGGTCACCTTGTAGGTCTTATCCAGAACGTAAGTTGCTCCTGCCATTTGTCCTCCAATGAATTCGGGACTCGGGACTGGGGACTCGGGACTCGCAGGCGCGGTGTATCTACCCGAGCCCCGAGTCCCGAGTGGCGAGTCCCGGCACTACTCGCTGCTGCTCACTGCCCGGCGGTATTGCTGGACCAGGTCGGGCTGCTCGCGGCCGATCTCGCTCAGCGCCTGCCCGAAGCTGAGGTGGCGTTCGCGCATGCGCTGTTCAGCGAGGAATTTCACTTGGGCCTGGACGTCCGTGGGGCCGGTGCCCGAGAACCCCAGGGGCTCGATGGGCACCAGGGGCTTCTGCATCCCCACGATCTTGCGGAAGGTGGGGAAGTCCGCGAGCGCGATCTTTCGCCAGTCGTCGCGCTGGCGCGGCAGGATCTTGCCGGCTTTCAGGGCGGCTTCCAGCTCCTGCTCCACCTGCCCGCGGAAGACTTCGCTGGCGGGAACCGCCTTGCCACGGGCTGCGGCTTCGGAAAGCAGGCTGCGGGCCTGGGCCAGGGTGATGACGGCCGAGGGTTCCGCGAGCGTCGGGCCGGCCAGCGTTACCTCGGACATCAATCCCAGCTCGTGCATGCACCGTTTCAGCTCTTCAGGGTCCAGGAAATATTCATCTTTGAAATCGTCGTGTGCCAGGCGGATTTGTCCGTCGGCCACGGAGAGGTTGACTTGCTTCATGGGACCTCCGGAATTTGCGAGTTTGGATTTCGGATTTTCGCTTGGTGTACCGGCGTTTGCCGGTTCATCCACGGCTTGAAAGGCGGGATCCGACAGCCGGATTTGCGGCAACTCCTCCAGGAAGGGCCGGTTGGTGAGCGCCACCGAAGTCAGCGTGGTGCCCTGCGGCTTGCCGGTGCGCTTGTTCTGGGCAGCCCAGTCGACGGCGGGCGAGATGTAACGGTACTCGCGGCTTTTCAGGAGCTCGCGAGCGCGCTCGGTGGGTTCGTACCAGCCCCAGAGAATGAAGCGGGACTCGGGACTCGCGACTCGGGACTCGCGGGAAGCGGATCCCGCGCTCGACGGCCCGAACCCCGAGTCCCGAGTCCCGAGCCCCGTGGCGGGTTCCGGTGGATCAAGCCGCACGATGCGCCCCGCCGAGGGCACGGGTCCGCCCGCGGCGACCTCCGGCATCTCGCTGGCGTGGTCGTAATCAACGTTAATCTCGCCGTTCTGCCGCTCGCGGAAATTGCGCACGATGTCTTCCAGGTCCTGGCGCGTGATGGCGAAGGTGGTCGAGCCGCGCACCCACTTGCCGGTGACCGCCAGCGGCACGCGAAGGAGTCCCACGGATTCCGCCGGCGCCTCCAGCGTCACCACGAAGCGCGGAAGAGAGCAAGTGTCGGGTGTCAGGTGCCAGGTGCCAGGGGGATTTTGGATTTTAGATGTTGCATTGTGGATTTGACCAAGCACATCGACCTCCGGTCCAGGCTTAGTTGAAAGTCAAAACTCGAAAGTGACACACCGCTCGACGGTCAGCCCTCAGCCGTCAGCAAGCTTTCCTTCTGACTCCTGACTTCTGACTCCTGACTGCTTCATCTCCGGCCGCTGGGGCAATCCCAGTTCCCGCGTGATGTACTGCGCGAGTTCGGGATACGGCTCGACCACGCCGGTTTGGGCCAGGCGCGCCAGCATATCGAGCACCTGGTCGAAGCTGCGGGCGCGCAGGTTCGAGACGGCCAGTGTCGGATAGCGCCGCGCGCCGCCCTGACCCCTGGGGGCGAGCTCCCAGTTGAAGTCCACCAAGCGCTTGACGCAGGTGGCGTTCAGCGTGCGCGCCAGATGGTCGGCGGTAGCCTGCACGGCCAGAAAGAAGAAATCGGTCTGCGACTCGCCCAGGGCGCGGTTGCCGCCCGCGCGCGGTCCCAGGCCCAGGTTCATGAAGAAGGCTAGCGCGGTGCGCGAGATCTCGATGTTGTGGTGCTGGATGGAGTTGTAGAGGTCGCGGACGTTGCCCTCCACGCCTTTGAGCGAGAATTTCCAGCCGTGCGGCAGCGACACGCCAGTCTTTTCGTGCGCGGCGAGTTGCGTCACCCACTTGGCCGCGGCCTCGCGGTCTTCTTTCGAGCCGTCCGGTCCCTGCTCGATGGTGGGCACGCCCAGGCCGTTGCGTTCTCCCGCGATGGCGTCGATGCGGTAGAGTTGATGCTTGATGTACCAGTGCATGTAGGCGGGGCGGAGCATCGAGCGGCCGAAGAAATTCGCGCCTTCCTGGTTGAAGGTGAAGACCGTCAGGCGGTCGGCGGGAATTTCCACGCTCTCGAAGTTGGCGTTGCGGTAGCCGTACTGATTGAGCGCCAGCAGCGTCTCGCCGTCCGCGTCGGTGATCCAGCGATAGAAGGTAATGGGCAGCCGCGGCGCCAGGCGCGCCAGGCGGATGCGGGCGCCCTCCACGGCGTAGACCTCCTCGTGGGCCGCGGCGCCGAAGGCGAGCATCAGCAGGGCGTTGCGCAGCACGTCGTCCCAGCACTGCGAGACCATAACGCCCGAAGGTGAAACGTACTCCAGCCCGCCCAACAGGTTCTCGCGCACAAACTGTGCGATCTCGCGGTCCGCCGGCGCGTCGCTCGCCGGCATGACGTCCCAGTGGGCGGCGCGGATGGGCAGCTCGCAGGCCAGCAGCGTGGCTGCCACCTGCGCGTCCGAGCGCCGCATCTTTTCGTAGGTGCGGATAGCCGTCAGGCCTTCGAGCTGCGAGTTGTACTCTCCGAAGTCGCGCATGAACCCGTGAAAGATGGGCGTGCCGGGGAGGCCAGTGGGCGATTTTGGATTTTCGATTTTGGATTTTGGATTGGCTTCGCCCACCCCCTTGCCGGTAGAGGTCAGGATGGCGTTCCCACGTTGCGTCCAGGAGATTTCCAGAGGTCCGAGTTTCATAGGCGTTGTCCGTAATCCAAAATCAAAAATCCCAAATCGAAAATCTCGTGTCGACTTCCGCAAACGCCAGCGGCGAAATCAGGGGCGCGCCGTCGGCCAGAAACGCGTCCGCGTAGCTCGCCGCAGGCTGGAAATCCGCTGCCAGGTCGGCGAGCGCCTTGGCCCAGAACTCGTCGGCGTGGCCGGCCTCGGTGCGCTCGGCGTCAAAGCGCAGGTTGCCGCTGGGCGTCACGATTTTCTTCACCGCGCTGAAGGCCCGGCGAATCTCCCGCGTGTCGGGCAAAAGCGTCAGCCGGGCTTCCATGCGCCGCTTAGTGCGAAACGCCAGGTCCTCCTTAACCGCCGCGGTAAAGACCACCGGCTCGACGCGGTGGCCAAACTCGCGCGTCAGCGCTTCGGCCAGCGGCGCGCCCATCCCCGTCGCATCAATGCAGGCGCGGCGGACCAACGGCCGGCCGTCTTCACGCAGGAGTGAAAGCAGCTCGCGCGCGAAAGCCAGTTGCTCGGCGAAGGGCATCTTCGCGAGCGTGCGGACGAGACGCGCGACACTCAGATTTGTGATTTGTGATTTGTGATTTGCGATTGAAGAGTCGAAACTCGAAAATCGAAATTCGAAATTCGTCACGCCGTGAGCGATTTTCGAGTTTCGATCTTCCAGTTTCGCTGGCTGGACCTCGTCCAACCAGAAAACCGTGCGGTCGTGGTGCCGCCCGATGTCGATGCCCAGGAAGAATTCGGGACTCGGGACTCGGGGTTCGGGGCTCGGGCCTTCTTCCTTTGCGAGTCCCGAGTCGCGAGTCCCGAGTCCCGAAAAAGCGCCGGGCGCCGAGGCCAGCAGGAGGAGGGGAGTATCGGTACTGGCCTCGGCGCTGAGGCAGGCGGCTAGGAGGTCAGGCGGAAAGAAGTTCTCGGCGGTGGAAACAAACTGGCAGCAGAACTCCTGCTGCCACGCCGACTCGTCTTCGCAGCCAGCGCGCAGCAGTTTGAGGTCGATTTTCAACCCCTGGCGCACCGCGTCGTAGATGTCGCACCAGTGGGAAGACCAGGGAACAGGTGACAGGTGACAGGTTACAGGGCGCAGGTCATGGAGCCCGAGGTTTTTCCCTGTAACCTGTTCCCTGTAACCTGTAACCTTGTCGACCAGTCCGGCGGCCTTGGCGAGTTCGTGGAATTTCCCCTGCGTCCCGTTGGGGGTGGAGATGACTTCCAGGCCATAGCCGCGGGTGATGGTGGGGTAGAGCGCCGCGTAGATCTTGTCGGCGTCGGCGTGAAAAGCGAACTCGTCCAGGGTGACG
>Ga0315289_10004540_pt1 | contig 20671 bp, 18 predicted proteins | sample YL17G11_40_MG_FD_203452 | JGI IMG/M metagenome (GOLD analysis project Ga0315289, IMG submission 203452) | Sediment microbial communities from Yellowstone Lake, YNP, Wyoming, USA - YL17G11_40 | ecosystem: Environmental > Aquatic > Freshwater > Lake > Sediment | place: USA: Wyoming | collected... | reverse complement strand
CGATGTGTCAACATTCACCCCGTTTACCGCGTATTATTACCGGGTCATCGCGGTGAATGCCGCGGGCCAGTCGCAGCCATCGGCCGCGAATGTGATCGTGTATCAATCGACCCAGACGGACCAGACCGGGCCCGAAATCGTGTTCCGTTCCCCGCAGGACGGCGCCACGCTCAACCAGACGTCCGTGGAGGTTTCGGTCGATGCGGTTGACGCTTCGGGAGTACAGTCGGTCCTTATCGCAGGGGTCGCCGCGATCAACGCGGCGGGACGATGGACCGGCACCGCGGTTCTGACTGCCGGAAGCAATATCATCACGGTGGTCGCTACGGACAACAGCAGCCGCCGAAACCAGAGCACCCGGTCCATCGCGGTGATCTATGATCCCGGCGCCGTGGACCAGACCGGTCCGACAATCGCCTTCAACACGCCCGCCGTGAAAATCGCCACGGTAACGCAGCGCGAACCGCTCGTGAGTATCGATGCGGCTGATCCTTCGGGTGTGGCCGCTGTGCATTGCGGCGGAGCTGCAATGACCTTGAATACCGGCACCGCCCAAAACGGAACATATAGTCTCAAGGTCGCGGCTTTAGCGCAGGGACCGAACATCCTCCCTCTGGACGCTTCCGATGGGGTGGGCAACATTTCGCGCGATACGCTCTATCTGACGTATGATCCCGCAGCCCTTGACAGCGATACACCCACGGTCGCCATTTTTGAGCCCCAGGCCAATGCGCGATTTGCTTCCGCCACGGTATCGGTCAGCGGAACCGCCGCCGATGCCACGAGCGGGATCGCCTCCGTGACGGTCAACGGCATTGACGCATCCTACAGCAGCATTGCCGGCACCTGGAACGCCACGGCGCCTTTGTCGCATGGAGTCAACACGCTCAGCGTAGCCGCCGCCGACGCCAGTTCTGGCCAACATACCGGCCATGCGTCGGTGAATGTCATCCGGAACCAGGCGCCTGTCTTCACCAGTACGCGCGGTGAGATGGACAAGAGCATACTCACGGGGAGCGTGTACACTGCTGCGCTGGCCGCCGGCGACCCGGACGGCGACGCCTGCGTGTACAATCTGCTGGGAACGGGCCGTCTGATTTCCCCGGGTCTCAACGGCGCGGCCATCAGCGCCACCGCGCCCGCGGCGCCGGGCATCGATACCGTCACGGCGATCGTGACCGACCAGTACGGCGACGCGGACACGCTATGGTGGGTACTGATCGTATCGGAACCTTCGGCCGGCAATCTGCCTCCGCAATTCAGCAGCGTGCCCACGGCCAAAAGCATCCCAGCCCAGGCCTCTTATGTGGACCAGGTCACGGCGATCGACCCCAATGCCGGCGATGTTGTGCGATACTCGCTGGCTGCCGGCTGTCCCGCGGGAATGTCGATCGATTCGCTGCTCGGTACGGTCCAATGGACGCCGGCGCCCGCGGACGCCGGTCCGCATGCCGTGAGCGTGATAGCCTCCGACGGCAAGCAGCAGGTTTCCGCAGAATGGACGGTGACCGTGGTCCAGCCCAATCGCTGTCCGACATTTGTGTATGTTGCCGACACGACCATCAGCGAACCGCAGAGTCTTACGCTCTGGATCGATGCCGCGGACCCGGATTCGGGACAGAAAGTGTCCATGGTGTCGTATGCCGTCATTCCACCCGACGGCACAGTGCGTGTGTATGGCGCCCGATGGCAGTATTCGCGGTCGGGCAATTACGCCAGCGCGGGCCTTCACACGGTGGTCGTGCGGTTCACCGATAACGGCGCCCCGGCCTGTCTTGATTCTGCGGTGGTGCGGGTCCATGTGGTTGATGCGAACCGCCGGCCGGGATTCGATCCGGGCTTCGCGCTGCCCGCAAGTCTTCCTCTTAATCAGGCATATGTCGGCAAGGTGCATATCGTCGATCCCGACGGCGACAGCATGAGCATCACCGCGCGTGCGCGGCCCGCCGGCATGACGCTGGCGCGCGCCACGCCGGACACGCTTACCATCACCTGGACGCCAACGGCATCGGGTTCTTTCCCTGTAAACCTTGAGCTTCTTGACGGAAAGGGCGGCAGCGATACGCTGTGCGACACGATAGCCGTGGTGCTTGCCAATCAGGCCCCGTACTTTGCCGCCGGCATTATTCTGGACAATACCGCGGAAGTGAATGTTGCCTATGTTCAGAGCTGCGGAATCAGCGATCCCGAAGGAGGCGCGCTCACCGCAACGCTGCTTTCGGCTCTCACCGGCGCCACAGCCAACTATATCAGTTCGCGCAAGGTGGTGGAGGTGCAATGGACGCCGGTATCCACGCAGGTGGGCAACCAGACGATCCGGATCATGGCAACCGATCCGGGCGGGCTTTCCGACACCATGGAGTGGATGGTGCTGGTTTCGCCGCCCAACCATGCGCCGGCATTCGACAGCTCCGCTGCGCCGAAACTCACGGCCATCGCGGGTTTTTCCTATATCGATACGATCCATGTTGGCGATGTTGACGGCGATTCCCTGTGGGTCGCCAAACTGACGGGGCCGTCCGCACTTGCCCTGCAGATGTTTTCCGACACCTCCGTGCGCGTCAGTTTTACCCCCGCCGCCGGGGGAAACCAGAGCATCAAATTGCGGCTTGCCGACGAGCATGGGCTCTCCGATACGCTGGAATGGACGGTCGCCGTGAAGCAGCCGCTCAAGTCCCTTTCGCTGCTTTCCGGCACGGTCGTGGGCGGGCAGATTTCGTGCATGGCCGTCGACTCTCTGAACATGATGTTCGCGGGGACCAGCAATTACGGGCTGTTCCGGTCTATCAACGGAGGGGCGACCTGGGACAAGATGTCCGCGCTGGGCCTTTCGGTCGTGGGGGCGCTCTGTTTCTCTTCTGACAAGCGATATGTCTATGCCGGCGACGGCGCCACGAGCGCCTGGAAAGGACTGTGGGTCTCTTCGAACGACGGGGCCGCCTGGACCGATGTTTCGGGCAGCTACGGCAAGAACAGCGCCGTGACGGCGCTGTTCGGCATCCCGGGAATGTCCATGGTGCTGGCGGGCATGGCCGCTGCTCCTGGCATTCATAAGTCAAGTACCGGAGGCGTCTTCGGTTCGTGGGCAAGCGGCTTTTCGGGAACGCTCCCCGTGGCGGGTTTTGCCTATGACGCAAAGGCCGCCCGGGTATACGCCATCGGACGCGACGGCCCGGCATATTCCACTTTGTCCAGCAGCGGCACCTGGGCGTCCGGTACCGGCGATCCCGGTTCGCCGGCGTATTGTCTTGAGATGGCCAGAAACGATAACCGGCTTATTCTGGGAAGCGGGGGAGGGGTGTATGTCTGCGATCTGCCCGGCGGCCTCTGGGCCTTCCGCGGATCGCCCCTGCCCACCAATGCGGTGGCGCGGCTCCATGTGAATCCGTCCACCGGCCACGTGGTGGTCGCCTTCAGCAACTCCCAGATCTGGACGTCGATTGACAATGGGGATAGCTGGTCGCAGATAACCGGCGGGGAGACCTCAACGCCGGTCGGCGCGATCGCCTCCGACCGGGCGGGCGCGGTGTATATCGGCTATTACAACGGCAAGGTGTATAAGGCGCAATAGCCGCCCGCCGGATCGGCGCAAAACGTCCGTCCTGTCCCGAAGCGGGCAGGATGGACGTTTTCATGTGCGGCGGACCGGGGGATTATCTTCCTTCCGACAATCTCGCAATCAGGAATTCCGGCATCTGGATCTTCTTCATCTTCGTCTGGGTTTTTTCCACCTCGTAGCGCACCCGCCGGCAGACGAACGATTTTTCCTCAACGTCAAGTATTCCGTAGCACGCCTTGGCGTCGCGGTCGCGGGGCTGGCCCACACTGCCCACGTTGACCAGAAACCGGGCGCCGGGCATGGTGCGGTAATCCAGCCCGGGCGCCTGGTGGATATACAGCTCTTTTTCGGCGTTGACCACGATGATCAGGGGCGTATGCGTATGGCCGATGAAACAGAAGTCCGTTTTGAAAAACTGGAAATTATAGGCCGCCTCCTCAAGCGAGCTGATATAATGCCACATGTCGGGTTCGTAGGGCGTGGCGTGCACGAACGAAATATCGTGGCGCGTCTCCTTGAGCGGCAGGTTTTTAAGGAAGGTTCTGGTTGATTCGTCAAGTTGTTCGGAGGTCCATTCGATCGCGATACGCGCCGGGATGTTGAAATTCTGGGTGGAGAGTATGCCGAGGGCGGCCGCGTCATGATTGCCCAGAAGCGTCAGCACGCAGTGCTTTTCCGCAAGGACCGCGCATTCGTTGGGGTTGGCGCCGTAGCCCACGATGTCGCCCAGACAGACGGTTTCATTGATGCGCTGCCGGGTTATGTCTTCGAGAACCGCGTTCAGCGCCTCCAGGTTGGCGTGAATGTCCGAGATGATCGCCAATCGCATCAGTCTACTCGTTTTCCATATACCGGAAGGTGCTGGTGCCGATTTCAATTCGGTCTTTGTGCTGGAGGCAGTGCAGCTTGGTCTTCTTGCCGTTTACCTTGATGGGGCCCAGGAGTTTTTTGGATGAAAGCCATATGCCGTCGTCGCGCTTTTCGATGACGATGTGCTGTTCGTCGATAAACATGCCGTCGATGAAAATGTCGTCGTTTTCGGAGTTCCCCAGCGTGGTAATGGGCTTATCCAATTTGTAAACCACATGTTTGGTGGTTTCGATGAGCATGGGACATCCGGGATGCGCCGCGGCTTTTTCCTGGTCGCCCGGCTCCGGCGCCGGCTTTTTTTCCGCGGGCCGTTCGGCGAGCGTCTCTCCGACCGCCGATTCCGCGGCGGTCACCAATCGAACGTCTTCCGATTCGGGGGTGGGCGTGGTCCGGGTGCGCGCGGCCGTGGCGTTTTCGTCATGTTCGGCTTCGTCGTGTTCCACGGTGACCCGCACGGCGTCGTCGTTTTCAAAAGTAATGGAATGCTGGCCGATAAGGATTTTATCACCGTCCGCAAGTATCGTGCGCGCAACGCGTGTGCTGTTGACAAACGTGCCGTTGAGCGAATTAAGGTCGGAGATCACATAGTTGCCGTCGGCGTCCAGCTCGATGCGGGAATGCCGGCGCGATACGCCCATATTTACAATAGATATAGTATTTTCCGGAAGCCGGCCGATAGTTATGACCGGCTCACGGATATCGTAGGTCTTGGACGGCTCGTTTTCAAATGAAACGATAAGCCTGGGCATAAAGGCACACTTCCGAAAATGGCAAATTCAAACAAAAAATATACAATGGAATTAATGAGTATCAATAAATACCGCATATCCCGTCCCTTGGGCCTTCCGGATAAAAGGCTGGAACCGGCATATACTCGTATGATATTTTACCTTTCTGTATGCCGATGTGCCATAATCTTTTATACCGGCTGCGTTTTTTTGAAAGTCACCCCAAACCGCAAAGGATGGCCGGATGAATCCAATAGCCCGATATATAATGGTCCTGCTGATGGCTGCGTTGCTGCCACTCCATGGCAAAGCGGCGGCACAGGCCGTCACCGAGTCCCCAATGGCAAAACGGCTCCGGTATTCAGCCACGCTCGATTCCATCGAACTGCAGAAACAGGTGCTCAAGCGCAAAGGAGAATCGCTGGATGAACTGGAAAAGCTGACCGCAGTGATCAGGGATTCAATCAGCGCCTTTAAAAAAGACCTGGAATCGAACGAACCGGCGCCAGACGCGCGGACCGCATCGGGGGTTGCCGGCCAGGAACAATCAGAGAAGAAGATCCGAGGTCCTCTGTCAGCCGGAAAAACGCTGGACTGGCTTATCCTTATTATCGCGGGGGTTGCGGCTTTGTCCGGCATCGTGCTGGTGATCGGGTTGATCCAGGCCTGGCGCAGCAGATCTTCATCCGTCCGCAAAAATGCCGATACCTATACTACAGGCGCGAAAAATCGTCCTCAGCCAAAGCCCGAGATGCCGCCGGCGCAGGAGGCCCGTACGGCCTCTGCTTCCCAGGCTGCGGCATTTAATGTGGATTCGCGCATTGAGGCGTTGCGAAAAAAAATCAGGACGCAGAACGAGGGCGATTCGCCTGAGGAGCCGCCGGCGCGGATCCCGGCAGCGGCGCCCGCGGCAAGAACAGGCGATGCGCCGGCTGATGATCTCAAGCAGAAGGTCATCGACTGCGCGCGCCAGGGTATGTCAATCGCGGAAATCGTGCGGACGTATCACATAAGCGCCGACCAGGTGGCGCTGATTCTGCGCGTCACCGGCACGATTCCGGCGCAAGGGCGGGACCGGCATGCCTGATCCGGCTCCGGCGGAAATTCGATTGCGCGTTCTCCGGCATCAGCATTCGAAAATTGTGATGGAAAGCGCGTTGCCTGCAACGCGTGTTCGATAGTTGGCGGCGGTTGTTCGTTCCGGAATCCCCCATGATACCCAACCTTTCCCTCATCCAGGCCCATGTTGTCAATGCAACGACTCCTGCCGCTTCTTCCGGCAAGGGCCGCGTGGAACGGATGATCGATAGCGCCACCTTCGTCATTCGCATCGCCGGGCGGGACATAACGGTTGCCGTGGCCCCGGGTTCGCTTGCCGTGGGGGACCCGGTAAGCCTGAGCGCCGGCGCGAACGGCCAGGTGCTGATCCGCGCCGAATCTTCGGCTTCCCGGCAGGACGCGGCAATGCCGCAGGACAGGTACGACAGCCCGAATCGGCAGGCGCAGCAGCGTCTTGCGATTGTGGTGCGTATTTGTTCGCAGCAATTGACAGACGCAAATCAGCGGCCCGTGACGCCCGAATCGCTCGCGCCCCTGGCGCGCGAAATCGAGCGTCTTTCCGCGGGACAGGGCCGTGCGATGAGCGAAGCAGCAGCCGCCTTTTCGCAGGCTGTGGCTGATGCGGCAAACGGCAAAGCGGACCTGCAGGACCCGATCACGCGGGCGCGCATTGCGCGATTTGTTGAACAGCTGTCACGCGCGCTGCCGGCTGAAGCGCGGTCCGCCGCGGCCGCGTTCGCCCCGGCGGCGGCAATCGTGCCGCAGCAGTTCGAGGAGTCGTTCCGCGCCTTTGATTCATTTGACAACCTGCGCGCATGGCTGGCGAAAAACGGCGTTTCCGTCCCGGAGCTGTTCAGGCGATTTGAAAACCTGCCGGGGATGGACCTGGTCCTGCGCACCGCGGCGCTGGAAGGGGGCGGCACCGAATTGTCGGTGGTGCGCCCGGCCGATCTGACCGCTGAATTCCGCCTTTTATTGCAGACCATGCGCGCCGCGGATTTCTGGCGCGCCATAGGGCCCGAACCGCTCATGCACTACGTTGCCGACCGCGGCGTTCTGTCCATCGCGCGCGTACGCGGGATCGATGCGTTTATCGCCGATGCCGCGCAGGAATCATTATTGCCTTTCCGGGGATTGACATTCGATAATGCGCGGGCTGCCGCGGTCCAGTGGCTTTCCGCAGTGCTGGATTCCGGGATACCCGAAAGCGTTCTCCCGGTGGCTTCGCCCCTGGCTTCGGCCGCCGATCTTCCCGGGCAGGTCACGGCCGCGGCAGGTTCCGCCGGTATGCCCATGCCGCGGACGGTTGAGGAATTGCTGGCCGCGCCCCCGGGACCGCAATCGGAAATAGTGCCGCAGATGCTGCGGCAGCTAGGATTAACATTAGAGAACGAAGCCGCCCAAGCCGTTCGGCCATCCGATCTTCCCCAGAGCCTGAAAGCGTTGCTGCTGTCGCTTATGGGCCGGCTTTCGGCGAACGCTTCCGCCGAAAGCGTTTTGGGATCGCGGTCGGGACCGGCATCGCAGACCGTTGCCGGGCCGGCGCCAATTGCAGCAGAGAATACGGGACCGGCGGACCCGGATGCGCCGCGTGTTGCGGCTTTGGCGCGTTCGGCGCTGGCCGATCTTGAAGCAGTGCTTCAGTCCGTCGCTGATCCAGACCGGATCGCAATTCCGGCTTTTGCAGGCCCCGCACCGGCAAATCCGCCTGCCGTCCTTCCTGCTCTCCAACCCATGCTCCAGCGCCTGGATACGCTGGCAACGGCCCTCATGCGGCTTTTCGGCTTTGCCGAGAAGCCGGTCCAGGACCGGTCCGATGCATCAGAGCGTTTGCCGGCGCGGCAAACACTGCAGCAAGCGGCCGCATCGCCCGCCGCCGCAGGGCGTCCGGAACAGCCGGCTCTATTGACCGGCGGCAGTTCCGCGCCCCGGATCGGGCAGGCAATCCGCGATCTGGTGCGCAACCTTGGCGACCTGGCGCGTGAAGTGCGGCAGTTTTCTGGAAGTCAACTATCAGCCGCGTCGCAATCGGGTGAAGAGCGCCATGCCGTCGCGCGCCGGGCAGGCGACCTTATCCGCACGGTACGGCAACAGCTGCAATCAATTGTCGCCGAACGAGCGCCGGGGATTTCCCAGGTCGCCGATCTTGCGGCGCGTTTTGCCGCGGAGTCGGCGCTTAACAAGCTCGAAATGCTGCAGATGCTTGCGCGGCCGGCTCAAACCGCCGACGGCACGCAGCAGATCCTGGCATTGCCCATGAAGATCGGCAACGAATGGACCGATGTGCGTGTGCAACTGATAAAAAAGCGCGCTTCCGGCAGTAAGAAAAAAGAGGGGCAGAAAAAGTATTATGTTCAGGTTGATGCGGAGCCGACCGCTCTTGGAGCGGTGCAGGCGCGGCTTGATTATTCGCCGCGCCGGGACCTGCTGATAATCCTTTCTTTTGCGCGGGAAAGCTCCCGACGCTGGTTCGAAGGGCATTCGGCGGCCATTCTTTCGGCGCTTGGGCCGGTGGGCGGCGGTCGCGTGCGCTTGAATTTCGAGCAGATCGGCGCCAAAGAAGAGCGTCATGCAAGCGCCAGCGAGCCGCACCGGAGTGACCGGACCCTGGATGTCCGTGTGTAGCATCATCGGGTGCATGCATCCGCATGCGACAGGAATGAATCGCCCATCAATCGGTTTTGTCTTGACGAATCGTGTTCCATAGAGGGAAAATTGAATGTCGAAGCGATATCAGCGCGAAAAAGCGGTTGCGCTTAAATACAAGCACGATGAGGACCAGGCTCCGCGGGTCATTGCTAAGGGAGAAGGCCTTGTTGCTCAGAAAATCAAGGCCGTAGCCGAAGCAGCCGGTGTTCCGATCCGGCGCGACGACGATTTGGTGGAGCTGCTGGCGCAGGTTGAGGTAGACCGCGAAATTCCAGCTGAGCTGTACGCCGCGGTTGCGGAGATACTGAGCTGGATTTATCGGGCGAATGATGAAATCCGAAAGGAGATCGAACGATGATGCGTTTTTTGATATCGCTGATGCTGTTCGTGTTTGTGTCGTATGCCGGGAACATTGAGATTTTATATCTGGGTCTGCTGCCCGGCCAGGCGCCTGCTTTTGAGCGTACGCTGGATCGTACTCTCCGCGAACAGCTGACCGGCGCAAATATCTATTCATTGATTGACCAGGAACGCACCGAAGCATTCAGCGAAGCCATTGATTTTCAGCGCTATCCATTTGTTTCTCCCCGCATGATAGATGCGCTGGGACGGTATTTCAATGACAGCACACTGGTTGTATGGCTCCGCTTAAAGAGGATGATGGTCAACGGCGCCCGGCAGGGATGGTTCGGTTCAGTTATCAATGGCGTTCTCGAAGCCGATATGGTCATGTATTCGCTGCATGTAAAAGCTTATTCGTTTGTAGGGCATGTTCAATGTTCAACATTTAAAAAAGGACCAATGCTCTGGTTTGATTCGGCGGATAAGATGGAAATCACCGCTTTGGACAAGCTCGAAATATGGGAAGGACTGGCCGCCCGGGGGGCGCAAAAGGCCGCGGGCATGGCCGGGATGATCGTAAGGGCCGCCATAGCCGAGGAAAACCGCTATAACAATATCGCCGATAGAGAGAAAAAGCTGCATCCGCCTACGATAGACGATATTTTTAATTTTCCAAGCGTTGAAACCGAAGCATTGGATACGACATTTCTTGCAGATAGTCTTAAGACTCTTAAACCCAAGCCGGCGCCTTCCAGACCAAAAACCGGCACAACAAAGAAAACAACGACGACCCGCAAGACCTCAACAGGTACGGCGGCGCCCAAAGCTGCGCCGTAGCGCCGGAATATTCCGCTTCCGAATTAGATCCGGAAGGGGATGATTTTTTTATGCAGCGATAGGTTTTTCATGCATTTTTGATGTATATTATGACACAGTGCCTTTAAATGCATTCACAACAGGAGCGGCTCATGCCGGAACTTGGATCATATAAAAATGTATTTGATGATCAGAATGAGTTTAATAAGCTCAATGATCTGATTTTAGGTGCGATCCAGGACTTTTCCAATTATCGCAACGGCAACCTTACCTATGGTGAAATAATGTTTGTTCTGGAGTGCGTTCTCGATTCGCTCCGCTCTTCATCTGAAAAAGACGCCAATGCGGTAGCCAAAATTAAGGGCCTTGCAGAGCCGCCGACGTTCACTTCGCTCATGTCGATCACTTCGCGGTTTGTGGAGCGCCTGGTTAAAAAGGGAATCATTAATTCACGCGACGAAGCATTCATCCTCCACGGCGAAGAATAACCGTTCGCGACCAGGAACAAAACATGGCAGCACACGACAGCGGCTACAGCATAGATCTCTCCTTCCCCGGCGACCTCGGCTATATTCCTCCGGTGCGAAAATTCGTTTCCGAGATGCTGCAGGCCAATAACTTTTCGCCTAAATTCGCGTATCGCTCCGAGATCATCGTCGATGAAATATGCAATAACGCTGTTGCTTTCGGATGCAAAGCAATTGACGCCACAGTCGCGCTGCAATTCAAGGTCCATTCCGACCGGATAGAGCTGGTCGTCAAGGACCAGGGAGGCTCCAAAGAAGACCGCGAGCGGCTTAAGGAGCTTGTCGGCGGCAAAAAAGTCAATCAAAAGGGGAAAGAGCCCAAGCGTACTAAGCTGGGATTAGAAATTGTAAAGATGCTTTCGGAAAGTATCGACCTGGAAATAGACGACAACAATCTGACGTCGGTGCGCGTGACACGCAAGCGCGACGACATGGAAGTTGTGGAAAACAAGGAATAGTATCCGCGGAAATGCGGCATATCCGCTTTTCCTCCGGCACCTTCAAGGACGCATCGCACCATGGTTTCCGCTACCATCGAAAACTCCCGCACGGAACACTCCACGGCCTTGACTATCGTGCATATCCAGGGTGAGCTCGATTCATCATGCATGGAAAAAATACATGCCCTTTGCGATGAGATACTCGCCAAGCATGCACCTTTTGTCATTGCCGAGATGGGCGGGGTGGCCCTGTTCAGTTCATCCGCGCTCGGCGGCTTCATGGGCAGCCGCAAGCGTCTGGTTGAAAGCGGCGGCGATCTGGTGCTGGCCGGATTAAGTCTTGAAATCAAGTCCAAGTTGAATCTTTTAGGCGCCAATAAAATATTCCGTATTTACAGCGATGTGCGCAGCGCGATCAATGCCTACGATTGGGAGTATAAGGGAAAGGCGGAAACGGTCAACCTTTCTTTTCCATCGGAGCTTAAATTCGTGCCGCCGGTGCGCCAGCTAGTCAGCCGCATCGCCCAGCAGAAGGGCTACAGCAACCGCGATTCATTCCGCATCGAAACCATTGTAGACGAGGTCTGCAATAATGCCGTGGAGCATGGGATGCAGGGATCGGACAGGAATATCGATATCACCGTAAAAATCGACCGGCAGAAAATTGAGATTCAGGTGGTCAACATAAGCAATCCGGAAAAAATCCGGACATTGCGTGAAATGGTTAAACCGGACACAAATCTTGCCGAGGCCGCTGCCACGGCAGGCAAGCGCGGTCGCGGGCTGGCCCTGATAAAAATGCTTTCGAATAAAATGAACATCGATTTTTCCGGCAACGGAACCAGCGTGCATATCACCCGATTCAGAGGGGATTAATGCTATGGAGTCTCAGATCAACCTTGAATTTGAAGATTTAAAAGGGTCCAACAACGCCAAAATTGTGCGCTTTGTAGGAGACCTCGACGCGACCAATGTGGAATTCGTGCTCGATAAGATCTGTAATCTCATGAACGAGGGATACATCAATATCGTCGCCGATTTCCAGAAGCTCCGGTATGTCAACAGCACGGGGCTGGGTGTGCTGCTTCATTTCAATAAGTCGGCCAAGGAGAAGAATGGCAGTTTCAAGATCGCCAATGTGAATGAGAATGTTTATGAGATCATCGAGATCATCGGCGCCACGTCGCTTCTGGAAATCTTTGATGAGCTCGATGAGGCGGTCGAATCGCTGAAATAGCCGCGTCCGTCCGGTTGCGGTCCTTCGCTCTCATCCGCGAGATCTGCGAGAGTCAGCACCTTCACCGGCGCTTTCCGATGGAACAGCACGAAAAGGAATCCAGCGCGCGCTTGAGAAAAACAGCATTGTTCAGCTAAACGCATATACCATAACCTATCATACGGAGTAGACGCAATGAACCGCTTACGCTACCTCATCGTCGTACCGTGTTTTCTGGCGCTGATGTGTCAGAAAAGCGCGGAAAAAGACAATCCGCTGGTCAAAATCGGCGGCAAAACCATACCACAATCCAGTTTTGACGGTTTTCGCAAGTTGCACCGCATGTATCCGGTGCGCATGGGTGATCTTTTTCCCGGAAGCCGCTCGGATATTACCTTCATGGTGGAGACGGAAATTCTCTACGGCAGGGCCGGATCCGGGAAAATCAAAGCGCTCTCCAGCAGCGACTGGAAATGGAAGCAGCGGTTTTTCCCCGCGCAGATATATCTGGCGGAAGGACTCGATAAAGACCTTGGCTTTACGGAAAAGGAGCTCAAGGGTTATTTCCAGGAGCATCGTGCCGACTTTAAGGGCACCATCCAGGTGCGTGATACGGTTAAAAAGGCGACCCCGGGCGATTCCACGTCAAAAGATTCGGTGGTATCGCGCGACTCCACCATTCTCAAACCGTTCAACGAGGTGCGCACCGAAGTGGTCGAAAAGCTTTTTCTGATCAAGAACCCTCCCGATACGGCGTTTTACAATAAGAACAAGCCCGATTCCGGAAAAATCGATACGCCCTATGTGCAGCGCGCATGGATGAACCAGATCCGCAATAAGCTCCCCGATTTCTTCATGCGGCGCCTGTATCAGAAAAAATATGGCACGCCGCTCGTGGATTCGCTGCCGGTGATTTACGGAAAAGGAAAGCCGGTCACGCCGGCCGATATGGAAGTCATTCTGAACTGGATCCCCAAAGAACAGCGCGAAAGTTATTCGTCCGATACCTCGCGCCTGCTTTTCCTGGCGCAATGGCTCCTTAAATGGGAGCTCTTTTCGAAAGAGGCAACGCGCACCGGGTTTGCGAAGACCAGGGAAATGCGCGCGGTCCTCGAATGGGCCAAAAAAGTGGAGGCGGTAACATGGTTTGTCGACAATACGCTGACGTCCAAAGCGAAAACGGGTGTTGCCATCGACACCGCCATGTGTCTCTTCGGCTATTGGGATGAAACAAGCCAGATCATTCAAAAGCCCGACAGCGCCGGTTTTGCCGCGTCAATACAGAAAGTATATGACCAGAAAATCGCCGAGAACCTGAATAAGGCCGTCTATAATTACCGCAAAATGGTGCCGATTAAATTCCTTCAGGACGATTGGAAAGACGATTATGAAAACGATCCGGGAAAGGTGCTTATCAAGGCCGATTCCGCACGCGATTCCAGCGATTCAAAAGTCGCGGAATCGTTTTATCAGATGCTCGCGCGCTCCTTCCCGTTCACCGATCAGGGCAAGCAGGCGTTTTCCGAGTTGGCCAAGATCCAGACCGAAAACGGTCAGTATCGCGATGCCATCCAGAATTACCGCCATCTTCTGCTGTGGGGCGCGGATAAAACAAAACAGTGCAATACTTTCTTCATGATCGGTTTTATCTACGACGAATATCTCGACAAATCGGATATGGCCGAAGCCAATTATCGCTGGGTGCTTAAATATACGCCCGACTGCGATCTGTCGGATGATGCCGAATTCATGGTACAGCACCTGGATGAGCCGCTTACCAGCGTGGAAGAACTGCGCGATGAAGCGGTCCGCCAGGGACGAAATGTGGACGACACCACAGCAGTGGAGGAGACCGATACCATGGCTGCGGCCGCGGGAGCAAAGAAATAGCGGAAATTCAAAATTCCCCAAATAAACGGCAAAAGCGGGATGGCTGATCGGCCCTTCCGCTTTTTTTATCGGCATCCGCATCCCCGCGCGCCGGCCTTTTCAAACGCCTCACGGCCTTCGGAAAAAGCCAGCCAGGCGATTCCCGCGGCTCCCATGCTGTCAAGATACCCTGTGCCGGTGAGTTGGTAGGTCAGACTTGCGGCCAGAAGGACCAACGACATATAGACGCAGGCACGCGTGCAATGCGCATCGGCGATGATGGGCGCGGAATCAAGCTTCTTTCCCACATGCAGCTTTGCATAGACCAGCGCGATCATGATCGAAAGTGAAATCAGCGATATGACGATGCCCCAGAATGTCGATTCCGGTTTGCGCGCGGCAATTGTGTTGACAACGGCGGTGAACACCAGCCCTGCCGCGAGCAGATAGAAGCTGACGCCGGTAATGCGCAAAGCAGTGCGCTCGAATCCGCTGCGCCCGCTTTCGGGATGGGCGCGGATCCGCAGCACCATCTGCACCACGCCGACGGCGGAGAGCACCTCGATAAAGCTGTCCAGGCCGAAACCGAAGAGCGCCAGCGTTTCGTCTGCATAACCGAGCCATACAGAGGCGATGCCTTCAAACAGGTTGGCGATGATGGTGAAGATGCCCAGAGCAAGGGCTATCGAATAGTATCGGCGGATTGGATCGGATGGCTTCATGCGCTGTTTTAGGATCGGCATATATTAAAATACACCATATGAACCACCTTTTTCTAACCCAGCCCGGCTACGAATCCTTCCTTGCCGGCGAGCTATCGGCTCAAGGAACCGAATCCGGCCGGTCCGGTCCCGGATGGCTTGAAACGCGCGGCGAGCCTGCCCGGTTTTCAGATCTCTGCTTTGCCCACATGGGATTGATCGATGCCGCGGAGATCACCGGCGAGACCATTAATGCAGTCGCAGCCTCCATCGCGGACCTCTTCATGGAATCAATGCAGAAGGAGCGGATCGACAATCCGTGGCCGTGCCTTTTCCTATGCGCTCCGGTCGACAAATTATCGCATCGAGTCAATGCCATCAATAAGGCGGCAACAGCGCTGCTGCAAAAACGGGTCTCGCGGGTCATCAAGCTTTCCCGGCCCGAATGCCCGCCGGGATTCGGCATGCGGCGCGGATTGATCGCCTATTTCCCGGAATTCGGCCGTTGTTGCATGACGCGCGATTTTTATCATGGCGGGCAGCGCCGCATGAAAGACGATCCGCGCGCGCCGTCGCGCTCGTTTTTAAAGGTGGAAGAATCGTACGGGATACTCGGCCGGCAGCCGGCCGAAAACGAACGCGTGGCCGATTTGGGCGCTGCGCCGGGCGGATGGAGTTTTTCCGCGGCGCAGCGCGGCGCACATGTGGTTGCCGTGGACAACGGCCCGCTCAAGGCCGGTGCGCATAACCATCCTGCCATTGAGCATCGCAGAGACGATGCTTTTTCGTTCGGGCCTTGTTCCGGCAACCGGTTCGACTGGCTGTTCTGCGATATGGTGGAAGACCCCTATCGCGTTCTTTCGCTGCTGGAGAAATGGGTTGACAAACAGTGGTGCCGGTATTGTATCGTCAATCTGAAATTCGGCAGGACCGATCCGCTCCGGCTTCTGGATTCCGTGCGGAACTCGCGCGTTTTAAAACAGCGCTGCCACGTGTTGCAGGTGCGGCACCTCTATCATGATCGCGACGAAATCACCGTTGCCGGCATTTGCGGCTAATCCGGCTCCGCTGCCGCCTTCCCGCGCATTTGCTTGACAAATTTGCGTTTCCGCTTTTTCCGCAGCCTGTCTTCGTGCGATGCTCGTGAGGCCCGAGTGGCCACGCGGGGACGCGGCGCGATGGCCGCCGCGCGCACCATGACGCACAGGCGTTCGATCGCATCCGCGCGGTTCTGCTCCTGCGTACGGAACCTTTGGGCGCGGATCTGCAGGATGCCTTCGGAGGTGATCCGGTTTCCCGCACGCCGACGGAGCCGGTCCTTGACATCGAGAGTGAGTGACGGCGAAGCCGGCACGTTGAATTCGAGCTGCACGGCCGTGGAGACTTTATTGACGTTCTGGCCGCCGGGTCCGGAAGAACGGACGAACCGGAACGACAATTCCGATTCATCAATCGATATGCGGGGGGTGATGGGTATCATCGGCGTGCCGTGCGCTCAGAGCCGATACAGGTCGGTCCGGCGGTCCTTGAATACCGGCATGTAGCCGCGCACGGTTTCCATGGTGACCTGCTCGATGTCGGTCTCCAGAAGTTCCTCGCGATTGGCGGACGCGGCGGCAAGGAGCACGCCGCGCGCGTCGAGGATGCAGCTGGAACCGCAGAAGGTGAAATCCCTGTCTTTTCCCACGCGATTTGCGCCCACGACAAAGAGCTGGTTTTCGATGGCGCGCGCGGACAGAAGCGTTTTCCAGTGGGAATCGCGCGGAAAAGGCCATGCGGCGCTTACCACAAGCAGGTGGATGTCCTGCAGGGCCAGTGATCGCGCCAGTTCGGGAAAACGAAGATCATAGCAGATCATGACGCCCAGTTTCCAGTCGTCGATGTTCGCGGTGACCAGTTCATTCCCCGGTGTGAAATAGGCGCATTCGTCGAATTCTCCGGCCTTGAAAAGGTGGGTCTTGCGGTAGGTGGCGGTAATCTTTCCGTCTTTGTCAATAATCACCGATGTGTTATAGATGCCGTCATTGTCTCTGTTGGAAAGCCCGCAGATGATGGCCATGCGGTTTTTGCGCGCGGATTCGCACAGCATGGCGACCGGCGGGTCGCCTGTAGCAAGGGCATTGGCGCGGATGGTATTCATGTCGTAGCCGGTGTCCGAAAGCTCGGGAAAAACGATCAGGTCGCAATGCCGCAGCGCGGCTTTGGTCACATACGAGAGGATATTCGTGATATTGGCGTCACGGTTGCCGGGCTGGCATGCTATTTGTGCGGCTGCGATTTTCATCCGCCCCTGCTTTCAGGCGCGCGCGTGCGCTCGCTTCTGCACAGGCGGCAACGCTCTTCACCGCACATTTGACAGAAGAAACAGTCGGGACATATCCGCTTTTTCCGGGAAGATGGCCGGGACCGCGCGCTGATGGATTTTTTTAATCGTGTCATACGTGCACACAGCAGGTCCCGCATGGCAGGCTACGGCTTGGGAACGGGGAACGGGTCTTCTATCCGGATATTCAGGTCTTTGGGGCTTTCCGCCTTGCCGGTGACCGGCCTGAATTTTTCGATTTTATTCATGTAATTATACTCTATCTTGATGTTGCCGATGTATTCAAGCCTTTTCTTGGGATATTCATAGGAGATGCGCACATCGCCGATGCGCTCGACATCTTCAACTTTGCCGGTAAGATACCGGTAGGCCACGATAAGTTCCCCGATTTTATCCAGCTTGTCGCGATAGGTCGGATTATAGGCAAGCTCAACAGTACCGATGCGGCGCAGGCGTGTCCCTTCAAAATACCAGAGATCTTCCTTGTTGTCCGTCCTTTCGATATTGCGGTCGGTAAAGCGGTAATCGAGCGACTGGGCTGGCGATTGATTGCGTTCGACGTGGTCCAGCGTGCCGACGTCGGTGACGATAAGGTCAAAGTCGCCGACATTGACCACGAATCCGCGGAACATGCCCTCCGAGGTCATGCGGATCTCCCTGACCGTCGGTTTTGCGGCGGCAGGCGTTTGCGCGCACAGCGCTGCGGCGGCAATGACCATCGTCATGCATGCGGGATAAAATAGACGCCGGCTCCACATACGACGCTCCTTTCATTTCTCCTGAATGGGAAAAGGCGATTACTGGCCCTTCTGGTCGAACGGTTCTTTAAGGTCTTTATCCGCGGGTTTCCACTCGTTGGAGTCCCATCGCCTGCCCGGATCGCGGAGCTTTTCCGGACAGCATTCATCGATCCGATTGAGCAGCGCGGTATCGATTTTCACCTTATACATGTTTTTTGCCGACTTCAGCTGGTCAACCGTGATGCCCGTGGCGCCGGTCAAGTCCGCTTCGTTAAGATAGGCGCGCGTAAAATTAGCGCCGGACAGGTCGGCATTCCGAAGGTCCGCTTTGCGCAGATATGCCGCCGCCAGGTTGGCGTTGATCAATATGGCGTCCCTCATGATGGCCTTGCGCAGATCGGCGCTGGTGAAATTCGCGCCGGTCATGTCCATGCCCGCAAGGTTCGCGCCGCTGAAATCCGTGCCGTGCAGATCGGCCATCACGTACTTCTTCTTTCCTGTCTTTTTGTCAAGATCGGCGGACACACTGTCGTTGAAATGCTGCGTATACAGGTTTCGCAGCTCCGGTTCGGTCATGCAGGCTGTCTTTTTGCCGTCGAGATAGCCGTATACGAGCTTGGAGGACGCCGCTTTCGTGCTGTCGGCGCACAGCAGGATGAGCGGTGTGTCGACCGATGCGGTGTCGGCGGAAGACGGCATGCCGGTCATTCCCAGCATCAATATGGCAGCAAGCGGGCATGGATTGATTTTCATGCGGTTCCTTCCGATGGGGATATCAGCAAAATACGAAATGCGAACAGCGAAGGTAAATCCATCAGCGCCTTTCCCCGTTTATTATCTTTGAACATACGGAGGTGTATAATGATGCTGCGTCCCCGGTTCTTCCTTCTCCTGCTGGCAGCGTGCCGGCTGTCCGGATATCAGCTGCCCGACGCCACGGACCGCATCCCGGTTTTTTCCGACCAGCTTAATGAAGCGCCGGGATCGGCCAATTTTGCCTTCAATGCCGCCCATTTCGCAGGCATGCAGAAGATTGATAAAGCGCGCATCGACGCGTATCGCCAGATCAATCCCGGCTTTATCGTGGTCCAGTACCATAAATCCTATGGCGTGGATTTGCAGCAGAATATTACGAGCGCATCGCCGCCATATTGGAACAACGACTGCGATACCTTGTACGCCTGGGTCGGCAGGAACCCCGGCTACGGCGCGCGCGAATCCTATTACCTTCATTATACCGCAACGGCCGACAGTGCGCACCGCATCAAACATTATTGGAACAATGTCAACGAATATTATCTGGCCGATCTTCGCCATGCGGGCTGGCGCGCGTATGTGGCGCAGGAGACGGTCCGGCGCTGCCAGGCCATCGGCTTCGACGGCACCTTTTTTGACGCCACCTACTTTCCCAGCTACGGGTATGATCCGGAAAACTGGTGCGATTCCGCGCCGTACAACGCTTCATCGATCGTGGCCTTCGGCCCGACCTGGAACGCCGATTTCGCCATGCCCTACTGGGGTTTTGTCCGGCGCTATTACCATAGCCAGGGCCGCGACTACCTCTGCATTGTCAACTGCGACCAGATGGTGACCGGGTGGTACAACGACGATTATCTCGACAGCGTGGACGGCGCCATGGCCGAAGGTTTTTTCACCTATGGCGGCAAACTGACCGGCGCCGACTGGCAGCTTTCCGCGTCCCGCATAATCCGGTATCTGACAAGCCGCGATAAAATCCTGATAGCCCAGTGCTCCCCGGCTGCCAACGACCTCAACCAGCGCCGCTGGTGCATCGGCAACTATCTGCTGCTTAAAAACCGATACTCCTATTACAATATCGCGTCTGGATCATCGACCGCGTGGTGGCCGGAATATGAGATCGACCTGGATTCATTTGTGGCGCCACCCTCAACGCTGAGCGCCTTGCTGGTATCCGGCACAACCTCCCTGTACAAACGCGAATACAAGGGCGGTATCGTGCTTGTCAACCCTGGATCCGCGTCCGAGACCTTCATGTTGACGGGATCGTATCGGCCCGTCTCCTTCTCCGGCGGCGGCGCGGTCAGCAATGGTGTCAAGCCGACCATGAACGTGACGCCCGGGACCGCGACATCGGGAACGATATCCGTTGGCGCGGGCGAAGTGGCGATATTGCAGAAAGCGGCCGCCGCAGGCCCGTGGGCGCCCGGCATCGGACTGAAAGCCGCGGGAGTGTCCACATCGCATGCATTCTACGATATTCGCGGTGGACGGGTCCCTGCGGGCGCGGAGCGGCGGTATTCCGGCATTTATATTCGGATTGATAAACCGGGGACGCGGGTCATGCCCGCGGAAATGCGGAGGAGCCATGAATAGGTATCTCGCGATTGTCATCCTGAACCTGCTGTTTCTGAATCCGGCCGGCGCTTCTCCGGCAATGGAGCTGATTCCTCAGGAAAAATACCCGCAGGCCATCCGCATGCTCGATACCGCCGGCGCATCATTGCAGTCCCTCGCCATCGTCTCCATGGGGTTTGAGCGCGATTCCACGGGCATCCGGCTCTTTGCCGTGTATTTCGATTCCATTGGCCAACCTGTCAAGCAGGTCTTCTCCGTCAACCCGGAGTACCATGCCACGATCACCGGCGCCGCGGCATCCGTGCCCACAGCAGCGCCCGCGGAAAAGCCGGGGACCGCCGCCGGAAAACCGCATCGGAACCAGGACGGCCGCGTGTACTTCATGCTCATGGAGACCGCCAAATCAACCTATACGCTGCCGGTCAATTTTGGTCTGTCGTACGATATAAAGCCGAATATCATGACCGGCGCCACGCTGCTGACCATCGGCGGCGC
>Ga0315289_10004539_pt1 | contig 20676 bp, 15 predicted proteins | sample YL17G11_40_MG_FD_203452 | JGI IMG/M metagenome (GOLD analysis project Ga0315289, IMG submission 203452) | Sediment microbial communities from Yellowstone Lake, YNP, Wyoming, USA - YL17G11_40 | ecosystem: Environmental > Aquatic > Freshwater > Lake > Sediment | place: USA: Wyoming | collected... | reverse complement strand
TCTTGCCCGAACCAGTCGGCCCGGTCACTAAAATCATGCCGTAGGGCTTGGTAATCAGCGAGCTAAACACTTGCGCGTCGCGGCCGCTTAAGCCCAGCCGATCCAGACCTAACAGCAGCGAGCCTTTATCTAAAATACGCATGACTACGTTTTCGCCGTTTACGGTCAAAACCGTGGAAACTCTGATGTCGTATTCCCGGCCCTCTTTGTCCACGCGGATGTGGCCGTCCTGCGGCCGGCGGCTCTCGGTGATATCCATGTTGGCCAAAACCTTGACCCTTGAGACGATCAGGGCTTCGGCTTGTTTGGGAATAGTCATGATATCGTGCAGGATCCCGTCCACGCGGTAACGCACCGCCATTTCCGGAAACTGCGGTTCGATGTGGATGTCGCTGGCGCCGGAATTTACCGCGCCCTGGATGATATCGTCTAAAAGCTTGACGATGGGCAAGTCCGCCAGGCCGCTGATCTCCTCATCTAGGGCCAGCGTCTGCGAGACGGAGGAGCCGTCTTTGAGCTGGTCAAAACGCATATCGACCAGCGTCTGCTTGCTGGTCTCCTCGACCCGGTAATGCCGCTTAATAGCTTCCTCGACTTCGGGGAGGCTGGCGGCCATGGGCTTGATCTTAAAACCGGTGGCCAGGCTTAAATCCTGCATGGCCGGCAGGTCCCAGGGCGAGACAAACGCCACGTAAAGATCACTGCCTTCCGATTTGACCGGTATAGCTTTAAGCGCGCGGGCGGATTCAAGCGGGATCATCTTGACCGCTTGCGGGTCGAGCTTTTCCCCGGAAAGTTTTATGTAAGGGATATCCAGCTGTTTGGCCAGACTTTGCGCCAGCTCTTCCGGGCCGACCAGTTTTTTATTGAGCAGAACTGTTTCCAGGGGCAGGCCGCTAAGTTTAGCCTCGCCCTGGGCCAAAGCCAAGCCTTCGGCGGTGATCAAGCCGTCGGCTAAAAGTATCGCGCTGATGTCTTGTTTTTTCGCCATAGGTTATTATAACAGATGTTCCACTAACTTTTCAAGCTGGTCGGCCTGCAAAGGCTTTCCCACGGTAAGTATGGCCTTGCGCTTGATATATTCTTTAAGATGCCCGGTATCGACTTCGTAGCCGGACATGATCAGGACCGGCAGGTCCTTGGTCGCCAGATTTTCTTTAAGCCGGCCGACCAGTTCATAGCCGCTCATCCCGGGCATTTTCATGTCCAGGATGATCAAGTCAGGCAGCTCCTGCTCGATCAGCGCTAAAGCTGCCTGCGGGTCGGTCGCGCCGTTGACATGCCGGTAACCGGCGGCGTTAAGCAGCCGCGCTACGATCTTAACGATGGTTTCTTCGTCGTCCACTACCAGTATTTTTTTATCTAAACGCTGGAGGCGCTCATCAACGCTGGAATCTCTGGCCGCGCTTAAAAGCTCAAGGGCGCTTGAGGCATCCTGGGGGAAAGCCGCCCAGCCGTGGAAAAAAGTTATCGCGCCGGCGCCGGCCGTTTCAAAAAACGATTCCTTCATTGCCCGCTTTAAAGTCAGCGCCAGGACCGGGGCATCGCGGGAATCGATCTTGGCTAAGACCACGATCTCTTTTTTATCAGCCAGGATAAATATTTTAGAGTCCGGCGCGGCCGGGCCAAAAGCGGCGCAAGCGCTGGTAAAGACCGAATCACTTGCCTGCGGGCCGAATTCTTTCTCCAGGCCGGAAAGGTTTTCCAGCCGGTAAATAAAAAGACTTAAGTCACGGCGATCTTTTTTAGCTGAAGCGATGCCGCGCTCGATCTCATCCAGCAAAACGTCTTCGGCGCTGTAACGCGGCAGGGTAAAAATAAACTTCGTGCCCTTGCCGTATTCGCTTTCTACTTTGATCTCGCCGCGGTGCAGGCGCACGATACCCTGGGCAATGGAGAGCCCCAGGCCGGTGCCTTTTTCGCCGGAGCCGGCCTCGCGGTTAAACTGCTGAAATTTAGAAAACACCCGGGGCAAGTCTTCCTGTTTGATGCCCGGCCCGCTGTCGGCTACGACGCAAAGCACCTGGGACTGCTGTTCTTGTAATTCAACGCTGATCTGGCCCTGGCGGGTAAATTTGACGGCGTTGCCTAAAAGATTGATAAAGACTTGCGTCAATTTGTCGGCGTCGGCATAGACCATGATCTGGGGCGGTTCGGACTTAAAAACAAAGCGCAGGCCTTTTTCCTTCAGCCGAAACTCAAAAGTAGCGGCCGCGGTCTTGGCCAGTTCGCTTAAGTTAACCGCCTGCCGGCGCAGGTCCATTTTGCCGGCTTCGATCTTGGAAACGTCCAGCAGATCGTCGATGATGCGCTCCAGCCGGCTGATATTTTTAAAAGCCGCGGCCAGGATCTTTTCCTGCGCCGGGACTATCCCGCCCATGGACCGGTCTAAAACAAGATTAACGCCTTCTTTGATGGTGGCCAGCGGCGTGCGCAGTTCGTGCGATACCATGGAAATAAAATCGGTCTTCATCTGATCGACGATCCGGTCTTTAGTCACGTCGCGCAGGCTCACCAGCGTGCCCTGGAATTTGCCTGAATCTTTTACCGCGGCGGCCTCGCACCAAAGCGTGCGTTTATCCTGCCAGGGCAAAGCCGTTTCTTTGCTTAAAATGGTCTGATCGGCGCGGGCTTGCGCGATAAGCTGATCAAGGCCGATCGCCCCCAGACGCCGGAACAGGCTTTCCTGGTCGACCTCCTGTTCCGGGTTAAACCCCAGCAATTCCTTGGCCCGGGGGTTAAGCACTCTGAGCGCGCCGCTATCGTCCAGCACGATCACGCCGGCGTTGATTGAGGCGACCACGCCGTCCAAATAAGCTTTTTCCTGAAGCAGCCGGCTTTGTTTTTCCCGGATCGCCGCGGCCATGTCGTTAAAATCGCCGGCCAGCGCTTCAAACTCGTCGCCGGTCTTAATATCCACGCGCGCGTCCCATTGGCCGTCGCGTATTTTGCGGCTGGCTTCCATGAGTTTTCGCACCGGCCGCAGGAACAGGCTGGAAAAGATCACGCCCAGCGGAATCAGGGTAAAAAGCAAAAATAAGGCTAAAGCTACGGCCTGGTTTTTCATCCCGGCCAGCGGCGCAAGCACGGCTTGCCGGCCGCGGACCAGATATACTTTCCAGGGACCGCCGCCGGCCCAAAGCAGCGGGTGGCTAAGGGGGCTGGAAGCCGCCAAAGACTCTTCCTTGAATAAATAAGGCAGATTGACCGGCGCCCAGACGGCGTGAGTAAATTTTTGGCGGTCCAGGGAAGTCAAAAACGGCCGGCCGAGCAACTCTGGGCGAGAACAAAAAAGTATATTGTTGTTTGAATCGGTTACGATCAGCTCTTCGGCGCTTTGACGGGGAAAACTTGAAGCCAGCGGCTCAAAAACGACCTGTAGTTTTTCCAAGGCCGGCTGGTCATGGGAAGAGTTTAAATATTCTTTCAGGGCTAAGGCGTGCGCGTCCAGCGACTGCTTAAGGCTGATCACCGCGGTCTGGGCGATCGCCGCCTGGTTTTCGCCGGAAGCCGCTATCAGCAGCGCGTAGCCGAAAGTATAACGCATACCCAGGCCCGCGCCGGCGATCAAAAAGACCGCGCAGCAGATCAAAAGGATTATTTTTCGTCTGATCCCCGACCTGTGTAGGACAACGCTTTCAGCCAATCAGCTCCTTGACTTTACCTAACAGTTTAGCCGGATCAAACGGCTTGCGCATACAGCAGGCCGCGCCCATCGCCAGGCATTTATCCTCGGCGTCTTTCTGTCCGGAAGCCGTCAGCACGATGATCGGGATATGTTTAACGCTTGCGTCGGTTTTGATCTGGCGGCAGACCTGGTAACCGTCCAGGCCCGGCATGACAATATCCAGGATGATCAGATCCGGCGGCTCAACTTTTATTTTTTCTAAGCCGGTTTCGCCGTCCGGCATGACCTCGGCCTGATAACCGTTGACCTCCAAACGCGCTTGCACCATCATGGCCAGGTCTTCTTCGTCTTCGATGATCAAGATTTTTTTAGCCATAAACACTCCCCCTTTTAAGTCCTTTTTAAGTCTTTTTTAAAGCCTGGGCTACCTTTTCCAGCAATTTATCCGGCTGGAAGGGCTTAACGATGTAACCGGCGGCTTTGACAACGTTTACCGCGCGTAAAAGATCGGCATTCTCGCCTTTGGCCGTGACCATAATAATGGGGATATGCCGGGTGGCCGGATCGGCTTTCAGCCGGCAACCCGTCTCAAAGCCGTCGATGCCCTGCATCGTCACGTCTAAAAGCACCAGATCCGGCTTTTCCTTAACCGCCTTAAGCAAAGCTTCTTCGCCGCTGGCCGCGGTGATCACCTCATAATTGGATAGCTCCAGGCGCGAAGCGATCAATTCCACAATATCCGGATTGTCGTCAACCACTAAGATCTTGCTCATAGCATATATTCCACGAACTTTCTGACCTGGGCCTCGCCAAAGGGTTTGGTCAAAGTGAATATCGCTTTCTCCCGCATATATTGTTTCAGGCGTTCCATGTTAACCTCGTAACCGGACATGATCAAAACCGGCGTGTCCTTGGTCTCCGCGTCTTCTTTCAGCCGGCCGATCAATTCATAACCGCTCATCTGGGGCATGTTCAGGTCAACGATCAGCAGCTCGTAACGATCTTTTTTAACGGCCGTAAGCGCCTCTGCGCCGCCGTTTACGACGCTGACCGCGAGATAGCCCAGATTCTCCAGCAACCTTTTCAAGACCGCGGCTACGCTCGGCTCGTCGTCGACGATCAGGATCCGGCGCAACAGGCGCTCCTGACTTTGCGGCCGCAGGCCGGCGTAAGCGATTTTAAACAACTCGTCTACTTTTCGCGCGTCGCGCGGATAAACCGCCTGGCCGAAAGAATAATCGAAAACAGCCTCGGCGCCGGAGGCAAAAACGGTCTGCCGGATGACCCGCTGCAGATCCCTTAACACCGCCGAAGGCGGACGGTTGGCCAGCCCGGTCAAAACGATGATCTCATTTGCTTCGCCCTGATCGGCCATGGCCCCGCCGGAAAGCGATGCCTGTAAAGCCGCCAGCATCGTGGAAAACAGCGCCGGGGATTTTTTTTCGCCGGCCGGACCGTCATTGTCCGCTCTGATTATAAATAAACCGATTTCTTCATAATCTTTTTTAAGAAATTCGATGATGTAGCTGATGTTTTCGTAAAGCGCGACCTTCTGGTTATATTTAGGCAGGCTGAAACTAAAAATACTGCCCTGACCAGGCTGGCTTTGCGCCCAGATCTTACCGCCGTGAGTCTCCACAATGCCCTTGGTTATGACTAAACCTAAACCGGTGCCTTTATCAGTCGAACTTCCGGCTTTGCCGACCTGCTGGAACTTATCAAATAACTGATTCATGTCGTCTTCCGCTATCCCGCGGCCGGTATCGGCTACGGAACACTCGAAGAAATCTCCGGCGTCTTTAAAGGCTATGGCGATTGAGCCGGCGGCAGTAAACTTCATGGCGTTATTGACCAGATTATTCAGTACCTCGGCCACCTTATCTTTATCGGCGTAAACCTCAAGGTTTCTGACCGAGTTTTGGACTTTAAGCTGCAGGGACTTGGCGCCGGCTAAAGCCTCAAAAGACGCTACCACGCTTTCGGCCAGCGGCACGATATCGATTACTTCCCGCTTCAGTTCCAGCTTACCGGCTTCTATTTTGGCGATGTCTAAAAGTTCGTTGACGATACGGGCCAGGCGATCGGTGTTTCGCAGGCAGATCGAAAGAAATTTTTTCTGCTTTTCGTTGAGCGGACCGAGGGCTTCCTCATGCACCTGGGAAACCGATTCCCTGATCGCGGCCAGGGGCGTGCGCAGTTCGTGCGAAACCGAGCTGATAAACTCGTCTTTGACCTTTTCTATCTCTTTGCGCTTGGTCATGTCGCGCAAGCTTACCAACCAGGACTTACGGCCCTGCCATTCGATTGGCGCGGTATGCGTTTCCACCACCGCGATATCTTTGCCGGCGCGGGTGATCTGCGCTTCGCTTCTTTTAGCCTCGGATACGGCAAAACCGAACCGGCTGCCGGTCAGCTCACTTCCTTTACGGCCGAGCAATTCCTCGGCCGCGGGATTGGCGTAACGCACCGTTTCGTTTTCATCCACGATGACGATGCCGTCGGCGATCGAATCGATGATGTTACGCAGGTCGGCTTCGCGGCTGTCTGAATTTTTTTCGTCGGGATTCCCCATTGGTAAGGCGCTCTCCCTTTTTATTGCTGGCCGGCGGAATAAGTCGAGAGCTGTTTGATCCGCTTGAGCATATTGGGATGGGTACTTAACAGCTCCATCAGTTTATCCCCGAAATTCAAGTTTATCCGCTTTTCCTGCAGGGCCCGCAGTTCGTAAGGGTCGATGGTGCCGCTTTTATCCAGGTCCAGCCCGGCCAGCTCTTTTATTTCGGTCCTGGCCCGCGACACGTCGTTGACAAAAAACGCTTTCAGGCCTTCAGCGTGGGCCAGTTCCTCGCGGGGCGTGCGGGCCGCGCCGTAGACCAGTTTATAGAGGGCCGTAGCCATATCCGCCGGCTTTGAGCCCAGGCTGACGGAGCCTTTGTCGGCAAAATATTCCCTGATCCGGGAAGCGTAAAGCACCAAAAGGTTGGTGATGAAGTAAAAGACCAACGCGGCCAGGCCGATCAGCATTGCGTAACCGCCGCTTTCTCTCCTGCGATTTCCCCCGTAAAAGGTCAAGTGGATAAAAATACGGTAAAGGATCATCGGTATGACCGAAAGCAAAGTGATGAAAAGTACGTCGCGGTTTTTAAGATGACTCATCTCGTGAGCCAAGACGGCTTTTAGTTCGTTGCGTTCCAGAAGATTCATTATCCCCTGGGTCACGCAGACGCGGCCGTCTTTGACGCCGCGGCCAAAAGCGAAAGCGTTGGGCACGCCGATCTGGGCCACGCCGATGCGCGGCGTCGGGATCTTAGCCTTACGCGCCAGGTCTTCGACCATCTCAAACAGCCAGGGCGAGTCTTCGCGTTTCAAATATTTTACGCGCATGCTCCATTCCACGATCATCGGGCCGATCAGGTACTGCAAAAGCATCACGCCAAAAGCCATACCGATATACAGCCCGAAGCTTTGCACGCCCATGTAAGCCATGACCATGGCCACGATCATGTAGACAATACCAAACAACAAGCCTAAAAGTAAAGTCAAACGCAGATTTAAACCGATCATAAAATACCTCCGCTTAAAAAATGGCAAATGTCAAAATCCAAATGACAAGACAGGAAGGCATCTTTTCTCTGTTTTGACATTTGAACACCTGCCTGCCGGCAGGCAGGTTTGTCATTTGTCATTAGGTTCTTCCTCGAATTCCTTCACTATCTTCTTTACCTCCAATTCGGTCTTTTCGATGCGCTCGCGGCAAAGCTTGATCAACTCTACCGCCCGCTTGACCTTGACGGAAAGCTCGTCCACATCCAGCTCCTGCGCCTGCAAGCCTTCCAGTATTTGATTCAGCTCCTGCATCGCTTGCAGATACTTTATTTCTTTCTTAACGGACATAGTTCATCCTCCCGGTGAAGTTTCTTTCACGTCGGATACAAACGTACCGTCAACCAGCATTGTGGTTATGGTCGTGCCCGCGGGAACGTCGCTAATGGTCTTAACCGCCTTACCGTCTTTAAAAGTCACGGAATAACCCCGCTTAAGCACATTTACCGGGTCAAGCGATTGGATCAGGCCTTCGCTATATTGTACACGCTGGCGTTGATTTTTAAAGATTTTATTTAGCGTGCCCTCCAGCGAAACAGCCGCCGCGGTCAAAAACTGTTGGTCGCGGCTAAACACCCGCTCTGCCCTGGCGGCGACGGTATGGCGCGCCGCTAAAAGCCTTTCCCGGTGCAGCCGAAAATAACCGCTGACGTCTGACTCCAGGCGCAGAGAAATATTTTGCAGGCTTACCCGGCCGCCAGAAAGCGCCTCGGCGCAAGATCTCAATATGTCGGTTTCCCTTTGGACCAGGTCATCCATAAACGCTTTGACCCGCGCCGCCAGATACTGGGCCGCGGCCGTGGGGGTCTTGACCGTAAGATTCGCGGCCAGATCAGCGATGGTCGTATCGATCTGATGACCCAGGGCGGTGATCACCGGAAACGAACAATTGGCGATCGTTTCGGCGATCTTTTTATTATCAAACCAGCCCAGGTCGGCTTTGGAGCCGCCGCCGCGGGCCACCACTATGACGTCAAGCTCTCCCGGCGCAAACCCAGAAAAATGATTTAAAGCCGCGGTCACGGAATTTTGGGTATTTTCGCCCTGCATCAGGCTGTCATAGACCTCAACCGAAAACCCGAAACCGCTGATCGCAAGCTCATTGATAAAATCATGATAAGCCGCGGAATTATAAGAGGTCACCAGCCCCAGACGCAAAGGCACGGCCGCAATATCCAAGCGTTTATTTTTTTCCAGCAACCCGGCTTTGCGCAATTCTTCTATTATCTTAGCCCGAGCCAGGGCCACTTTGCCTAAAGTGTAAGCCGGGTCAACGTCTAAGATCTTTATGCTGTATTTACCGCCTTTGGCCCAGATGTCCACCTCGCATAAAAACTTTACTTCAATATCGCTCTTCAGCGCAAAGGCGATGCCGGCTTCCTTAAACTTATTTGAAACCTTGGCCCAGATATTAGCAAACATCACCGCATTTACCTGGGCTACGACTTGGGTGCCGCCTGAACCCTTTTGGACCAGATCAAAATAAATATGGCCCTTATCGCTGACGCGCTGGACCTCGCCGGCCACCCAGACCGGCATTGGGAATCCCCGCTTAAGAACGGCGCAGGCCGCGGTGTTTAATTCCAGCACAGTAAAAACTTTGGGTATATTCTCAAAAATGCTGTCCATGTTTATTCCTTATGCCTTTCTTTAGCCTGTTCACCTGAAACTAACCCCCGCTGCCAGATCAATCTGACCAGACAAAAAATAGTACGATAGTGCGTGTTTTTGTCTAATCGAATCATGCCCTGACATCTAAATCAATAGGGGCTATTTTCATAGCGTCTTCTCAAACCAGTCCATGAATAACGCTTCCATCTTATCGGGAAACTGTTGGACCATGCGCTCGGCGTGTAAACCGCCCTTGATCAGCTCGATATTTTTAGGCTCAAGGGCTTTATCATAAAGCCGGCGCGAATGCGTATCCTTGACGATCCAGTCGCTGGTCCCGTGAACAAAAAACTTTGGCGTATCTTTTATACCGGCGATCTCGGTGATCGGACGGCGCTTAGGGCTGAACATATTGCCCCATTTTACCCCTTTTCCTTCCCAGCCGCAGGAAAAATTATCAAAAAGGTCGGAAAACATCTCCGGTTCCCAGAAATGATAATTTACTTCCCAAAAACTGGCCGGCGTGCTGACTAAAAAAAGACTATCCACTTTGCCCTGACGGCCAAGATAGTTTATCGAAGCCGCCGCGCCTAAAGAATAAGCCAAGATCCCGATCTTTTTGTAGCCGAATTCTTCAACGTAGTTTAATACAGCTTCAACGTCCAGATGCTCTTTAGCCAGCCAGGTAAACCAGCCGGAACTAGCCCCGTGTCCGCGAAAATCAAACACCAAAGTATCGTATTTTTGGCCCACGATCTCAACAGTCTTCTTTATCCAGCGGTTGGACTGCGAATTAAAAAACCCCGGGCAGACGATCACCAGCCTACCCGCCCCGCGGCGCCTATGCTCGTAGGCAATATCTATGCCATCTTGGGTAGTTAAAAAAGAGGCCGGTTCTTTCATGTCGACACGCCGAAAGCCTTGCGGATGATCAATCCGATTTGTCTTTGCGGAACCTGATAAACACCACCACGGCGATGACCAGATAGACTATGGTCAAAAAAACCATGCTAAGGATGCCGAACCAATTGGCCGTCACAAACGCCAATACGGTCTCCGGCGTTGAGAAATTTTTAAGGCTGACCCCGGACTCCAAAGACAAAAAATCCTTAAACAACACCAGGCTGTACTGCATCCAGAAAAGCCTAAGCGGCGAGGCTAATGCCGCCACCAACATATACTTGCGCAAAGAGTAGCCGCTTAGGCCAAAGGCCATATCCTGCACGCGGTAGGGTATGACCGGCACCGAGCGCAATAAAAACAGCCAGCCGAAACTCAATCTTCCCATAGCCGCGTAGATCCCGTGGTATTTGGGGCTGACTTTTTTATCCACGAAACCGGCGCCCATCTTCGCGCTCATCTGGAAAAAAATAAGAGCGTTGATCAGGTGCGCGATGTAAAGAAACAGCGTACCCCAGAACGCGCCGTAGACCAAAGCCGAGATAACATAAAGCGGGTCGTGCAAATACCACAGGAAAAACGTGCCCACTACGAACAAGGCCACGAACAGCGGCCCGGAATAATACAGCGGTATGGCGCGCAAGGTCTCCAGGACCATTTTAAGGTCCACCTTAAAAAACCACCCAGCCGCCAGCGACAAAACTATTATCGCCGACCACAAAATAAATCTAGCCTTATCAGATCGTAAAAGATTCATAAATTTTATTGAGCTATGCACCAGCTTATTTTAATGCTATCAGTTTGCCTTATACCCCTGGAGTAAAACGCTCTTATGGCTTCCCCTTATAACCGCGGGGCGCAGCGGTTTTACGCAAGGGGTATAAGGCAAACTGATTAGTGAAAATCGTTCGCAGCGAGAAAAATAACGCATATAATGCTGAAATATTATTTAGCCCTCGCCCTTAGCTGTCCGCAAGCGGCCGATATATCCGCCCCGCGGGAATGCCTGATCGTGGCGAATAACCCTTTCTTCTCCAACTCTTTCTGAAAAATCCTAGCCGCCGCTAAGCCTGATGCTGCCGAACTGCTTGCCCCGTTAAAATTTGACGGCCAAGTGGCCGGAAAATTTTTCACGGGGTTTATTGGTATCAGGTTCACCTTAGCCGAAACTTGAGCCAATAATCTTACCAAAGCGTGGGCATCGGCCAGCGAAGCGTTAAAACCGTCGATCAACACGTATTCAAAAGTCACCGGTTCTTTATCTTTCTTAGCGAAGTATTTAGCCGCGGCCAGCACCTGGCTTAAAGGATAAATTTTATTGACCGGCATAAGTTTTGAACGCATGGTATCATTTGTCGCATGCAAAGATACGCAAAGCTGTATACCTAAGTCCATGTCGGCCAGTTCCCGTATCTTATCCGGCAAGCCGCAAGTGGAAATGGTTATCCGGCGGGGACCTAAGCCGATGCCGTGATTGTCGCTGATTATGTTAATGGCTTTGGCTACGCTAGCCAGGTTGTCCAGGGGCTCGCCGATGCCCATAAAGATCACGTGGCTGACTTTTTCGGGTTTGATGCTGTCTTGAGCAGCCAGGAACTCACCGACTATTTCGCTGCAACTAAGATCGCGTATAAACCCGCCTTTACCGCTCTGGCAAAAAGAACAGTTGAACTTACAGCCCACCTGGGTGGAAAGACAAAGGGCCCGGCGTTTTTCTTTGGGTATGACCACGGCCTCCACGCAATTGGCGTCGCGCAATTCCAGCAAAAATTTCAAAGTGCCGTCGCAAGAAACCTGCTGCTGTTTTATCCCGGGGCTAAAAAAGCTCAAGGCTTTCGGCAGCGCCTGGCGGGCCGCTTTACTTAAGTCGCTCATCCGGGAAAAATCCTCGATCCGGCGTTTATAGACCCAGCTAAACAGCTGATCCGCGGTATAAGCGCTTAAACCCAGGGACTTGAGCAGACTTTTAAGTTCATCCCGGCTTAAATCTTTAAAGTCGCGCATGGATACTATTCTATCCTTAAAAATATTATTGACAACCACCGAATTGACGATATATTACTCCCCATGAGCAAGCAATGCCATATCTGCGCTAAAAAACCGATTTTCGGCAACAGCATCCGACGCCGCGGTAAACCCAAAAGAGAAGGCGGCGTAGGCCAGAAGATCACCGGCCGGACCCCTCGGCTATTTCGTCCCAACCTACAGGCCAAACGGATCATCGAAAACGGCAAAGTGGTCAGAGTATTCGTCTGCACTAAATGCCTGAAAAAAGGCAACCTGAAAGTAGCGGCCCACTAAAAGCGGCGTTAATCTTTTTTACCCCGAAAACTAAAATTTTCGGGGTATTTTTTTGTGATATAATCATACTCGTGACGAACAATAAAAAAACTCTAACCTGGCTGAAGCTGTCTGAAGAAGATTTAGAAATGGCACGTTCACTCCTGCAGGAAAAATCCCGCGCCCATTACGCCGCCTACTTCTGTCATCAGACGATTGAAAAAATGCTCAAGGCGATTATTTCACGCCAAGACTCAAAAATACCGGCGCCCACGCATAATTTCAAAATACTCCTGGACCAAACCGGACTAAAAAACTTGCCGGAAGATAGAAAGAAGTTTCTTTTCAGCCTAATGCCGCATTACATCGGCACCCGATACCCGGAAGACATCACCAACCTCTATAAATCATATACTGTGAAATTTGTTACGGAGCTTTTCCAAAAAACCGAGGAAATGTTTTTATGGTTAAAAGAGTTTCTGAAATAAGAAAAATCGTTAAAGATTATAAGTCAGTGTTGCGCCGGAGCGGCATAAGGGTAACCAAAACTATTCTTTATGGCTCTTACGCCAACGGCAACCCCAAGCCTTACAGCGATATTGATTTAGTGGTAGTTTCGCCCGATTTAAAACGTTACCATCCCCTAAGACGACAGGAAATGCTGGCAGAATTATCGATAGATATAGACGCGCCGCTGGAAGTTTTAGGTTACACCCCGGCTGAACTCAAAAATTCCTCGGGAACCATTTTTGGTCAGATACTCTCGCGCGGCAAAATCCTGCACGATTAGTACTTCGGTGGGGCATACTGCCGCCAAACCCGCGGCTCGTTTAGTAGTGTAGACGCTTTACGTAACACACTGTAAAATAAAGAGTTATAAAACAAATATGGTAGTTTTTTCGCGCCCGCACCGGTAATCGGGATAAAAAAGGTGATATTTGATTTACAACCCATTGCCGTCGAATAAGTTACGTAAACCGTCTACTGTCCTACTGTCATTAGGGATGCCGGCCGCCCTGATACGGCCCTTGAAAACCGTAATGACGCAGGCGTTTGACTAAATTTGTCCAGGAAATCGGAGTGAGTTTAGGCATGAGCGGCAATGCGCTTGGGTATGAATATTTTATAACCGTTTAACGCCGGGATGGACAGGCCTTTACTGACCCTGACCAATATCCAGCCCTCGACGACCTCGGCAAGATTTCTGCGGCATTCCTCAAGTGTCTTGCCGGTAGCCCAAACACCGGGAAGGTTTTTTATTTCACCATAATAAGGTTCTTTATCGTCGATTATTTCGTATTTAGCGTTTTCCAAGGCGCCATGAATATAGGCTTCAATCATAAAATTCATCCTCCTAAGGCAATTCTACCATACGGCAAAGGCAAAAACAACCAACGGCTAATCCGAATTGATCCGCGCGTCCTTAATGGTCAGACGCGGCTCGTTACGGTAGGTGTTGCGCTCGATGGAAAATACCGCATCAAATGCAGCCGAGTACTCGATGATGTCCAGCAGGTCTTTATCGTAGATACCGGCCTCGTAGGTGGCCGCGCCGTCCGAGACCCAGAGATAATACCCCTGTCCGGCTTTTTTAACCGGCGAGCGCTTGAGCAGGCCGCGGGTCACAAACAAAGGTTTAGGGTTTTCCTCACCAAACGGCTTCAAGCTCTCCAGCTCCTCGACCAGCTTGAGGTTTATCTGGTCCAGACATATCTGGGCCTGGATAGAAAGCGACGGCACCAAAGCCTGCGGGTCGACTTTTTCCTTCAAAGCGCTGTTTAAAGTCAGCCGGAAAGCCTCGATCGCGGTTTTGTCAATATGGATACCGGCGGCTTTCTGGTGCCCGCCGTAACTTTTAAGATGCGCCGAACATTGCGCAAGCAGGTCCATCAAATGCACTCCGGCCGGCGAGCGGCCCGACCCTTTGCCGCGCTCGTCATCCAGCGATATGACAAAAGCCGGCCGGCAATATTTATCCGCTAATCTTCCCGCGACTATGCCAAGCACTCCGGCGTGCCAGCCGTCTTTGTGGACCACGATGGCCTTGTCGCCGGCGAAATTAGTCTCGACTAAACTCTCGGCTTCCTTAAGCACGGCTGATTCCACGTCTTTGCGGCTGCGGTTGTATTCCTGCATGCGGCCGGCCAGCTCCAGAGCGTGCGCGAGATCTTCGCTCAAAAATAACTGCAAAGCTTCATTGGCGTGGGCCATGCGGCCGCAAGCGTTGATGCGCGGGCCCAGGATAAACCCCAAGTGCATCGCATCGATATTTTCCTGCTTTAAACTGCTTACCTGGCAAAGGGCTTTTATGGCCTGTCTTTGAGAGCAGCGTAACTGGGCCAGGCCTTCTTTGACTATGATCCGGTTCTCCCCGCGCAAAGGCACCACGTCACAAACCGTGGATAAGGCGGCCAGGTCCAGGACTTCGCGGCAATCAAGACCGGTAAGCGCCTGTAAAAACTTAAACGACAGACCGCCGGCAGAAAGGTCCTTAAAAGGGTACTGGCTTTGCGGTTGCTTGGGATTGACTAAGGCATAAGGCGAAGCCAATCCGTCTTTCGCCGCCAGGTGATGGTCCACGACGATGACGTCGATGCCGCGGCCTTTAGCCAGTTCGATCTCCCGGCAGGAGTTGGTACCGCAGTCAAAAGCCAGGATCAGGCTAAAACCCTCGTCCGCGGCTTTGACCACGGCTTCGCTGTTTAAGCCATAGCCTTCTTGGAGGCGGTGAGGTATGTAAAAATCAAAGATGCCGGGATGCTTTTTGGCGAACTCGTTGAAGATGGCCAGCGCCGTCACGCCGTCCACGTCGTAATCGCCGTAGACAAGAACGCGCTCTTTGGAGCTGACCGCTTCCTGTATCCGGGAGACCGCTTTGTCGATGTCGGGTAAAAGCGAAGGCGAGTCGAGGTTTTCCAGGGCCGGTTTAAGGAACAGGCCGAAATCGTCTTCCGGGACATCGCGGTCCAGCAACACCTGGGCCAGGATGGCGGAAATATTTTGCCGGCGGCTTATGGCGCGCGCCTGTTCGCTGATCGCCTTGATCACCCATCGACAACGCATGGAACTCCTATGAACTTATTTATTTAGTGACATCCTGCGTAGCTTTAGCGAAGCAGGGTGATGATTGATTATAGCACATCGCGCAAATATTTCCCAACTTCTCCATCACAAACATCAGTCTTGGTCCAAGACCTCTAACCTGAACTCTTCGCTGTTGGCTCTTATTTCGGGAACGTACATGGCCCAACCCAAAGCCGGCAAAGCGTGGAACTTGCCCGGCACCTCGGCCCGCAGTTCATAGCTGATCTCCCAGACGCCTTGCGGCAGTTTGTCGATAAAATTCACCACTTTGCGGTCGCGCAGTTCCTGATAGACCCAGCGGGTCGCGCCGGTATAATCAGACTCATCGGGCATTTCGCCGCTTTTGGTCAAAAGCCGGGACAGGCTGCCGGATTTAAGTTTTTTGGCATAAACATTATTCCCGCTTTTAAGCTCCACGGCTTCCAGCCCGGCCGGCTTTAAGTCTTCAAAAACCAGATACTCGTAATCGTTTTTGGCTTCGATGATCAAGCGCACCTGGACGCGCTGGCCGCTGGTCACTTTACCTTGGTCAACTAAAGCTTCTTTGGCAAAATCTACTCCGGCCAATAAAGTCTCTTGCGGCACTATTTTGTAATAAGCCCGACGCAGGAATATTTCGTTAGCCGCGGGTTTGATCGGCTCCTCTGTACTGAAAAACCGCGCGGCCGCGCTTAAATACACCGGCGATGTCCCGGCTTTACGGCGCACGGTTATACGGTTGGCGCCGCTCTTAAGCAAAGCCGGGTCGACCGCGATCAAGCTTGGCACCTCAAAGATATTCTCGCGCGTGATCTTGCCTGAGCCGATCAGGCGGTCATTGACGAAAAGATCATACTCTGTGTCCGCGGACAATTCGCCGCTTTTGGCCAGGTACTGGTTTAAAGCTAAAACGGCGATAGCCGTGTCTTTAGTGTTGGACCATTGGCTGCCCCGGCGGTTTTTGACCAGCCAGTTGACCGCAGGCACGACCAACTGGTTTTGCGGATCAATAGTCAATATGGCGTTTAAAACAAAACTGGTGGCCTCTACGCTGGAGTCTGACCAGCGCCAGCCGATGCGGTCCGGACCCCAGTGAGCGATAGCTGTCGCGGGATTTCCCAAAGACTCTTGCGCGGTAACTAACGACTTACCGGTATCCGAGTCGATCTTTACGCCGTTTACCAGATTACGGACTAAGCTCTGCGCTGCTTCGCTATTACCCAGATAGTAAGCGCTGACCGCTAAAAGGCTTTTGGCGTAAGCGTTGAGTTTGTCGCGCTTACTTAAAAGATTTTCTAAAGCTTTGGCCGCGAATTCGGGTTTGCGGATTTTTTGCGCTGTTTGCTGCGTAAGCGCGTGCAGCATCCAGGCCTGCAGATCCGGCTGATCCTCCTGTTCGACCAATTCCTGGTCAAGGAATTTTAAAGCCCGGGCTAACACGTCGTTTTTGATCTTTACCCCGGCTTCTTTAGCCAAAGCCAGGCCCCAGACCACATAAGCCGACATGTAATGATCGCTCTCGCCTTCTTTCCACCAGCCCCAGCCGCCGTCAGCGTGCTGGAAATCATAAAGCCGGTCTAAACTTTTTTGGATCACGTCTTCGATCTGGCTAAAATCAGCTTTACCTTTCGGATGAGTCTGGTCGGCATATTCAGCCTCGATACCGCCAAAGACTTTCTGAGCCACAAAAACCGGGTCTAGTTTTAAGTCTTTTAAGGTCTTGGCGGTGATCGCCGCGGGTAAAAACCGGCTCATGGTCTGCTCGGTACAGCCGTAAGAATAATGCACTAAATAAGGTAAAGCGTCCAGCATGGTCACGGCCAGGCTGGGCGTGACCTGGATATCCAGCCGCAAAGACCCGGACCGGCGCTCTTGAGGGACATCCAAGGCGATCGACGCGCTGTCGCCGGTCAATTTTGCCGCGGCGCTCAAGAATTTTTCCACGCCGTGCTCATAGACCGGGTACGATTTTTGCATGGCGTCTTTATACTTTTTAGCCTCGGCGATAAAAGTAAGCTTAGCCTGGCCGGGTTCTTGCGCATCAGCGTACCAATCAACCCTGGCCTGGCCATGGGCTGCGACTTTCACTATACCGGGCTCACCCTTTATCACCAAGCCTTCGGCTTTTAGCTGGGGTTTGACTGTTAATGCCTCGTCGGTATTATTATTGATATTGCCGCTGATCACCACTTGATCGCCCACCGTGAAAAATCTGGGCGCCTGCAAACGGGCGATCAAGGGCATTTGGGTCTGACAAGTAGTTTCACTGTTGCCGAAAGTGTTGCCCGAACCGCAAGCCCGCGCTGTAAGCTTCCAGGCCGTCAGACTGTCGGCAAACTTGACTTTGACCTGGGCTTTGCCGTCAGTAGCGGTAACAATATCCGGCTGCCAGAAAAGCGTAGAACGAAAATCCGTGCGCACCCGCACTGCCGGCTCGGCTTCGGGTTCTGCGGACATTTCGCCGCCGCCCTTAGAAATCATTTTTCTTAATTCATTGCGGGGGGCTTCCAGCGATGATGGTTGGCTTGCTTCTTTTGCCTTATCTTCCCCCATCACCACCGCGAAGCCGGTGGCATCAGCATAATTAAGCTTTTCGCCAACCTGTTCATCCTGACGGCCGCTATAATCACCCGCATCTCGATTTAAACGATCAATCAGTTTTTCGTCCTGGTCTAACTCCCAGCGGCGATACTGCAAGCGGTTTAAAGTGCTTTGGATCTGGCTATGACTCTGGCGTTTGTCCCCGTAAAAAAATTGGCGGATGTCGCCGGCCAGGTCCTGCTGGATATAATAAACCGCTTCATCGGCCGCAGCCAAAGACAGCTCGGCTTGGACCGGTTTGCCCTGATAATCTTTAGCCTCGATATCCACTACAGCTTCTTCCTGCGGCTGATATTGCGGCCGATCGGTCTTGACCTTGACGTCCAGAAAATTCTTCACCGGCGGCACGACGATTTGTTTAGTCGCCTGATAAAGCTGGCGCTCGTTGAACATCAGCGCGCCTAAAAAGAAATTCGGCACGTGTTTTTCTTCGATCGGCAGTTCCACCAGTTTGACCGTGCCGCTCATCTTGACCAGACGAAAACTGTCCAGCTTATCCGTCTCACTGGTAAATAACACCCAGCGGCCGGACACTGGAGCAACCAGCATCACTGCGCCGATCTCGCCGGCGCGAAATGTGTCTTTGTCCGCCAATATTTCTAGGCCGCCGGCTTGATAACCCAGTTCGTTGGTAGCCTTATCCGCCACCCAGACACAAGTCTCGGATTTTACATAGCCTGAGTTTTTATCTTTTCCCAGCCAGCTGATACAGTAATAACCTTCTTTATCGCAGGTAAAACTAAACTCGGCCTCGCCCTGAACCGAAGTAGTCACGCTTTGGCTGGACACTTCTGTCTCTTCGTAACCGCGGTATTTACAGCTCCAGAGCGCCTTGCCGTCAGCGGATATGGGCGGAAAAACTTTGTTTTCGGCGCGGCGTCGTTTTAGCGTTTCCCCCAGCACCTCTTTGCCGAATTCATCCAGCCAGACCTCTTGCCAATGGCGGCGCAGGACTTTTACTGTCCCGCTTACGCTGACCGGCTGATCATTAGCGTCAAGGGTCTTGATATCTACTGATATTTTTTCTTTGGGCCGGGAAATATAGCGCTGCGGCACCAGATGCGCGTAATAACCCTGGCGGGTCACCCGCACTTTGTCAGAGGCCGTGATCTGGCGGCGCGAAGCGTCAGTCACGCGGGCTTCTACGCGGTACTCAAAATCCTGATCTACCGAAGCCGGAGTGTCAAAGCTGAACTTGGCCCTACCTTGGGCATCGGTCTTGATTTTTTCCTGCTTGACCACCTGGCCGCGGCCCCAATGACGATGCTGGTAATCCCGGTCCAGGTCCGCATAGAACCAGCCGTATTCGCGCAAAGGCCGCCAGTAAGAATAATAGGCTGACTGGTACACCACCACTTCGCAGTCCGCGTCCGCCACCGGCCCGCCGAAATAATACTCGGCCGTGATATCCAGCTCGATTTTGTCGCCCAGCGTAAAAGTCTTCTTTTTACCCTCGACCTCAGGGGTCTTTACGCTGACCTTAAACTCCGGCAGTTTGTACTCTTCCAGACGGAACAACACCGCGCTGCCGATATGATTACCGTTCTGGCTGAAGGCTATGGTGTACGCGCCCAGGGGCAAAGTCTCGCCTAACTCTACGCGGTCAAACCCGCTGCCAAAGCTGTTGAGCGTAGTCTTGCCTTCCTTTAATTTAGCGCCGCGGGGGTCGCTGATCACGTAAGTGATCTCTTGGGCCGCCGGTGTGGCGTAAACGTTTCCGTCGTAAACGCGGCAGATGAATTTAAACTGCACGGTCTCTTTGGGCCGGTAAGCCGGCCGGTCACAATAAGCGTAGATCTTCCATCTGCTCTGATCGCGATGCCGGTAATAGCTGTGGCCGAGGCTAAAAGCCTGATTTTCTCCGGAACTGGCCAAAGCTAACAGTTCGCCGGAATTGTTATCCCGGATGAGACTCAACCGGCAAAGGCCGTCCGAATCGGTTTTAGCGGTCTGCTTTTTCCAGACATAACGGTTATTCTCGTAAACCCTTTCCCAAAGCGCTATATCCGCTCCCGGGACAGGCGCGCCGTCAAACACATTGGAAAAATAGACCAGCGCGTCTTGGCCGCAAGTCTTGACCACTAAAGCTTTATCCGAGACCAGGACCAACTCACGAAAAATCTTGTCTTTGGCTTTACCTTCCAGGATGTAAGCGCCGGCAGGCAGTTTATCTTCCAGCACCAGCTCCTGGCTGCCCGGCACATAATCGCCTTTATCCGGCAGGTCTTTTTTAAAAGACTTCACTTTTTGACCGGCAGAGACCTTAGCCTGACGCAGGGCCTCATCCGCCCCGGAAGTCAAAGCAGTCAGGTCCGCATCGCGGGTCAGTTCCACGCGATATAGCTCAAAATCCACCCGGGAAATATTGCGCCAGTTAAGATACACCCGCGCTAACGAATCCGGCAGAAACACTTCCGCGGCGCGAAACTCCAACTTGGATTCGGTGATCTCCTTGATCAGCTCTTGCGCTTGATCAAAATATTTGGTCTCGCCTTTTTTGAATTCCGTGACCAGACGCTGAAAAAGCTTTAAGGCTTTCGCGTAATCCGGCTTAGGTCGATCGACCGGACTGACACGCTGACTATCTTTTTGCTGTGAGATCAAAGCCTGTTGGCTCTCGCCCTGATAGGCCCGGCCCACGTAATCGCTGTACTGCAGGAGCCACTGGCCGTAATGGAATAAGGCGTCGTCGTAATAGGGGTTATTAATCCCTGCGTCAATGATCCCTGTGTATTCTTTTTCAATACGCTTAAAACTCTTTTCGTCAAAACTTCGCGAAAGGGTCCGGGCCGCCAGATAACGCAGGCGGCTGATATCTTTAGGGTCCTGGGCGATCTTTAAACCATTATCGATCGTCTCTATATCCAGCCAGTTGCCATAATTGCCGTAGTCCCACTCCCCGCGGCGCGACATCCAGCCCGGCTCGACGCACTTCCAGATCAGTCCCAGGTAACGCGGCCGGGCGGCTTTGATGTCTTTTGAGCCGGCCC
>Ga0315289_10004538_pt1 | contig 20676 bp, 18 predicted proteins | sample YL17G11_40_MG_FD_203452 | JGI IMG/M metagenome (GOLD analysis project Ga0315289, IMG submission 203452) | Sediment microbial communities from Yellowstone Lake, YNP, Wyoming, USA - YL17G11_40 | ecosystem: Environmental > Aquatic > Freshwater > Lake > Sediment | place: USA: Wyoming | collected... | reverse complement strand
ATCTCGGCCTAGGCCTTTGACGTTCTAAACGGTTTAACCAGCGCACTCGCGCACCTACCTCGCGGGTAATGCCTCCGCGTGCCACTGGGGTGACCCCCGCCCGCCTGGAGATTACTTGACGTGAACTTCAACGTTCATATTCTCACGGGTATTCATGGCCTATGATACATGTGTACATGGGGATGTTACAATGCACTGCCCTCCTTTCCTATTGAACGCCCCCAGGCGTATAGCCAGCTCGTCGATCCCGAGAATAAGATTACGGGGGATGCGTCGTGGCTTGTAGAGGCTAGAGTGGCGTTCATGCTCACCATGCACTCGATGAGTATTTAAAACTAATTTAATAGATGGACAATAACAGTGAATTAAACAAGGGATCAAGAGACAGTGAATAACTATCAAGTATAATTGGCATGGCGACGTGGAAAGGCGAGATGGGTCCTGGGGTAATGATTTAAGAGTAGTAATTCTTTGATCAAAGAGGCAGTGGGCTCACTCCGAACCAAACAGCCACTACTTTAAACGGTCTCCTTCCTTGAAAACATTTAAGGTACCATATCGTGCCGTACCTCGCCTGTTCAAAATAGATCGTCGCAGGATAATTGCGCTGCGCGCTGCTTGTCGCAGGATAATTTGTCTTTATTCCCCAACAAGAAAGAAGCCTATCCAGCAATTTAAGGTACCATCTGGCGCCGTGCCTCGTGCAGTTTTCATGCTGCATGATACATTCCCTGTGCCCCCGGCCAACGTTTATATGCATCCAAGACACCTTGATACCACATCAAAGGACCGATCTGGTTTCCCGTGGCCGAAGAAGAAGTGGCTGTCGCAGAAGGCTCGACGCCTAAAGCGCTCAAGGATTTCTCTGACTGGGCTAAAACGTGGCAGGCCGGCGACAAGGAGAAAGCGGCCGCTCTCGCTGCTAGTATTAAAAACGCTGCTGAAAAGGACGCTAAAAACTCCAACTCCCGTGCCATCATGGACTCTTCTAACGAGTCAAGCAAGATCGTGCTCCATCCCTGCACCATAGAGATATCTACTACCGCCCCCATCGACACCCTGGTCGAGATGCAATCGCTCTACCACATCTCGAAGAACGTCATGGCTACCCTCATCGTCGAGTGGGCCGAGAAAGGCAAGGTCCCTCACCAGCTCGCCACGTGGATGAAAGAGGCCCGCACGCTCGTCACCGAGATCCACAAGATGACCGCCGGGTTCCAGGACAAGGTCACCCTCAAAAAGATGGACTTTGTCGCCGCCGCAATCTCCCAGAACTCCGAACTCTCCGAGCAATTCAAGCTCACCATGATCAAGGAGCTCGAGCAGATGGAAATTCTCAAGCGCAAGCCCAAGATGATCAAGCTATGACCGACGCCCAGTTCTCCTCCGCCGGCCTCGCATCTTCAGTAGACGTTTCATTCGTCAAGGAATACTTCGACACTCTAGGCATCGATCCCCAAAAAGACGTTGACGAGTATCGCTCGTTCCAGCTCAGCACTTACTCTTGGGCACATTTCACGGAAAAACACCTTCCCAATCCCCTTAAGTGGGAAGAGCCAATCCACCTGGAACTTGCACAGAAGTCCGCTATCAACGCTATACAGTTCGGCTACGACCACTCCCTTTATCCGTGGATACCAGAGCAGAAATTCCCCAAGGAGGTCGTCATGTTATGGCCACGACAATTTGGGAAGTCTACCGCTGTCGCAGCTAGCGCCGCGTGTGCATTCATCTTCATGGACCGCCCATTCGAGATAGCCACGTGGTCCATAAATGAGGATCGTGCAAAGTCTCTCCTGGCAAAGATAAAAATGTTCATCGAGCGCTCCCCATTCGCGTACATGGTGGAGGATGAAAACAAGCTCGAACTCTTCAAGAAGGGCGGCAAGGTGCATCTCAAGGCCTACCCGGCTAACGACTCGTGCCGGGGCGAGGGAATAAACCTGGGCCTGGTTGACGAGGTGGCACGTATTAGTGATGACGTGGTGCAAGGTGCCATCCTGTACTGCATGCGCCGCGTTGGCGAGCGCTGGATCTTGCTATCCACTCCTTTTGGAAGTCGTGGCGCGCTGGCAGAGCACTACTTCGTGGCCATGAAAACCCGCCCTCTTGTATGCAAGAACGTAATCGGCCTAGATTCCCTTAACCGTCCCATCTACTGCAAGCATGTCGCCCCTCAAGAAGCAGACATGTTCAAGCCCTGGTATCACAAGTTCGTCACCTATGATGTCCCCATGGGCCTTCCCCCATGTCCAATTTGCGGGGGACGCGCCTGGATGTATGGAATCGGCGAGTACACGATCATCCCCGTCGATCCCTGGCATTGCTCCTGGAAGACCCCGGAGGAGGTACAGCACGAGTTGGACCTAGCCGGCAACACCCCACTCGCCCGCCAGGAGATACTCGGCGAGATCATCATGGAGGGCGCGAACGTCTTCTCCGAGGAGGAACTCAACAACTGCATCGATCTTTCACTCGATAACTCTGCACGCCCGAGAGTAGACATCACGAACTACGTTATCGGCATGGACTTCGGCAAGGTCCACGATAACTCGGTCCTGTGCATCATGCACAAGGATCACAAGAGTGGCAAGATAATTTTCGATCACATGTTCACCATAAAAGGCCAGTATGGAGGCATTGACTACCACGACATCCGCCAGGCCTTTTTAGAGTATTGCGTGCTTTTCAACCCCATCTGGGTAGTCCCGGATGCCACTGGTGTTGGCGATGCCATAGTGGATGAGATGTATCGCGATATAAAGGCATTGCGCCTTAGAGCAAGCATTTTCAGCAACAAGGCCGCAAAGAAACTATTTTCTGGCGGCAAGACGGTCCCCAGCGCGTATTTCGCCGCGAGTAGAAAAGGATTTATTTTCGATGTCCGTTCCAAGCCCGATCTCATCAACTACCTGGTAGAGGGCTATGCAAAGCGCCGGGATGTCTCCATCCCTTCCCGCACCATCCCCGAGATAGGGGAGTTCTGGAACGAGATGCTAAACTTCGGATTCGAGGTCACGGACTCTGGATCGCAGCGCCAGGTCAGGTACGGTACCCAGGCATATCACGATGACAGGGTTATTGCCCATGCTCTCGCATACATTGCGTCTGGTCAACAGCCCTTCATAGCGAGTCACACGAGGATGGCATGAATGTATTCACTAAACCGCATCTATAGGAACCCTAATAGCAGCTACAATGCGCCCGCGCTCGTGGAGATACTTAACCAGGTACTCCGCATGGGCTCTGAAAACCAGCAGATATTCGAGGTGCTCAGCAAGAGCATACCCGACACGAAAAACAACCGGGCCGTCCTCTTCTGGCGCGACCCCGTGCCCGTCTCGTTCTCCTATATCGAGGCCTACACGATAATTGGTAACGGCCTAAAGGTGGTGTGCGACGACCCTGGCCAGCGCAGTAACACGCTCGAGTGCATCAACTCTTTCAACTCCCGCATCAACGCGCAGCGCCAGACCGTCGATGACGTGTTCACCCGATCCACTACCGACAATAATATCTATGGATCCTCCGTGTGGCGCATCTTGTACACGGATGACAGCGAGGTAGGCCTGGATCTTGCCCGTGTTGACCAGCTCACCATCGACAAGGCATCCGACGACAAGAAAGGATGGGAGTGCTTCGTTCAAAAGCCCTACACCATCAATGGCACCTACGCGTCGAAGAACGCCTTCTATAACTCCATGAAGGCCTGGCCCGCTGTCCCCAGTATCGCCATGATGCTTTCCCCCAAGGTAGTAATCCCGAACGAGCCAGAGTACGTCCTGGAATTCGAGTTCTACGAGCGCCCTCCAATCTCCACCGTGCTGGACGTTCTCTTGTACAAGCAATTTATTCTATGGTACATGAAGATGTATTCCGACCGATACTGGTCCCCCTTCAAAGTGGGATATGTTGGCGATCCAAAAACCATTTTCCCTGAAGATCCAACCCAGATGGCGAGTCAGCAGGAGGATCTCCTCATGTCCATGATTAACATGCGCAATTCTGGTGCCATGGCAACCGCGGGCTACAATAGGATCGATGAACTCGGCAAGAATAGCGCCGCCTCATCCGAAATCTACCCCACGTTCATCGATCACCTGGACAAGCAGACCATGTACGCGTTATCCGGCTCCATGGGCCAGCGTGATGCCAGTGGTAGCGAGCTCGCTGTATCCCGCACCATAGAGGCAGGATGGCTACGTCAAAACATGGGCAAGCGCACCCGCTATCGCAGGGCCTGGGAGGAATTCTACATAAACCGCCTCCTCGCGTTCAACGGCATCAAGGTATCCCACCAGCAACTACACCTCTCCTTCTCCCCCATGGAGCAGACGAGGCTCGTTGACCTCATGGGAGCCATAGAGAAAGGAAAGAAGGCATGCGTGTTCAAGGACGTGAATGAGCCCCGCGCGGTACTCCACGAGATCTGGGATAATATAGCCGAGGTTGATGAGGCCATGGCAAAGAAACTGGACAGTGACTTCATGGAACTAAACAAAAAGCCCGAGCCGGCTGCTTTCGGTGGCGGGGCCTCCAAAGCGGCCAAAGAAGCTGATTAATGATGAGTGCGGCACTTTCTCTCAGGCACGTGCTCTCGGAGAACACCAGGCGTGCCATGGACGGCCTCCCTCCCATGATGCCATGTATAATAACCACCGTGGTGAGGGCGTGCAACGTTACCGCTAAAAATGAGATGGAGGCAATGTCCATCGCCATGCGGGTGCGCCAGGAACTCTACAATGCTTACTCTAGGGTACACGGCCTGTTTTCAAAGCCGTTCATTAGCGTGGCCGTGTTCAAGGAGGCCAGCTGCATGGAGAAGGACGCGTGGCGCGTCATCGCAAGGGAGATGAGCAGGATTGGCTAGGAAGAAATGGATAGTCCTCTGGCATGGCACGACCGCTGGCGCCGCCGGGAATATCCTCTCCAAGGGCCTCGAGTCAAGGATGTATGGCAAGGAGTACGCGACCGTCACCACTGTTAGGAAGTATGCCGAGCCATATGGCGAGAAATATGCCGGTGGCGCTACCGGGCCAGCATTGCTGAAGATCGCCATCCCGAGACACGTGGCTAGTAAATACCTTGACACGTGTTCCAAGCAACCTCGCATGTTCGGATTGAAGATGCCGATACCTCCAAGGTACATACGCTTGATTAGTGGGGCACTTCCGATAAACAGCGCTGATGCCATGGCCGCCGCCAAGGCCGCCAGGGAGAGGGCGCTAGATATCGTGGAATCGAAACGCAGGAAGAAGGACGCCTCCAGCAGGCTCAATGAAATGAAGCAGGATGCTGTCAAGAGGATACAGGACCTGGTAAACAAGAAGAAAATGCCTTTAGCTCGAGGAAGGGAGCTATTCAGGCAGAGATTCGATCCAAGCATTAAAAACGCCCAGGTGAAGTTCGAGAAGGCGTTAAAGGACGCTGGCATGTCCCCCGAAAAGCGATTGGCTGCCAGGGGAGGCGCAGTAAAGATAGGTATCACCACTAGTGATAGGAAGGGTAATGTAACATCAGTGAAAGCAGCCGTGGTAGCAACGACAAAAATTGCTTCCACCAAGGCCGCCATAAAACCAAGGGCCGCTAAAAAGACGAATTTAGCTACAATGGGACCCCGGATCATTAGCGAGATCCTGGGGAGGGAACCGTTCACCATCCTGAGGCCATCCACTGGCAAGTGGGAGCCCCCGCTAATGCTGGACAGGAAATTCTACAATGCGACCGGGAAAGATGTGTTCATCCCCAGGTCAAAGGCGGCGTACAGGGAAGCGGAACTCACGGGCGCGACATACAGGCGCGTGAGACTCCCGAGAGCAAGGATGACCGGGAGATATCATGTCCCTGCAGATGTCGCAAAGTACGTGGCCCAGGAGATCGGGGAGGTGGCCATAAAGCGCAAGTTCAAGAGCACGTTCCAGGGGAGGCCTTCCACGTATGGAGGGGACAGGTGGGTAGAATACCTGGATAAATTGGGGAAAGGAAACAAGCCCGTGTTAACGGCCAAGTCTTTCCAGGCCGCAGACATCGCGATGAAGATGGTTGGCAGCGATGTCTCCCTCCCTGCCATGGACCCGTCCAGGATAACGCACGTCACCCCGATACGTGGCGGGAGGAACGCTGGCAAGATACTGGTGACGCGCTGGGAGGGCACGACGATGATAACGCCAGGGCTCACGAAGTATGGGAGGAAGCCCATGCTCCCGTTCCTGCGCAAGGAGTCGTGGACAAGACGAATGCGTGTCAAGATGCCCAGTAATAACGAGGGATGGCTGATCCCTGGTGAAATGACCCCTGGGCAGGCAGCGTCCGTGCTGGGCCGCATCATCGACTCGCTCTCTCCTGGTAAGGGAGGGCGCATCACCACGTTCGGTGGCGTGGACGTTACCGAGCGCCCCGGTTATTCCATGTTAAGGGAGATAGGTGAGAAGGCCGTGGCTAGCGTGCAGGACGCGATACGAAAGAGGAAGTACGGGTACATGCTCTCCCCTATGACCATCGCATACAGGGAAAAAATGGCTAGTGGAGGGCATGTGTACACCGAGGGCAGGTTCGGGAGGATCAGGAGAACGTGGCACGACTTCCCAGCTCGTAGAAGTGGCGACATCGTTCCCATAAACCGCCCATCTGGAAAACAGGTAGGGGTGGTGTCAAGCCCCGACCATCCACTGCTCTGGACTGGAACCCTCGTCAACAGCGTGGAATCAATCGTGGACTATAATGAGAGATCCGTCTCCTATGGGGTGTTCCACAGCAACCCGGCCAGGCACCCAGTAGATGGAAAGATGATGTACGACATCGCCCGCTACCTTCTAAAAAGATACAACTTCCTGGGGCACCACGTGGTTCGTGAAGATGTTATTAAAACGACGGTAGACATCATGGTAGATTATTTCAACAAGATCGTACATGGAGGAATGGACATCCAGATGAGAGGCAGGATAAAAGTGCCGGCTTATCTAACTGGCAAGGAAAGGGCTAACGCCCTCAAGATGGCGCTCACGCCAAAGGTTGGCACCATCGTGGCCAATCTTGAAAAGAGGCCAGACGCGTATGGCCGCATGAGGAAGGAGGACCTCCCTCACATGGAACCTGTTAATATAGGATACGATCAGATGAAAATAGAACAGAGGAGATCGAAGAGGAGATCGATATAGAATGCCGCATGGAAACGACGAGCCGAGGGATTTGAAGTCAAGGTTGAGCCATTTTAACCTGTTCGAGAGCACGCCACGTAAATCAATAGAGCCACGAGATCCCATTATTGGTGGTATCCAACCAATCGGATCACTCAAGCCTGTTCACGGATTCAAGGCTCCAGGAATCCTAGGATGGGAAGACATCTTTAATAAGAACGAGATCAACTGCAGATTCGATGGAACTAGAATGTACTTCCATCACGAGACCGACATGGAAATCCTCTACGCGTGTCCATACCCGATGTGCGAAAATAATCCTAGCACGCCAGACGCTATAAAGGAATACAAGAAGAAACGTAGATCCATGAATACACACGAAAAGCAGTTCTAGGCGAAATACAATGCAGAAACCAGCAGCAGCGCTTCCACGGAAGCCGTTAATACTACCAGACAAGGAGGGGTACGTTATACTGGAATGCAAGAGATGCAAGGACCAGTTCTACGTGCCCAAGAAGAAGTGTGAGACGCAGGATGATATTAACAGGTGGTATGTTCAGTTCCCTCTCTGCGCGTTCTGCGCGCAGTCCCCGAAACCTACCATGACGATGCATCCGAAGTTTAACAAGAACTGGAGCCCGGGGGATTGGAATCCAGGGTCTCATGGAGCGGGGCTATTGAAACCATGAACTACTGGGGCCATGCTATCACGTCCAACGCAGCTGTTATAGCGCTGGCGTTAATATCTTTTCTCTCGGGTAAGCCAGTCTGGTCGGTTGGCTTGTTTCTCACGTTTTTCACGGGATTCTCGTTCGCCGACGCGGATCTAAAACTAAACGCTCACAGGCACTGGTTTTTCCATTCCTGCATCCCGTGTGCGATGGTAGCCATGATAGTGCTGTGGATAGCGTTCGATATTGGGATGGCACGGGAGGCGGTGGGGGCCGCCATGTTTTGCGTTTCCCAAGGGGCGCACCTGCTCTGCGACCTCAAATTTGATAAATTGGGGAAGAGGGGGACGTATCTCATCTACAAGAGGCATGGGGATAGGATGGGTGTTAGGCAGACTGATGAGTGGTTGATATACAATGCGATTGGTGCATTGTCGATGGCACTTCTCCTGGTGGCCTGGGGTAACACTTAAATACGTTAGGGGAGTTATCCTACACCAGGTGAAACCTTCTTTGATAACGTCCCTGATGCGCCGGATTGATCTTCAAGCCATCGACGCTGGAAAGCTCGAGAACGATGTGTTCAAGTTCACGGCAAAGAGCATTTCCAATAATGAACTTTGCGAGGCGATGATGAAGATCGCCCTCTCGCAGGTAAATAACCTGCCCCTACTTTTCAGGCACCGTCATCCCGCTGGTAACGACGAGAAGGCGGTGCCCATCTTCGGGAGGTCTGCTGGTGGCAGGATACAGAACGAGGGGGATTTAAAGTATCTAGTGATAGATTACGAGATACCATTGAAGGCACCTAACGGGCACGAGCTCCTGGATAAACAGCTCTTCGCTGATTGGGTGAAGGCAAGCGCCGAGGGGGGTAACCCCATTGGCATTTCCCTCGCGTTCATCCAGCACCTCGAGGATGGAAAGGCGTACTGGGTAGACGTGTACGAGGCCTCGGGGACACACGTGCCCGCGTGTATCAAATGCAGGCACGTGACGGAATATAAGAAAAACGAGCAAGGTGAGGAATACTTGCCAGACGAAGTAAAGGACAAACAGGACGAGAAGAAGAAATACGAGCTCCTGGAGAAACAGCTCGAGAAGCTCACCAAGGAGAAGGGCGATCTTGAAGGGAAGCTCGTGGAAGCCGAAGGTGCCAGTACCAAGGCGCTAGAGGACATGAAAGTGGCCAAGACGGAGAACGCCAAGTTCACTGCTGATCTGGGCAGGTTAACGCTCGATCACCAGGCCTTGAAGGACCGGCTTGACTACGCCGAGACAAAGAAGCCGCTCGTGGACCGCATCCTCAAGGAGGAGAAGCGGGCGGAGTTAGAGGACTTCTACAAGAAGCAGACCCTGGAGTACTTGCAGAAGGAAGTGCTCAAGTGGGAGTCCCTGGGTATCGCGGCTAATATAGCGACGCCTAAGGATAGTGCTGGAGCGATGATCGTGGACATGCAGAAGCGCCGGCTGGATGTCAACCAGAAGGTTGATGTTAAGAAGGCGCTGGAGCAAGTCGCACCTGATCTACGCCCTAAGATGCTCGAGTTCTACAAGAGCATGGGCATCGACACGACGGAGGCGACGAAATAATGGGATCAGCTAGACATAACCGGTCAGAACCAGCTGACTACCTGGAAGGAAACCGGTACAGGCTACACGACTCTTTCGGAATGGCCATCGGGTGGCCAGTGAAGGCATCAACCACTGGTCCTGGGGCGGCATCTGGAGGCCCCGTGTATGACACGGTAGTCATCGTTGCCCCGTATGACGACGTGACAAGCAAGGAGCGATGCCTCGGTGTATCTGACGATCAGATACTTCCACGTGGAGCTGCCGGTAGTGTAGAACGCACGACATATGACGCGCTCTACAAGTCCATGGGAGAATGGCGGCAGGGCCGCCGGGAAGTAGCCATCGTGGTACACGGCGTCCGAGAGATGATCAACAAGAAATCTGGCTGGGTTGGATATAATAACGATCCTGTAGCACCATATCCGGGTGGTTTCGTGCCACTCGAGACTGGCATGACGTATCTAGGCAGGATAAAGAAAGGGCCCATCGTATATAACGTGAGGGGACCCATCATTATCGATCCATCGCATACGCATAACAATAGCGAGGGCTGGCTCGATAACGGGCCTTAGGAGGATTGATAAAACATGGCATGGAACATGAATGATCCCGCAGGGTTACAGCTTCCAAACTTCACCTACGGCGCTACCATACCCATCTGGGCCCTGAGCCCCGCGTTCGTGGAAATGGTTCGGATGTGGGATTCAAAGTGGCAACCGGTCCTTTCGACGGTGATGCGACGCATCCGGGCCCCGGGTGGTGGTGCCAGCAGGTTTGGTTGGCCCCTGACAGCAGATCCGCAGCCCGTCTCCAACATGTACTCCCCGTACGCTCGGACGGAAGACTACCTGAGCCTCGGAGCGGACATGGAGACGTGGTGGAGCCGGATGACAAAAATTGGCTTCATGATGGAGCCAGAAGAGTTCTTGATGGAATTCACTCCCCAGTTCAACTTCGGAACCGACGTGCGCATGCAGCGCCTCACGCAAATGTGCGTGCGTGCAATCGAGCGGCGGGTCGAGCTGGAACTAGTGAACTATCTCTGGGGTAATCCCACGGCCATCGCGAACTTCAGCAACCAGTCGGCAGCGCGGCAACCGCATTTCGACTTGACGGTGGCCGCGAACGGCATGATCGGGTCGGCGTGGAATAACTACACGCTCAGCGACCCGTTCCGGGACATGGACAACGCGGTAGAACTGCAGGAGTCACTTGGAGACCAGCCCTTGAATAACATGTTCATCGGCTCGAAGACCGCCAAGGTGCTCAAGAACCACCGGGTGATCATCGAGCGGCTTAAATACGTCCGCGATCTCTCTGGTGGCACGCTACAGGCGTTCTACGCGGGCCTGGATAATGGCATGAAGATCCACAAGGTAGTCGCCCACACGTACAAGGAGGAAGCGGCGAGCGTCGGCACCATTGGCTCACCTAACAACCTTGGAGACACTGCAGTGGCGGAGTGGGGCAACGACAACAAGTACTGGTTCATGAGGGCGAATGGGTACGAGTTCGCGTTCCTGGCGAATGACAACCTCGGGTTCACCTTCACGAGCCGCTGCAACCAGATGCATAACGGCGACGGCTTCTACCAGTACTCGTGGGTAGATCACGACCCCCACATCGCCCGGACGCGCTTCGAGTTCAAGTTCGCACCCGGCGTGGAGGACTTCGCCAACATGGTTCGGTTGGATAATGTATGCCCAGTAACAGCATAGGAGAGACAAGTAGTGGCCACCATCCCCACCGTAGATGAAGTACTCGAGATGCTCGAGTACGCGGACCTCGACATCACGACAGCGCACGTGCCGGCAGTGCTGACAAAGCTCATCACGGCCCGCATATGCGGGTTTATCGAAGAGAAGCTGATCGTGGCGTTCGATAGCCTCGCGGATCTCGAGGATACCAAGTTCTACATCTGGGGGGCGGGGATGTGCCTTTATTTAGAATTTTTGTCCATGCGGGGCCAGGTGCATTGGAACTCGGGTGACGTGCATTCCCAGCAAGTGGGGGATGTTAAGACCGAGTACCAGCGCTGGGCCCCGATGTTTTTCTTCGCCCAGGGGAACGCCCCTGGCTTCTATGAGCTCCTACCACACGACTCATATCGCATGATGGCCTTCGAGCTGATCAGGAAATGGCAGCGACACTACTTCAAGCATGAGAAGCCCACGGAGATAGCGTTCGGCACCAGGTCAGCCTACTTCGACATGGGAGAGAACGCGTGGAAGATCCGCGCGTCTGGAGGCGAGATCTCGTGGGAATCGTGAGTGACTTCCAGCTCGTCCAGTTAGACAACGAGCGAAATAAGGGCAACCCAGTGATAGTGGAAGTCCTTGGTACCCAAGAGAGATTGGCAGGAGGGAAGCACGTTTCCACGACTACCAATATCATTGGTAGAGTACGTGGGGTGGCAGTTACGAATAGGGGGACCAGGAACATGAAACCTGGCGAGGATGGAATCAGGTTTGCTGGTACCAGGGAGTTCCAGGTGAGGAAGAAAGACCTAGTCGCGCTGGGGATAACTGATCGTGATGAGAAGAACATGAGGGTGTACCATTCTAACATGGTATATCGGGTTACTGGCCAGAGCTGGTTGGACAGGGAGAAGATCGTCCGGCTGTTCACGGAAAGGACAAGGGATGATTACCCTGTTTTCACGGCAAAGTGGGATTTTGAGGGTGATACGGTAGGCGTGGCACCTGCTAATTGCACGGTGACGGTTCCTACTGGAACCACTGCGGCGGTGGCTACTGATGGGGCAACGAAAGTAGTTGCCATGACAAACGCGGCTACTTTATGTCCTCAGGTATCAGTGGACGTGCTAGACGTGATCGAGGGACCAGCAATTACAATTGGATTTGACTTTAAGATAACAGGAGCGATTGCGGACGATATGGTTGGCGCTATATTATTGGGGGGGATAACTGACATTGCCAACATCGATTCAAACGTGCTCCTTTACATGGTAATCGAACGGGTGGCAGGGATGCTTCACCTCAAGGACTTGACGGGGGCCATCTTCGATACCACTTTCACTGCATCCTCCTGGGTGCGTGTTGACGTGCTAATCAATGCAAGAACTCACATTTTATCAATAGTGGTTGATGACGTTGTTCTCGTGGATGATCTTGATGTATCTGCGATTACTGCCGTGGTTAAGCACGTGCTCTTCGTCGGGCACGCGGCTAGTGCTGCTACTATTAAATTTGATAACGTGGAGGTTGATTGCATTGCTCGATGAGACATGCTTCGAGAAGCTCGTGGACGACCTCAACTCACTCGCTATCTCCGTAAATGGCAAGAATGACGAGGGGGTTATAGTGGCGAAGACGTTCACTATTAAATCATTCCCTGGTGATGAGTTCGCCGACGAGGAGGTACCAACGGCGGTCGTGGCAATATACGACCACAAGGCTGGCTACGGGGGGATGAGCAATCTCTCGAAGATCGTGGATAATGTCCATCATTTCTCTCGGGAGTTTATAGCAGATGTGGAGATACGGATGCACGCCAGGGAGCTCAAGAAGGGCTCGGTGATGATACATCCAAGGGATATAACAGGATCTATACTCGCGGCCATAAAGAAACGTGTGAGGGCGTCGTGGGATAGAATACTCATAGATTACTACGGCTCGGTGATAGATGATTCGTTACACGCCGAGCGGGATTACCAGGACTTTGTACAGGGAACGACGGAGTCCATGCGGCTGCTCAGGTTCCAGGTGCGATACGAGGAGCACTGGACAAAGCTGCTGGACGCCGAGATCCCGGAAGGTGGCGATATAGAGGCCATCGAGTTCAGCGTGAAGGATATCGGCGGTACCGACACGCCTACTACCGTGAAGAATTAGGAGGAAAATACAAATGGCAGACATGTACATAAGGGTGAGCTCGCGAGCACCTATACCAGGAAGGGTAGGCGTTGGAAAATGCAACGTGGGCGTGATTGGATATGACACGGCCAATGATGCGAAGTTCCTATCAGCGAGCGGTACCCGTTTCGATCCTACCAATTGGCAGGGATACAAGATAAGCAAGCTAGCGGACTTCCTAGCCCTATATAATTCGGAACCTGGTAACACGGCGCTAGTGAAGTGGATGAACACGTATTTCACGGAGCTTGATAGGCAAGCTGATCCGGCGAGCGTGTTATTCTACCGGTATGGTGGAGAGGGGGCTGGAACGTACACGCTCCAGGTAGCGATTCCGGCGGGGGGAGTGAAGGAATGGCGTACCATGTACTCGCCAGTGAGCGCGATTACATTGGTTAAGGTACACTATGCCGCTGGATATGAGGGAACGGATGAAACCGTCGAGCAGGACGTGGCTGGATACACGCTGCAATCAGACGACTCTGGGAAGTACACGGGTAAGATAACGTTCGCTGCCGGCTACCCGAGGAACAGTGGTGCCGTGGAACAGGACGTGAGTCTCTCCGCGGACAGCGTGCTCATCAGCTACACGACGGCAATTCTTGCAGAAGCACTCAAGGTGTTCAATAACCAGGACGTTCAGCTCATGGCGCTTGCATACGATCCGGGCAAGATGAGTGGATCGGGGCCAGGGCAAGGCATTTATGGAGGAATATCTTTCATAGATGACATGAAGATCGTGCTGACGCACTGCAACTCCAGGACCTCTTCCGGGAGAGCCAGGCAACTCTGCTGCGGTCTCCCAGCTAATCAACACATGACTGACCCTACCATTAGTTATGGAGGGCCAGGGGGAGAGTATTGGAGCGGGTTCAGGGCCAACGAGCTCGGCCAGGCAAGGAACGTGATGGTCATGGGCGAGCCGCACACGCTGGCGACTAGTGGCTATTATGGGGAACGGGATACGAGTGCCATGATAGCAGCGGCCGTGAGAAAGAGTCGAGTGAGGGATACACTAACCGGATTCGTTCCTACTACTGCCGTTACTGCGCTGGAGAACGAGTCGGAGATGGAGGCGTACAAGACGGCCCAGATCATGACGTGGGTGAAGATATCACATCTACGGGTGGAACCGTTCATTAACTTCGGCTTCACGTTCGGGGTGGGGCGGGACGCGAGGGAGAATCACGTGCGATGCATCAACCAGATCAAGCACGCCCTCTCGACGGCACTTCTCCAGCTCGTGCTCTCTCCTGATCTAAAGTATGATCTTAATGGAACACGAAAGATCAAGTCAGTAATATCGGCAGTGATACGAGAATGCGAGATGAATAACTGGTGCGATGGCATCGTGTCCATCATCATTCCTATAGATGAATATCTTGCCATACCGGTAGCGAAACGCACCGATGAAGATCAGGTAATCGTGACGAACGCGCAAGATAGCGCGATAGTTGACAATATCGAAGTGACGATCCTCTGGGGCCCGAACCCCGAGACAATAGTGATCAGCGCGCTGGGTGATATCTAACATGCCAATGGAAACCGCCAAGAAAGCCTGGAACGACCGGATGAAATGTACCATCTCTTACCCTTCGGTGAGAGATGGGGGATCGGGTGCGACCCAGGTGATACTCGCCATCGCCGATGCAGTCGAGATAAGTGGCATCGGCTACAACCACACCTTGAGGGGGGGCCTCTCCGTCTGGAACCAGGTCATGGTTACCACCCGCAACGAGGGGCAATCCGGCAGGATCGCCATATCACAGGCAGAGCCCGCATACGCCATGATCATGTGGCTCGCCATGCATGATCAGTTCTTCGACATATACCTTGACGAGATACCTTCCGAGCAGAACGCTGGCCAGGGCCAGCTTGTATATGGACAAAGGGCCCTATTCGGATGCAAGGCTAACCCCATGGACGAGCGCTGGGATGGAGACCTCCCAATGCTCGCAGTGCCATTTAGTTGGTTGAACTATGGATACGTGACCGCGACCGGGTATGAACTCATAGGAGATGGCAAGTTCACTCCACCTGGAACGGTTCCAACAGAGGCAACAGAGCAAGGCACGTGAGCGGCCATGGCCGACCTCATCGACGCCATCCTGGACGGGATCAAGGTCCACTCTTTTTTTTATTCCCAGTACTACGGTGCGATAGAATATAGGCCACTAACACTAAAGGAAGTGGAGGATTGCTACGCAAGGTCGTTCAAGGGCCACTCCATGGAAGCCGTTAACCTGATCACCGCGCACAGGCTCGGGGACAAGATGGCCCCCCTGGACGCCGTGGAGCTCGCCATCGAGGTCAACGGGATACGATCGGACGTTAACGCCTGGATAGTATATCACGCAGCCAAGGACTTCCAGCCCCCTAGATGGAGGCAGGAGGATGGAGGCCTTCCTCTCGGGATGCACGCCCTGAGAGAAGACGCGTGTGCGCTCGAGATAGATGGCTTTGCGACCGCGGTGCTCGATTTGAGCACGTGCCCGAGAGGAAAGATGGAGAGTTTCCTATCTACAAATGATGGGAAGGTCGTTGGGATGGCAACTTGGAAACTGGACATGCCACTCATAGAGAACCTAGGGGACGTGACGGAACTACAATTGAAATTCCTTTCAACGAGCCTGGACATGTACACCAGCAAGTGGAAGGCCGAGCAGAGTGATAGCACCACAGAGGCGCTCAAGAAGCTCAAGTTCAAGCCGGCCGTGAAATATGATGAGGGGCAGCTAGACATCATCAAGCGGCTCGATGAGGCAAAGAAAGCCAAGGGGGTAAAGAAATGAGCCTGGATGACATCTCCGTGAAGATCGGGATAAAAGACGTTGGTAGCCTGCGCGATGCAAAAGAGATGATGGAAAGGGTGCAATCCCTCTCGGGAGGGGTGATAGCAGCCATGGCGGCGGCATCCACGGGAGTGGACAGCCTGGGGGCGAAGCTCTCGGCCGTCAATGCCAGCTCGCCACAGCTAATGGGAGTGATAAACGTGTTCGCGCAGGCATTCAAGCAAGTGGTGATGCAATGGAAGGGCCTGGACCAGATGGCTAGTAACGAGGTAACGGTGATGAGGGCCGAAGTGTCTGGGATGGTGGAAGAGCTCAAGAGCGCCACCACCACGTTAAAGGGGCAGTTCGATGCACTCAGGAATGACCCGTCACTGGAGAACATATCAGCTAAAATGACAGGAATATTGGAGCAATCGCAGCGCGTGGCATCGATGCAGGTAGCATTGGAGCAGATGGCAGCCACCAGGGCCGCAGGGACTCCGGGGGAGGCAGGTACTCCAGACGTGGCGGGGGCGGTGACGAAGGCCGTCGGGGAGGCAATAGGGCCGGCGCTGCAAGAGTTAGGGGGAAGGATAGATGCATACATGCAGGCCGCTGGAGGGGTGGCTACACAGGCCGTGGGGGCGGTGAGTGTCGCCGTCGGGGAGATGAAAAAGGTTATCGGGGCGGCGAGGGCCGTGGACGCGGGTATAGACACCGCCAGGATAGTCATGGAGATAGTAGGGGCTCTCCAGGCCGTGATGCAATCGCAACAAGTGGCATCAGCAGCCCCAGCGAGTGCTAGGAGATCGAGGGAGGACAAGCACATGGAGGATGCACTCGGGAGGGTGGATCTCTTCTTCCAGAGCGAATGGAAGCTGTTCTCCGACCGGTTCGGCGGAACCATGGATAAAGTTGATGATATATTCAATAACACCAACGGGCTTAGTGAGAAGATGGAGAAGCTCAAGGATGCAGTCAGGGGATTGATGTCCTCTTATAGGAAAGGAGGGGCGAGCTCGAATAAAATGGTCGCCGGAGGGGGACAGAACGTGGGACCAGGGGAAGAGGACTCCAAGGATATAAAGACAAGGGCCGCTGGGGATGCTGCGAAGAGGCCGAGGGCTACCTACAAAAAGATCAGGGATAAGGTGTGATGATAGATGGTAACAAACATAGCGGGGATACTCGCGAATGCCAAGGGCGCCATGACCGGCGGGTACAGTCTCAACAAGGCGTCCGCGAAGGAGATGGTGGAGCAGAGGTTCGGCATCGCCTCGCAGACCGCGGAGTTCATGGCACTGGCAGCCAGTGGCGTGGAGCCGGACGTGCTTCTCGGGTTCTTCCCTATATACCTGGTGACAGACCTGGAGGCGGGGAAGTCCAGCAAATCCCTGCGGTTCAGGGGGATAGGCGGGCACCTACTAGCGTTCAACAAGGGAGAGGGTAACACGCTTATTATCAAATTCTCGCTCGTAGGGCCGCTGGCGCCACTGTATCTGCAGCTACTGGACATGACATATTACTATGGGGCGGAGAAGGCAAAAACCAGGCCTATCGACTTGGCTGGCCTTGTAGGTGGGGTGGCCATGCCTGGTACTGACGTTGTCACCATGTCAAACAACTCCCAGTGCTTGAGGTTCGGCCAAATATCCGACCAGGGCGCGAGGGGAACGTTCAACAATCAAATGAACACTGGTGGGAGCCAGATACTTCCTAACGATATAGAAACTACAAAGGTGGCGGACCCCAGCGTTGATATGAATGAGATGGAGATTTCTGATAGGAATATACAGGAGTATGATGTGGGAGATGCCCATAGTAGTAATATAGCCATTGATACGAATGACTGGGAGATCATCGCCAGCAGGAGGACCTTCAATGTCATCACTAAGAACGAGATTTACACCAGGATGTATATAGAGACCATGTTGCACGCGGAGCGGAAGGACATGGCCCTTGGTGAGATAGAGGTCGATCTCCTGCTCAGGAAGTTCGTGGACCCTCCTCCAAAGACCAGGTACATTTTACAGGAGGCAGGTATCAAGGAAGTGGCCGTTGACAAGAGGGCCATTAATGATGCTAGTAATGGACTCTCCAAGGAGGAGAAGAAGAAGTTCAAGAGCGAGGGAAGTAACGTGCTCAAGAATTCGTATATGAAGAAGACCCCCTTGGAGAGGATGTCTATTGACATGGACATAGGTTCTGCACAGGCAACCCTGGCATCGATGGAGAAGCCCAGGACGAAGTACACGGCAGGCGCTGGCACCACGAAGTGGAAGCAGATCACGGGGATACAATCATGTGATATCGTGGACCAGGGCGCCGTGTCGATGATGTTCAACCTCGGGTGGAGGGCCGTGGGAATCGCCACGCGACTCATATTCATGCCTGCGCCGTTCGCCATGGACCCGATGATCGGGAGACTCGCGGCGGCGTCCGACTACACCAAGGCGAACTCCAGGGCGGGCGAGAAGGAGGTGGCAGGGAGTAGCACGCTACTATCGATTGCGGCACACGTCGTGGAACCAGATGACGACAGCGTGCCGATCGCGCCGCACCAGTCGCCGTCCATAAACAATGGTAGCGCATCGTCCACGACATATCAACAAGGGGTGACGTTCGTTACCGACCCGACACTCGTGTCGGTAACTCTCAATGGAAAGACGGGTGTTACAGAATACAACACGCCAATAGTGGCCTGGAAAGACTTCCTGGATTTCCTTGGTGAAGATAACACGGTAGATGACATCATAGACGTGCTGGCATGCACTCCAACGCTAAAGCAAGCCGACATGGAGAGCACCATCTCAAACGGGTGCAATCTCTACAAGCTCTCTGGTGCAATTCCACATGATGGATCACTGGCGTTCTCCGTTCCAGTGGGATGCTCATTACGCATGGAGATCCAGCAGAACCTTGGGGCCGAGCAATTCACGCCCAAGATGAATGCAGCGGGGTCGGAGTTCACCGTCCAGCCCGGCCTCGTCTACTTCTTGGGTACGGGGGCCGTGCCGTCATGGGCACTGGACCCGGACGACGGGATGGTGCATGTCAACAAGAGCGTGCTTGATGAGATATACTTCTACTGCAAGAACATCGTCCTTGCGGGCGATCATTTCATGTTAACGGGGTTTTTCTTCTATCCAATGTTAGGGGTGTAAAAGATGAGACTTGACTATAGCGATTTTGTTGGTGCTGTCACCGTCGCCATCCCCATGAGGGGGTTTAGCGGGGAGTATGTTGGGTATAATAATATATCGAACAGTGACACGGAGATCCAGATATTCTCGTCTTTCGGGAAAGAGGGCACGACTATAGAGGTGTGCATATACGTGATCGACCCGGTCACGGCCAACAAGGCAAAGCCTTTTATAGGGGACCTGATGTATGTGTGGATAAAGGGCGTGAGGAGGGGACGAATTGGGTTCGTGGTATCGGAAGTGCGGCTAGAGGATACCAATGGGGATGAAAACTGGAGGCTCCAGATAACGGGGGAGGTGCCACTGTTCTATGTACTGCGCCACTGCGAAATGAATGGCACCATAGACCTGGGGAAGTCCACGAACTATGGGAATGCCATCGCCAAGATGATAAAAACAGGGCTGGATCAGCATGGCCTCCATGACGAGGAGTTCAGGGTGGTATATAATGGCGATAAGGCCCCGAAGACGTTCGACTCCCTGTTCTGCTTCAACGAGTCCGTAGCCAAGGTTATAGACCATATCGCCCATGAGATGGGCCTGGAATACTACTACTCGCCATTCGCAAGCGAGCTGTACATGGGGGCCCCTACCCCGTCGGATGAGAATAACGACATCGGAGGGGTAGATGCCCTGGCCGCGACGGGCCACCACTGCCGGTACGGGGTGAAGGGGCCCGACGGGAAGATCATCGACGTGTACGATGTCGTGATGCCTGGGCAGTTGATCATACTGCCTGGGGCCATGGTGGGCCTGAACGACGGCTTCTTGTACAAGGCTGTAGAGGCGTCCTACTACGCTAACGGGAATAATGAGCGGGAGCAGCATGTGAAGCTCGTGAAGTCGGAATTCATATGTGACGATATATTCATGGCGCTACTCAACGACCAGGCTATACACTCGTCGTACCCGGCGGTTAACGAGCTTGTGAAGGTCGTGGACGTGTTCCCTAATGATAAGAGTGACAGGGACCCGTCGCATGGGAAGTACATGGCATACGTGGCCCCGAAGGACACGAGCAAGCAGGATTCAGGAGCGTGGGACTTCTCCGACGAGATATTGATGTCCCCACTCACCAGGACGACGCCATATGCAGGGGATGGTGTCGGACTCCTGTTCCCAAAGGTTACAAAGTCCAGGGCGCTCGTGTTCACTCCAAACAAGCATTTCAACCATTCCTACGTGGGCCCCATGACCTGGAAGGAAGGGGAAGGTGCCCACGTGGTGCCCAACTGCGGTGATAAAGACTTTCTCCTGAGGTTATCGGACGGGTACTTGTACTTCGACGAGGCTAACAAGACATGGCTGCTAAGGGCGGAGCACGTCAAGATGGAGGGGGCGGCTCCGGTGGCAGCTGGCACGAAGCCGGACACGACCCCTGCGAGCGGCACGTACATCAAGGTTAATAATGATGGCAGCGTGGTGGTACATGGTACGACCGTGAA
>Ga0315289_10004537_pt1 | contig 20676 bp, 13 predicted proteins | sample YL17G11_40_MG_FD_203452 | JGI IMG/M metagenome (GOLD analysis project Ga0315289, IMG submission 203452) | Sediment microbial communities from Yellowstone Lake, YNP, Wyoming, USA - YL17G11_40 | ecosystem: Environmental > Aquatic > Freshwater > Lake > Sediment | place: USA: Wyoming | collected... | reverse complement strand
TTGTTACGAGATACTAACTTCGATCTCTTTATCGAACAACGGAGACATTCGAAGCCTGAAGTCCCTTAGGACCCTTTTCGACCTCGAACTCCACGGAATCACCCTCGTTCAGGCTCTTGTAGCCGTCGCCACTGATCGCTTTGAAGTGGACGAAGACATCTTCGCCGCTTGCGCGTGAAATGAAGCCATAACCTTTGGCTCCGTTGAACCATTTGACTGTTCCTTTTTCCATTGGAACGAATCCTTTCTGTTTGTGTTGTGTATCCGCAACCGGCGGACCAATCGGTGTACAACCTTTCGGTGTGCCTTTTTACAGTGATCTCAACAGGAATGAACCTGAGGCGGGTTTCCCCTAACTACTGCTGCGGATACAACTCGATTCGCCCGGAACAGCTTGAGGTATACTATGACAAAGGGCAGCAACTGGTGTACAATGAACAATAGTAATATACGTTTTCTTTCCACCAATACCAAACGAATTATTGTTCTCTGTTGATTATTTTTTTGATGAATCCTCAGGATTCGAGGGCTTTCCAGCAAAAGTGGGAGAGATGAGTCACCAGTGGCCCTCCGAAGGTTTCCCAGGCACTCGATCTAACCTCCGGAAGGTTCAACAAGCCTGACGACATCGACGGGGGCTGATCCCTGGCAGGTCGAAACATGATACCGGAGTCATTTTTTCCTTGTGTAGGTCACCTCGATGACCTTGGTGTTCGGCTCGCCGATCGAGAGATCGTGAATCTCAAATACATGCTTGTCTTTACTGACCACGCTGGTCACATATTTCACGGTCTTCCCTAATTCTCCCGTCATCCACTCATTCATCTTCCCGTACATCGTCAGCACCTTCCCACTTCGATCAAATGTCCCTTCCATCGTGGCGAGCGTGGTGCTCAAGTTGTCCACCCACATGCCGACGTACATCTTTGCATAGTTGTCATAACCTGTCAAGCCAAACCCTGCCATTTGCATCCCCATCATCTCCCCCTTGAAATCCGATCGGAGGAATCTACCTCCAAGGATCCAGACGTTTTCAGCGATTCCTTTGGTGGTCGTGGCTTGCCCCGAGCCCTCGCCGGCCATCCACATCTTCGTCTCCGTCTCCCAGACGCCGACGAGGTCCTCGAGCTTCTTGTGGGCGTCGCTGGGTGATGCGAGCTCCATCATTTTCTTCATCATATCGTCCGTGGCAGCTTGCGGGGGCTTCTGCGGTGTCTGCTGGTCTTTTTTCTCCTGAGCCGATGTCATGGAGAATGAAAGGCAGAAAAAGAGTACAAGAGCCGTAATCCTCTTCATATGACCTCCTGGAATGTGAGTGGTTGGATTGAAGTGAGCGATGCCGATGAAATGCAAACATCCGGTGCTCTTGTTGAGTTCCGGAACCATTCTTCACCTGAGCGACCAGCATTCAGAGCCACTCCGGCCGATTGCATATGAGCCTCCTCTGTCTTATCTTGGCCCTTGCTCGGAGGCCCCGTGATGCTTCGTGGAAGCGACGTCATCGTCGGTCTCCGAATTCTCGCTTTTGGCTCCGATGAGACTCCAGCCTCTTGTTCACCATCATCGATCTCAGAGGGCATTTATGAAAACCTCGCGTATTTTTCTGCTCGTGCTCGCCTACGCATCTCTTCTCCTCTGTTCTCTTTCAACCGGTCTCGCTCAACATAAAGGTACACTGCCAATGCTTCGCTATCTGGATCCCGATCTCCCGCTTGAAGAACGTGTGAGCGATCTCGTCGCGCGCATGACGCTCGATGAGAAAGTGAGCCAAATGTTGTACAACGCGCCTGCCATTGAGCGTCTGGGTATCCCCGAGTACAATTGGTGGAATGAAGCACTGCACGGCGTGGCGCGCGCAGGAAGGGCAACCGTCTTCCCCCAGGCGATCGGTCTCGCTGCGACGTGGGACACCGATCTGATGTTCCGTGTTGCAGCCGCTATCTCCGATGAGGCCCGTGGCAAGCATCACGACGCCCTGCGGAACGGGCGACGGGGAATCTACGAAGGGCTGACATTCTGGTCCCCTAACATCAACATTTTCCGTGACCCGCGCTGGGGGCGTGGGATGGAAACTTTCGGTGAAGACCCATACCTGACAAGTTGCCTCGGAGTCGAGTTCGTCAAGGGTATGCAGGGGGACAATCCCCACTACCTCAAGACGGTCGCAACCCCCAAGCATTTTGCCGTGCACAGCGGACCCGAACCCGATCGGCATGTTTTCGACGCCATCGTGGACGAGCGTGACCTCCGCGAGACATACCTGCCGGCGTTCCGCGCGACCGTCCGTGAGGCAAACGCACAATCGGTGATGTGCGCCTACAACCGCCTCCGCGGCGATCCGTGCTGCGGAAGTAGCGAACTGCTGCAGAGGATTCTCAGAGACGAATGGGGCTTCAGCGGCTACGTGGTCTCGGACTGCTGGGCGATTATGGACTTCTACACAAACCACAAGGTCGACAAAACAGCACCACAGGCAGCGGCGCGGGCGCTCATCGCCGGGACCGATCTCAACTGCGGCGTGACATACGATAGTCTGGGAGTCGCGGTCAGACAAGGCCTCGTCAGCGAGCAACTCGTCGATGTCGCAGTGAAGCGACTCTTCCGCGCACGCTTCCGGCTGGGCATGTTCGATCCCCCCGAACGCGTCCCGTATGCAAACATCCCCTTGAGTGTTAACGACTCCAAAAAGCATCGGGAGCTTGCCGTTGAAGCGGCCCGCAAGTCGATTGTCCTGCTCAAAAACGAGGGCGGCTTGCTTCCGCTCCGGAAAGACCTGCGCACCATCGCCGTCATCGGCCCGAACGCAGACGATGTCGATTTGCTGTTGGGGAACTACAACGGAATCCCCTCGGAGCCCATCACGCCGCTGGTAGGCATCAGACGAAAAGTGTCTTCGAGGACAATCGTGCTGTATGCACAAGGTTGCGATTTGGCGGAGAACGCGCCATCGCTCGAAGTTGTTCCATCAAACGTTCTCTCCACAGACCGCGACGGCATGCCGTCGAATGGTCTGAAAGCAGAATATTTCAATAATCACGACTTTCAGGGTGAGCCTTTTCTGACTCGGATTGATGAAGCGGTCGACTTCAACTGGTGGCAGGATCCTCCGGTGTCTGGGATGAGGCCTGACAGCTTCAGCGTGCGCTGGACGGGAACATTTGTCCCACCCGTATCAGGCCGCTACGCGCTCGGCGTGAGGGCCTTCGGAGGTGCCCGGCTCTTTCTGGACGACTCGCTGCTACTCGAGGCAACCGACCGGCACAATGTGTTTGTGGAATGGAAGTATGTAAATCTCAACAGGGGAGTTCCCCGGCGTATGAAGCTCGAGTACTGGGATCGACGCGCCGATGCGAGTGTGCAGCTCATCTGGTCAAAGCCAAACCCGCACCTCAAAGAAGAAGCTGTTGCTGCGGCAAGGGTTGCCGACGTGGTCATCATGATGATGGGGCTTTCGCCGCGCCTCGAGGGAGAGGAGATGCCTGTTGACGTTCCGGGCTTCAAGGGCGGTGACCGAGTCGACATCGGGCTGCCCCGGCTTCAAGAGGATCTCATTCAAGCTGTGGCCGCAGTGGGAAAGCCTATTGTGCTCGTGTTGCTTAACGGTAGTGCACTCGCAGTGAATTGGGCTGCGGATCACATTCCGGCGATCCTTGAAGCGTGGTACCCGGGTCAGGCGGCTGGCAGCGGACTGGGTGATGTCCTGTTTGGTGACTACAATCCGGCCGGACGATTGCCCGTGACGTTCTACAAGTCGGCCGACCAGATTCCGCCGTTTACCGACTACAACATGAGGGGAAGAACGTATCGCTACTTTGCGGGTGAGCCGTTGTATCCATTCGGGTTTGGCCTGAGCTACACAACTTTTGCTTACGGGAATCTGCGACTCCCCTCGAGCGTGCACCCCGGAGAGAAGGTTCTAGCGTCCGTTGATGTACAGAATACGGGGAAGAGGGAAGGAGAAGAGGTGGTTCAGCTTTACGTCACGGACGTGCAGGTCACGGTGCCGGCTCCAATCCGCTCTCTGCAGGGATTGTGTCGCATCTACCTCAAGCCGGGCGAAAAGAAGAGCGTCTCGTTCTCGCTGGAACCGCGGCAGCTCTCTCTGATTGATCTTCAGAACCGTCGCGTAGTTGAGCCAGGAATCTTCGAGGTGAGCGTGGGTGGAAAGCAGCCGGGATTCAAGGGAAAAGCGGACGCAGTGACCACGGGAGCTGTCAGCGGACGGTTTGAGGTTGTCGGTCCGCCGTACGTGATCGACGAGAGGCGATGAAGTCCAGGTGTGACCTTAACTTCTCGGAGGTGGCGATTCCGATCTAAACGCGAGCGGGGCGAGCCCAGGCGTAAAAGGTTCGCGCAAACAATAGACAAGGGAAAAGAGCGGTTATGACCGCGAAAAGCCCCGGAAGGGGCTTTTGCGTTGTACGGAGGTGAATCCGTCCGAACTATTCTTCCTGGTCAGCCCTTTTCAGTGGCAGGCGAACCAGGAAGAATCCGATGATCGCTATGGAGGCGAGGCTCACGAGATACGAAGGCGCCTCAAAAAAGTTGAAGATCTTGACCTCTGCGAACGCGAGTCCAGCGAACAGGAGTCCCAGCAATGCTTCACCTGCGATCAGGCCGGAGGCGAGCAGCACCCCGACATTGTCGGCCGTCTCCTTCTTTTTGTCTTCCAGTGCCCGCTTGGCCGCGATCCTGTCGAGGAGACCTTTCATCAACCCCCCAACGAAAATGGCGAACGTGGTATCGATGGGGAGGTACATGCCGACACTGATCAGCATCGGGCTCTTCACCTGCATCAGGATCAGCGCGCATCCCATGAACATGCCGACGATGATGAGAATCAATTCGGCCTTGGCCTCCACGATCCCGCGTGCGACCACGGCCATCAGGCTTGCCTGCGGCGCGGGGAGCTTTTCTCCACCGAACCCTGCCTGTGTGCCGAGGATGTCGTTCTGTTGTTCGGGTGCGAGCTGTCGCAGCTCATTGATTGTATACTCCTTCGCCGCCAGGTCAGGATTCTTGCCTTTGTAGACCACGGAGGTGACATGGTTCTTCTCCAGGTTCTCCAATTCGGTGCCCACGACCCGTTTCACGTCGCCAAGATGAAGCAGCGTAAGGATGAAGAACATGACCACCGCTGCAGCGGTGACGCCGAAGATGTCCCCCACCTGCATCTTCCAGGGAGTGCACCCCAGGATGTGACCAGCCTTCAGGTCCTGCATCATCTCACCCGCCACTGACACGCTCGTGCAGGTGAAGGCAGCGACGCCAAGAACAGCGGCGACCGCGGCCTCACCCTGCATCTCGAACGCCAGCATAAGGAAGGCCACGACAATCAGCACGGAAACGGTCAGACCACTCGTTGGGTTGTTGCTGACACCAATGATGCCGACCAGGTATCCCGACACCGCGGCGAAGACAAAACCGAGGAACAACATGACGATCGAGGCAGCGGCCGCAGGTGCTATCGTGCCCGTGAAGTAGCCGAAAATGAACAGCATAGACACGGTGATAATGCCGATGGCAAGGAGCGACCATCGGATGTTGATGTCCTTCTCGGTTCGCGGCACTTCCGCTTCGCCAAGGGCGGATTTCCTGATGTAGGAGAACGAGCGCTTCAGTCCGCCGAACAGGCTTGCGCGCATTCTGTAAAGAGTATAGAACGCGCCGACCAGCATCCCGCCGATGGCGATGTAGCGTACGGTGTTTCTCCACACGAACGTGAGCTCGGCGGTCCAGTCGCTGACTTCGCCGGGATTGTCCCGGTGCAGGAAATATGCGATGAGAGGGGTGAGCAAACCCCATGCGAGCACCCCGCCGCTGAAGTTGATCGCTCCGAGCTTGGGTCCGATAATGTACCCAACGCCGAGATATGCCGGGCTCATTCCCGGCGCGCGGAGCAGGAGGGTCCCCTTGGTGAGCCTGAGGAGATTCTGCCAACCGGCTGCAATCGCCTTGAACTCCACAAGTGCGCTGAAGATGGCTCCGATTCCCATCCCCGCAAAGAGGAACCTCGAGTTCTGTGTTCCACGTTGGCCGGACTTGTGAATCTCCGCCGCGGCGATCGATTCGGGGAAGGGGAGGTCGGTGTCCTCAACGAGGACGCGTCGCAGGATCGTCACGAACATAATGCCCAGAATGCCGGCGACAATCAGCACGATCGTACAGATGACGTAGTGCTCGAGCGAGAAGAACTGGGGCCATACGGAGGCGATGAAAAATGCCGGAAGCGTGAAGATAGCCCCTGTGGCGACATTTCCACCAATCGAGCCGACCGTTCTGGCAGCGTTTTCTTCGAGCAGCGTTCCTTTCAAGGCTTTGATGACGGCCATGCCAATGACGGCGGTTGTGTACGTCGCGGCAATCGTCATTCCCGCCTTCAAGCCGAGATAGGCATTGGCCGCTCCCATGATCACGGCCATGAAGACTCCCAGGATCACGGCTCTGAATGTGAATTCTGCCATCGTAGACTCGGCAGGAACAAAGGGGATGGTGCGTTCTTCGTCTGTCATGGCATCGATGATGTTCAGATAGAAGGGAAAGTGAATCCGCCGAAAAGCCTCGCGGGTCCCAATAGAAATTCAGCGAGGAGATCGTTGGGACTCACAAGAACGACAGCGGTTGTGGACAATTACCGAGAGTTTACTGAACTAAGGGGAGGATGTCAAGGCGGACTTGATTCTGGATGGACGAGGATGGCGAAAGGAGATGGTATTGAGGCGAGGCTAATCAACTTTGCTGTGGGTGTCTGAGAGATGCTCCACCTGATTGTCAATCTAGTACAAACGCAACGTGCAATCAAAAAAAGGATTGCACTTTGACGTTGCGGCGCCGATCCCGAGTCAAGACAAGCGGGGCCCCGACCAAACACGTCGGGAGCCATTTTGGGACAGGCCCCGACAGAAAGACGTCGGGGCAAGCGAGACATAGGCGCGTCGACCGATTACAGAAAACAAAAACAGTCCCGCAAGGGCGCTGTTTTTGTTTCTGCGGGGCCGACGAGACTTCCCGATGGCCTATCGGCCATCGGGACGACCTCCTGTCCCGATTCGGCCCACGAGTTTGCCTTCGGCGGACGAGTGGTTGCCGAATCGAGGATCCCGTTCGGATCCTGGCGCACTACCCTTCGAACCGAACGGGATGTGACACAATGAGCTTCTCAATGAAAGCTCTGCTCTTCATTTTCTTGATATGGTGTTCAAACTGCAGCGCCTCAGTCTTCGTGGGAAACTCCTTTGTCCAGACTAGTTTCCACGGTGCCTTGACTTTGGTGGACCTTGTCCATCCTTCGTTGTGTCGTTGGCATCTGAGGACGGGATCGTGGGATGAGCCGGAGTAGAACGAACCGTCCCGGCCACTCTGGATTATGTAGACTGAATGAGCCATACGGCTCTGGAATGACGAAGCCCTCCGTTGTAGCGGGGAGGGCTTCGTGTGCGGGGCCGACGAGACTCGAACTCGCGACCTCCTGCGTGACAGGCAGGCGCTCTAACCAAGCTGAGCTACGACCCCAAGAAGTATGTTGGAAGGTCTAATCTCGTCCTGAGCGAGTCCCGTTGTTGTTTGACGGGACCAGTCGAAGGACTGAGCTACGACCCCGAGAGGGACTGCTTGCCCGCCATGCTTTACCTTCTGGCGGGAGCTACGACCCCGAGAGGGACTGCTTGCCCGCCATGCTTTACCTTTTGGCGGGAGCTACGACCCCGGAGACATTTGGAGAACTCGGATTGATGAGTGGGGATTGACATTTGCAGTCAGCCAATTCCGTCCGGCACCTCAATTTAGTCCAAAAATGCTGGAAAGGCAAGAGCATTCTCCACGGCGAAGCGCGGCCTTGACAATGAGACTACCGTACTCTACTTTCTTTGCGTCGTGTATCAATCTCATCATCAGAACAAGATGCCGTTGGGTGAGGAGATAACCATCCGTCCGTGCGAGACAGAAAGCGACTTTCTCGCCTGCGAAGCGCTCCAAAGGGAAACCTGGGGAAAAGACGTCGCGGACGTCGTGACGGCTTCGTTGGCGAAGATCGTGCAGAAGATCGGCGGAATTGCGGCTGGCGCGTTCGATGCGAAAGGGGAGATGCTCGGATTCGTGTTCGGATTCACGGGATATCAGGGCGGCCGTCTTGTTCATTGGTCACAGATCCTTGCGGTGAAGCAGCAGGCGCGTGACCTCGGATTAGGGAGAAAACTCAAACTCTACCAGCGGGACACCCTGCTCAAAATGGGCGTGAAAGATGTGCTCTGGACTTACGATCCACTCGTGGCGAAGAATGCTCATCTCAATTTCAACTGCTTCGGAGTCGAGGCGACCGAATATGTCCCTCATATGTACGGACCGGGAGAAGACAGCGAGCTCTTTCGCGGACTCGGGACCGATCGGTTCATCGTGCTCTGGCAGATTGCAGGTGATCGCGCGGCAAGAGCCATCGCTGGCCAGTACGCGTTCGACGCCGAGCTGTTCTCCGCATCACCTCTCGCTGTGGGTCGATCGGTTGAACTTGACAAACACTCCGCGCCGCGAATATCGGAATTTTCTCGCCAGCCGAGAGTGCGCGTTGAAATCCCTCCTGATATTCATGCAGCCAGGGCGGTTTCAGTGCAGGCAGCCGCCCATTGGAGAGAGATGACGCGCGAGGCGTTTCAGTTCTATCTGAGCAATGGCTACGAGGTCGCGGGTTTCTACCGTGACAAATCTACAGGCCGATGCTTCTATTGCCTTCAAGCGAAAGGATAGGTGTGCTTGTGCGAATCGAGAAGATCACACTTCGAGAAGTGCACCTCCCGCTGAAAGAGCCGTTCCGAATCTCCTCCGGTGTGACCAACATACGAAGGATTTGTTTGCTCGAGCTGACGAGTTCAGACGGGGTCGCAGAGTGGAGCGAGTGTGTCGCGGGCGAAGAGCCAAACTACTCTTCTGAGACAATTGACACGGCGTGGCTGGCAATTCGGGAATGGGTTGCTCCCCGGATTCTCGGAAGGGATCTGAAAGGACCAGAAGAGGTCTATCCAATTCTGGAGGAGGATTTCCGCGGCCATAATATGGCAAAGGCGGCCGTCGAGATGGGGATCTGGGCAGTAGCAGCTCGGACAGCGGAGATTTCGCTTTCGAAGCTCCTTGGCGGAGTTCGGGATGAGATTGAGGTTGGCATCTCGATCGGGATTCAACAAGATCCCCAGACCCTTGCAGAGAAGGTCAAGAAAAGTCTGGATCGGGGCTATCGTAAGGTCAAGATGAAGATCGAGCCGGGAAGGGATATCGAGTTTATCCGATATGTTCGCGAGACCGTTGGTCCCACGGCACATCTGATGGTCGACGCAAACAACGCTTACGGAGAAGCTGACTTCGAAACGCTCCAGAAACTCGACGCATTCAATCTCATGATGATCGAACAGCCGCTAGCGTGCGATGATTTGCTGAGGCATGCGAGACTTCAAAAAATTCTCAAGACTCCGCTCTGCCTTGATGAGTCAATTACGAGCGTCGAGCGGGCGCAAGATATGATTGAGTTGGGGAGTGGCAGAATTGTGAACATCAAGCCCGGAAGGGTGGGAGGATTCAGCTCATCGAAGGCGATTCTCGATCTGTGCGCTGGACACGGGGTTCCGGTTTGGTGTGGTGGAATGTTGGAGAGTGGGGTCGGGCGGGCGCACAATGTTGCACTGGCGTCGCTGGCGAATTTCGTCTTCCCCGGTGACATTTCCCCCAGCGAGCGTTACTGGGAACGGGACATAGTGATTCCGGAATGGTCGATGAGCCAGGAAGGGAAGATCAGAGTCCCGGTCGATCAACCGGGGATTGGCGTTAAGGTGGACGTTGATCGTGTCGAGAACCTCACCGTGCGGAAGGAAGTGCTGCACAAGAAATGAAGCAACTCGACTAAGAACATACGAAAACTCAGCGCGCGGTAGTGAAAAAAAAGCCCTGTTGAGAGTGCTCAACAGGGCTTTCTGTTTCTTCGTTTGAGCTGGCTAGAAACTATAACGCAGGCCGATCTGTGCGCCCCAGCGGGAACTGAGATTGCTGTTGACCCACGGGTGAGCAGTTGCACTTGGCTTCGTCCAGCGGAACCGTGGCTGCCCTGTCACAGGATCGAGACTGTGGAAGGTCAGGAGATCGTCCTGGTTGTTGCTCAGGTACGGTATGTAGCCCCAATCGTGATTGATGAGGTTCAGGATATTGAGAACATCGACCGTGATTTCGAATTTGTGCCCCGGCAGTGTAGGGATTTCCTGAGCCAGGCGGAAGTCGACGCTGTGGCTCCACGGCAATCGGCCGCCATTCCGTTCGGCCACTTGACCGCGATGGGAGCTGAGATAGTCGTCATTCTTTATGTACGTGTCGAGGTTGGTGTACGCGACATCTGTCTTCGGAAGGACAGCACCGCTGCTGGAAACCAGGATCACGTCATTGGCGTCCTTCGGTATATATGCAAGGTCATTTGACGTCTGACCGTCGCCGTTGAGATCGCCGTTGACGTAAAAGGTGATCGGCGATCCTGACCTCCCATCATAAGCCAGCGAGATCGTCGTACCGAAGAGCGGCAACGCTTCGAACCTGTACGACACGATTCCGATCAAGTGGTGGCGGAGGTCATACGTTGAGGAGGCAAGATCCGGACTATTGGCATCTTTGTAGACCTGGTTGTAGCGCCATTGCGAGAGAGCCTGGCTTGATCCAATGCTGTTTCTGTCTTTTGACATTCCGTAGGTATAAGCGACATTGGCGTACCAGCCATCTGTCACTTGAGCGCGCTGCAACTGTGCGGTGATGTTGTAGGAATAGCCGTCAGACGTGTTCTGCATGTATATGACGTTGGTGAATTTTGGGCTGACGCGCTTGGTTGTCCATCGGTTCGACGTGGTGCTCCAAGTTCCGTACACATACCGACCGTCGCCCACAAGTTTGCCTTCCGGCGTCAAGGTCGAACTTTGCGGACCAGAGAGGCTGATGTCCTGGTACATGATGTCGTTGACGGTTTTCGTGAAGAGACCCTCGATGGTCCCCACGAACCCAAGCGGCAGCTCCCGATCGACGGCGAGGTTCACGCGGAACACTTGCGGCATCTTGAAGTCGGGATCTGTCAGGTCGACCTCAGTTGTTGTGATGGGGGTGAGGAGAGACAACCTGCTGCCAGATTGTTGGTAAGGATCCGGTTGAAAAGTGAAGCCCGCCGGAATCGCGGTGACATCGAAGCGTGCGAGATCCATACCCGTATTGCCATACTGATTGGACAGCCAGACATAACTGATGCGTCCGGTGAAAATGCCTGCGCCGCCGCGAATCTGCCAGGTCCTGTCGCCTATCGGGTCATAGTTGAAGCCGACGCGCGGCGAGAAGAGGAGCAACCCGCTCGGGACCTTGTTGGTCGCTAATCCCCGTGCGCCAAATAACGTATCTACGGATGGATTGTAGAGAGGCTTGTCGGGGAACGTCGGGATATCGAGTCGCAAGCCGAAGTTGACCTTCAAATTCGGCAAGATTCTCCACTCATCCTGGGCATAGAATCCAAGCTGCAGGCCGGCGAAGGATGCGCGTGGCTGTGAGATACCTGGCAGCAGCGAGTAACTCAACTGGAAGCGGGATGGTCTGCCGGCATTGAAATTATCCAGGTTTGTGAATTCATAGTTTCCGTAGATGTTGCGGATATACAGGTTCAAGAACTTGAAGTAGTAGTTCTGGGTGCCAACCGTGAACGTGTGCTCACCCGTGAAATACGTCAAATTGTCCGTGAATTCTATGATGTCCTGGTCGAGCGCGTTGGCATTGGAGTAAGTTTCGGCACCAGCCCGAAGATCGATACCGCCGCCGAGTCCCGCGTTCTTGATTGTAACCTCGGGGAACACCGCGCCATAGACGGACCGCTTGTCGCGAATGGTGGTGTACCCGATGATCACCTCGTTCGCCATGGTATTACCGAATGCGCTGGTCAGTTGGAGCACGGTGGAGTTGCTCGTGTTATTGATCTTGTAGCGCTCATTCACGGGAAAGATTGCACCGCCGCTCGGCGAATTGTCATTGGAGCCACTGCTGTAGTTATGCCGCAACGAGAGGCGATGCTCCTGGCTCAGATTGTAGTCTAAGCGGGCAAAGATCTTGTTGAGCGGATTTTCGTCTGTAATATCGGTATAAGAGCCTGGATCGTATCCGTATTTGCCCTTCAGGATGTTAGTGAACTTGTTCAGGCTATCGACCTTCAGGGCATACTGATTCGTAGCGTTGGCTGGTGCCCCAAAAATCCGCGTGGTTGGATCCGTCCTTTTCCGCATTTCGCCGTTCACGAAAAAGAAAAGCTTGTTCTCGATCACCGGCCCGGCGACACGGAACCCTACCGTGTAGTCTGTATAGTTGGCCAGTTTCAACTTAAGTGTGTCGGGGCTGGTGCCTCTGAAATCCTGGTTTTGTCCGTAGTAGTACGCAGATCCAGTGAACTTGTTGGTTCCACTCCGTGTGATGGCGTTGATCCCGCCACCTGTGAAACCGCCCTGACGGACGTCAAAGGGTGCGATAACAACCTGAAGTTCCTGAAGTGCATCAAGGCTGATGGATGTACCTATTCCGCCGCCCGGTTGACCGGTGCCGGAAAGGCCAAAAAGGTCGTTGAACACGGCGCCGTCAATCTGGATGTTGTTGAACTTGCTGTTCCGACCTCCCGCATTGTAGCCGACGAAGAGTGGAGACATCTTGATGGCGTCGGCGAAGTTGCGCGAGATTGTCGGGATTGCCTCAAGCTGGTCCCGGCTGACGCTCATCGAAGCGCCGGTACGAGCAGAGCTCATCACAGCATTGCGCTCGCTGGTGACGGTGACACCACTGACCTCAATGGCCTGTTCCACCAGAGCAAAGTTGGCTTCGAGGTTCTGGCTGAGTTGAAGATAGATGTCATCACGTTGCGCTTGCTTGTACCCAACGAAGGAAACGGTGATGGTGTACGCACCGCCGACGCGAAGACCCTGCAGATTGAAGCGGCCATCTTCACGCGAGGCAGTTCCGTACGTCGTGCCAGTAGGATTGTGTACCGCGATGATATTTGCTCCGGGAAGTACTTCGCCCGTCGTGCTCGTGACCTTTCCATTGATAGCGGCAGTGGTCACGCCTTGAGCGAGGACGAAGGAGCTTCCAAGGCAGAGCAAGGCAAGCAGTCCCACGGCAAACCATTTCGTAACGGTTAGCTTCATAGTTGCCTCCATAGAAAGATTGAGTGATGTGAAAGGAATGAGGAACTGAAAAAGCAACAACTCGTCGGTGTAACCAAACCGAGAAGGAATCGCATAGCGGGATCGACAGACCTGGAAAGAGATTCCAAGATGCAAGGGGAATTGTGCTGCGACAGATCGTCGCTGAAACTGTTGACGTGAACGCAGCAAACCTACTTAACAAAAACTAAAAACACAAGCGAAAAAAAGTGTTAAGAGATTGTTACGACGCGTGATCGGTTGTCAACGCTTGCGTCAAGCACGGCATGTTCACATTCACAGTTGACACTATGACATGGAAATTCTGAAAAGCCGAATCTGGCAATTTCTGATTTCTCCGTTTCACCGATCTGAACGACATTCGCTTGAATGATTTTTTTTGCGATGCAGACATGTGAATGAACGAGCAGAGTGACAATCGCTTCTTCATAAGCGATTGACACTCATTGCCTTTCTGTCGGTTGTCTTCATTCAGTCGTCGATCGAGTCTGTCCGTTTTGGATTGACTGTCGACTTGGCATGAGATTTTCTTTGTCCAACGAAATAGTGTGGGCAAACGGAGGTTGCGACCGACGAAATGTTCAACAAATGAAACAGCTCGTGAAATCGTATTCACGCTGTCTTTATTGGCCGAAATTATCAAGCTGTAATTACTTGCCCGTCAAGGAGTTGCAGACTATTCGGTAACGACCACGTGGTGGCTGAGAGAGTGCCCGTAAATATTGAACATTTTTGATTTTTCTGTTGACATTCGAATTAAAAACCTTATATTTGCTAGGGAATTCGAGAGGAGATATGCAGCGCAATGGGCTACGGGTTTTGGTTTCGAGTGTACTTTAATTAACCTTTTTATCTCCATAACAATTTCAGAGAGGATTTTTTATGGGAAAGCCAATGTCAAAAAGCCAGATCGCTGCTCATCTTGCAAGCAAGTTTGAGCTGAAGAAGAAGACAGCGGTGGCGATCCTGGAGGAAATGGCCCATCTCTCATATCGAGAGGCGCAGAATTCATTCACACTGCCCGGCATCGGAAAGCTCGTCCTCGTCGCGAGAAAGGCCAGAATTGGCCGAAATCCGGCGACCGGCGAGCAGATTCAGATTCCAGCGAAAACAGTAGTGAAATTCCGCGTCGCCAAAGCCGCGAAAGAGGCTGTGTTGGGCATAAAGAAATAGCCCATATTTCCGAGGTGTGTGGAAAACGCCGATGAGATGTTCATCGGCGCTTTTGTTTCTATTGGGACCTGTAATTGGATTCTCTGCGGAAACATCGGTGAAACCAGCGTTATCGCACGGGAAAAGGACTCCTGGGTAGACAGTGGGGGACAGGCCTGTGCTATGGCGGGTAAGATGAATCGTGTACCCGCCGGAATACCAAAGCATTCTCTGCAATGCGGGAAAACCATTGAATTGGCGTTGAATCTATGCGGACTTTTTGCGTCTAAAGGCTGCAGGGAGCGACTGTATCTCCCTGGGCCGCTAAGAACAACAGGGGGGAGCGTTCTGTTGCTCCTATGGTGCAATTTGCATCGAAAATGGCGCAATATACTACCCTCTTCACGACTTCGGAGAATCTCTGGCTTCTGATTAAGGCCTGAAACTCTCCGGCGTGGTTCGCCACGACGACGAAATGCTCCTGCAACGGACAAGCGCGCGCAGCGTTCAGAAATGGCACAGAATTCCCAGGAGTTCATCTCTAGGATCGGCATGCTTGCGATCACACCTCATTCGGTCTCGTAGCGTGGTCTTGATCCTTTCTGATGCCGTCGAGAGTCTGGATTTGCCACAGCCGGATTCGGTTGAGAAGCCGGTGAACAATGGTGTACCGACATCGGATTTTCGGCTCTGTGAGAATTCACCGAATCCCTTCAATCCCGTAACCAATTTTGAATTTCGAATCACGAATTTCGAATTTGTCTCCTTGGAGATCTTCGATGTGCTGGGTAGAAGAGTGGCAGTTTTGGCCAACGAAAGGAAATCTCCGGGGGTTCATCGGGTGACGTGGGATGCATCGGGTTTCCCGAGTGGCGTGTATCTCTACCGTATACAGGCAGGCGCTTTCTCTGATGTGAAGAAACTCGTCCTGGTGAGATGAGAACCACCGGCGACTCGTCGAAGTACATACCTTTTTAGCTCTTCTCTCCTTATATTGAACGGAAATCGCGAAGGGAAGTCGTGATTAAAGAGGGGAGACCGTTAACCTTTGTGATCACAACGAATCGTAGGCACTATGTCTGACGAATATCCACGAACCGGGAAAACGCTCTATCTCAATATCATCTGGCATCAGCACCAACCCCTTTACCTCGACCCCGAATCGGACCAACTGCAAGGACCATGGGTACGCACGCATGGGACCAAAGACTACTATGATATGGTTTCCGTGCTCGAAGGCTTCCCCAACGTCCATTTCACAGTAAATCTCACTTCATCGCTCCTGCTTCAGCTCAATGAGTATTACGTCAAGCGTCTTGAGCCGTGTGTCGATGTGAAGCGCAATCGTGTCAACTCCGGGAAGTATTTTGCGACGTACGGCGGAAAGACCGATCCCTGGATCGACCTGGCGTTGAAACAGACTCGGGACTTTGATGTGCTTGACCTTCAATTCCTGCTTACGAATGTCTGGAATGCTTTCGGTGTCAGCGAGGTCAACATCTCCCGTTTTCCGGAATACAGGGCTCTGAAAGATAAGTGCAAGAACTCGGGTCCGGCTTCAATGTCCGAACAGGAGCTCCGGGAAATCAAGTTCTGGTTCTACCTTGCGAGTTTTTCCCCGGAGTTTCTAGAAGGCAAGACCATACTGGCAACCGGTCTCACAATCGACCTCACAGATCTGGTTCGAAAGGAGCCAGATGGGACGTACAGGCTGAAAAAGGAGATCACCGAAGACGACTGCAATAGGATTGTTGCCGAAACGTACAAAGCTCTGGCGGCAATTGTGCCGATTCACAAGAAGATAATGAAAATACTGTACGGCCCCGAGTCCGGCAGAGGACAAGTCGAACTCATTACCACGCCGTTCTACCATCCAATCTTGCCGCTTGTGTATGACAGTGATCTCGCGAAACGATGCCAGCCCAGTGACCCGATGCCGCCGAGATACCATTTTCCACAGGATGCCGAGGCACAGGTAGCGAGGGCCGTCGAATTCTTCAAGGAACATTTTGGCGTTTGTCCAACCGGTATGTGGCCGGCAGAGGGCGCAGTGGCACACGAGATTGTGGGTGTGTTCGCAAAGCACGGTATCCGGTGGATAGCAACGGACGAAAAAATCCTGTCGCGATCTCAACCGGCGGGAATGCCGAAGTATTATCCGTATGTTCTTGCGGGGGATGGTGTCAACGATTCTGTTGTGATCGTCTTCAGGGACACCGAGCTGTCGGACAAAATCGGCTTCGTTTACAAAAATTACGGGGGGGAAGACGCCGCAGATGATTTCATCCGAGGTGTTCTGGGATATGTCCCGCGCGACGATGAGCCTGATCGGCTCCTCACGGTTATTCTCGACGGTGAAAACGCCTGGGAGTGGTACCGGTATGATGCCGACGGAAGAGAATTCCAGCGCGCGCTGTACCGCAAACTTTCCAAGCTCTACGAGACGAAGCAAGTCATAACAACAACGGTCACGGAATACCTTAACGGCAATCCGATGCGAGGAGTGCCTCCCCATCCGGTCGATACGCTGCCGAAGCTTGACCGACTCTGGCCAGGATCATGGATCAACGCCAACTATGACACATGGATCGGCGAAGATGAGGAAAACCGCGCTTGGGAATATCTGTTGACAGCGAGAACGGACTTAGAGCGATCGGGGCTGGCTCAACCTGATCCCAGAGCCGGATCGCCCAAGAAGGGGAGCCGGGCGTGGAACGTGTTCAAAGCATGGGAGTCGATGTATGCCGCAGAAGGCTCGGACTGGTTCTGGTGGTACGGAACCGATCAGTCGGCCCCGGCAGGCATCAAGCCCTTTGATCGGGCATACATCACTCACTTGACGAACATCTACAAGTTTGCCCGGCTTGCGAAAGGAAAAATGCCAGACCGGCATTTCAGGCCGATTGTTCGCGAAGCAGCACGCACAGAGGCGATTGTCCAAACGATGGCACAAAGCCAAGAGGATCTGGTGACGGTTGTGTTCCAGGTCGACTGTCGGGATATGTACGTTCGAAAGGCTGTCTATATTGTTGGCAGCCACGAGTTCCTCGGCAACTGGGTTCCGAACAAGGTGCGGCTGTATGATGACGGCACACACGGCGATACGAGGGGGGATGGTATCTGGACGCTTGAGGTTCAGCTTCCGCCGGGTACGGAGGTCCATTACAAGTTTACCAACAGCGGTGGCGAAGGGAGTTGGTATCCCGGCGAGGAGTTTGCAGGCGCTCATCGAACCATCTGGGTTCAGGAGCAGAAAGGTTCACGGCAAGTCTTATTCGATAGATTTGGAAAGATTTGAACCGGGGCAAGATCCCCAGCACCAAAGAAGTCCTTAGATCGAAACTGTGGTCATTTTTGAGGTTCTTTTTGCAGGGTTTTCGGGTGTTAGACTCCTAGTCTCCGGGACGGGCCAAGCCGGGTCGTCATCTGGGAGCGGATGACAGGCCGTGCTGTGGCCGCAGATCGCTTGGCACAGGCAGATCCGTGCTGGGCAAGGTTGAAGTGCGGTTCAAAGAGGATGAAGTATCCTTGTGGATGTGCGTGATCGGACAGTCTGCGCGCAATCTGCTCTGGTTTCCAGTCTCACCCTCCGCAGCGTGAAGGGATAGGGACCGTATGAGAGCCAGAAGTCTTCCACCAGGATGTTGAGCACAACTTCGAACGTAAACGAGGAACGATGACCAAACGACTCGTCATAATGATGCTCTCTTTCGTCGTGTCGCTTGCACTAGGTTGTCTGACGGGTTGTACAGTGAAAAAGGATTCCACGATGTCACTCGATGGTCCATGGCTGTTCAAGATCGATTCGCTCGACAAAGGAGTCGCCGAGAAGTGGTTCCAAGAGGGATACGATCGCACAGACTGGACGGAGGTCCACGTTCCCGATTATTGGGACCGGTACAATCTCGCGACGTACGACGGCGTGGGTTGGTTTGCGACAACACTCGATGTTCCAGATACCTCCCAGAGGCTCGCTCTCTTCTTTGGCGGCGTGGACGATGACGCGGATGTCTGGGTCAACGGCATCAAGATCGGGGCGCACATCGGCTACAGCGAGCCATTCTACTTGGATGTCCGCTCCAACCTGCGTCGGGGCAAGAACGAACTTGTGGTTCGCGTCAACGATCACCTCGGACCGGGAGGGATCTACAAACCCGTCACGCTCCTTCCGCTCGATCGCGTACAAGAGCTACTGAGGAGCAAGTACGCCGACCTTGAGGCCCGACCGAGCGCGGATTGGGTTCGGGATGCCGTCATCTATGAGGTCTACCTGCGATCATTCTCAAAAGAGGGTTCGTTTAAGGCTCTCGAGCGGAGACTTCCGGAGCTGAAGGATCTCGGGGTCACGGTGGTCTGGCTGATGCCGATACATCCCGTGGGCGACTTGAATCGAAAAGGTCGGCTCGGGAGTCCATACTCCGTTCAGGATTATTACTCGACTAATCCCGAATTCGGGACGCTCGAAGATTTCAAATCCCTGGTAGAGGCGACGCATGCGCTTGGAATGAAGATCATCATCGATCTCGTTGCAAATCACACTTCGTGGGATAGCAAGCTGGTCATGGAGCATCCCGACTGGTTCACGACGGATAGCGAGGACGCAATAGTCTCGCCGAACCCGGACTGGACTGATGTGGCGGATTTGAACTACGATCACCACGAGCTGCGCAAGTACATGATCGAGATGATGAAGTACTGGGTGCAGGACGTCGGCATCGATGGCTTCCGCTGCGATGTCGCCGAGCTCGTGCCTACTGACTTCTGGGACAGAGTGCGCAAGGAACTCGATAAGATCAAGCCGGTCATCATGCTCTCCGAAGGAACCCTGCCTGAGCATCACGTGGAGGCCTTCGATCTGACCTACTCGTGGAGCGTTTATGACGTGCTCGGCAAGATCATCAAGGGCTCGACACCGGTGTCGGTGTTCGACGACATCTTGCAGAGCGAATCATACCGGTTCCCGAAGAGCTCGCTCCGCTTGCGATTCAATACGAACCACGACAAGAACGCATACGATGCCCCGGCAGTTGTGAAGTATACACGACAGGGAGCGAAAGCCACCGCATTGCTCGCCTTCACCTTTCCCGGCGTGCCGCTGATCTACAATGGAGAAGAAGTGGGGAATGACAAGAGACTCGATCTGTTCGAAAAGGTCGGGATCGACTGGAAGAAGAACCCGGACTTCCGCGAGTTCTACAGAAAGCTAGGCATGTTGCGCGCACAGCACGCGGGGCTCCGCCGCGGCCAATATGTCAAACTGCAGAACACCGACAGCGTGAAAGTCTACTCGTTCGCGAGACGCTATGAAGAGGATTACGTTGCCATTGTCATCAATTTCGACCAGTCACCGAAATCGGTGGAAGTCTCCCTGCCCGCAGCAGACGACGGCAGGCTCAAGGAGTTTTTCTCGGGAGCGATCGTCAAGTCCGCCCGGGGCAAAATCTCGCTACGACTGAAGGCGCTCGACTTTGTTGTTCTTCTTGCATTCGACAAGACAGGAACACCATGAAATTCCACACCGAATACCTCTGGTTCAACACCAAGAAGCATCGTGAATACATCAACATCACGCCGGATGTCGAAAAGATTCTGGAACGAAGCGGTATCAAGGAGGGCATCGTCCTCGTGTCGGCAATGCATATCACGGCGGCGGTGTACGTCAATGACGCCGAGTCCGGCTTGATCCAGGATATCGATGACTGGCTGGAGAAACTCGCTCCTTTCGATCTCAACTATCGCCACCACCGAACGGGCGAAACGAACGGCGATTCGCATCTGAAGAGCCTGCTGATGCATCACGAAGTCATCGTGCCGGTGACCGAAGCCAAATTGGATTTCGGACCGTGGCAGCAGATCTACTATGCCGAGTTCGACGGGCAGCGCAGGAAACGCGTAATTGTTAAGGTTATGGGAGAGTGAAATAGATTGAAGATTGCGCGTTTTGTGCGTCTCCCGCTTTTTGGATTCCGCCTGTGCCGCCACAAGAAGAATGCGCATAATGCGACATGCCGTACAACGGCATAGGCGGGATTCTCGTCCCGCTGTACGGGATCTCGCCTCAAGTGCATGAATTATTTTGGCGTGAAAGGCAGAACCGCTGCGTTTGGGCGGGATAGATTGCAGGCCGACGGCTGAAAGCTGACGCTGACTGCTCAGATGAAAAAACTCCGGCACATTCTCGAATACATGATCTTTCACATCTTCGCCGCGCTGGTCATTGCGCTGCCGCTCGGTGCCGCTCGGCGTTTCGGGGCATTTCTGGGTAGCATCACGTACTCGCTCTGGTCGTACCGACGGGAGATCACGCTTGACAACCTGCGCAGAG
>Ga0315289_10004536_pt1 | contig 20679 bp, 19 predicted proteins | sample YL17G11_40_MG_FD_203452 | JGI IMG/M metagenome (GOLD analysis project Ga0315289, IMG submission 203452) | Sediment microbial communities from Yellowstone Lake, YNP, Wyoming, USA - YL17G11_40 | ecosystem: Environmental > Aquatic > Freshwater > Lake > Sediment | place: USA: Wyoming | collected... | reverse complement strand
ATCCCCTTATTATGGTATCGAACCTGCGAAGCTCCGCAGTAGATGTTGGCTGAGCTTGAGTCTCCGCTGGCCATTACCACGAAATAGTGTGTGTCGGTATAGATAGTATAACTTCCATCTCCCGCCAACCACACTCCTTTTCTCCATTCAGCCAATCTGGTCCCCTCATCTAACTTCTTTTCTGTGTTAATACGTGGATTGGAGCACGAAGCGGAAAGAAGCACAAAAATCACAATTATAAGGATCGAATACCATTTATTCATCGCGGTATCTCCTCTTATGAAGTCTGTTGTTATCAATGCATTCAACTGGCATTATCACAAGAATCTCATACGAAGTGACAGTAGATGAAGTTGCGGTCAACATATCCCCATCCCAAACGGACTTAGACCATCTTGCGTGAAAATGGGCGATCAGTGATCGACCAACAAAAAAGTCCCCCGCCTTAGGCGGGGGACTTTTTCGAAAACTACTTTTTCTTTGGCTTGCCGCAACAGTCCTTATATTGTTTACCAGAACCGCAAGGACATTTATCAGCTGGTTTGGGGGTCATTCTTTTCACCTCCTTTCAGTGTCTGTAGGTCTTTGCCCCGACAAGCAAAACTGTGTCAAAAAAGAATAGATGTGTCTGCCAGGTCAGGGGATCAAGGTTTGTTGAAAAACTGCATCTTGGAGGCGGGATGAATTCCTGCCTCTATGGGTAGCATTAATTTACCTCCTCATTGGGCCGGGCATCTGGCCCTGTCCGCCGGATCTAAATTGGGACTAGAATTTTTTTGATGAAATGAAAAAAATCCTTGACTTTTTTATTTGTTCTATTTTATTATGTATTGTATTGCACCTCCATGAGAGGACAGCCCGTGAAATGGAATGCTTATTGGCTAACCATTTCATGCGGCTGTCTTTTTTTATGTTGTCGGCATGGTGACTCTATTGCAACAACGCAGATACATGCATACGAATTCCTCTAAATGTGTGCAGATCACCAAGATTTCGTCAGAGGCGAAATCAAATGGCTTACGCCTTAACTCCACTTTACATCTCAATTCTTACAATTCTTACTCTGTTCTACGATCTTAACCCCAGAAGACGTTCCGATTCGGCTGGCGCCAGCTTTAATCAATTCCAAAGCAGTATTATAATCTTTTATTCCTCCGGAGGCTTTGATTCTTATTTTATCTTTTGTCACTTTTTTTAAAAGTTTCACATCCTCCACCGTAGCCCCGCTGTATCCAAAACCGGTGGAGGTCTTGACGAAATCTGCTCCGCAATCTATGATGATCTGGGTTGCCTTGATTTTCTCCTCATTGGTCAGGACTGCCGCCTCGATGATCACCTTCAATATTTTTTCCTTTCCGATCGCATTCCGCACAGCTATAATATCCTCTTCCACCAACTTGAAATCGCCTGATTTCAAAGCTCCGATATTTGTCACCATATCGATTTCATCCGCCCCCTCTCTGATTGCCGTCTCCGCCTCCTGGGCTTTTACCTCTGGTTTATTCGCCCCCAAAGGGAATCCCGAAACGGTGCATATTCTAACCGAAGATCCTTTTAACAAATCAGAACAAAAGCAAACCCAGACTGGATTAACGCAAACCGAGGCAAAGCCGTATTTTCTTCCCTCCTCACAAAGTCTTCTTATTTCCTCTTTAGTGGCTTCTGGCTTCAGAAGAGAGTGATCAATCATTTGGGCGATGTTCAAACTTCCTCCCTTTATTTGGTTTAAAAAGGACAGCAGAAAATTAAGCCCATTCCTTACAGTTCGGATTGCTCTTTTGACATTAAAGTCACTCTCTACCAGGCATGAGGAGTTCACTAAAGGCCGGATGCAATAAAAGCTTATGAATTTCCGAATAGTAAGGAGTCAATCCGTTCTCCCGCTAAAAGCGGGATCAGGATGAATCCGTAAGGATTTTAAAAGGCTTACGCCTCAATTCCCGATCTGCATAACCCTTAAAAAAATAACCTGTCCCCTTGAAATGCCATTCTAAAGGAATTCTGAAGGTTAATTTGGGGATTAGAGTAAAAAAAAGTTTTAATCTTTCATCGACTCCAAGAACTTGGAATTGCTTTTGGTCTTCCGGATTCGATCCAGAAGAAACTCCATGGCTTCAACCGAGTTCATCTCGTTCAAGAACTTCCTTAAAATCCACACCTTATTGAGGTCTTCGGGAGTTAGCAATAGCTCTTCTTTTCTGGTGCCGGAGCGGTTGATGTCCATGGCGGGGAAGATGCGGCGGTCAGAAAGCCTTCTGTCTAAAACCATCTCCATGTTTCCGGTCCCCTTGAATTCCTCGAAGATCACCTCGTCCATCCTGCTTCCGGTCTCGATTAAAGCGGTGGCGATGATGGTTAAGCTCCCTCCCTCCTCTATATTTCTGGCGGCTCCGAAGAATCTTTTGGGCTTTTGCAATGCGTTAGAGTCGACCCCTCCGGAGAGGATCTTTCCGCTGTGGGGAACCACGGAGTTATGCGCTCTGGCTAAACGGGTGATGGAATCCAGAAGAATCACCACATGTTGCCCATGCTCCACCAATCTTTTGGATTTCTCCAACACCATATCCGCTACCGCCACGTGTCGATCCGCCGGCTCGTCAAAGGTGGAGCTGACCACCTCCCCCTTGACCGATCTTTTCATGTCCGTGACCTCCTCCGGTCTTTCATCGATTAAAAGGACGATCAGCTTTATGTCTGGATGATTGGTGGTGACGGCATTGGCAATCTTCTGCAAAAGCATGGTCTTTCCAGCCTTAGGCGGAGAGACGATCAGTCCGCGTTGACCCCTGCCTATGGGGGTCATCAAATCCATGACTCGCGTAGAGATTTCCTCTGAGGTGGTCTCCAGCTTTATCTTCTTCAAAGGATACAAAGGGGTAAGGTTGTCAAACAACATCTTATGCTTGGAGACCTCTGGATTCTCAAAGTTCACCGCCTCGATCTTGAGCAAAGCAAAATACTTCTCCGTATCTTTAGGGGGTCTCACCTGTCCCGAGAGGGTATCCCCTTTCCTTAAGTCGAAGCGCTTAATCTGAGAAGGAGAGACGTAAATATCATCCGGTCCGGGAAGGTAGTTATAATCCGGAGAACGCAAAAACCCATAACCTTCTGGCAAGGTCTCCAAAACCCCTTCCGCAAAAATGAAGCCATCCTTTTCAGTCTTGGCCTCCAGGATTTTGAAGATCAACTCCTGTTTCCTTAAACCACCTACACCCGGGATGCCCAAATCGTCCGCCAAATCTAAAAGCTCAGGGACGGTTTTGCTTTTAAGCTCTACAATGTCCATAAATTATCACCTTTCCTTCAGAACCCATCCCCCTCCGGAGAAGGAGTTCTCTTATGATAAAAGTTTGATTTTATTCTAAACTCACCTGCAGTTAAAAAAAAGTTTCGAAATAAATTTTTAAATGGTTTTGTTCTTTTTGAAAAAAGTCCAAATGAAGAAAAATGAGTGGTAATTCTTTTGGGGTCTACGGTTTGGATTCCACCTTCGGATAAGCTCCGGGTGGAAAGTCCTGTCTTCAGTGATTTGCCTCAACTAAGCAGGATCGAACCACGCATCTTCTTCCTATGGTATGAACCATCCGGTTCAAACCTGTGCACAAGCTTCTTCGCCATCCCGACTTTTGGGCTCCACTTGGATGAAAAGATGGTATCTTTGCTGGATTTTACTCTTTGGTATGAACCATACGGTTCATACCGCAGGACAGACGAATTTACCCCTCAAACTTAAACCAACTTCTGCCGGGCATCTGCTTTCGCTTGAATCTGTTTTTCTTCTTACATAAATATCGACATCTCCTTTCAACTCTTCAGTCGCTTTTTTACTTTAGTTACTTCCGGTGGTTTAATCAGGGAGATCTCCTTCTCCTCAGAAAGCTCCTCCACCTTTGCATCTCCCCATAATTTTTCTAACTCGTAAAATTCTCTGACCTCGTTTAAGAATATGTGCACCACCACATCCACATAATCTAGAAGAACCCACCGGCAAGCCTGATACCCTTCGTGGTGCCATACCTTTATCCCTTTTTCCTCCAGCTTTTCTATGATCGAATCAGCGATGGCTTTAGCGTGAATGTCCACGCTGGCCGAACAGATCACAAAAAAGTCACAAATGGTGGAAAGTTTCCTTAGATCTAATATCTTTACATCGGTTGCTTTTTTTTCCAAAGCGAATTTGCCCGCCAAGTATGCCAATTTCTTTGGCGTTATTCTCAAAAGACTTTTTTCTCCTTTCGTTTTAAGTGGAAGGTCAAAGGTGTAAGGTTAAAGGTTTTGGGTTTTACCTTTCACCCTTCACCTTAAACCTTTCACCTTTCTATTTAAAAAACCTTTGATAGTCGCTGGTGTCGCTACCTATCACTATGGTGAGCGCTATTTCCTGATAATTGTTCTCCAATTTTTTGCATAGCACCCTCTCTTTGTCAATTCCCAATGCTTGAGCAGTCAGAAGTGCTATCTCTGAGGGGTTGCCTTTTTCTACGTCTCCGGCACGATCCAAAATAAAACTCTGTTTGGGTTTCAAATATTCGAAATTTCCAGTTTGGATGACATCGTAAATGATATTATCTACCTTTAGTTCTCTCAGCCTATCTGCCAATTTCTGTGCCAAACCCTCCTTTTGAGACCCATTTAGAATTTGGGTTCTTACGAAAATAAATTCTTTACTCTGAGTTGGTTTTTGGGTGGTCTCACTTTGGCTGATCTTTTTAAAAAATGAGAAAGCATAGATTAAAAGGAGGAGGGTTAAGAAGATAATGGATATCTCTAAAAGCTTAGAGCTTTGCTTTCTTGCTTTCCTTTTATAGAATCTGGAAGTTTTCCTTTTTTTGTTTATGCCAAGCATTTGACGATTTTTGAGCCTCGGCTCCCATGAGAGTAAACTCTTCAGGTTTGCACTTCATCCGGAGGAACCGAACATCTGACGAGAAAAGTTTAACTTTTTCTTATGAGAAGAATAGAAATTTTCAATTAAAGTATCTCGAGGATATCTATTCACGATGAATATGAAAAATCACTTCTGTGTAAAGCCTTGGAAAAGAAAAATATCAGGATTAATGCCCATTCAAGAAATCAAACCCTTACCTCTCCCTTTGCCACCAGGGATTTTGTCTTTCTAAACCATAAGAATAGGGAAAGGTTTGCACGTTTATGATAAAGGAGAAGCTATTATTGGGCCTATAGCTCAATTGAAAGTTGGGCAAAATAGCGTCCTTTATTCCCAGATCGTCCTTATGAAAAACAGAAAGAGGCTGATGCAAATAGTTCAGACTTAAAGTCAAAGTCAATGGTTTGGATACTTGATATTCCATAACGTTAGTATACACACCAAAACTGCCGCTTGTTTTCCCGCTTGAAAAATAAGAAAAGGTATAGCTTTGAGACATCCTGAACTTGCTCAGATCGAGAAGACTAAAACTTTTTGCGTTGGATTTAAGCCCCAAGAGATTCTCATCGGGTTGACTTTTGGGGGTTGTTTGCGTCTGTGAAAAAGCCGAACCAAATAAAAACAAAATCAAAGTAAAGAAAACCAAACCTATTTTATTTGCTCGTTTCATGATATTTCCCTTTTCAGGTTAAATTATCGGCACAAATATAAATGGATCTTCCTTCTCTGTCAATACTTTTTTGCGCGAGCCTTAAAAAATGTCAAGCTGGAGTGTAAGCTTTTTAAGTTTACTGGTGAACTTGGTTTAAAAATCATCCCCTCCAATCTCCAACTCATTTTATCATACGCCTAAGATAGAAGAGTCGTTTGTCCAGAAGACCCTGCGAGTAGAATCTCTTCTATTTTTTCCAGTTCTTCTTGAGAGTTTATCCCCAGACCCTCTTGCGGATCAGGAGCGACCACTGCCCAAATGGGGAAACTCTTCCTTCTTAAAAGCTTTAAAACGTTAGTTAGATAATATTCCTTCTGTTTGTTGTCCGGGGTGATTTTGTCCAATACTGAAAAAAGAGACTTGCAATCGAAACAGAAGGTCCCAGTATTAATCTCCTTTACTTTTTTTTCATCGGCAGAGGCATCCTTATCCTCCACGATTTTTTGCACCATCCCCTTTTCGTCTCTGATTATTCTTCCATAACCGGAAGGATCCTCTAAGATGGCGGTCAAAACCGTGGCAACTGCTTTTTTTCTTCGATGCTCCTCCAAAAGCCTTCTCACAGTATCGCTCTTTAACAAAGGCATGTCACCGCACAAGATCAGAACATCGCCATCAAAGTTAGCTAAATGATCTTTTGCTTGCATGACAGCATGTCCGGTTCCCAACTGCTCTTCTTGTATGACGAACTCCACAGGCAAATGTTTCAGAAGATCTTGGGTTTTTTCCCGTTTATGTCCCACCACCAGAATGATTTTTTCCACCTCCACCTTTTTAGCGGTCTCGACCACATATTCCACCATCGGTTTTCCGCCCAATCTGTGAAGCACTTTGGGCAGATCAGATTTCATCCTCTTCCCCTTCCCCGCCGCCAAAATCACCGCCACGATTGGTTTTGTATCCATCGAGATTTATTAATATAGCCGCAGACTTTAGGGACTGTTGAAAAAGTGGTTTTTGGAGTGCGAAAGCTTGTCGGAGCGAAGCGGAGATCCCGCTCTGCGGGGCTTTCGCGATTTTTCTGAAATTGAGATGTTCTTATACCGCAACAGCTTAAACTTTGGCAAAAAACCGCACCAGCAAGCTGGTGCGCTCCAGAATGGGTTTTTCAGCACGTCCTTTAGCTTGCGCAAGTTTTGATGCTTCGGCAATTGGAATTGCCGGAGCTTCAGTGCATAGGCATTTCCTAATGCTGATGCATCATGGGAGCCCTACCGCTCTTGCAGGGTCGTCTGCAGTGAGTTGTTAGGCGTTTACTTAGCTATCGATGTTGCAATATTCGGGCTGCTTGGATTCACATCCACTACTCGAGTTTTTGGAATGATGACTAAATCCATATCTTCCATCGGAATGGCACCAAGTAAAGCCTGATCACCCATGACCACCCCGCCTTGGGCGGGGCGAAACCAACACGATTCTTGTCCACAGGATCCTGCGGAAAACGAAGCTCAATAGGGCCAACATACGGAACAAGCTTTTTGGTCCCATCTGCCAAGGTTACTTCCTTTTTATCAATCTCATCTAACTTTAACTGAATCCTTATGTGTTCAGGAATACAAAGATGGACTGCACAAAAATCTGCTAATGCTTCGACCTCAACTGGTGCAAGTTCTGGCTTTCTTGGATTTCTTAGCGATACTTTTGCGTCAGCTATGTTCATATATTTTAGCCCCGTCAAAATTGCTTGATACGCCTTACTATTGAAATCAGCGGCGCGGTTCACCGCGTCCGCTGGAGCGCTTTGTTAGTCCGATCAACCTCTGCGCCACATTTATAAGAGATCGAAGGGCATCATTCACAGCTTCTTCTGTGGGAAACGCTTTTGCCACATCCGGGCTGAGAAGGACCAAATTGGTTCCCTTCCGGTAAGCCTCAAAATACTTGCCCCGAACACCAGGACCAAGTTCTTCCCGGCGATACTCCGGACGCAACTCTTCAAACCTAGCCTTCCTCATATATCCTCCTCTCCTTGCGGGTCATAAGACGCGCACTGATAATTCTTATTCGACCTCCGCGATCCGCATGCGAAACGACGAGCAACCGGTTATATCTGGAAAACCCAAAAGTGATGTATCGCTGTTCCTTCACAGAATGATCGGGATCCGCAAAGGTAATGGCCAAGGGATCCCCAAAAACCGTTGCCGCCTCTTGAAAAGATACGTTATGCTTTTGCTCGTTCGCAGAAGCTTTTTTCGGATCCCATTCAAATTCCATTCTTTCACTCCCTGAACCATTATATCAGAAAATCGCCTCTTTATTTGGCCTAATATTTATTTTTATATTGTCTCTTGATGCTTCGGCAATAGGAATTGCGAAAGCCTTAGGGCATCGACATTTCCTTCAGGATGAATCTCAATGCCGATACATAATCGAATACGCAACCTGAAGGCTTCGCCCTCAAGGGCTCAAGCCCGAAGCGTTGCAGCTACCTCTTAATAATCTTATTTTTCTGGTCGATGTAAACTACCTTCGGTTTGTATTTCTTCGCCTCTCCGAATTCCAGATCACAGTAGGAGACAATGATCAAAAGATCACCCACCTGTCCTAATCTTGCCGCTGGACCATTTAAACAGATGGTTCCTGAATTCGCCTTTGCCACCAGAACATAAGTCTCAAATCTTGCACCATTATTAAGATTGAGCACCTGCACTTTTTCATTGGGCAAAATTTGGGCGGCATCCAAGAGCTTTTTATCTATGGTGATGCTCCCCTCGTAATTCAGATCAGCATCTGTCACCGTGACGCGATGAATCTTGGATTTACAAATGGTAACTAACATTTATTAATTCTCCAACCCAAACCTTCTTAAGACATTTACGTCCTCAATCCCAAAATTTAAGAATTTAATCCGTTACATCTGTTTAATCCGTTGACCGCAGCCTTATTTCACTTTATCTTCTCCTCCACCAAATAGATTTCATTACCCTTCTGCGCAAGGTAATGGAGACTATCAGGGGAATCAAAAATAATCTTTCCTCCCCCTATGGTAACGATGCCATCGTATTGCCTCCCCTCGTCTTCATCCACAACTACAAACTGCTTATCGCCCACTCCAACCGCACAAGCCACCCGCCTGCTGTCCGGGCTGAAGATGGGACCGGGTGCCTTGATTCCATCGTATTGCTTCCCCTCTTTCTCATCCACGACCAAAAACCACTTCTTGTCCACTTTAGCCTCATAAGCCACCCGCCTACTGTCCGGGCTAAATATGGGATTACTTACGCTATTGTATTGCTTCCCTTCTTCTCCATCTACGACCACAAACCTCTTCTTACCCACTTTAGCCACATAAACCACCCACTTACTGTCCGAGCTGAAGATGGGGGTACTTACACCATCATATTGCTTCCCTTCTTTTCCATCCACGCTCACAAACCAAGTCTCACCCGCTTGAGCCTCATAAGCCACCCGCTTGCTATCGGGGCTGAAAATGACTGTGCCTATGCTATCGTATTCCTTCCCCTCTGCTTCATCTACCACGACAAACCACTTATCGCCCACACGAGCCTCGTAAGCCACCCGCCTGCTGTCTGGGCTGAAAATAGGAATATCCACCATCTGGTATTGTCTCCCCTCTTCTCCATCCACTACCACAAATTCCGTATCAGCCACTTTAGCCCAGTAAGCGACCCGTTTGCTGTCCGGGCTGAAGATGGGATCACCCCTACCATCGTATTGCTTCTCCTCTTTACCATCCGCGACTACAAACCGCTTGTCGCCCACCGTAGCCGCATAAGCCACCCGTTTGCTGTCAGGACTGAAAATGGGACCCCCTACCCAATCGTATTGCTTCTGCTCTTCTCCATCCACGACCACAAACCACTTGTCGCCCACTTGGGCTACATAAGCCACCCGCTTGCTGTCTGGGCTAAAGATGGGATAAGTCAAATTATCGTACTGCTTCCCCGGTTTTACTCCATCCACGACCACGAAGAAAGGACCATAGATTGTCTTTGGTATATGACCGGGTATTTCGGGCAGAGAAGCCGCACCACCAACATAACCGGCGTGGTCGCTGTTAGGGCTTACCACGAATGACTCTGGTATCCATTTAGAAATAATTTGAGTAACAAGCTTTTCAGATACTACCCTATTGAAAGACTTTTCTTGTGCCCAGACAGCTATGGCAATGCAAAGAAGAAAACCAGCTAAACATAACACCATACCTTTCTTGGTCATTTTAATACACCTCCTTTTTCGAAGTGTCAAATTCTGGATGATACACCTTCGGGAGAAGCGTAGCGGAACCTTCATGGCTCCGCACAGAGGCATAAAGCCTCTGCTACGCGGCCTTATCAAAAAACATTCATCTTGACATTATCCGCATCTTATCAGGAGCCCACAAAGGGCTCCCTTACGTTTTCAGGGGACTCTTATTTTAATATTATCTATCAATCTGGTCTTACCGACCCGGACCGCTAAGGAGATCAAAACCTCTCCTCTCAGTTTATTCAAAAGTTCAAGGGTGCAGGCATCGGTGATGGCAACGTAGTCTATGTCAGCTAAAGGTTGTTTGTCTATTAATTTATTCATTTTAGAGACGATCTTAGTTGGGCTTCTCTCGCCCTTTTTTATCATACTTTTTGCCAAACGCAAAGCTTGATACAAAACTTTTGCCTGTTTCCTTTCTTCTTCTGAAAGATAAACATTTCTTGAGCTTAAGGCAAGACCATCTCTTTCTCGAACCGTGCCTGCTATTATCAGCTTTATGCCATAATTCAAATCATCCACCATCTTTTTCAAAACCACCGCCTGCTGAGCATCCTTCTGTCCAAATACCGCCACATCTGGCTGAACTATATTGAAAAGCTTAGCCACCACGGTGGTCACTCCCTGAAAATGCCCAGGTCTTATTGCCCCTTCCAATTTATGCGTGATTTTTTCTACGTTCACATAAGTTAAGTATCCTTCCGGATACATCTCTTTTATCCGGGGAGCGAAAACAAAATTACAGCCCTCCTTATCTAATAAAAATCCATCTCTTTTGAAATCTCTGGGATATTTTGTGAAATCCTCTTTGGGTCCGAATTGGGTGGGATTGACAAATATGCTCACCACCAGAACATCTGCTTTTTTTTTAGCAATTCGGATCAAGTTCACATGTCCTTTATGCAAATAGCCCATGGTAGGGACGAAACCGATGATCCTTCCCTTCCTTTTTAGACCCGCACAAATATTTCGCATCACCTTAGGTGATCTGATTATCTGCATGAATTAAAAATTCAAAGTTCAAGATTCAAAATTACAAAGCAAAATTTAAACTTTGTTCAACATTAAGCATAGAAGACGAACTGGAGTGTTCGCCTTTAGGCGAACCAAATAAAGAATCTTTGCCGTTCAATATATCCTGGTCAAGCTGAAGCTTGACACTCCAGCATACATGTGTCCTTCTTTACAGTCAAACTTTAAATTTTAAACTGTAATTTTGCTTTTTGCTTTTTGAATTTTAAATTTTTCTAATAGCTTTCCTCTTCCGAGGGAAACCTTCCGGATTTTACATCATTTAAATAATTCAGGCAAGCCTTTTTTATCTCTTTTGCTAACTCTGCGTATCTTCTCACAAACTTTGGTTTAAAATCTTCAAAAAGACCTAAAATATCGTTGATTACCAATACCTGCCCATCACATCCTGCTCCCGCTCCAATTCCGATGGTAGGAATCTTAAGCGATTTGGAGATGCGTTCGGCTAAATCCTTTGGCACTGACTCCAACAGTAAGGAGAAACAACCCACCTCCTCTAAAATTTTGGCACTCTCCATTAAGTATTTTCTATCTTCTTCGGTTTTTCCTCTCACTGCGTATCCCCCCAGCTTATGGATGGACTGGGGAGTCAAGCCGATATGTCCCATCACCGGGATACCTGCTTCAATTATTTTCTTTACGGTTTCAGCCATCTCTCTCCCCCCTTCGATTTTCACCGCCTGCGCTCCTCCTTCTTTGAGGAAGCGTCCGGCATTCAGGATAGCATCTGAAGTATTGGTCTGATAAGACAAAAACGGCATATCTGCTATGACCAAAGCTCTTTTAACCGCGGAGGAGACCGCTTTGGTATGATAAATCATCTGATCCATGCCTATGGACAAGGTGGTGGGAGATCCATAAAATACCATATTTACCGAATCCCCCACCAAAATAGAATCCATCCCTATCTGGTCCAAGATGCGGGCGGTAAAAAAATCATAAGCGGTCAAAACCGCAATCTTCTCCCCCTTTTCCTTCATCTTGGCAAAGCTTCTAACGGTGATTTTGTTAATTTCCATGGGTTATGATCCTCTGGCATGAACCATCTGTGCATACCTCTGGTATGAACCATATAAGAGTGTCGAATTACTGAATTCTTAAGAGATGACCTATACTAAAATTAAGGAATTGCGGATGCTAAAAATCTCGAAAATTGGGTTTTCCGACAGCCTCCTATGTTAGGAAAAGTTGTTCTCATTTTTGCGAATCCATACATCTCTTTTTCCACTGCTTCTTGTTGTAAGCTCCAATATCTCTACGATCTTACATAAGGTTTTAATCTCTTCGTCGTTATAAAACCTCCAAAGCATTCCTTTATGCTTCCCAGATATATATCTTCTTGTTCCATCATCAAGTAATACAAACTCTTTTTCATCCTCTTCCTCTAAGCCATCGAACGAGATATAAGCAATATCCCCTGGTTTCAGAATATTTTCGATATTAAGCATAGTCTTAGATGCCTCAATAAAAGGCATGTGATCTAACACCGAATTACAAATGATTGCATCAAAACTCTCACCACTGGACACAAGCTCGGAAGCAGAGCACGTTTCAGTCTCAATAGAAAGACTTTCTTCATTTGCCCATTTTTTAACCCTTTTTATGGCTTCTGAGGAAATATCAACAGCTTTCACTTGAAAACCAACCCGAGTAAGAGCTACACTCCATCGACCGGAACCACAACCCAAATCCAATATCTTATGGGCTTGATATTCTTGAAGTCGTTTGATGACCCCTAAAACGTTTCTGCTTGGAGGTGACTTAAAATCGAAATCCAAATCTGCAAAGCATTTTTCCCAAAATCGTTTGTTTTCTTTTAAAATGTCAGACATTTTCTTATTCATGCCTTTGAATATGTATATGCATTGATACGAATCTATACGTTCCGCATCCTTAATACGAAAAAATGCCTTATTTTTCGCCCATCCCCTCGCCAAGGCGGGGGATTTCCAACCCCGCCTTTGGCGGGATTTCCAAGGGGACGTAGTATTTTGTGCCCAGGTGTGGCTTTTTCAGCTGTTCTAAAAGATCATCTAAATCCGCTTTATTATGCACAAAATCGATCCTATCCGTGTTCACCACCAATAACGGGGTTTTGGTATAATGAAAGAAATAATAATTGTAAGCCTCATTCAGGACTTTAATATATTCCAAATTGATGTTTTTCTCATAGGGACGCTCCCTCTCCTTTATCCTCTTTAATAAGATCTCTGCATTAGCCTGAAGATAGATAACCAGATCCGGCTTGGGGATGTCCTTCTCCAAAATCAAAAGGAGTCTTTCATATAGATAAAATTCATTGGGGCTCAAGGTGACGGATGCGAATATTCGGTCCTTGTCGAAGAAATAATCGGTCACTACCTTTTTTTGGAAAAGATCTGGGGCACAAAGTTCCTGCTGTTGCCTGTATCTGGATAATAAAAAGAAGATCTGGGTCTGAAAAGCATATCTTTCTTTATCCTTGTAAAAATCGGAGAGGAAGGGATTCTCCTCTGTCTCCTCTAGGATCAACCTTGCTTCCATCTTCTCCGCTAAGATTAAAGCCAAGCTGGTCTTCCCCGCTCCAATGGCCCCCTCTATAGCTATGTAATCAATTTCTGCCATAATATTTTTCCCCAAGTTTTAGATACTTTCTCTCGTCCACAGTCCACTGTCCGTTCACGGTGAATCCGCCGACCGCCGCAAAGCAACTGTAAACTGAGGATAGCTGACAACGGACGTTTTGAAAAGGCAAACACTCCCGAATAACCTCAAATATTTGTTTTCGGAATAACTTTAAGACATAATCAAATTACTAAAAAACTATGACATTTTCTTAAAGAACCTTTTCTGAATATAATCTAACCTCAAATTTATCTTTTTCAGAATCAGTTGATAACTCCATTAGGACTCGCTCTGCCGTCTTCTTCAACAAAGGATGAACGACCTGAGGAGCAATCTCGACTAAAGGAACCAAAACGAATCTTCTTTCGTGCATATGCGGATGGGGTAACGTAAGCCTATCCGAATTTAAGACCAGATCATCATAGAACAGAAGGTCTAAATCAATATTTCTGGGTCCGTATTTTTGGTTTCTTTTCCTCCCCATCTGGTTCTCAATACTTAATAGAAGTTCCAAGAGATTCAAGGGTTCAAGAGTGGTTTCAAGCTCTAAAACCATATTTAAAAACCAGGGTTGATCTTTGTATTCAATGATTCGACTTCTTTCGGCTTCGCTCAGGACAGGTCGCTCACCATAAACCGGCTGGGTCTCATACACCAATGAGGTCTTGCAAATCTTAACCTCTTTTAATTGCTTTATCTTTTTAATTGCCTCCCTTATGTATTCTAACCTATCACCCAAGTTTGAACCTGTGCTAATATATGCTCTTGACAAGGTAAATCTCGGTTGAGTTTACAGGTTGGCAGGTTTAAAGGTTCAAAAGTTTTAACCTGCCAACTTTCTAACCTGCTAACTTTCTAACTTGCTAACTTTTATTTTTCCTCTTTACCTCCACCTCAATATGATCCAAATTTCCTGGAACCGGAGGAATTTTCTTTCTTACCCGAACTATCACCTCTTTGGGCTTAAATTTTTTTAGAATTTGGTTTGCCAACCTTACCGCAATTGTCTCCAGAAGAGCGAATCTATTTTGCGCCACCAGCTCCTCTACGGTGCGGTAGACTTCAGTATAGTTGACCGTGTCCTTCAACTTATCTGATTTGGCGGGTTTGTCCATATCCACTATCAGCTCCACATCCACCTCAAATCTTCTGCCGGTCTGCCTTTCGGCGGCGGATATTCCGTGATAACCATAAAAGGTCATATTATGTAATCTGATCACGCCCATGCTTAGTGCTCTGTTTACAAAATAAGATTTCTATGTCTTTAGTTTGTCCGCAGGATCCATAGGATCGGTTTGGGTTTCGGCTACGTATCGTAGCATGTCTATCGGTTTCGCCTATCCTGCCTCTGGAAGGACAAAACGACTGACGATGACTTTTTAGACGATACCTAACCGACTTGTAGTGAGCGTAGCGAATCTAAACCGTAACCTTTTAAAACGAAACCCAAAATGCGTCCCGCACTTTGCGGGACGAAGACTCAATGTTATTCTACTAACAAAACATTAGGGACAAAAGGTTAGGTGTTAATCTTTTTGGGGTCGGTATCTTCGTTGCCAGATATGGGAATGCTCCTTGATCCTTTCCAAAGCTTTTTTGAGTTCTCCTCCTGGAAGATTCAGGGCTATTCTTATATATCCCTCTCCATATTCACCGAACCCAAAGCCTGGAGAAACTAAAACGCCGGCTTTTCGCAAAAGCATCCGGGCAAAGCCTACAGAGGAATATTTTGGTGGCACCTTAACCCAGAGAAATGGTCCGGCTTTAGGTTTCTTCACTTTCCACCCTAAATTTAAAAGTCCTTCTATTAAGATCTCTTTTCTTTTGGCAAATTCCAAATTGTTTTGCTCTGCTATGATCGAATAGTTTTTCAAAATCGTCAAACCGAGCTCAAGCATTATATGACTTAACTGATAACCTAAGATGTTTTCTGTGGCTTCAACCTGAGAGATTATTTGTTTATTCCCGGCTAAAAAACCAAATCCGATCCCGGTTAAAGGATGAAAGGAGAAAATCTCCGCCCCCATCTTTTTTGCCCCCTTAACCTGTAAAAGACATGTGGGCGCATGTCCATCATAACATATCTCATTGTAAGAAGCATCATTCACCAACAAGATGTTCCTCTTGCTTGCCCATTTGATCAGCTCTTTGAAAAATTCGAAGTCTGCCACCGCGCTGGTAGGATTATGAGGATAATTTAGGAAAAGAATCTTGGGAACATGGGAAGCATTCTCCCTGGGAGAAGAAAAGAAGGTGCCAAGATTCGGCAGAAAATCGTTTCTTTCCCAAAGGGGCAAAATCACCACCTCTCCACCTGCAAAGATACAGCCCCCTTTATAAATAGGGTCGCATGGGTCGGGGATAGCTACCACCTCGCCGGGATTTAAAAAGCTCAAGAAGAGATCATAAATGATCTCTTTCTTATCGGCGAAAGGGAAAATCTCATTTTTAGGATTTACTCTAACCTGATATTTTTGCTCCAGCCAATCTGCAATCTGTTTTTTTAAATCTCTCCAAATCGGTAGATTTAAGGGAGTAAAAATCTCTTCTGTTTTAAGCGAAAAAGAAGAAAGTATGGTCTCTCTTAGGGAAAAGTCAGGACAAAGTTTTCCCAAATCGATTATCTCCACGCCCCTTTTGTGCAAAGCCTTTTTGATCCGCTCTGCTTCCAAAAAAGGCGAGGGGGGGATCTTTTGTAATCTCTCCGCCTTCTCGATGATGACCCTTTTTATCATGAGTCGGTTAAATGGAAAATCCGTTTTATCTGTTTAATCCGTTCACGGTGAATCCGTTCAGGATGAATCCGTTGACCCTTCACAAATCACATAATATATATGCTCACATACCTGATAGCAAGAAATTTATGTTTAATCTCTTTTATTGCCCAAGTTTTTGCAGGATATTTCTCACTTCTTCAGCATTTTTTGACTGGGGAGCAAGCTCAAGGAATCTCTCCAACTCTCGTATGGCATCCTCCTTGGAATTGGTTTTTAGATAGGTCATTCCCAGCCGGAGATGGGCAACTGCCAGATCGGGCTTCAGTTGTATAGCTGTTTTATACATCTCTATCGCTTTTTGGAACTTGCCTTCTTCCTTATAGATGTTACCCAACCCCAGATAGGCGTCCTCGAAATCTGACTTCAGCCTTAGGGTCTTCTTGAAGAAATCTTCCGCCTTGTCCAGATCACCTTTCCGAAAACAGATAAGTCCCACGTTGTAATATGGCTCCGGATCTGGCCATTTAAGAAAAACAGCCGTCTTATAAAACTCCAAAGCACTATTCGTATCCCCCTTGACCACATACAAATTCGCTAAGCTGACATAGGCCCCCGGCACAAATGGTGCCAATTTGATTGCCTCCTTAAATTCGATCTCAGCTTTATTCAGACTCCCTTTTGCAAGATAAACCATTCCCATGTGGTGGTGAACTGCGGAAAGTCGGGGAGCAATTTCTTTTGCTAAAAGAAACTTAGCCTCAGCCGAATCCAGCTCCCCTTCTACCAAGAATTTCTCACCGTCTGCGATCAAAGGCAACTCCGGTAATAGTTTCCTTTGTACCTCATTTTCTTTTTCTGCCTCCTCTTCCTGTCCCAAAGTCTTAAAATACGTAAACAATACGAAATGACCATTTGAGCTTTTCTTGGGGTCGATCAAAAGAAGATTACGAAAGCGCGCAATCGTTTTTGACTCAGAAGAGTTCAATGCGATCCAGGGGACGGTGGAATAAAGCGAGGTAACCACCAATATAACGCTCAAATATTCAAATTTGATCTTATCTTTGAAAAATTTTAACAGAAGATAAAACCCCAAGACGGTATATCCCAAGCCCACTGCTGAGAACAGATCCCAATCCCTGGAGGCACCCAATGCCGGATCCATAAGAAAGTTGAAAAGAAGTTGGGGTAAAGACAAAATCAGCAAAAACTGGGAGGTTCTGTTCATGAAAAAAGACCTCCTTTTCTTGCAAATCAAAAATGCTAAAATCAAGATCAAACCCACCGGTGAGACCAAAAGCTGTTGATTCAAAAAATCCGAAAGGTGAGGAAAAGAAAAGAGGGTATAACCCGGGGCAGAATACCTATCATTGGTTAAAGGAACCAAAAGAGGGGGCACGCTCCAGCTGTATCTTTTATAACCCCAAAATATAATAACCATCAAAATCAGCGCAAAAATTCCCAGCAGGAATCTTTTTGTTTTGTGGGATTTGCTCTTTTGATCTTTAGCTATAGAAAGAAAAAAGACTGAAGGTAAAAGATAAAGAGCCGAAACATGAAACAAAAAAGTTAAAATGAACGCAAGAAGTGGAAAAACTAACTTCGTCCTTGAAGAATTATTCGGAGTTCCTTCCCCGCTAAAGGCGGGATTTTCAACCCCGCTAAAGGCGGGATTTTCAACAAGATAAACTAAGGAAAGAAATAGAAATCCGAACATAGAAAGAAAAAGAAAGGTGTAGTGTTCCACATAGCCAAAAAATAGCTGAACGCTTCCCATGCTAATCAAAAGCAAGAAAACCAAAATTTTTCCCGCCAAGGGCGGGATTTCCAATGGGGACCTTTCTTCCTTTCCCAAAAAATGCGTATGCACTAATAAGTCGGCGAAAAGAAAAGAGAGGAAGATAAAGATGCTTCCCGCCATACAGCTTAATAGGACATACACAGCCTCTGCATCTAAGTTGAAAAGACTTTTTGCTAAATGAAATGCGTCAAGATGTAGCAAACTTTCCAGAGGCTCGGTCCATTTGATCGCAAGTTCATTTGATTCAACATTGCTTAAAATCTGATAACCATCCCCCAAAAAATGAGTCTTGGTTCTTAATATCCAGAAGAGGATAAAGAAGAGTAGACTAATGATTAAATACCAAATATGCCTCTTTTTCTGCATTCGTCTAAAAAGAGGAGATGTTAGAGCTTTTATGATATTAAGAACGAAACGATTGAATGACGGCAGAAAAAAAAGGAGGGTCAGAAAAGTTACTGGGAACGTTACCCAGAATGGAAAATAAGCCCACTGATTTATTCCCCAGATCCTGCCTTGCGGAAAAAAAGAAGCTACGAAATGGATGATTATGATGAGAAGACAAAGGAGGCTTAATGTCAAAGCTAAGCCGGAGTCGGAACTATTAGATTTCTCTTCTGGTCTTTTGCTTTCCTCTCCTACGGATCCAAATTCGGACTTCATCAACCCTGCTTTCCCAAACGGATTCTATTTCCGCCAAGAGCTATCAGCAATTAGTATGTGGTTGTGGCGGCGTACCCCTACCCCGCCATTTTTGGGTTCTGGGTGGGGGCACCCCGAACCAACGGTAAATAAATAATATAAAGAAAATGACTTTGAATGTAAAGAATAAATCTTCCTGGACATTCCCCAAAATTTGGGAGAGGAGAGGTCTAAGTAATTAGCAGATAAGGACATATATGATTTGTCATGTGAAAAGCAGTTTTTGGCTGATTTCAGAATGTGTAAAATCTAATACAGGTATTTGGGAGAGTTAAAGTAATATGTGACAAGGAGAGTTTATAGAATGAGGGGCGGTTGGTAGCCCCGCCTTTGGCGGGGGGCGGGGATCGAAAAAATAGGGAAACTCCACCCATTTTTTTCTTGACAAAAAACAGAGGATGTATATATATTCATATAAAGTTTGGCGCCCCGCCTATGGCGGGGTTAAAAGGGAAAACGGTGAAAATCCGTTACAGCCCCGCTACTGTGAAGGGCTACGAAAGTTGATTTGGGCCACTGTCCCGCCAAAGGCGGGACGGGAAGGTTCAACCAGTAGGTCTGAAGCCCGAAGTCAGGAAACCTGCCAAGTTTTAAAGCCCAAGGCTGTGTTTTCGTCCGGTGTGAGCCATTCGGTTCGCCCCTTGGACGAGTTAAAACCTTCGAGGGTGAGGTTCGGGTTTAAGACGAAAAAACCAATTCCCAACTTCCCTTTTGGAGGTTGGGATTTTTTCTTTTTAGGTGAAAGGTGATAAGTTAAAGGGCGTGTTGAAAAACCATCTTGTTCGTGCGGGAATTGGAATTCCCGCACGGAATTGGTTCGGGAAATCCAATTCCCGAACCAATTTAAAAACCGCCCAGTTGGGCACTCCAAAACCACTTTTTCAACAGTCCCTAAAGGTGTAAGGGAAAAAACAAAAATCAAGAAAGGAGCAGAATCATGAAAAGATTCATCTACCGCTCTTGGGGGATGTTATCATCTCCCAAGTTCTTCAACGGCTTAGCGAGGATGATAACATCCTCGCAGAGCAAAAAAAAATTAATTTCTGGTTTTTGGTTTTGGATTTCACATTCGTCATTTGAAATGGCCTTCAGTCTCATTTTAATCTTCGGTCTAGGATTATCATCTAAGGCTGAAGAGTTGCCGGTGTATGAGCTGGAGCCGATAGTGGTGACCGCTACTCGTTATCCTGAATATCTGAAGAATATTCCGGCATTTGCTACTGTGTTGACGAAAGAAAAATTAAGATCAACCCACTCTTTGAGTCTATCCGACGGGTTAAAAAATGTTTCGGGCATAGATATAAGATCGACTGGAGGTTTTGGTCAGGTCTCCACCCTCAGCCTGAGAGGATCATCCGCCTCCCAGGTCTTAGTTCTTCTGGATGGAAGACCGTTAAACTATATTAATACCGGGATTTTCAATCTCTCCGATTTTCCCACCGAGCAGGTGGAGAGAATAGAGATCGTCAGAGGTCCTCTTTCCAGTTTGTATGGAGCCAATGCCTTAGGAGGGGTGGTCAACATAATCTCCCCCATCCCCAAAAAAACCAAAGCCACAGGTTCTTTCTCTTTCGGGACTTTCAACACTCGGGTTTACTCTTTGGGTTTGAGTGGAAATTATAATAAATTTAAATTAAGCTTTGGTGCGGAGAGAAAATCGTCTGATAATGATCGAGAGAATTCAAATGCTTATAATTTCACCACTCATACCAAGCTTTTCTTTTCGCCTTCAAGCAAAATAAACGGGGAAGTTTTTCTTAATACCCAAAATGACCGGATGGGAGTGCCGGGGGTGGTTCCTGATCCAGATAATATCCCCAAATATGGAGACCAACAGGTCTATTCCCTTTTCGACCGGCAAAAAGATAGAAACCATTCTTTGGACCTAACTTTTAACTTCGCTCCCCAGCCCAAAAAGAATTTGTCTGTCAAGCTGTACTTAGACCAGCGAAAAATGGATTATCATACGGTTTATGATAATTATGATCCCGCATATTTCGATTTTGTAAAGACCATA
>Ga0315289_10004532_pt1 | contig 20684 bp, 17 predicted proteins | sample YL17G11_40_MG_FD_203452 | JGI IMG/M metagenome (GOLD analysis project Ga0315289, IMG submission 203452) | Sediment microbial communities from Yellowstone Lake, YNP, Wyoming, USA - YL17G11_40 | ecosystem: Environmental > Aquatic > Freshwater > Lake > Sediment | place: USA: Wyoming | collected... | reverse complement strand
TCAGCCGGTACTCATAGTGGGTCTTTCAGGCCTGAATCTGTGGCTCGATTGGTAAGGTGCAAATCACACCCGGTTCAGGGCTTGGTGTCGTGCTGCCCCGCACCGGTATGGGTGTCGAAAACAGGCTTAGCAGTCAACGTGCTCCGGGGAGCGCCATGAACTATGAAATGCCATCACGCCGGGCATTCCTCTCTTCAAACGCGAGTTCGGATTCTACTGCCTCGATCAGTGGAAAAAGCAAGGTATGCCGCAGGATGTGCCACTGGACGGGCTATTCGATTATGATGCGCCTGGTCATCACCACCTTGTTCAGCTAGGATGGTGTGAGGCCGCCTTTGAGCCCGCTTTTGAAGTCAAGATTATCGAGGACCGCGGCGACTATGAAGTCGAGCAGGACATATCGCCCGATATGATGTGAGGGGTTCTGGTTGGGTGGCGGCAAAAGAAGGTCCTCCGCTCCCTTCTCTGCGCAGGGGCCGTTTGCAGGGGTAATGAGTCGCGGCGAGATGCTGCACAGTATAAGGAGCCAACGATGTCAGAACCTGTTCGCATCACCAACTTGCGTTGTGAATACCGTCAAAACCCGCTGGGCATTGACGTCGCCCGCCCGCGTCTGAGCTGGCAGTTGCAGACCGAGCGGTGCGGGGCGCGGCAGACGGCATACCAGGTGCTGGTCGCACCGGGCAAGGAAGCCCTGCGGGCCAAAGCGCCCCTGTTGTGGGACAGCGGCAAGGTCGCCTCCGACCAATCGGTGCACGTCGAGTACGCGGGTGAGCCGCTCGCCTCCGGGCAGCGCGCCTGGTGGAGAGTGCGCGTGTGGGACGAAACCGGCAAGGTCTCCACCAGCGCACCCGTGTGGTGGGAAATGGGCCTGCTGCGCCGCGATGACTGGACCGCCCAGTGGATCGGCGCGCCGTTTGTGGGCGGGCCGCGCACCTCGATCCCGGTTCCGTTCCTGCGCAAAGCCTTCGCCGTGGGCGCTGGGGTGACCCACGCCCGGCTGTACATTACCGCCCTGGGAGTGTATGAAGTCTCCCTTAACGGCCAACGCATCGGTGACGCGGAGTTGGCCCCCGGCTGGACAGATTTTCACAAGCGGGTGCGCTATCAGGTATACGACGTCACCGGCCTCTTGCAGCCGGGCGAGAATATGCTCGGGGCGATTCTGGGCGACGGCTGGTACTGCGGCAACCAGGAATGGCGCGGCCGTCAACGCTACGGCGACCGCCCGCGGCTGCTGGCCCAGCTCGAAATGACGCTGGCGGACGGCAGCCGGATGGTGATCACCTCCGACGGTTCGTGGCAGACCGCCTTCGGCCCGATTTTGGAGAGCGACCTGCTGATGGGCGAAAGCTACGACGCGCGCCTGGAACTCTCCGGTTGGAATCTCCCTGCGCGCGCGGGGGGAGCCGGAGGGGGCTTGTGGCTGCCCGTCGAAGTTTTCCCCGCTCCGCAAGGGATGAAACTGGCGGCTCAAAACGGGCCGCTGGTGAAGCGCCAGGAAGAACTCGCGCCGGTTTCCGACCCCGCCGGGATCAAGGTCTGGCCGCAATCCATCTGGGTTTTCGATCTCGGCCAAAACATGGTCGGGCGCGCGCGCCTGAAGGTCAGCGGCCCGGCGGGGACCACCGTCCGCCTGCGCTACGCCGAAATGCTCAACCCCGATGGCACAGTCTACCTCGCCAACCTGGGCGCCGCCCGCGCCACCGACTATTACACGCTCAAGGGCGACCCCAACGGCGAGACTTATGAATCACGCTTCACCTTCCACGGTTTTCGCTACGTCGAGATAGTCGGCTATCCTGGCGCCCCCTCCCGTGACGCTATCACCGGGGTGGTGCTGCACTCCGAGCATCCCGTCACCGGCAGTTTTGAATGCTCCGACCCGTTGGTCAACCAGCTTCAACACAACATCCTGTGGGGCTGGAAAGGCAACTCGCTCGACATTCCCACCGACTGCCCTCAACGCAACGAAAGATTGGGCTGGACGGGCGACGCGCAGGTCTTTTGCCGCACCGCCTCCTACCTCACCGACGCCGCCGGGTTCTTTGCCAAGTGGATGCAAGACGTCGAGGACGCGCAAGGTCCTGCGGGGCAGATTCCGCCCGTGGTGCCCCACACCAATGCCATTCTGAGCGATGATGGCGGCCCGGCCTGGGCCGACGCCGGCGTGATCGTGCCCTGGACGATGTACCTGATCTACGGCGACAAACGCCTGCTGGCGGAGCGCTACGGCATGATGACGCGCTTTGTCGGCTACCTGGAAAAAACCAGCCCCGGCTACATCCGCGTCAACCAGATTTTGGACGACGGGAAAGACGCGGAGGGGGGCGGCTTTGGCGATTGGCTGGCGTTGGATGGATCGGGGAAGACTGACGGCGGGACGCCCAAAGACCTGATCGGCACGGCTTTCTTCGCCTACAGCGCTCGTCTGCTCTCGCAGATTGCCGCGGTGCTCGGCAAAACCGCCGACGCCGACAAATACGAACAGCTTTACCAGGATGTGCGCACCGCCTTCCAGAAGCGCTTCGTCACCCCCGATGGCCTGATGTCCGGCGGAACGCAGACATCCTATGTGCTGGCCTTGCAATTCGACCTGCTGCCACCCAAAGTGCGTCAGCGCGCCGCCATCGCCCTGGTGCACGATATCAAGAAACGTGAAATGCACCTGTCCACCGGGTTCGTGGGCACTCCCTATCTGCCCTTCACCTTGACGAACATCGGTCGGATAGACGTGGCCTACAAACTGCTTTTCCAAAAGACCTGGCCCTCCTGGCTCTACGCCGTCACCCAGGGCGCGACCACCATCTGGGAGCGCTGGGACGGCTGGACCCATGATAAGGGTTTTCAGGACCCCGGCATGAACTCGTTCAACCACTATGCCTACGGCGCGATCGGCGATTGGCTCTACCGCGTCGTCGCCGGCATCAACCCCGATTGGGAGCAGCCGGCTTACAAGCACATCATCTTCCGCCCACTGCCCGGAGGGCATCTCACCTACGCCAAGGCCAGCCTGCAATCGCCCTACGGCCTGGTTGCCAGCGAGTGGCGCAGCGCCGATGGCGAATTCACGCTGGAGGTTGTCGTCCCACCCAATACCACCGCCACCGTGTACCTGCCCGGTGAAACGGAGGGGCAAGAGGTGGAGGCGGGGAGGCATCACTTTGGCAGGGAGTTGACAGCGGGATAAAAGTGATGGACGAATCCTACCCCTGCCCAAAGTGCAGCCGGCGGGCACGGGTGTATGGCGGGATGCTCGCCTGGCGCAGCGGCCCGCGAGTGGGCGTGCCGGCGGTGGTCTGGACCGACACGGATGCCCGATACGTGGGCATCGTCGGCGCAAGCGTGTGCCGAGGCTCATTGGAAGAAGCGGGTCTGGTCAACAGCCTGGTGTATGGGGAAGCGGAGGAGCCGGCCGTGAAGCAGGCGCTATCCGTCCGCTGCCTCGGAGCGGCGGCGGGGACGCGGCTGCGAGGTCTGACCTACGGCCTGATGGGGTCTCGCTCCTTGGGCATGTACACGTCAGCGATCGACCCAAATCAGTGGCGCCGCCTGTTTGGGCTGGAAGTTGAGTCTTGGGATCAGCTCGAGGTAGTCGAGAGAGCGAAGTCGGTAGCCGACAGCGTGGTGGACCATCATCTGGAATGGAGCCGGAAGGCGTTCGGCAGGATCGGTGTGGACGAAGAGGTTATGCGGGCAGCGATCAGGCTGTATGTCGTATCCAAGGAGATCATCGCTGAACGCGGGTTTGATTTCGTGTCGGTGCGCTGCCTGCCCGAGATGCCGAGGACGTTCACCACGTTCTGTTACGCGATTGCGCTGCTCAATGACACGAGCGACGCAGAAGGTGAGAAGGAGGCGATCTGCAGCGCGTGCGAATCAGACTCCAACGGAGCGCTGACAATGCAGGTCCTCAAACACCTGGCGGGTCCACCGGTGCTGATGGCTGACGTACGCACCATTGATCTTAAGAGGCGCGAAATGTGGATCTCCAAACCTGATAGAATTTTGCAGGGTATTCGGCATCCGTCCGATCATTGCCTCGTGAATTGCTGAATAGAGTCTTTTCCAGGAGGTTAGCGATGTTCCGAATGGGTCTGGTTGGTTGTGGTGGGATCTCGATGGGCCAGCACGGTCCGGCGGCGGGTGCGACGCGTGATATCCGTTTCACGGCCTGCTGCGACGTGCGGCCTGATGCGGCGAAGGCGTTTGCCGACAGGTTCGGCGTCGGCGCGGTCTACACGGATTACCAGGAGATGCTGCGCCAGGAGAAGCTTGACGGCGTGCTGCTGGCCACCTGGCCCAACCAGCACCGCGAGCAGATCGAGCGCTGCCTGGAGTTGGGGGCCCGGAATATCCTGTGCGAGAAGGCCCTGACACTCACCGGGCGCGAGGCCGTTGAGATTCGCGACCTGGTCCGCCGGGCCGGGGCCTTCCTGATGGAGGGCTTCATGTACCGCCATCATCCGGCCATCCGGAAGATGGACGATCTTATCGCCGCGGGCGCCATTGGACCCGTGGACAGCGTGCGCGCGGCGTTCACGGAGAACGATCCCGAGACGGCGGACCCCAGCGATCCCAGCCGCAACTGGCGCCAGCGGAAGGAGTGCGGCGGCGGGCTGCCCTACGACTTCACCTGTTACTGTGTCAATGGGTGCAACCATTTCACCGGGGCCGTCCCGAGACGCGTCTTCGCCGCTGGCGCGGTGAGTAAGTACGACACCATCAACCGGTTGCACGCGCTGATCGAGTACGAGGACGGCAAAGTCGCTTTCATCGAGAGTTCCAAGCGGGCCGACCTGAGCCAGGAGTTGCACGTGGTCGGCAGCAAGGGCCGGCTGACCTTGCCGGTGGCCTGGACCATCGGCGGACGCTGCGACATACTCCAGCAGAACTCAATGGGCTTCGTGCGCTACGAGCAGCACAGTTACTCGATCGGGAGCCACAACTCGTACCTGCTGCAACTGGAGAACTTTGTGGCCACGGCAAGGGGCGAAGCGAGACCGGCGATTCCGCTTGACGAATCGGTCGTCAACACGTTCACTATTGAGGCCCTGGTGCGGAGCCTGGCGGAGCGGCGGGCAGTGGAACTGGAACTGCCGCCTGACTTGGCGCCGGCCCCGGCGGAAAGGAGGCCATGACCATGCGGCTCGGCGGACACTTGAAGGCTTTCTCGGCGGAAACACCCGACGATCTGCCGGCCATCTGCGAGAAGATGGACTGCTACGGTCTGTCGGCGATTACGGCCCCCGGCAGGCTGGCGGACATGACGGACGACGAGGCGGCTGCCTTCGGCGAAAGGGCTCGAGCGCTGGGCCTCACCGTCGGCGAGGCGGGCTGGTGGGGCAACCTGATGCGCCAGGACCTCCAGGAACGGGCCGAGCGGATCGAACTCGTTCGCCTCATGCTCCGCAAGGCCGACCTGATGGGTTGCCGTTGCGTCGTGACGCTGGTGGGCACTCGGGACCCGTCGAATCACGGCCTGGCGCCGCACCCGTATATGTTCAGCGAGGCCGCCCGGCGCGAGTTCCGCGAAGTCGTGCTGCGGGTTCTCGACGGGCTGGACCTGAAGACCGTCCGCTATGTCATCGAGCCCTGGTGCAACACGTTCTTCTACCAGCCGGAGGACATCCGGGCGTTCATCGACTCGGTGGGGCACCCGTCGTTCGGCCTGCACCTGGACCAGATGAACATGGTCAGCCACAGGGACTTCTTCCGCACCACGGAGCTGATCAACAGAACGTTTGATATTCTGGCGGACAGCGTCGCCAGCGTGCACCTGAAGGACATCCGCTGGGACTACATGCATATGTTCCTGAAGTGGGACGAATGTCCCATCGGGGAGGGCGTGATGGACTACGACGCTTACCTGCGGCGCCTGGCGGAACTGCCCCTGGACACGCCGTGTTTCTGCGAGCACATGGCAGAGGAACGCGACTATGTGCTGTGTTTCACTCGCCTGCACCACCTGGCCCGGAGGGCGGGGGTGCGATTCCTGCTGCGGGGACAGGCCGCCCCGCCCAGCGACACAGGTGGACCATGAGAGCCATCGCCATGATGCGCCGCCCCGACGGCGTGCGCGAGAAGAAGCTGGTGACCGACTGGCCCGAGCCGCCGGGGCCAGCGGGCAACCAGGTGAAGGTCCAGGCGATGTTCACCGGCGTCACCAACGGCACGGAGCGCAACGGGCTGTTGCGGGGCAACTACGCGCCGAAAGACGAGCACTTGCCCAGCACCTACGGCTACCAGCATGTCGGGCGGGTGGTCGAGGTCGGCCCGGACGCCAGGAACCTGAGGGTCGGCGACGTGATCTTCAGCAGCAGCCACCACGAGGAATACGCCGTGGTGCGGGAGGACGGGCTGCTGACGAGGCTGCCCGACGGCGTCGCTCCGCGGCACGCGGCCCTGTGGGGCGTGGCGTCGGTGAGCTTTCACGACGCCCGGCGGGCGGACGTGAAGCCGGAGGACAACGTGCTGGTGGTCGGTGCGGGGCTGATCGGGCAGTTCGCCGCGCAGGCGGCCCGCGTGTGCGGTGCCCGCGTCACCGTTGCTGACGTTGACGACGCCCGCCTGGACCTGGCCCGTCGGCTTGGCGCCGACGCGACGGTCAACGTCGCCAGCCCCGAGGGCCTGGAGCAGCTCCGCGCCGCCAAGAAGGCCGGGCGGCCGTTCACCGTGGTCTTCGAGGACAGCGGCGCCGACGTGCTGGACTGGATCATTGGCGGGACCTGGGTCGGCGGGGTCATCGCCCACCGCGCCCGCGTGCTGATGATTGCCGGGCGGTTCGACGTCAAGTACAATTTCAACGCCGCCCAGGACGCTGAGGTGGCCGTCCTCCACGCCGGGCACTTCACCCGGGGCGACCTGGAGCAGGTGGCCCGCCTGACGGCCCGCGGCGACATTCGCATCGAGCCGCTGATCCGGGACGTCGTGGCTGTCGCGGAGGCCGGGGGGATCTACGACACCCTCCGCGACAGGCCGAACGAACTGCTGGGGACTGTGTTCGACTGGTCCGAGCCAGGAGCCGCCCGATGAGCGATGAGCTTCGCAAGACGCCCGTCCGCTTGGCCGTCGTGACCGGCGGGCACTCGTATGACGTGCCGAACTTCCATCGCCTGTTCCGGCGGCTGGTGGAGTGCGACGTGTACATCCAGCACATGGACGACTTTGCCTGCTCGCCGCCGGAAGTGCAGCAGGGCTACGACGTGGTGTTGTTCTACATCATGCTCCGCGGCGAGCCGAAGGATGAGGGCATGTCGTGGTACTGCGGCAAGCCGCGCTCGGCCATCGAGCAGCTCGGCGGGGCTGGGCAGGGCATCCTCGTGCTGCACCACGCGATCCTGGCCTACGAGGCCTGGCCGGTATGGAACGAGCTGGTCGGCATCGCCGACCGGAAGTTCGGGTATCACGTCGGCCAGCACGTCCGCGTGGAGGTGGCCGCGACCGTTCACCCCATCACGGCCGGGCTGGAGCCGTGGAACGTGATCGACGAGACGTACATCATGGCCGAGCCGGGCGCCGGCAGCGAGGTGCTCCTGACCGTCGAGCACACGCTCAGCATGCGCACCATCGCCTGGACCCGCCGCTTCCGCGGCAGCCGCGTGTTCTGCTTACAGTCCGGTCACGACAACCGGACCTGGGAGAACCACAACTTCCGCGAAGTTCTTCGCCGCGGGATCTTGTGGGCTGCAGGTAGGATCTGATCGGCAATATCCAGCGCACCAATCTGGAGAAGTGGTCGCCAGTACGGGCGAAGCGGACGAGTGCAGGATGCCATGGACATCCTGGAAGGATACCGCCCGCAGACCAAGAACGTTGAGAAACTCGACGAGTTGATAAACTACCTGAGGAACCGCCAAGCGTATATCCCCAACTACCGAGCACGGTGGGCGCAACGTCAGTATATCGGCAGCGCCCACGTCGAAAAGGGTAACGACCTGATGGTCGCCCGGAGACAGAAGCACCAGGGCGTGCATTGGAGTTAACAAACCAGTGGCGCTCTGGCTGCTCTGTGTACTCTGATGCTCAACGACGATTAGGACTTGTACTGAGGGCCTCGGCCATGTAGAACTCTGACGCCCATCCAAGAACGAAGAACGGCTCCTACTTGACAGTCGTGTGATTGTATGGTACAATGTGACCGGTCACGTGAAAAACTGCCAAGGGGGGACAGGCTTTGGCCCATCGGATCACCATCAGGCAGGTAGCGGAGCACGCCGGCGTCTCATACCAGACCGTCTCGCGAGTCATCAACGATAAGGCGGAGGTGACCGAAGAAACTCGCGCCCGCGTGCTGGCCTCCATTAAGGCGCTCAACTATCACCCTAGCCAGGCGGCCCGGGCACTCAGTCGGCAGCGTACCTCAGTTATCGGGGTCGTGATCCCCTTTGACCCGGACTTTCTCTTCAATGATCCCCATATGCTGTGGATTCTTCACGGTATTGACCGTGAACTCACGCTGCACGATTACAGCTTGCTGCTTTGCACGTCTCGCTACTCGGACGATCCGATCTCTGCCTATCAGCGCCTGCTCAACGAGCGGCTGGTGGATGGTGTCATTGTGGACGGCACGTATGGTGAGGCGGGGATCAGGCTGTTGGTCGAGAGAGGGTATCCAGTGGTCGTCACTGGCTATTGCGGCAATGGCATCCCTTGTGTCCATCCTGACGACGAGGGGGGTGCATACAACCTGGCCCAACACCTGATCGCCCTGGGCCATCGTCGCATCGGCGTGATTGACGGGCCGGAGCCGTCCCGCTGGCGCGGTTTCGAGCGTGCCTGCCGCGATGCCGGTCTTGACCATGATCCCCATCTGGTGGTTCACGGCGACCACACCTTGCGCAGCGGCTACGAGGCGGTGACGTCCCTGATGCAACAGCCGGAGCCGCCCACCGCCATCTTTGCCTTCGACGACAAGATGGCCATCGGCGCCATGCGTTGGCTGCGGGAACACGGCTACGCCATTCCCACCGACATCTCGGTCACCGGCTTTGACGACATGCCAACCGCCGACCTGTTTGACGTGCCCCTGACGACGGTCAATCTTTGTTCCGCCGACCTGGGACAGCGAGCCGCGTCCCTGTTGATCAGCCTGATTGAGGGACATGCCCCAGGCACGGCCGAAATCGTGTTGCCCACCCGCATGGTGGTTCGTCAATCAACCGCCGTGGCGCCCCAAGCATGCTCTAGCAGAGGTAGGTAGTTATGACTGTAGTCCAGAGAGTGCGTCGTGACTTGGCGAAGAATCGTTACCTATACCTCTTGGCGTTGCCAGGGGTTGCGTTCCTGATCGTCTTTGGCTATGTACCGATGTTCGGCCACCTGATCGCGTTTGAAAAGTTTCGGGTTGCCGATGGCATATTTGGCAGTGAATGGGTTTGGTTCAAGAATTTCAAGTTCTTTTTTGGCAGCCAGGATTGGCTCAGAATCACCTTGAATACCCTCTGGTTGAACTTGCTCTTTATGGCCAGCAGTATCCTGGCAGGGTTGCTGCTGGCGGTTTTTCTGAACGAGGTCCGTCACCAGCTGTTCAAACGGGTATGCCAGTCCCTGTTCCTGCTGCCCTACTTTGTCTCTTGGCTCGTCGCCAGCATGATGGTCTGGGCGCTGCTGAATTCGACGGATGGGCTGGTCAACCGCACGCTGCAAAGCATTGGTTTGTCTGGCATTGACTGGTATATCGAACCGCGCTACTGGCGGGCGATTCTGACCTTCCTGAACGTATGGAAGTGGGGAGGGTACACCTCGATCATCTATCTGGCCGCCATCATCTCCATCGAAGGCGAGTTCTTTGAGAGCGCCCGCGTGGACGGCGCGAACCGCTTCCAGCAGATCTGGCACATCACCCTGCCCTTGCTGATTCCTACCACCCTGATCCTGGTCTTGTTGAGCGTGGGACGCGTGTTCTATGGCGATTTCGCGATGGTCTATGGCCTGGTCGGCGATAACGGCATGCTGTTTCCGACCACCGACGTGATTGATACCTACGCCTTCCGCGCCCTGCGCCGGGTCGGCAATTTCAGCCAGGCGGCGGCTGTGTCCCTGTACCAGGGCGTGATGGGTATAGTCACCATCATCGTCGTAAACAAGTTGGTCAAAACGATTGACCCTGAAAAATCACTTTTCTAGCGCAGGAGGAGTGCTGATGCCTGTACTGGACACCGTGAATACCAAGATCCGTATGCAAAGGGCTGGCCGAATCAAGGCCGACGTCACGCTAGGTGAAAGGGCTTTTCTCTACTCTATCTATGCCTCTGTGATTGCGTTTGCGTTGTTCTGCCTGATCCCCTTCTGGCTGGTGGTCGCCGGGTCGTTCACTCCCGAAGCCAATTTACGCCTGGATGGGTTCCGGTTGATTCCGAGAGCCTTCAGCACCTATTCGTATGAATATGTAATACACGGCAATCAGATCGGTAATAGCTATCTGGTTTCCTTCTCTGTGACCATTGTGGGTACGCTCCTGGCCCTGGCTGTGACCGTGCCCTTTGCCTATGTGCTCAGCCGGAAAGTGTGGATTTCCAGACCGCTATCGTTTCTCAGCTACTTCACTATGGTTGTGGGCGGTGGGCTGGTTGGATTTTACATCCTGGTCTCAAAGTGGCTGGGACTGAAGGATACCAAGTGGGCTTTGATTCTGCCTTACCTGCTCGACCCATTCTTCGTGTTTGTGTTGCTGGCCTATTTCCGCACCGTCCCTGAAGAGATGATTGAGGCGGCCGTCATTGATGGTGCGAATGACCTGATCGTCTTCTGGCGTGTGGTCTGCCCGCTTTCAGCACCCATCATTGCCACCATCGGACTGTTCTATGCTTTGCGATACTGGAATGACTGGTGGTTGGCCCTCCTGTTCATTGATAGTTCCGCAAACCATCCGCTTCAGTACATGTTGAAGCAATTGCAGGCGACTACGGATGCAAGATTCTACATTGGCAACCCAAGTCCGCGCTTCAGCACAGTCCCCAATTATGGAGTGCGCTTGGCTACGGTGGTAATGACCATCGGTCCTATCATTCTGGCCTATCCGTTTGTCCAGCGCTACTTTGTGAGGGGGATTACGCTGGGAGCCTTGAAAGGCTGAAAGGAGGAGACAATGAACGATTGAAAGGCAAGTAGTTCTGTCAACGCTCAGACGTACGGATCCCTTTCATTCAAAACCTGGAGGTGAAGAAAATGGGTACCAAATTGTCACGACGACAGATGCTGCAATTGATGGGTTCCACCGTTGTTGCTGCCGCGGGTAGTAGCCTGCTGGCGGCCTGCAAGCCAGCGGGCCCCACTGCAACTACTGAAGGTCCCACTGCCCAGTCCACCATCGAACCATCCCCCGCCGCGCTCGAACAGGTGACCCTCAAGCTCGCCTTTGCCGGCGACGCGCCGTCGTCGGAAGTCCTGGGAGAAGTGTTGGCCGAGGCTGAGGCGCGCCTGGCCGATACCCTTAATGTCAAACTCGACATAAGCTTTGCGCCCTGGTCAGACATGTCCAAGCTAGACCTGATCCTACAGAGCGGCGAGGACATTGACCTGATCTTCGACGCACCCTGGTGGCATATTCACCAGAATATCGCCCAGGACTTTTATGTGGTGCTTGATGACCTGCTGCCTGTATATGCTCCTCACGTCCTGGAAGTGCGTCCCCAGATCATGTGGGATGCCAACAAGTTCAACGGCAAGGTTTACGGCATCCCGCTGGGGGTGTTCTGCTACCAGGGGCGTCAGTCAATCATCCGCAAAGACATCCGCGAAGCGCTGGGGTTGCCGAAGCCCACGAACTGGGACGAGATGGAGGCGCTCTTAAAGGCAGCCAAAGAAGAGTACCCCGACATGATCCCCATCAACTACTTCTACTTTGGTGACTATGCCTCCCATTTAACGACCCAAGACTTTGATACCTCTCCCCGCAGTACCACGATGCCGGATCTCGATGTACTCTACATGGAAGGCAACGATGGCGTTGTGCGCAACATGTTTGAGGACATGAGTGAGAGGATCTGGAGCATATTCCAGCGGGTGCACGCGTGGTTTGAGGCCGGTTACATCCCGTCGGACGTCCTGACCAATGGTCAGAACTATATGATGAATTCCGGCAAGACGGTCGTGGATTGCCAGACTGAGTTCGGCGTTCCTGTCACTCATCGGAAGGACGTCGAGGCGATGGGCGGTGAGACGGAGTGGGTCACCTTCTTCGACCGGAGCAAGAAGCGCGTCACCAACTTCCTGCAGTACAATTTCATCTGTGTGCCCAAGGTCTCGAAGAACCAAGAGCGCTCTCTGAGATTCCTCGACTGGGCCAACGCCAGCAAGGAGAACTACGACCTGTTGGCGTATGGTATCCCGGGCAAGCATTGGGAACCGGCCGGCGATGACATGTATAGGGTGTTGGATGCGAGTTATCCCTGGTTCCCCTACATGTGGGTCTGGAACCCGACCTATGAGCGCACCAACGAAGAGTTCGGTGCCGAAGCGGCCGACTGGAACAAGTGGACAATGGACGCGAACAACTTTGAGGCCGACAAGATCACGGGCCACACCTTCAATAACGATGCAGTGGTTGACCAGATGGCCCAGTTGGGAGCCCTCAAGACTCAGTACTACTACCCGACCTCATCCGGGACCGCTGACTTGGAGACGAATTGGCAAGAGTACAAGGAAAAGGCCAATGACTTGGTCAAGGTGGTGCAGGAGGAGTACCAGAGGCAGGTGGACGAGTTCTTGGCCAGTAAGGGAGGATAACGTCCTGGCCTCATCAGGACGGGGTAGGCCCGCATGAAGGCCGGTGGCGCGATGCGTCACCTACCCCCTGAGGCGAGCCGGATGCGCCGGAACTCACAACAGGAGACAGCCGGTCTCTATCAGAGACCGGCTGTCTCTGATTGTTCGACGCGGCGCGGAATTTTGAACCCTGAGATTGCTCTCGCACGGGAGAAGGAGTTGGACATAGACAACCGATTGGCGCATTGGATCTGGTACCCAGGGGCGCAGAACACCGTCAACTTTCACTTCTTCGCCCGCAAGGTCCTTAGTCTTCCCTCGGCGGTGCGCAAGGCCGTGATCCATATCACCGCCTTCACCGACTACACGCTGTTTGTCAACGAGCGCTTCGTCGGGCGCGGTCCGCAGCCCGGCGACCCGGCTCGCCTGGTGTTCTACGATACCCACGACGTGACGGCTTACCTGGAGCCAGGGGAGAACGTGATCGGCGTCCTCTGCCACAACTATGGCATCGGCATCCACGGGCAGCACAAGGGCCCCGGCGGGCTGCTCGCCCAGGTGGAGATCGAGACAGAAGACGGCATCACCCGCGTGGGCAGCGATGCGAGTTGGAGAGTGCGCCGTGGAGATTGCTTCCACCCCAACTCGCCGCGCATGTTCTGGTCGGCCGGCTTTATGGAGACCTTCGACTTCCATCGGTTTGAGCGGGACTGGCTGGAAGCGGACTTTGACGACAGCGGCTGGGAAGCCGCCGAGGCGCTCAAGCCGCCCGCCGTTCAGACCCGCTGGGCGTTGGAGGCGCGCGAAATCCCCCCCCTGCGGGAACGGTTCGTCGAAGGGCAGGTGTTCGAGCGAGGACGCTTTGAGTTAAGCGGCCTGCACGTCGTCCCCTTCGGCCCGCTCCTGCCGCCGGGGGAGGCCGGCCTGGTGTACGCGCAGACCTTTGTGTGGGCAGAGGAGGACACACAAACGGCGCTCCAGATCATCTGCGACGACGCCTTCAAAGCCTTCCTCAATGGAGAACTCGTCCTGGAGCAGAACTATGACGAGGGGTTTGTCCGCACGCGCGTCTGGCGTGGGTTCGACGAGTACGACCAGGTTCACTACGGCGTGACCGGCGCCTTCTGGCCGCCCAAGACACCTCTCGCCCTGAGGCGTGGCTGGAACCGATTGACTGTGGCCGTAGACCAGGGAGCGGGCGGCTGGGGCTTTGTCCTGGCCTTGCTCAAACCCGGCAGCGACGAAATCGTCGAACCGGCCTTTTCCGCGGACAAGCAGACTCCGAACACCTGGGTACTTGCCGGGCCGTTCGAGAGCACCGGCATGAACGACAGCCTCGACGACGTGGCGAACTCGCTGGACAACTTGCCTCCCCCCGCCGCCGTGACGGTTGACCCCTTCTGCTACGATCAAGTGACCGACTACGCCACCCTGATGACCTTTGAGAAGCGGCGTGACTTGCGCCAGGCCGATGCTTCCGACTGGATTGCGCTGAATGAAGGCGAGTGGTGCATCGTGGACCTGGGCAACGTCCGGGTGGGCTACCCGACCGTGCGCATTGAGACTGCGCAAGACGCCATCCTGGACATCGGTTACGGCCAGGTCTTGTTCGACGACCGGCGGCTGCGCTTCTCCAACGACGGTATGCTCAAGTACGTAGACCGGTTGTACGTCGCAGGCGGGTCTCAGGAGTGGCAGCCGCTGCAGCGGCGTACGGGACGCTACGTCCACATCTCGTGCCGCCAGGGCCGCAATGTCCGCCTCAGCCATCTTGGGATTTGGACGATTGGATATCCGGTCGAGACGGTGGGGCGCTTTGAGTGTGCGGACGCGCTGTTGAACCGCATCTGGGACGTCAGCCGCTACACGGCCGAACTACTGATGCAAGATGGCTACCAGGACTGCCTCAAGCGCGAACAGGGCACGCTCAACGCCAGTTCGTTCAACTACACGTCCCGGGCTGCCGCCTGCTGTTTCGGCGACACGCGCCTGGCGCGCAAATGCCTGAGGACTGCCATCCTGACCCAGCACGACGACGGCTGGTTCGACACCCACGGCCTCTCGTCGCCCAACAACGATGAAATCACAGAATGCCTGTGGTGGATCGTCTGGCTGAAGGACTATCTGCTGTGCTCGGGCGACCTGGATTTCGTGGCGGAGGTGTTCACCGGCGTGGAGAACACCCTGCGCTTCTTTGGCAAGATGGTGAACCGGCGCGGGTTGATTGACCGGCGCAACTATCATATCTCTCGCAAGGGGCAGATCGTCTACCTGGACGATGCGTGCTCGTATAGCGAGTTCGATTGGGTGATCGCCCCTGCCGAGCCTGCTGGAAGAAAGGTGACGTTCGAGGCCGAAATCTTTGGCTTCAACGTCCTTTTCCACGCTGCCCTGTCTGCGGCGGCGACCCTGGCGAGTGTGTTGGGGTTGGAGGAGCGCGCTGCCACCTACCGCAAGCGCGCCGAGCGCGTGCGGCGCTTCTGCAACGAGCGGTTCTGGGACGAGCAGAAGGGCCTGTATGCGGAGTTGCGCGTCGGGGATGAAAGGAAAGCGCTATACCATCCCATCGTCCAAATTGCGGCCCTTCACTTCGGCATCTGCAACGAGCAGCAGCGCGCCCGCGTGCTCGACTACCTGGTGAACGACCTGGGCCTGCCGGAGCGGAGTAAGGCCGATTACCCGCTCACCACGTTTGGCTATTACTATTACTTCCTTGAAGTCTTGTTCCGCCACGGCCGCGATGGCCTGGCCCTCGCGCTGCTGCGGCAGTACTATGGGAGTTGGCTGGAAGCCGGCGCCACGACCTTCGGGGAGTACTATCACATGGCGCGGCACAACAACCACGGCCAACTCGACCGCGAATACGAGGTGCACGCCTACGGCACGAGCGCCCTCTTGCACTTTTACACAAACATCCTGGGCGTCCGGCCGCTGGAACCTGGGTTCACGAAGGTGCTCTTGTCGCCGCGGCCGGGCGACCTGGCGTGGGCCAGCGGCGCGCTCTGGACGCCCCAGGGGGTGATTCGCATATCGTGGAAGCAGGAAGGGGCAGCGTTTGCTGTAGAAGTGGAAGCGCCCACAGGCTGCGCCATTCAGTTTGACCTGCCGGCCCGCTATCAAGAGCGGTCGGTCAGAGTCAACGGCAAAATCGTAATACAGGAGTGATTCGTATGACCACAGCGCGTGAAAATCTCGCCGCCGCCCTGGAGGGCGAGCGGCCGGAGCGCATCCCATTCACTTTTCTGGGCGATTTTCTCACCGACGACCCTGCCTGGGACAAACTGCTCGCACAAGGGCTGTGCTCCGTGCTCTGGACGTCTACCACCCGGCAGGTGGCGCCGCCGGAGGTCGAGCGGGTCGTCGAGCCTGTGACGTGCAGCGGGCACCCGGGGGAGCGTATCACCTTGTGCACACCGGTGGGAGCGATCTCCCAGGTCTCGGTGCAGGGGGAAAAGCAAGAGTACTTGCTCGAGCCCCCAACGCAGCCTTTGTGGGCCTGGAGCACGATGAGGGACGAGGGGTGGGTGCAGGAATACTTTCTCAAGAGCCCGGCGGATTACGCCGTCATGGAGTACATCGTGCGGCATACGCGGGTCGAGCCCGACCCCCTGGGCTTCCTCAAGGCCGAGGAGAGTGTAGGAGAGCGGGGCCTCAGCGTCATCCTGGCCGGGCGCTCGCCGATGCAGACCATCCTGGTGGATTACGCGGGGCTGGAGATGTTCTCGTTCCATCTGGCGGACGGCTTCCCCGAACTGTTCGCCCTGGCCGAGGCGCTGATGGAGCAACTGGTATGTACCTGCGAACTGATCGCCGCTGGTCCCGGCCGCTACGTGGATCTGCTGGAGAACCTCACCGCGGAATCGTGGGGGCCCAGGCGGTTTGCCCAATACCATCTGCCGGTGTACACTCGCATCCTGCCGATCCTGCACGCCGGCGGCAAGAAGGTAGTCACGCACTTTGACGGCAAGTTGGCCTGCCTGGCCGACCTGATCGCGCGCACCGAGATTGACGGGATCGAGTCGCTCACACAGCCGCCGGAAGGGGATATGACCTACGCGGAAGCACGGGCGGCCTGGCCGGGCAAGTTCTTCTGGGGCAACATCAACGTCTCGCTGTACGACCTGCCCCCGCTGGAGTTACAGCGGGTCGTGCGTGAGATGGCGCGGCAGGCGGCTCCCGACGGACGGCTCCTGGCGTTCGAGATTTCGGAGGACCTGCCGCACAACTGGCGCGAGTCCATCCCGGTGGTGTTGGATGCCCTGGCTTCGCAGCGGTGAGTAAGGAGTTCAATCAATGAGCAAAAAGATACCCGTCATTCTGGACACCGACATCGGGATTGACATTGACGATACCTGGGCGCTGGCAATGCTGCTCAAATCGCCCGAGCTGGACGTCAGGTTGGTTGTATCGGACACCGGTGATACGAGGTACCGTGCCAAGATCATCGCCAAGATGCTGGAAATCGCCAGGCGGACGGACGTCCCGATCGGCATCGGCATCCCCCTGGAAAGACAACCCACCCCGCAGGCCGCCTGGGTCGAAGGGTACGATCTCTCGCGCTACCCCGGCACTGTGTGCGAGGACGGCGTCGGCGCCATCGTGGACACGATCATGGGATCGCCGGAGCCGGTCACGCTGATCAGCATTGGCCCAGTGCCCAACATCGCCGCCGCGCTGGCGCGTGAGCCGTGCATTGCGCAGCGCGCCCGTTACGTTGGTATGCAGGGCAGCATCCGACGTGGCGAGCACGGAAGCGCAGAACCCTGCGTCGAGTACAACGTGGTCAAGTTCGCTCATGCGGCCCAGGCGGTCTTTGCCGCAGGGTGGGAGATGACCATCACGCCGCTCGATACGTGTGGCCTGGTCCGCCTGCGCGGTGAAAAATATCGCGCCGTGCGCGATTGCCGCGATCCACTCGTGCGAGCGTTGGTCGAAAACTATTCCCTCTGGGCGAGAGAGTTTCTAGATGCCAAAGGGCTCGACGTCGGAACGCAGAGTTCTATCCTCTTTGACACGGTAGCCATCTACCTGGCCTTTGCCGAGGAATTCCTGGTGATGGAGAGACTGCCCATCCGCGTCACCGACGATGGCTACACCGTTATTGACGAGAGAGCCAAGGTGATCAACTGTGCCACCGCTTGGAAGGACCTGTCGGCTTTTGAGGACCTTCTGGTGCAACGGCTGACAGGCGGATAACGAATGACAGACACGTAGAGCGCGTCTTGAGAATGTGAAAGAGGTGCATCATGAAGAGAGAAATGAATTCCAAAGAGCGGGTGCTGGCTGCCTTCGCCCATCAAGAACCAGACCGGGTGCCGGTTGACTATGCCTGCAACCCCGGCATAGACCGGCGGCTGAAGCAGCACTTTGGACTGAAGGAGAACGATGATGAGGGGTTGCTCCAGGCTTTGGGCGTTGACTTTCGATACGTATATGGGCCGCCGTACGTTGGTCCCAAACTACACGAGGACGTGCCTGGTCGCCAGGTAGATATGTGGGGGATTCGTACCCGCTGGATCGAACACGAGTCGGGCGGTTACTGGGACTATTGCGACTTCCCGCTCAAGGATGCCACGCTGGCAGAGATCGAGGCCTGGCCGCTTCCCTCACCCGATGATTTCGACTATGCGCAGTTCGTTGAGCAATGCAAGCAGTTCCAGGGGTACTGCGTCGTCGTCGGCGGTCAGGATATCCCCGACGTCATCAACAGCACGGGCTTTCTGCGCACGATGGAGCAGACGCTGATTGACATGGCCACGGAGAACCCGGTTTTCTTTCGCTACGTGGAACGGCGAATCGAGGTGCTGTATGAGATCTTTAACCGGGCACTGGAAGCCGTCAGGGGCAACGCCGACATGTTCTACATGGGCGAAGACCTGGGAACGCAGCGCGGCCCCACGATCAGCCTCAAGATGTATCGCAAGATTCTTAGGCCCTGGCACGAAAGATTTGCGAACCTGGCCAGGCATTACGGCCTGCCCGTCATGATCCACTCCTGCGGCTCGAGCAGTTGGGCCTTTGAAGATTTCATCGAGATGGGCATTGACGCCGTAGACACGCTGCAGCCTGAAGCGAAGGACATGGCCCCGGCGTATCTCAAGGAGCGGTTTGGGGATCGCCTGGCGTTCCACGGCTGCATCTCGACGGCTGGCCCGGTGGCGTTCGGCACGGTCGAGGATGTGGTGAAGAACGTGCGCGAGACGCTGGAGATCATGATGCCGGGTGGCGGGTATGCACTCGCGCCTACTCATCAACTGCAGGACAACTCGCCCACGGAGAACGTCGTGGCGATGTACGAGGCGGCGCGCACGTATGGCTGGTATTGAGAGGAGGCCCAGATGCTGACCCCGCGCGAAAACCTGGTCTGTGAGGAGAGGCTATGAACCACCGCGAACGCATTCTGGCGGCGATCCGCCGCCAGCCGGTTGATCGGCTTCCCACCGACATGTGGGCGACGGACGAGGTACACCGCAAACTCTTCGCTCACCTGCACGTGGACAACGTCGTGGATCTGTACGACAAACTGGACATTGATGGCATCATGGGCATCGCCCCGCCGTACATCGGCCCTGCATTGAAGGTCGTGGATGGCTACGGGGAAGACGAGTGGGGCATGGGCTACCGCCTGCAGGCCTACGGGAGCGGAGTATATGAGGAGCAGGTAGCCTTTCCCCTGGCCGAGGCCGAGACCATCGCCGACCTGGAAGCCTACCGCTGGCCGTCGCCGGACTGGTACGACTATGACGCGCTGCCCGAACGGGCCGCCCGCTACGAGGGCCGCGCTATCGAGTGCGGCTATACGGCAGTGTTCTACTACCACAACAAGCTGCGCGGGCTGGAACAATCGCTGATGGACCCTCTTCTGCGGCCCGAGTTCACCCACTACCTGGTCCAGCGTCTCTCGGACTTTTTCACCCAGTACCACCGCCGCTGCTTCGAGGCCGGGCGCGGTGTGGTTGACATCACCCAGGTGACCGACGACTGGGGTTCACAGAACGGCTTGCTGACCAGCCCGAGGGTGTTTGAGGAGTTCTACCGCACCGCCACGCAGCGTGCAATTGACCTGGCCAAATCGTACGGCCTGATCGTCTTCCACCACGACGACGGCGACATGCGTCCTTTGCTGCCCAGGCTGGTCGCAATGGGCATTGACGTGCTCAACCCCATCCAGTGGCGCTGTGGCAATTGGGATCTGGAAACGTTGAAGGCTGAGTATGGCGACCGGCTGTGCTTTCACGGCGCGCTAGACAACCAGCAGACGTTGCCCTTCGGCACGGTCGAAGGCGTGCGCGCCGAGGTGCGGCGGATGGTCGAGACGCTGGCCTTCGACCGCACCGGCTTCATCGTCGCGCCGTGCCACAACCTGCAAGCCATCACACCGGTCGAGAACATCGTCGCCATGTACGAAGCGGCTCGCGAGTACGGTGCGTCCGGGTAAGGGACGTGGGAATGACATTACCTGCCCGTGCACTCTATTCCGGTCATCTGGTTTGTCCCGCCGGCCGTGTTGGTAGGTCTGGGTTTGGGCGTGCAGGTATTGGCCGCCAGGCATCCTGCGCTGGCGCGTCATCTACTGGTGTGGGGGCTTACTGCCAGTTTGTTGGTCGCAGTGTGGCTGTCCCCTGAGCGATGGCTTCCCTTCTTGGGACCGATGTTGGCTTTCGTCAGTACAATGTTGGTTTCAGGTGGCGGATTCATTACCACAGGCGTGACTGCAGGCCTGGACCATCCGCAGCCGGGAAATGGTTGACTTTACGCCAGGGATATGGTATAAGTCTGTGGCGCAATCTGCGCCGCTTCACCATCATCAGCCCAGACCCTAAAGGTTTTCCGAGCGATTCCTATCGCCACCTTTAGGGTCTTACATCCGGAGGGAGGCTCGTGCAGTGGAACACGACCATCTGCTCAAGCAATGTGCCCAGGCCTTTGACTTCGCCGGGGCGCAACTCCGCCACCTGCTGGATGCATACCCCGAA
>Ga0315289_10004531_pt1 | contig 20684 bp, 17 predicted proteins | sample YL17G11_40_MG_FD_203452 | JGI IMG/M metagenome (GOLD analysis project Ga0315289, IMG submission 203452) | Sediment microbial communities from Yellowstone Lake, YNP, Wyoming, USA - YL17G11_40 | ecosystem: Environmental > Aquatic > Freshwater > Lake > Sediment | place: USA: Wyoming | collected... | reverse complement strand
CAGCCTGTAGACTTGTATAATATGAGGGTCTTTTAATAAAAACTGCTCTACTTCAAGCTCGCCTTTGTCAAGCCCGTCTTCTGTGAGCTTTGCAAAAGACATCGCAAAAGTTTGTATGCCAAGTTTTGCATAATTCAAATTAAGAGTATAAGAGTTTATCACGCTTTTTTCAAGCTTTCTCCTTATTTTCCCGACTGCCTGGCTTGAAATGCCAAGTTTTGATGCTATAATACTGTCAGGAGTTTTTGCGTTGTTTAGGAGAAGCTTTAAAGTAGTTTTCTCGTTTTTTGTTAGCTTCATAACCCCTCTTTTTTCTTTATTCCCTTATTCCCGTATTGTTAAGGTTTATAATTCCAATTAAACGATTACTTTTTGTTTATATAGCTAAGGTTCTGTTTTTAAACTTTGAGGCGATTTTTAGTTTCGAGCAGAAACCTTAAGCTTATATTCTTAACAATTTCAATTAAAGAGTTAAAGTACAAAAGTGTCAAATGAGGAATATTAAAAAAAGTGTAAATAAAACGGTATTTTTGGTTATTCTTTTTTATTTTTTTTCTTTAACAATTCCAATTGGCCTTTGCCAAATTCCTCCTGCGGGCAGGCTTGTCACAACTCACGTAGAAGATACTGACAGGTCTGCCTTTGACTCCATAAACAAGATTTATGAGATAAGCCCGAGCAGCCTTGAGCAAGGATATACAGCAGAGTTTGGGCAGAATGACAGCTTCAGGCTAGCAATTCTTGGAAAAAGGCATTATATTATTGTTTCACAGATTAATGAAATAGAGGTTGAGATTCTGGTGTCTGGGAAGCCGGGGAAAATTGTTCTTGGGCCAGATGAGTATAAAATCATAGAGTTTCAGAATACGGAAAGTTATAAAGAAAGAGTAAAACTGACATTAAACTATATAAATAATGGAATTGCAGGCTTGCATATTAAAACATTCAAAGAAGAAATAAGCCCTGCAGAATACAAGGAGCTTTTTGACATAGAAGTCGGGCTTGCAAAAAATAAAATTTATTCAAGCAGCGAGCTGGATGTCTATATAAGATTTTTTAATTTTGGAGACGGGCCAAGCCACGTGAACATTATATATTCGATTTTTAATGAAAACAACACAGAGGTATACCGAGGGGTGGATGACAAAATAGTTTATACCGAAGACTCTATTGTAAAAAATTTCAATTTTCTTAATCTTAGATTGGGGAGGTATAAGATAGTCTCTGAGATTTTCTACGGGAAAAACCAGACAGCTGTTTCTGAAAAAAATTTTGAGGTTGTGAAAAAGCCATTTTCTTTAGGGAATACGCTTGCTTTGGCTGTGTTCGGCTTGTTTTTGCTGGCTTTTATTGTTTCTTTTTTTGTCAGGAAAATGAGAGCAAAAGAAGAGGAAAAATGAAACTTATAGTGCAGATTCCTGCTTATAATGAAGAAAAAGGCATAGGAAAAGTAGTCAGGGAAATTCCAAGAAAGATTAAAGGAATTAGCGATGTCAGGGTGCTCGTCACTGACGATGGAAGTGCGGACAACACAATAAAAGAAGCAGAGAAAGCGGGCGCGGATTATTTTCTTCTGCACAAAAGCAACCAGGGGCTTGGAAAGAACTTCAAGGATGGAATTGAAAAGTGCCTTGAGCTTGGCGCAGACATTATTGTTAATATAGATGCAGACGGGCAATTCAATTCGAGAGACATTCCAAAGCTTGTGCAGCCGATTTTGGACGGGGAAGCAGATATGGTTACCTGTTCGCGTTTTTTGAAGCCAGAACTTACTGAAAACATGCCATGGGCTAAAAAATGGGGGAATAAAAGATTTACAAAACTTGTCAATAAGGTAACAGGCAAGAGCTTTACAGACACACAGTGCGGGTTCAGGGCGTACAGCAAAGAGGCTGCTTTGAGGCTTAACTTAAACGGGAAGTTTACATACACTCAAGAAGTTTTTATTGACCTTGCTGAAAAGGGGCTTAAGATAAAAGAAATTCCACTTAGGGTTGTTTACCATAAAGCCAGAAAATCGCTTGTTTCAGGAAGCCTGCTGAGATACGGGCTTAAAAGCCTTGGAATTATCGCGAGGGCGACAAGGGACAGCCAGCCTTTAACTTTTTTTGGCATGCCCGGGCTGGCTTTATTTTTGGTTGGATTTATAGGAACTTTTGTTTCATTTTTATACTGGATTACGCACCTTGTAACCGCTCCTGTCAGGACATTATTCAATGTTTCTGTATTTTTCGCAATTTTTGGGCTTTCTCTTGGAGTGCTTGGCCTGCTCGCTGATATGTTCAAGACTTCAAAGAAAATCCAGGAGGAGATTTTGTACAGGATGAAGAGAAGGGAGATAGACAACAGGAATTAAAAATGAAAAAGAAACTGCTGGTTTTTACTTCCACTTTTCCAAGATGGAAGCATGACACAAACCCCCCTTTTGTTTACGAGCTTTCTAAAAGGCTGACAGATAAGTTTGACATTTCTGTATTAGCGCCGCATTATCCCATGGCAAAAGAATATGAAGTAATGGACAAAATGAGAGTGCATAGGTTTAGGTATTTCTTTGAAAAACATGAAAAACTTGCATGCGATGGCGGAATACTCCCAAACCTGAAAAAGAACAAGCTTTTTTTTCTGCAAGTGCCTTTCTTTTTGATTGCAGCATTTTTTGCCTTAAGAATGCAAATTAAAGAAAACAGGCCGGATGTTATCCATGCGCACTGGATAATACCTCAAGGATTAATTGCTGCTTTATTAAAAATTTTTTATGGAGTGCCTTTTGTTGTAACTTCACATGGAAGCGATGTTTCTGGCATAAAAGGATTTGGTTTCTTCAAAAATTTTATTTTGGAAAATGCTGACAGGATTACAGTTGTCAGCAGTTCATTGAAAAAAGAGCTTTTGTCAAAAGTAAATCCCCGCTTAAAAGTTGATATTATTCCGATGGGCGTCGACTCAAAGCTATTTACCCCTCGGAAAAGAAACAGCTTGATAAGAAAGAAATACAAAATTTCCGGGCATTTTTTGCTCTTTGTAGGAAGATTGTCCCCTGAAAAAGGCATAAATTACCTTATTAGCGCCATGCAGGAGATTAGCAAAAGTTTTTCAGACGCCAAGTTGCTGGTTGTTGGCTCTGGGAGCGTAGAGCCTGAATTAAAAGAGTATGCAAATAGACTTGAACTAAATAAAAATATTCTTTTTGTAGGAAATATTCCCAATGAAAAACTTCCAGAATATTATGCAACAGCAGACATATTTGTTTCACCAAGCATACGGGAAGGATTTGGGCTGACTTTTGTAGAGGCACAGCTTTCTGGCTGTGTTCCTGTAGGGACAAGCGTAGGAGGGATTAAAGATATCATTGAAAATGGAAAAACCGGGCTTTTATGCAAGCCCTGCGACGCCGAAGACCTTGCAAAGAAAGTAATTTTCCTTATGGAGAATCTTGAAGACAGGAAAAAAATCTCAGAAAATGCAAAAATAAACGCGAAAAGATTTGAGTGGAATGTTATTTCCAAAAAATTCAATGAAATATTAAGCTCAATAAAATGACAAGCATATTTAAAACGCTGTTACGAAACTTTTTTGCAAGCAATTTTTTCAACTTTGCGCTTAAAATTTTCGGCTCGCCATTAGTTTATGTCAAAAAATCACAAAATAACTGTTCAGGCGAAGGAAAAATTGCGATAACTATAGATTGCGAGTCAGGATATATGACAAGCAATAAAAAATGTGTCTGGATGTTAGACGAGCCATTCGCCTTTAAGGGGTACTATGATGGCATAGGCAATCTCCTTAACCTTCTTGAAAAATACAATGTAAAAGCAACATTTTTTCTTTCAACACAGTGTTTTTCTGCAAAAGGCAGAGAAAGGGCAAAAATTATAAAAGAATTAAGAAGGCTGGTTGCTGGCGGGCATGAGCTTGGCCTTCATTTGCACCCAAAAGAGGATTTTGCATTGCAGAACTCATTGCACCAAGAGCTGAAATACTCCGGAGCAAAATTTTATTCTGGGGAGAGAATTGAAAAAATGATTATCTCCAGCAAAAAACTAATAGAAAAAAATCTTGGCAGAAGCGTTGCAGAAAAGGTTTTAAGCTTTAGGTTTGGAAATTTTACTGCAGACGCAAAGACGCTTAAAATAATCGAGAAGCTTGGATTCAGGATTGATTCTTCAGCCTGCCCGGAATGCTTTGGGCATAAAGGGGATGACAGGGAATATGACTGGCGGAATTATTCTGATAAAAAATTTGAGCAATTTGGAAATTTGGAAGAAATCCCAATAAGCACTTTTTGGTTTCTTGGATGGCAAAGAGCAGACCCTTCTCTAGGCGTTTTGGCTGAACTTGCATTCAAGAAGCATTTAGAAAAATCAGGCGAGCCGTTTATCCTGATTACCCATAGCTCAGAAGCGACTATGCCTGATGGCAAGCCCACTTATGTTATAGAAAACTTGGAGAAATTTATTATAAATGCAAAAGACCTTAACGTGGAATTTTTAACTTTAAACAAAATTTCTTAAAACTTAAAAATGGATAAATCATACGCTTCCTTAAACTTTGCCAGCAGGCTTAACAAGGCAAAAAAGATTGAAGCAGTGTTGAGGGACTTTAAAAAATTAGAAAACTTGAAAATACTGGACATTGGCTGCGGCTCGGGCGTGGTATCCTCTTTTTTAGGCAAAATATCAAAATATGTTTGGGCTGTTGACGTAAAAGATGAAAGAATCATAAAGAAAGGCTTTAAATTTAAAAATGTCAAAGACGAAAAACTGCCGTTTAAAGACGATTCTTTTGATATAATAATATCTAATTTTGTCATAGAGCATTTAAATGACAAAGATATGCATATCAAAGAAATAAAGAGGGTGCTGAAAAAAGAAGGCATTTGTTATCTGTCTGCCCCGAATAAATGGGCAGTGTTTGAGCCTCATTATAATCTTCCCTTCCTTTCTTATTTGCCAAAGATGCTTGCAGACTATTATGTGAAGCTGGCAACAAACTGGACAGGCGAGTATGACATAAAGCCATTGTCTTTCAGCGAATATTGCACATTATTCCGAAAAAACAATTTTAATATTATGAATTACACTCTAAAATTTGCCAAGCACCCTGAAAAGTATTGCATAAAGCCTTCTTTTATGCTCGATATTGTAAAAAATATTCCTTATGCAATACTCAGCAAAATGAATTTTATCATCCCAACATATGCCTTTGTACTGAAAAAATGAAAAAAATTTTAAGAACCCTTGCGCACATAGTATTTGGCTCTCATAAAGTAGAGCAGGAAATAAAGAGGTTTGCAAAAGGGATCTGTAATAAGGATATTCTTGAAATAGGCTCTGGAAAAAATTCTGCTAAAAGATTTTTTGACAAAACGAACAGATTTGTGATGTCCGATATAAAGCCGCAAGCCGAAAACTGCAGGAGACTGGATGTGTTGAAGCTTAAAGAAACTGAGAAATATGACATTATTGTCTGCGTGAATGTCCTTGATGATATTTTTAATTACCAAAAAGCAGTGGACAATGTCCACAGGGCATTAAGGAAGAATGGAAAACTATTTTTTATTGTCAATGGCTTTTATCCTTTGCATGACCTGCCGGATGATTACTGGAGGTTTACAGAGGCCTCGTTGAAAAAGATTTTTTCAAAATTTTCTGAATTGAATGTAAGAAAAATCGGAATCGAACATTTTCCATCTTATTATGTATTGGAGGCAGGAAAATGAATAAAAAACAAAAAGTAAGCATCATAATTGTGTCGCATAATAACAAAGATATCCTGCCTGAATGCTTAGATTCCATACTAAAACAGCCTTATAAAAATTATAGGATATATATTCTTGATAATGACTCTGATGATGGCACAAAAGAATTTATCCAAAAAAATTACCCTGAAGTGCATTTTACAGAAGCTCCTAAGAAAGGGCCTGCTGAAAAGAGAAATATAGGAATTTCTATTTCTAATTCGGAATTTCTTTTATTTATGGACAGCGATGCGCAGCTTACAGGCGATTGGCTGGGAAAGGCAATAGATTATATGAATATGCATAATGATGTCTGCCTTTTGGGAGGGAAAATATTAAATAAAGACGGAACAATTATAGACTCTGCAGGCGGGCAGATAGCTAAGAACTTCTCAGCTTTTGACATTGGCTATGGTGATAAGGACGGGGGGCAGTATGAGTCATTTAAAAAAGTGGGATATTTAAAAAGTGCGACGCTAATGGCCAGACGGAAAATGCTTAAAGAAATCGGAGGATTTGACATAGACTATTTTTATGATTTTGAGGATACAGATCTTGGCTTAAGGGCTAATTTAGCAGGATGGAATGTTGTATACAACCCTGGCTTAGTATCCTGTCATTTGGGGCATGATACCATGAAAAAAGCGCCAAGAAAACAGGAAAGCTTTATGCATAACAAAAACAAAATCAGCACAATCATAAAGAATTACCAATTCAATACACTTGCTTTATACAGCCCATTTTTATTGGCCAGCTTTATTTACAACATTCTTTTTGGCAAACAAAGGTATGAAATACTTCGCGCATACATGTGGAACATCCTGAATATAAAAAGCCTTTTAGCAAAAAGAGAGAAAGTCCAAAGCAAAAGAAGCATTTCTGACAAAAAATTATTTGACTTGATAAAGTCTCCGTTGATTAACTCAAATTCATGCAAAATTAATGATTATCATGAATTCCTAAGAAGAATCAGAAGCAACAACCTTGGAGGCCTAACTTTTTTTATAACAAGCAGATGCAATTCCAGATGCAAGCATTGCTTTTATTGGAAGTCCTTGAACATAGGAAAAGATTTGACTCTGAAGGAAATAGAAAAAATCCTCTCAGGGTTTTACAATATAAATGCGGTTCTTCTTTCCGGAGGAGAGCCTTTTATTAGAAATGATTTTGTTGAAATTATAAACTTAATAATAAAATACCTGAATTGCAAGACTATAACTATTCCTACAAACGGGCTGATGGGCGCTAAAATAATGCAAAACATGGAAGATGCCCTTAAAAAGCACCCCTGTGTGAATTTTAATGTGAACCTTTCTTTAGACGGGACTGAAAGTTATCATGACTATATTCGGGGGATTGATGGCAGCTTTAAGAAGACAATTAAGGTTATAAAAGGCCTTAAAAAATTGAAAAAAAATTTCAGGAATTTGGCATCTGTTTCTGTTAATACTGTTATAACAAAAGAAAACACAAAAGATTTGCCAAAAATCATAGAAGCTGTCAAAAAACTTGAAGTAGATGACCACTTTTTTGACTTAATCCGCGGCGAGCATAAAAAACTTCTGACGCTGCCTGATTTGAAAGAATTAAAAAAAATAAATACTCTGAGGTATAAAACAAGAAAATATTACAATAAAAAGAATTTTAAGAACTTAATAAAGAGAATATCTGAGAATTTGAAAGACAGGCATATAATCATAACACAAACGGAAGTTTTGGAAGGAAAGAAATGGCCATTTATGTGCTCTGCAGGGAAAACAGATGCAGTAGTAGAGCACGACGGAACTTTAAGAATCTGCGAATTCACCCCCAAAATTGACAGCCTTTTATTGCAGCCTTCAAAAATATTGTTAGAGTCAGGGCATGCCCAAAAAATTTTTAGCATTATAGAAAAACACGGGTGCGACTGCACGCATATATGCAATCTTGCATCGAGCATGAGCCACAGCTTTAAAGATATATTTTTTACACGCGCAATAATTGACAACTTCAAAAAACTAAAATATTTTGGATAGTTAAAATTTGGCATAAAAACAAAAAATGAATAAAGTCGATAAAATAGGCATACTTTCATCGGTAGGAATTGGCGATGTAATCACTATGGGCCCTCTTTTAAAAAGATTAAAGGAAATTTATCCCCAAAGCAAAATAGTGGTATACTCTTTTAGAGGAGGGTGCTTGGAAAATAACAAGATTTCTTACATTGATGAGATAAGAAGAATAAACAGCCTTTCTAAATTTTTTGAATATCTAAATGAAAAGCATACCCTTTTTATAAATTTAGGGTATTACAAAAACCTTTCAGGCTATTTCGGCATTTTGGCATATAATTTAATAAATTTTTTTTCTAAGGCTGATAAAAAAATATCGTATGGCAACCTGGATTCTTTTGAATTCAGAAATAAAAATATGGTTGAAATAAAGCTTGACATTCTCAAGCGTTTAGGAATAAAGCTTAAGAAGAGTGATTATAACTCATTTCTGCCATTTTATTTTAAAAAAGCCCGGAAAAAAATCAAAGAAATCCTGAAAGAAAATGGCATAAGCAAAAAAAACTTATTGGCAGTTTTTCATATTGGCGTAAAAAGAAATTATTTCACAAGATTCTGGCCTGCTGAAAGATGGGCAGAAGTCATAAAGTCTCTTGCCGAAGAGCATGGAGCGAAAATATGTTTTATTGGCGGAGAAGAAGATGCGGAAAAAACAAATGAAATAATAAAAAGACTTGATTTTCCCGCCTTAAACTTTACAAATAAACTTTCACTGAAAGAGACTGCTGCCTTAATTGAACAAAGCGGGCTGTTTATTTCAACTAACTCCGGGCCGATGTGGATAGCAGCTGCTTTGCATAAGCCACAAATTGCTTTGTGCGGGCCTTCAAAATTTTCATGGGGGCCTTATAATGAAAATGCAATATCAATAAGAAAAAAGATTGACAGAAAATATTGCAATCCGCCATGCGATGCCAAAACATGCAGATACAATGATTATTTGTGCATGAATAAAATAACTGCAAAAGATGTTAAAAATGCAATTGAAAAAATAATTGAAAATGCAAAAAAATAATATCCGCCCCGAATTTGCTGAAAATCAAAAAGGCATATCTTTCTTGAATAAGGAAATAATGCTTAAAGAAATTTTAAAATATCAAAAATCCGGGAAGCTGCTTGATGTTGGATGTGCTTTGGGCTTTTTTCTTAGTTTTGCAGAAAAATACTTTGAAACTTATGGGATAGATATTTCGGATTACGCATTAAAAAAAGCACGAGAGATTGCCCCAAAGTCCAAACTTTTTGTAAAAGACGCCCAAGGAGAATATCCGTTTAAAAACAACTTTTTTGATGTTGCTGTATGTTTTGATGTGGTTGAGCATTTGAAAAAGCCTGAAAATTGCATCAGGGAACTATACCGCGTTTTGAAGCCTAAGGGGTATTTGTTTTTGCAGACCCCTGCTGAAGGAAGCAAAGGCATTATAATTGACGACACCCATATAAGCTTGTTTTCAGAAGAAAGGCTTAAGAATATCCTTAAAGATAAGGGGTTTGGCATTGTATCCTTTTCTGGCAGAAGGGCAGTCCTATACTTTAATGAAGCATTAAACAAAATCATAAAGATTTTTTCAAAAGACAAAACTCTTGCTATTGACAATTATGACATAATTTCAGGGTTAAGCGGGCTAAGAATGGCTTTAATGAAAAAAACAAAACTGCTGATTTATGAAATAGACAAAATTATTTCTAAATTTTTTCAGGCTCCGGAAATGTTCATAATCGCAAGAAAGGGCGCATAATATGACAAATATTAAAATTTTTTCGGCATCAAATGGAAGTTTTCTTGAAGATATTGTAATCAGATTTTTATCATTCTTTCTTATTATTTTAGGAATTGCGATAGCTTTTGCTGTCTTTGAAAAATATTATCTTTTTCTTAAATTTTTGCTCTTTCCATTAATTTTTTTGCTAATTGCCTACCTGATTTCTTTTATTTTCATAAACAGGCGGAAAATTGAGTTTAGCAAAAACAAAATAGATTACCTAATTGCAATGCTTATCCTGGCTTTTTGCATATTCAATGCATTTTTCTTTTACGAGTTTAAAGTAGAGGGCGGGCATGACCAGGGGGGATATTACCAGAATGCTATACTGCTTTCAAAGACAGGGCATTATTATGTAAATGCTACGCAAGAGCCGATTGCGCTAACTATCCCCGGCTATTCGATTTACGAAAATGGAATGGTCAGATGGCATTTCATACCTGGCGGGCCTGTATACTACTCCATTTTTTATCATTTATTTGGCGTTTCTGGATTTCCAGCAGCACTTTCTTTTTCCTTATTTTTCTCTTGTTTAGTCATTTATTTTTTATGCAAAAAAATCCGAAATTGGAAAGCCGGGGCTTTTTTCCTGCTGTTCTTTTTGTTTAATTATTATACAATCTTTTTTTCAAGGGCTACCTGGGTTGAGAATATCCAGCTGCTTTTGACCTGGTTTTATGTATTTCTGTTTGTGAAAGGCTATATTTTGAAAAGCAGAAATTATATGCTATTAGCATTTCTGCCAGTGTCCATTTTAATGCTGTTCAGGCTAGAGGCTATGCTTTATGTTGCAGTATATTTTGCCGCATTATTTTATTTTTTAGTAGCCAAAAGAAAAGAGTTTGGCAAGGAATTTTCTTATTTTTCAGCAGCGGCAATCTTGCTATTTGGGGCTCTTATGGTTTTAAGCCCTTTTATTTTTGACATTTATGGTATGGTTTTTGATAAAGACTCTCCTGTGGGCATGATAATTAACACGCTGAAAAATCCGGTTGAGGCAGGCATAGTCGACTCTGCCACCAAAGCCCCGTATAACGAGCAGATTTTCATATGGGTTTTTCTTTACCAGCTTTTTGGAGCTCCTTTTCTTATCATATCTTTTTTGGCTGTATACAATCTTTTCAAGGAAAATCAGCAAATAAAGAAAATTGCGATATTAATCGCTTTTTTGATTCTGCCGCAATTTATATTTTTGATAAGGCCTTCTGTACAGCTTTATCTGCAGTGGGCAGCGAGGAGATTTTTCGGGGCATTCATCCCGTTTATTTTCATTTTATTTTCCTTGTTCATGACAAACCCCCGTAACAAAATAGTTTCTTCAAAAAGAATTTCTGCAGTTTTTTTAGTGTTAATGTTTTTTTTAGCCTGCCTTCCGGGGATAAAAATAATCGCTTTGGCGCAAGGGAAAGGGCTTTTGAATTATTATAAAGAACTTGCCTCAAATTTCAATGAGACAGATGCGGTAATATTCTGGGGCAGATACGGATATGAAAATTTTGGGCCCCCGTTATATTTTTTGCATGGGACCAACGTTGTTTTTGACAGAAGCCCTGAATTTGACAAGGAAATCTATGCTATGGTCATGAAAAATTATGATAATGTTTATATTGCAACATCGCTGAAGCCAGACAAATCCCAAGTTCATCCTTATTTTAATGGCAATATTACTTTTATTAAAACTATAGAATCGCCTGCTTTCAAGATTATTGCACCTTCGAGATGCGATGTGAGAATGTATAATTATGAGCCTGAAAAGTTTTACGGGTATAAAGCGATTTCAGACTTATGCTCCGGAAATAATCCTCCTGTAGGGGTTAGCGATTATAAAATCTCTTTGAATATTTACAAAATAGAGCCTTCTTTCAAAGAAAAGTTTGTCAAAGAGAATTATAACTCGAGTTATAAAGTAACGAGGGAAACAAAGGAGATATGGCATTAAAATGATGGTTGAAAAATACAGGTTTTCAAGCAAGATTATTAAATTTTTGGCATGGATTATAGACTTTTTTGGCTATTCTTTTTTCGGTTTGCTTAGCATGTTTGGAATGTATAAGTATAATGGGCAAATAAAGACAAAAAATGCCGGGAAAATGCTTGTTGTGAGGCTCGATGATGTAGGAGATGTTGTTTTGGCAACACCTTTTATTAGGGCGCTGAAAGAAAATTTTCCTGAAAGCAAAATTGACATGCTGGTTAAAAATTCTACAAAAAAAATACTGGCAAATGACCCTCACTTAAGGAGAGTAATTTCATTTGAGCCATTTTGGATGAGGACTAAAAAGGCTTTTGGCTTTGCCAAAACATTAAAATTTATTAATAGCTTAAGAAAAGAAAAGTATGATATTATATTTGATTTGAGAGGCAACCCTTTTAACATACTTCTTATGTTTTTTATTGGGGGAAAATATAGAGTAAGCTACAATTCTCAGGGAATGGGCTTTTTGCTGACGCATTGCGTAAAAGAGACAGAGTTGAAACACTCTGCTGAAAGGAATTTCAATATTCTCCGGTCAATTTCGCTAAAAGTAAAATCAAAACAGCCAAAAGTTTATTTATCAGAGCGAGACAGGAAGTTTGCAGACTTGTTTTTGATAAAAAATGGCATTAAGAATGGCGATTTTATTGTGGGAGTACACGCCGGGGCATCTTGGCGCCCCAGAATATGGCCTAAAGAAAGATTTGCAGAAGCAATTGGCAGGCTTGTACAAAAATATAATGCAAAAATCATTCTTTTTGGAAGCAAGGACGAGCAGGAGCTTGTTAAAAGCATAATCTGCCTGGCAGGAAAAGAAAGCTATGATAGCATTGCCAATGCCTGCGGGAAAACTAATTTAACACAACTCGCTGCGTTGCTTTCAAAATGCTCGTTGTTCATAGGGAATGACTCTGGGCCAATGCACATCGCCTCGTCTTTAAGAATCCCGATGATTGCCTTGTTTGGGTCCCAAAGCCCAGAGATTTTTGGCCCTTACCAGAACAAGAATGCAATTTCAATATACAAGCAGGAAGAATGCAGCCCGTGCATACAAAAATTAAATTGCGGCTGTGCAAAAGGGTTTGATGTCTGCAGAGGCATGTTAAAAATAAAGGTCACAGACTTGTTAAATGCTGTCAGAAGGAAGGCAGGAAGATGAGCAGCCGCATCAAAATTTTTTTGTCCATTCTTGTCTTGCTATTAATTGCAATATTATTTTTCAATTATATTGCAGGGCATTGGCATGAATTTAAACAGCTGAAGCTTGTAAGCCCTTTTGGTATTGCGGCAATCTGGCTTATGTTCGCTGCAGACTTATTTGTAGACGGCCTTGTCATAAAATTTTTGTTGGCGCCTTTTGGCATCAAGCTTAATAACAAGGAAGCATTTAGCATTTCTACTGCTACAAGATTCTATAATTTTATCATGCCTTTGAGAGGCGGAATTTTTATGAGAGCTGTTTACCTTAAAAAACAGCACAAGTTCCCTTATACTGATTTTCTCTCGGCACTTTCTTCGAGTTACATAATAATCTTTTTAATATCCAGCTTTGCCGGAGCCTTAAGCATGATATTGATATGGCTTTATTACAAAATATTCAATATGCTGGTATTTCTTTTATTTTTTGGCGCGTTTATTGCGTTGCTTTTGATTGCTAATTTTTCTCCGAGGCTTCCTAAACTTAAAAATAAATGGCTGAACAGGTTTGTTGATGTTATAAACGGGTGGCACCTTATAAAAAGCAACAGAAAAGCGATACTGACAATTACTTTAATGTCTTTGTGCCAGCTTATAGTGTCTTCAATTGCACTTTTAGTCACTTATGGGGTTTTCGGAATAGAAATTGGATTTGCGAAAACGGTTTTTATCACATCAATCTCTCATCTTTCAACTTTGGTGGCATTGACTCCTGGCAACCTGGGCGTTGGAGAGGCGATTAATGTTTTTTCTGCGAGCCTGGTAGGCATTTCGCCGGTTGGCGCAATTGCGGCTGTGCTTTTTGGAAGACTTGTAAATGCTGTTATGCTTTTAGTTATTGGCCCAATTTTTTCTTATATGCTCATGAAAGATGCCAAGAAAAATGAAACAAAAAATCAAACAAAAAATAAAGCAGATATTTCAAAATAGCTTTTATCAGCTTTTAGGGATTTATGCTTTGCTGACACTTCTTGCCAGCCTAAAATTGTTTTTCAAATATACCCTTCATTTTGAGGTTTTTGCTCTTGTCCTTGCTGTTCTTGGGATTTTTATTGTTTCAGGAAAGAAAGAAACTCGCCTGAACAAAAAACTTCATTATTTTCTTTTTGGGCTTTCAATTTTCCTGTTAGTCTTTTTTAGGGTTATTCCTTACGTGGGAAATAATGTGCCTTTAGGGTATGATGCGGGAATATACAAATACAGCATTGATAACTTTAACGAGAAAGGATTTGGCTGCGATGAGTGGATAAAAGGCACTTTATCTCCGGGCTTTCTTTACTTAATGAAATTTTTTGGCATATTTTTCTCTTCAGACTTTATTGTCAAGTGGCTTTTTATTTTCTTCAATGCCCTGCTTGGGGTTTCGATTTATTTTTTTACAAAAGAATATTTCAATGAAAAAGCAGGAATTATAGCAAGCCTTTTCTATGCAGTCTCTGCTGTTCAATTTAAAGTCTTTGCTTTTTTGTATTACAAAAATATAATTGCGCTTAGCCTGATGCTTTGGTCTTTGTATTTTCTTAAAAAAGAAAGTCCTAAAGGGTTTATTATTTTTTCAGCTTTAACAGGGATGATGCATTTGCCCACTTTTTTTATTTTTGGGCTTGCTTATATTGCTTTTACAGCCTGCAATTACAAGCATTGGAAAGTTAATGTTTTGAACGGAGTTTTAATACTTGCCTTGACTTTGGTTTCTTATACAGGATTTTTTAGAGAGGCTGTTATGCCTCTGATAAAGCCTGTTGCAGAATCATTTGTTGAGCCGGGCAATGCGCCGGGAACATTCATAAGCTTTTTTACATACCAGTTTTCAACCCTTGCTTACCTGCCTTTTGCAATTCTTGGTTTTTTTCATCTTGTGAAAAAGAAGTCTGGCACTGAGAAAATTAATTTTCGATATGCCCAAAAACCCAAACACGCCCCGGGCTTTAGCCCGTGGGCTTTTGACATGCTGTTTTTATGGGCTTTAATCAATACTGTAATTGTTTATTTCAAATTTTTCTTTTTTAACAGGTTTATAATACATCTGGATATTGCCTTGATTATTCTTGCTTCTTTCGGGTTTTGCGTTTTGATTGAAAGCAAAAAAAGGCTTGGCATGATTGTTCTTGCTTTAATGCTGTTCTCGGCAGGCTTTGTAACATTCAATGAAGCGAGAAACGCAAAGCCGTGGATAAATCAAGAACAATTAGAGCTGATAAAACAGCTTAACAAAACTGAAGAGAATGCTTTTGTTATGGCTCTTTCAAGCGAATACTCGCCGTTTGTTCTGGCTTATTCTGGCAGAAAAACAATTGCGCCGGGCTTGTTTGATGAGGACAAATGGAATCTTGAAAAATGGCACAGGTTTTGGAAGACTAAAGACAAAAATGAAACTATTTTTTTATTTTCAGTTTATGAAAAGCCGATTTATTTGTTTGCAGGAAGCAAAAATTTTGAAAATCCGTGCTTTGAAAAATATCTTGAGAAAGGAAACAGCAAGATTTACAAGTATGCCTGTTAGTTTTGGTTTTAAACTTTTTGATGTCAGAAATAAGGTTCAAACCGCGCCCTTCAGGGCGCTTTATTTCTGAGCCAAAGAAAACCTCAAAGGTTTTCTGGGCCCGGAAACTAAAAGTTTCCTTGGCATCCAAAAGTCCCGAACAAACCTCGGCTGTCAAGAATACTTCTTATTCTTGAGCACACTCAGAAATCCGAGATTTCTGATGTTTTAAGCCGAGGTACACACAAGGACTTTTTGATTTTGTTTATTATCTAAACTTTTTTTTTGTTAAATGTTTGAGATTTTAACCTTAAACTTATATAAATAATTTCAAAAGCCTTGATAATGAAAGAAAAGGGTTTGTTATGCTTTTTGCTCCTGCTGTCTTTTTTTAACATTGCAAGCGCAGCAGAAATAATTTCTCCCGCTTTAGTGCCAAACAGCAGGTATTTTGCTGATAATTTTGAAAATTATTGCACAAACAGCGATTGCTCAAGCATTAAGGATGTTTGGGGTGAGGAAAGCGGGAACTGGAGCATTGTAAACACAACAAATGAAAAAGGAAAGCCAACAACGGTTTATATGCGGAATGATGCGAGAACAGGAGAGTATAAATATAATTTCAATAAAAATAAGCAATTTTTAGATACTACATACTCATTTAAATTTAAAAATCTGGCAGAGAATTCAACACAGAGGATAAGGTTTCATTTTAGAGTTAAAGATTCAAGCCATTTTTATACGCTGCAATATCATTCTGCTGGCGATGGTATGTGGTATTTAATGAAAGATAGTAATAATGATATTTTAGGAACTTGCAGGCATGAGCAATTAAGCAAAACGTGGCATTGGGCCAAAATTATTTCAAATAAAGACAATTTAAGCGTATACTACAGCGATAACGGCATTGACTGGAATTTTTGCAATTCTAGCATTGACAGCTCTTACTTTTCCGGCTACATCGGGCTTGGGAGCTATTCTGATTCTGCCAACAATCCGCATGTTTTTGATGATTTTTTGATTCGGGAGCATTTTAGAAATGCCTTGAATGTAGAAGACAGTAATGCAATTGCAAGCACATATGATGAACTGACTGCAAGTTATCTTTATACTGGCAATTCTTCAGAGTTTGTGAACGAAACAATAGAATTTTACAGGAATGGGAATCTTACTTATTCGATTTTCAATGAAGAATATAATTCAAAAAATAAAAATTTGCCGGCATCTTACACTTCTGTTGGGGATGTATGGAATGCAAACATAACTGTTTGTGATATTGATGGATGCGAATCTGCCATAACGCAGAACGTAATGATTGCAAACTCGCTGCCATATTTTATTGGCAAGCCCGCAATAAGCAATGAAGAGCCTTACATTGGCGAGGCTGTTGAATGCAAGAGCAATGCCTTTGACCCTGACAACGATGACATTTCAAGTTCTTGGGCATGGTACAAAAACGGAAAAAAAGTAGCGGGGCAGACAAGACATGAGCTTAACTTAACACTCAGAGATTTCCGCAAAGGAGACAATATAACCTGCTCACAGAAAATTTGCGATGCTTCTGGCTGCAGCGAGTGGCAGAATTCGTCAAGCGTGGAAATCAAGAATTATGTTCCAAGAGTATCAAAAATAGAAGTGCTGCCCGGCACGCTTTACAAAGAGAGGGCATATTTATCTATAGAAGTTTTTGATGCTGACAACGAAACTTTATCTGCAAGATTGACATTAAATGATGCAAATGGAACTTTGATACTTAACAATACTTTATTAGCCATCAACTCCTCGCTTGACGGGAACATAACATGGCACTCCCTCAAATTTTTCTTAAATTCCTTGGGAAACTGGAACTTTTTGATTACAGTTAATGACGGTTATGAAACAAGAAAAATAGAAGATAGATTTTATGTGCCTTTTGTGAATTATGCGCCTGAAATTTCTTTTTCTATGTTATTGCCTAACAACCAATATTTTTTTGAAAATTTCGAAATGTTCAATTCCGCTAAAGATATATGGGATGAAAAAAGCGGGAACTGGAGCATTATAAACACAACAGATGAAAATGGAAACCTTATTAAGGCTTATCAATTTGAGGGAATTTTAAAAGATAATTTTCAGTATAGCCACATCAAAGACATTAAACTGGCAAATGAAGATAACTTTACTTTAATTTTCTCTGTTAAAAACCTGGAAGGCGAGGCATATATTTCTTTTTGCGGGGAATGCAATTCCATGAGGCCAAGGATAATATTTGGCAACGGCTATTTTTATTGTTTAGAAGATGTTAGCCTTAACAGCACTTTAGAGTATAAAGATTTGATAAGCAGGGGAGAATGGAGAAAAAATTACAAAGCAGAAAAAAATGGGGACAAATTTAATTTGTATCTTTCTGACGGAACGCTTGCCTGCAGCTTAAATTTCCCTAAGACAAGCTTAAAGGGGCTATACTTTGGGGGATACAGCATGAGTAAAGCGGTTTATGATGACATTTTCTTTTTAAAAGACAGCCAAAATGAAATAAAAATTAACAATAATCTTTCTGCAATCTACCTTTATTCTGACAAAAACGGGGACAAATTAAGGAATGCTACAATAAGGTGGTATAAGAACAATGTTTTGCAGGAGAACTTAACAAAAACAATAACAGACTTTGAGAAAGATTTTGGCGATAAAAATACCTTAGACTCTAAGTATATTTCTGCAGGCGAGATGTGGCATGCAATCGTGACAATCTGCGATGACATCCTTTGCTCTTCTGCTTCTACTCAAAAAATTAGAATTGCTGAAGAGGCTGTGGAAATAAAAGAGAAAAGCATTGCCAAAAAAATTGGAAGCAGCATAACCGGGCTTGCTGTTTCTGGCTTTGGCGGAAATAGCATAAGCTCCGGAAAATTAATTCTTGTCCCTGCTTTCTTGATTATATTTTTTGTGATAGAGTTTATTGTCAATGAAATAAAAATTGCAAAAAATAATAGAAAAAATAAAAATTTTAGGCTAAAATGAACCACTTATCAGAAATTTTATCTGAATTCAGAAGAAAAAATGTTGTTGTTATTGGGGATATTATGCTTGACCATTATTTACGTGGAGAAATAACGAGGCTAAGCCCCGAAGCTCCGGTGCCTGTTGTCAATTTTAAAATGGAAAGCTTTAATGCTGGAGGCGCAGGAAATGTTGCTGCCAATGTTGCATCGCTGGGAGCCCGTCCTTTTTTATTTGGCATAGTAGGGAAAGATTCTGCTGGGCAGAAATTAAGAGAAATCTTAGAGCATATTCCGGTGCCGTTTTTCCCTTATGATGAAGGGATAACAACTGAAAAAATAAGAGTTATCGGAGGAAAACAGCATATTGTAAGGATAGACAAGGAAGATACAATCCCAAAAAATCCTTTTTTCCCTTACCTTCGAGAATGTCTTGCAAAATGCGATATTGTAATTGTTTCTGATTATGCAAAAGGAACGATTAATGAAGAAATTATGCAAGAACTAAAAAGAAGCGGGAAAAGAATTTTAGTTGACCCAAAGCCAAGAAATATGCGTCTCTACACAGAAGGATTTTTAATAAAATTAAATGAGAAAGAGAGCCTTGAGGCTACAGGGGCGAATGATGTAAACCGAGCAGGCGAGATTTTGAGGGAAAAGTGTGCATCAAACATTATAATAACAAGGGGAGAAAAAGGAATGTTATTATTTCCATTGAATGGCTCAAAGGTAGAAGTTCCTACAAACCCTAAAGAGGTTTATGATGTTGTAGGGGCAGGGGATACTGTTATTGCGGTTTTGGCCTTGGCTGTATCGTCTGGTGCCAGCTTAGAAGACTCTTGCATTCTTGCTAATTACGCAGCAGAAATAAAAGTTGGGAAAGCAGGAACCAGCCCTGTCAATATCTCAGAACTTGAAGGCATGCTAATGCGGAGCGGAAGCAAAATAAAGACTAAAAGCCAAATGAAAGAAATAATTGAAAGTGCGAGAGCGCGTAGAAAGAAAGTTGTATGGACAAATGGATGCTTTGATTTATTGCACCAGGGACATGTGAGATACTTAAGCAAAGCAAGAGAACTGGGAGACTTGCTTGTTATCGGGCTTAATTCTGATAGCTCTGTAAGGCAGTTAAAAGGGCCAGAAAGGCCGTTAATCGCCCAGGAAGCAAGGGCAGAAGTGCTTGCTGCATTAGCGTGCGTGGATTATGTGACAATCTTTGATGAAACCCAAGCAACATCTTTTTTGGACTATTTAAGGCCGGATATATTTGTAAAGGCCGGCGATTATGACATAAATAAAATAGACCAAAGCGAGAGAAAAGTTGTTGAGTGCTATGGCGGAAAGATAATGTTTATTCCTGTGGAAGTTGACATTTCTACAACAAAAATAGTAGAAAGAATAAGAGGAAAAGATGGCAATCGATGAAATAGTAAGAAAACCTGAGATTCATCCTAAAGGGTGGGGCAGAGAGATCTGGATAGCTAATACTCTGCTATATTGCGGAAAGATACTTGTTTTGAATGAAGGAAAGAGATGCAGTATCCATTATCATAAATTAAAAGACGAAACTTTTTACATTTTAAAAGGAAAGGTAGAGATGAGAATCTGGCAGCTTAATGAATATCCTGATAATGGGGGAAGGTTTGTTATGAATCCTAGCGAGGTTTTGCATGTCCCGCCAACATTAGTTCATCAATTTTTAGGGTTAGAAGACAGTGAAATACTTGAAGTTTCAACACAGCATTTTGAAGAAGACAGTTACAGGCTGAAAAGAGGCGATTAAAATGAAAAACAAAAATAAAAATCTGCTGCCTGCAACAAAGCGAACAGGAAAATTTCTGCTGAAGCTGTTTTTTGCTTTGCTTTTGCTGAAAATATTTGCCTTGGCTTGCAGGATTTCTAATTCTTGCACTTTTCCGAGCATAGACACTCAATTAAATATCGCGCTTGCCCTAACTTTATCTGTTGGCTTACTTCTTTATTTGCCATACTACAAAGCCCTTGTTTTTATAAAAAGATTTTTTAAAAATTTTAATGTAAATAAAATGGAGGAAGAGCATGCAAAAATTGTTTTAAGCTATACGTTTGAGTTTACTCTTATTGCTTACTTGCTCCTGCTTGCTGTAAGTGAATTTAAGAAATTGAATTTTAGCCTGAATTACCTGCTTCTTGCAGTTGTTGTCTTTGGAATTTTCTGCATTATTTTTCCTGTAAGACATCAAAAATGCTCTTTGCCTTGCTTATGTCAGAAATGTGGTTATGTCAAGAACTGATGTTCTTGAGCATGTCAGAATTCTTTGAATTCTGAGCACTATCAGGAATTCACATTCCTGAAGCATTCAGAAATTTCATTTCTGATGAAACCGCGCCCTTCAGGGTGCTGCATTTCTGAGCCAAAGAAAACCTCAAAGGTTTTCTGGGCCCCAAAATTCAGAGAATTTTTAGGGCATCCAAAACCAAGAAAATCCTTATGAGTTTGGATTTTCTGGTCCAGAAAAACT
>Ga0315289_10004530_pt1 | contig 20684 bp, 15 predicted proteins | sample YL17G11_40_MG_FD_203452 | JGI IMG/M metagenome (GOLD analysis project Ga0315289, IMG submission 203452) | Sediment microbial communities from Yellowstone Lake, YNP, Wyoming, USA - YL17G11_40 | ecosystem: Environmental > Aquatic > Freshwater > Lake > Sediment | place: USA: Wyoming | collected... | reverse complement strand
TCACGGGGACTACTTTTTTATCGGCTTATAGAGCAGGCGGTAGCGACCGCTCCCACGCTATACCGTCACCTCGTGGAGGATAACCACAATATGTAGGGGTTACTTGCTTTAAGTTGATACCCCCCTTGTTTTATCTGTTTTATCTGGCTTGCTCTGGATATTGGCTACCATCAAGCTCTTTAGGCAGATCTCCCGGAATCCCATCATGGTTATCGCCGCCTGGGGAGGCGATTGTACCATAACTCCTTGTGAATTCAAGGGATTTGGGCAACAGGCCCTAAAGGTCCGACCCCGTTTCCCCCGGACTCCGTTTCTTCCGTTCTTTTCCCCCTGGTCCGGATATGAAGATGGACGGGAAGATTACCTCCTTGCGCCAAGAGGCGAGCAGCCTCTCTTGCGATTCTTTTTCCTCGTTATCCCGCTGATCCGGATTAGAGTGCCAGCATCTGCTTCCCAACTCGAGTCGGTTCGCCCAGATGCTAGGCTGGATGCCGTCCCACTGCTCCCAGGCGGAGATGGCATTGCTATTTGCATCCATGGCCACCTGGGGAAAGACCCCCAAATACTCCATTACTCAAACTGGCTTGCATAGATGTGAGACGGGCTGAAGGGCTCCGACTGCTCCCACACCGCCACGGCATTTCCATTCCAGTCCAGGGCCACATCAGGCTCGGTGAAAGAGATAAGAGGGGGGGGCCAGGGAGGAGAGGACAACACGCACTCTGCAGCTCCCCAGCCGCTGCCAGGCGTGTACCGGCTGGCGTAGATATCGTGCCAGGAACCGGCAGGGTTCCACTGATCCCAGATCAGGATGGCATTTCCGTTTCCAGCCATGGCCATGGCAACGTTTGTGGCAGATACAGCCACACCGGAGCCCTCGATGAGCCGTGCCGTCCCCCACGTCCCCCGGCCCCTGCGGGGCGTGTAGCCGTTGGCACCAATTCCGAAATCGCCCTGCCTCCACACGGCGACGGCATCCCCATCTGCGTCCATGGCCACCTGGGGGAAAAGAGAAGTTCCCCAGTCTGGGGGACCGCCGATGCACTCTGCAGCTCCCCAGCCGCTGCCGGGCGAGTACCGGTTGGCGTACACGTTTGAGACTTCATAGGGTACCTGCACCCATACGGCAATGGCATTGCCATTGGCGTCCATGGCCACCTCGGGATACATAGCGTAACCAACCAGGTCGAGGTTGCTGATGAGCGTGGGCTCTCCCCAGCCGGTGCGCGGCGAACAGCGGTTGGCGAAGATGAAATACTTATCCCAATACCCCACATATGCCCATTGCTCCCACACTACGATTGCATTCCCATTTGCGTTCATGGCGACATAAGGGTAGCCGGAACTCTCCCCGCCCGCATTGGGGTCCACGTCGATGATCTGGGCCGTTCCCCAGCCGGTCGCTGACATGTATCGGTTGGCAAGGATGCACCCCCTAATGTTCTCTGGGCCGCCGGAGCAAATCGATGTCCACACGGCGATGGCATTCCCATCTGCGTCCATGGCCACATGGGGGTCAACAACAACAAGTTCGCCCGGGCCGATGCGAACTGCCGTGCCCCAGCCGGTGCCTGGCGAGTACCGGTTGGCATAGACACTGTCTGCGTTCAATCCCCCCCACACGGCGATGGCATTCCCATCTGCGTCCATGGCCACATGGACATGGGAGGCCATAACGTTCCAAGCATCCTTCCCGATGAGCTTTGCCGTGCCCCAGCCGGCGCTGGGCGAGTAACGGTTGGCATAGATGTCAGTCCGGGTCGCGGCGGCGTCCATCTGCTGCCAGACGACAATGGCGTCCCGCTTTCCGTTCATGGCCACCCGCGGGAATAAAGCGGACCCCGAGGCGGCCTCGATGAGCACTGGTGCGCCCCATGAACAGCTTTCGAAGGGCACGAGGTTTCCGGAAGCATATGAGCGGGTAGCGAGGGGCACCCCGTTGTTTTCCACTACATCGGTGAAGCGGATCGGGAGAGAGGGGGTTTCCCAGTCCTTCCCTCTACCCTGGCGTTGGAAGTGAAGGTGGGGTGCCCCACAGCACCATCCGGTCTTTCCGCTATGGGCAATGACCTTCCCCTGGGGAACGCGATCTCCCACCTTCACCCTCACCGAATTGGGCTGAAGATGCAAGTACAGGGTACTCGTCCCGTCTGCGTGGTCGATGAGGACATAGTTCTCATCCTGGGCATAGGTGGGGAAACATCCCCCTCGGGTAGAGTCGCTCCTCAGGCGGCTCACGATCCCCTCTGCCGCGGCAATCACTTGGGAGCCCTCGAGCATGGCAAAATCGAAGGCATAGGTCGCCTTCGGATCGCAGATCCTGTATATTCTGAAGCAGCCATGGTCTCCTTCGCGATCCGGTTGCTGATCTCCGTTTAAATCGGCGGAATTGCCCTGGTACACTCGATAGGAGGCTCCCGCAGGGAAGGGGAGCTTATAGACTACCGGCGCCCCCCAGGAGGCTGCTGCCAGGGCCAGGAGAAAGGCGAGGCCCATCAGCAGTCCCATTAGTTGTTTGGAGGTAAAGGCTTGCATGGAGATTCCCCCCTTTCGGGAAGAGGCTGCGTCTGGAGCCTCTTTCCTGATCGTCATTCATCACCGGGAAACAAGATCCCGCTCAGGAGGAGGCCGGTGATCCCTCCCCCGAGGGAGATCTTGAGAGTCTTTTGGTCTGCGCTGAGAATGCCCTCTGGCCTTTATTTCCTAAATAGGGGAAAGAGGAGGGGACGCTGGTTCTAAAACAACTTACGAAAGCCAAAAGAGTTTGCCGCTCGAGCGAAGCTGCGACACTGAAATGCATATGCATATGCGCTGGCCTTGCTATCCACTTTCCAGAGTTCAATAATACCAATTAGGATTCCCCCGCTTCATTACCGGCGATACAGGTTCAGCTTTCCATCAAGGCCTTCAATTCTTCCACCGCCAATCCTGCCTGTCGTAAGATGGACCTCAGGGTTCCTTTGGCAATTTCGTCATGATCCGGCACGGTCAGTCTTCGATGAGGCAGATTCTCATGGCGTAGGATGATGTGGCTTCCCGTCTGATGATCGATGAGATAGCCGGCTTTTCTGAGAGCCTTGCAGAGCTGCCTTCCTGAAAGTGCTGGCAGTTTGCTCAAACTGCCACCTCTACGATTTCTTCCTCGATGGGCGGGGGAATCGGCTCATTATGCTTCTTTAGGCTCTGAATATATCCCTTGATGGCCTCCTCAATATTGATCAAGGCCTCCTTGCGAGTCTTGCCTTGAGATATGCAGCCAGGCAACGAAGGGCACTCCGCAACGAACATTCCGTCTTCATCCTGTTCGATCAGTATCCTGTAACGCACATTTCATCACCTCCGTCGGGGGGGTCAGGTCTTGCTTTATCACATTTCCTTTTCGCCTCGGTGAGGCCTGACGCCGTCTTTGCCCTCTGTCCATGGAACCTTCGACCTGCCTCACCTCCCCTGCTATTTATGCCTTTGGCTTGCCTCTGTCAATTCCTTTTTTGAGCCGCCTGCAAGCCCTTGCTCTGAGCGCTCATTCCCCTCGCCCGACATCCTCCTACGGCCGGACGATCCGGTCGGCCGTGGCCATGATTTGAACGGTCTGATCCATGGTTCCGACCTGGCCGATGAGGAGCTTGTTTTGGCGATTCAAGTGCTCCAGGCAGGTGCTGCAGGTCGCGATCTTGGCACCCCTTCCTTCCAGGATCTTCAAGCTCTCGAGGACCGGGCTTCCCTCCGTGGTCAGAAAGATCCCGGAGTTCGTGCAGCCGATCAGGTCAATTCGGACATCGGACTGCGCCAGTTTCTCCAGAAATATTCCAAGTAGCTTTCGGCCAAGCCCAGGTTCCCCCATGCCCATCTGATCGGAATTCAAATAGAGAAATGTCATGACAACAAGGCCTCCTTTGCCTGTTCAGTATGATTGCTCATCATTCGATGATGGAGGAGGTCGGGGGATTGCCTCTCCGTAGCTTTCGGCTTTAGCACCCGCAGTGACCCTCTTTCACATGAAAGCCGATATGCCTCCTTTTCAGACGCTCTGAAGGGCCATGAGTCGCTTGATTGAGGGAGGCAAGCGGGAGCCTGCAACAGTCTCCCTATCCCGGTCTTGATGTCGCAAGATGCGGTGCCCTTGGCTCCGCAAACAGAAAGGCACCGGGATTCTGCGATTCGTAATGCAGAATTTATCCGGTGCCTTCATTTTCTGCCTCCGGCCTTCAGGAAAAGGCGGAAAACAATCAAAGCAGAGGAGCCACGACCGCCTAAACCATCTCTTTGGCCACCTCCTGGATCGCCTCGCCCAGGATGTTGACGATCTGATCCACCTCGGCCTCGGTGATGATCAGCGGCGGGGCGAGCAGGTAGGAATCTCCCTTCACCCGGGTGAAGAGGCCCCGCTTGATGGTGGCCTTATGGATTCTCGGCCCCACATTCAGCTTGGGGTCGAAGGACGCCTTGGTCGCCTTATCCTTGACCATCTCCACCGCGCACATGAGGCCCAATCCCCGCACATCTCCCACCATGGGCAGATCCGACAATCCCTTCAGTCCGTTGAGCAGCCGGGCGCCCATCTTGTCCGCATTCTCCACCAGCCCCTCCCGGTCAATGATCTCCAGGGCCTTTAGCGCCACCGCGCAGCAGGTGGGATGCCCGGAATAGGTGAAGGCGTGCATCCAGCGCTTCTCGGGAGGAACGGAGAGGAGCGCGTCCTTGATCTCGTCGGAGACCATGATCCCGCCCAAGGGGACATAGCCACTGGTGACCGCCTTGGCGAAGGCCATCATGTCCGGCTCCACCCCCCAGCGCTGCAGGGCAAACCGCCGACCGGTACGGCCGAACCCGGTGATGACCTCGTCGGCGATGAACAGGACCTGATGCTTGTTGCAGATCTCGCGGATGCGCGGAAAATAATCATCCGGCGGGGCGATGACGCCCCCGGCCCCCTGCACCGGCTCGGCGATGAAAGCACCTACCGTGTCCGCCCCCTCCCGGAGGATCGTCTCCTCCAGGGACCGGGCCGCCGCCTCTCCGATGCTCTCCCCCGTCCGCGCCCCCTGGAACCGGTAAGGATAGGGGGAGGCACAATGGAGAAATCCCGGGACCCGGGGCTCGAACATGGTCCAGTACGGGGTGATGCCGGTGGCCGACATGGCCGCCAGCGTGACTCCGTGGTAGCCGTGCTCGCGGGCAATGACCTTGATCTTGTCCGGCTTGCCCTTCACTTTCCAGTAGAAACGGGCCGTCTTGAAGGCCGATTCGCTTGACTCGGCCCCTCCGCTGGTGAAGAAGGTCATATTGAGGTTGGGATAGGCCATTTCAGCGAGGCGGTTGGCCAACTCGATCGCCGGGATATTGGAGGAGCCCACATAGGAGGAGCAATAGGCCAGGGTCTTCATCTGCGACGCCGCCGCTTCCGCCAGCTCGGCCCGGCCATGACCCAGCACCACATTCCAGAGGCCAGACAGGCCGTCGATATAGCGTTTTCCCTTCACATCAAAGAGATAAATCCCCTCTCCGCGCGCAAAGATCAAGGGCTGCTGATGATCGCCCGGATGATAGAGAGAATGGATGAGATGCTGCTGATCCTTTTGCGCCAGCTCCGTCTCGTTCCATGCCGCCATTGCTGCCTCCTCCTGTTCAGGTTCATTGGAAATCAAGATAGAATGTAGGCCGCCAACCGGAAAACGGAAATCCCTATTCCCCGTTCGAGGGAAGATACGCTTTATCAAGATAATCGAAAGCGGCCTCGCTTGCAATACTTTTATGGGGCGGCGCCGGCGCAGATGTCCCAAAAGGGTTGACAAGGGCCGGGAAATCGGACAAAATCCCAGCCATCAACTCTTGGCCTGATCAATCCTATCACTTTTCGCTGGAGAGGAGGAACCAATGGCACAGAAGGTCTTCAAGGTCCCGGACCCATTTCCCTTGACCCTCATGGGGATCACCGCGGCACTGGGACCCATGGCCATCAACTTCGGGGTTTCGGTGGGCGGCGGGGAGACCATGTTGATCCCCTATGTCGCTTCCCTGGGGGGTTCCAAGCTCTTCTGGATCATGACCCTCTCCTGCATATTCGAGACCTTCCTGGTCTATGAGTGCATCAAGTACACCATGCTGACCGGAAGGTCCTTCTTTTCCATGACCCGGGATATTCCTCCCCGCGGATTCTGGCCCTGGTTCTGGGGAGCTTATTCCATTCTCTGCTACGTGTGGCCCTCCTGGCTGGCCGGGTCCGCCTCCGCCATGTTCAAGCTGACGGGCCTGGGCAGCTTTTATCTCTGGTGCGTGGCAGCATTCGTCCTGGTCATTCTGGTCTTTGCCTTTTCCCGCCACATCTACAAGGCCCTCTCCACGATCTTCACCTTCGTCATGGTCATCAATTTGGTCTGTGTTGTCATCATTGCCGCCCTGGTGGCTACGCCCAAGGATTACCTGGATGTGCTTTGGGGCTACTTCAATTTCGGGCTGGCCGGCTACCCGAAGGGTTTCCCGCTCCCGTTGGCCTTCTCCCTCTTCCAGCAGCCGGGCGGCTCTCTGATGTGGATCACCTTCTGGGTGCTGGAGGCAGGATGGGGCCTGGGCAGGCACACCGGCCGCATGACCGGTGCTTTGCGACCGCCCGAGGAGATCAACACCGATCCGATCACCTTCGATGTGCGAAATCCCTCCGAAGTGGCAAAGATGAAACAGTGGTGCCGGATCGCGTTATGGAGCCTGGTCGTCTGGTGGTCGATCATCGGGGCCATGATCGGGAGCTTCCTCTATGGGGTGGCCGGGCATGCCTACCTCTATAAGAACGGGATCGTGGCAAGCGGCCTGAATGTCCCCCTGCAGATGGCCACTATCGCGGGAAAGTTCGGGCCCTGGGCCTTCGGCCTCTTCCTGATCTTTATTTTTGTAACCCTCTATGATGCCGAATTCGCCGTCTATGATGGGTTCATCGGCCGCACGGTGGCCGATGCGGTGGCCACCACCCCGGGATTGCGGCAGAAACATTCCTACCGTTTCTACTATTTCCTGGTGGTGGGCCTCTCCATATTGGCCGGATTTTACCTGGTGCGGCTGGCCATGCCTTTTACTCTCTGGCTCATCACCTCTTTCATGGCCCTCCTGGCCCGGGGGATCGGGGCCGCTCAGATCCTCTATGCCAATAAGCGATGGATCCCCAAGGAATTTCAGCCTCCCTGGTATACCAAGGCCGTGCTCTGGGTAGGTTGCGTCCTGGGAAGCGGCGTGGCCTGCCTGATCTGGGCACTGGCCCAGATGAAGATCATCAAGTGAGGAAGGTGTGAGGATGCGAGAGAAATTCCTGAGGCGATCCCTGCTGATTCTTTCCGTGATCCTGGGCTTGTGCCTGGGTGCGATCGGCGCGCCCCTGGCCCAGGCTCAGCAATTTCCGGTTTCCCGCCACGCCCTGAAAAATGGCCTGACAGTCCTCATCTCTGAGGATCACTCCCTGCCCATCGCCTGCTTCTGCGTCTTCTTCAAGGTGGGCTCCCGCAATGAGCGGCCGGGAATTACCGGGATCTCCCATTTGCTGGAGCATCTCCGATTCTCCAGCGGCTCGGCGAAGTTTCCCCCCAAGGAATTCGACCGGATCATCGAGGCCGCCGGAGGATACACCAACGGAGGAACCACCAAGGACTACACCCTCTACTGGGAGGAGTTCGTCAGCTCCGCCCTGGAAAAGGTGGTAGAATTGGAGGCCGACCGGATGCGGGCTTTGCAGATCGAGCCCTCCAATTTTGCTCGGGAATTGCAGGTGGTCAAAGAGGAGCGGCTCATGCGGAGCGACAACGATGTCTACGGCACGATGAGTGAGCACCTCTTCGCCAATGCCTACCTGGCCCATCCCTATCGCTGGCCAACGATCGGCTGGATGGGAGATCTGAATGCCATTACCCTGGAGCAGGTCCAGGCCTATCTCACCACCTACTATGCCCCCAACAACGGGGTGGCCATCCTGGTAGGGGATGTGGAGGAGGCCTCGGCCCTGGCCCTGTTGGAGAAGTACTTCTCCGACATCCCTGCCCAGGCCCCTCCTCCACCAGTGGTCAATGCCGAGCCTGCCCAGCGGGGGGAGCGGCGCATCTGGATCAAGAAGGAGGCCGAGCTCCCGGCAGCGATGATCGCCTACCCCGCGCCATCGGTCAAATCCGATGACCTCTATCCCCTTTCCCTGTTAGAAAGCATCCTCTCTGCCGGGGAGAGCTCCCGGATCTATCGCCGCCTAATCTATGAGCAGCAGATCACCACCTCGGCCTGGGGCGGCCTGCATGAGAGCATTGATCCCGGCCTGTTTCTCTTCTACGCCCAGATGAAACCAGGGCGTGAGGTTAAGGAGGCGGAGGAGGCCCTGCAACAGATCTTGCAGGAGATCCAGGAAAAGGGAGTTCGGGAGGAGGAGCTGCAGAAGGCGAAGAATATCGCCCAGGCGAGCCTCGTCCGGGGGATGGAGGGCAATGCCTCCCGGGTCCGCCTGTTGGGCTATTACGAGGCGGTCTTCGGCGACCACCAGGAACTCTTCCATATTCGAGAGAAGCTGGACAAGGTGAGCCTGGAGGATATCCAGCGGGTGGCTAAGATCTATTTCGATCCGGACCGCCGCACCACCCTAACCTTGGTGCCGATCAAGGAGGGGAGGTGAAGGAGATGAGAAGGATGAAAGGCATTCGGTACTGCGTGTTCTTTCTGATTCTGTCGGTCGCCCTCCTCTTCTCCACTTTCGCCTGGGCCAAGCTGGGAGAGCCCATGCGGGTCGATCTTCCCAACGGCCTGCGATTGGTCTTGCAGGAGTACCACCAGATCCCCATCGCCCATTTCCTGCTCCTGGTCCCGGAGGGGGCCGAGAAGGCCGGCCTCGCCGCATTGACCGCGGACGTCATGCTCAAGGGGACGCAAGGCCGGGATGCCCAGCAAATCTCGGAGCACATCGACTTTTTGGGGGGGAGCCTCTCGTCCGGGGCCAATGACGATTACTGCTCCCTCTCCTTAGAGGTGCTCTCCAAGGACATCGACAAGGGCCTGGACCTCTTCCTCGATTGCCTCCTCCACCCCACCTTCCCGCAGGAGGAGCTGAAGCGCCAGCGGGCCCAGGCCCTGGCCGCCCTCTCCCAGGCCAACGAGGATCCGGCGACGATTATCGGAAAGCGGTTTCGCTCCCTGCTCTATCAGGATCATCCCTATGGCCATCCCCTGGTCGGGACCCGGCAGTCATTGGCCTCGATCAGCCGGGAGGAGGTGGAGGCCTACTATCACCGATTCTTCGTGCCCAATCAGGCTATCCTGGTGGCGGTGGGGGACTTCGAGGCCACCGAGATGGCCGATAAGCTGAAGGACCTGTTCTCCTCCTGGCCGAAGGGAAAGGATCTGGACTTTTCTCTCCCCGCGCCCCAGGCCCTCCGCGGCCGAAGGGTGGTGCTCATCGACAAGCCGGACATCACCCAGGCCAATATCCTGATGGGAAACATCGGCGTGCCCCGGAACACCCCTCGCCTCTTCCCCCTGGCCTTGGCCAACGGGGTCCTGGGCCGCATGGGCTTCAGCTCGCGGCTACTGGACCAGATCCGGGCCAACCTGGGCCTCACCTATCATATTGACAGCGGCTTCTCCATGGGCAAGGCCGCAGGGCCCTTCCTCATCGAAACCTCCACCAAGAATGAGACGGCGGGGAAGGCGATCGCCGCCATCTTGGAGCAGCTTCGGATCTTCCGAGAACAGGGCCTGAGCCCGGAGGAGCTGGCCAAGGTGAAGACCTACAAGAAGGGCATCTACTACATCGCCCTGCAGACACCCTCCGCCCTGGTCTCCCAACTGGCGGACATCGAGTTCTACAATCTGCCGCGGGATTATATCGATACCTATCAGGAGCGGGTCGATGCCGTGACCCGGGAGGAGGCCAACGCCGCTGCCCGCGAGCTCTTTCCCTATGAGGATCTGCTCATCCTCATCCTGGGCAAGGCGGAGGAGATTGAGGGACAACTCGCCGGGCTGAATCTCGGCCCCCTGTCCATCGAAAGATTCCAGCCGGAGTAGGAGGGAAAGCAGAGGTCTTTCCTCGTTTGGTCCGGACACGAAAAAGGTGATCTAAGATTTCAAGCCGGAACACGGCTCGTCCATGCGGAAAGAAGGGGGTAGTTATGGACAGCAGCAGGGTCCTGCGGAGCCTTTTCTTGAGTCCGATGCAGGGATGGATCGGTAGGGCATTGACAATGCAGCCCCTGCGCAGGAAGGCTTTGCATTGGTTGGAGTCGAAGATGTGGGAGGATTTTGTGGTCCGCAATCCTTACCGGCGCCCGCGGAAGGCCCAGGAAGACAAATTTTTCATGTCGCGGGCCATGCTCCGCAGTATTGACCAGGCCCTGGCCGAAGGGAGGATCTCCCGGAAGGTCTGGCTCCAATTCATTAGGTCCTTCGGCTGCGTTCACCTGCAGGGGGCTGATCGGAGGGAGGCCTTTCTCCGGCAATTTGGCGCCGATCCCCCTGCCTTTCTGACCATCTCACCCACCGGCCTCTGCAACCTGCATTGTCAGGGCTGTTATGCCAATAGCTCCCATCAGGCCCAGGTGATGCTTCCCTATCGCACCGCAGATCGAGCTATATCAGAGCAGCAACGCCTGTGGGGATCACATTTCACCGTAATCTCGGGTGGCGAGCCGTTCCTGTGGCATAGCGAGGGGAAAGGGGTGTTCGATTTGGCCGAGGAATATCGCAACCACTTCTTCCTCATCTATACCAATGGCATGGCCATCAACGACACCGCGGCCCGGAGGCTGGCTGAACTGGGAAATATCACCCCGGCGATCTCGGTGGAGGGCTTTGAGCAGGAGACCGACGCCCGACGCGGAAAAGGAGTATTCGCTGCCATTCTCAAGACCTTTGAACGCCTGAGGAGCGTCGGGGTTCCCTTCGGCATCTCGGTTACCGCCACCTGCGAGAATGCCGACCTCCTGATGAGCTTAGCCTTCATGGACTTCTATCTGCGTCAGCAGGGGGCCCTCTATTGCTGGATATTTCAGTATATGCCAATTGGAAGGGAGTTCCGGCTGGACCTGATGCTCACCCCGGAGCAGCGCTTCGAGATGCTCCAGCGGACCTGGCGCTATATCTACGAGGAGGGTTTCTTCATCGCAGATTTCTGGAACTGTGGCACCTTCAGCGACGGCTGCATCTCTGCGGGCCGCCATGGAGGTTACTTTTACATCGACTGGAATGGCAATGTCATGCCCTGCGTCTTCAATCCCTATTATCTCCAGAACATCCACGAGGTCTATGCCTCCGGCGGGGACCTGAATACTATCCTCGATGCTCCCTTTTTCCAACGCATCCGCAGGTGGGCGGACGAATATGCCTACGATCCGCCCCCAGAGGAGATGGGGAATGTCTTTGCCCCCTGTGCCATCCGGGATCACTACCCGATGATGTATCAGCTCATCCAGGAATTCGGCGCCAAGCCGGCAGACGATTCCGCACAAGAGGCCCTGGCCAGTCCTGAGTATTACCGCGGACTGGTGGAGTACGATCGGCAATTGGAGGATTTGACCCGGGGGACCTGGGAGAGGGACTATCTGGAGCCGGAGAGGCGACGGAAGGATGGGGAAAACTTTGCCCTTGCCGCTGCTGCCTCCACGCACCGCTGAAGGGAGATAGCGTTGTGTGCGGGCCTCCAAGGGGGGGGATCTGGGCTTGACAAGCCCGCCCAAAAGAATGAAAATGGGCTGAGGAAAACCCCTGAACTGAACGCGGGCCTTGAAGTGAAGGTCATAGAGAACACGGAGGCGGGTTGTGGCCGGTGCCGCTCCTGGACTTCAAATCCAGTGCGGGGCCCTACACGGCGTCCCGGGTGGGTTCGACTCCCACGCGCCTCCGCCAATTAAATCAATGAGTTGCAGGACTGGCCTCTTTGCCTCGCAAATCCAAAGAGGCCATTTTTTGCAAGTTGTAACCAAATTGTAACTGGTTTTGGATTCCAAGTAGGACTGGTGCTTTCTGGCCGCCTCTATCAATTCTTCGACATTCAAGAATAAAGTTGACCCCTTTTATCCCCTTATTATTTCAGCCAGCACAGCTTGCCGAGCGAGACCAGCTTCGACTTCCTGCAAGGAAATAGGGAAGTGTCCCTAATTCTTCTAATTCTCTCCCCAAGATCTACCCGCGATGCCATCCCCCGGAAAGGACGACCCCCGCCGGCGCAAGACGTTCTGTGGGGTGGGCGCTCGGCTCCTGGGATCTCTAATGATACCAGTTGACATGCCCTCAATGAACGCTACCACAGTCCATGATAGTGTGACCACCGCCCCCGGCCGTGACGAGTCGGAGCATCTGCTCGGGAATCGGATGGTCGCCGCGTCGGCAATGCGAAAGGCTGGGCATTTTGCCCAGCCTTTCCCCTGTATGTCAACGGTGGAGCGGGAAACGGGATTCCAACCCGCGACCCTCTGCCAAGAAGGTGGTCTGCCGAATTCGAAAAAAAGCGGGCGAATCGCGGCCTTGCTTGCGATTTCGAAACCCTGTGGCTCTGCGGGCTCGCGCTTCCTATCCCCGCTGCGCGCCCCGCGCCCGCTCGTTTGCCGTGAGCAGCCGCTTTCGCAGTCGCAAGCTCTTCGGCGTCACCTCCAGCATCTCGTCCTCGGCGATCCACTCCAGCGCCTGCTCCAGCGACATCCGCCGCACCGGCAGCAGTTGCACGCCGATGTCGGACGTCGACGAGCGGATGTTGGTGAGTTTCTTCTCTTTCGTGATGTTGACGTTGATGTCTCCCTCGCGCGCGTTCTCCCCGACGATCATCCCCTCATACACACGCTCCCCCGGCTCGATGAACATCTCCCCGCGCTTCTGCGCCCGCTCAATAGCGTACGCGACCGCGGCGCCCGCACGGTCCGCCACCAGCGCGCCGTTCGTGCGATGCTCGATATCTCCCTGCCACGGCTCATACCCATCGTACAGGTGGTTCAGCAGTCCGGTGCCACGCGTGTCCGTCAGAAACTGGCTGCGAAAGCCGATCAGCCCCCGCGATGGGATGCGGAACTCCAGCCGCACCCGACCCGTGCCGTGATTCACCATATTCGTCATACGCCCGCTGCGGCCAGCGATCTTCTGCGTCACGACGCCCACATAGTCTTCCGGACAGTCGATCACCAACTGCTCAATCGGCTCCTGCTTCACGCCGCGGATCTCGCGCGTGATCACCTGCGGCTTGCTCGCCGTCAGCTCGAATCCCTCGCGCCGCATCGTCTCAACCAGAATTGCCATCTGCAGCTCGCCCCGACCCGACACCATGAATGTGTCGGCCGAGTCGCCCGGCTCGACGTGCAACGCCACGTTCGTCAGCACTTCCCGCTCCAGCCGATCCTTCAGAATGCGCGATGTCACGAACTGCCCCTCTTGCCCGGCGAAGGGTGAGGTGTTGATCGAGAACATCATGCTCACGGTCGGCTCGTCGACGGTCACGCGCGGCAGCGGCCGCGGGTCATCCGCGTCGGTGATAGTGTCCCCGATGTTCACCTCGTCGAACCCCGCCAGCTGGACGATGTCCCCCGGCCCCGCCTCGGCCACCTCCACGCGCTCTAGCCCCTCGAACGCGTACAGATAGCTGATCCGCGCGCGATCGATGCTGCCGTTCTCACGCACCAGCCCCACTTCCTGCTTGGCGCGCAGGCGCCCGTTGACGACACGCCCCACCGCCAACCGCCCGACGAAGTCCGAGTAGTCGAGGTTGAGCACCAGCATTTGCAGCGGCGCTGATGGCTGATAGCGCGGCGCCGGGATCGTCCGGATGATCTCCTCGAACAGCGGCTGCAGGCGGTGGCACTCGCCTTCGGGCGTCAGCCGGCAGACGCCGTCCCGCGCGATCGTGTAGAGCACAGGAAAATCGAGCTGGTCCTCGTGCGCGTCGAGGTCGATGAAAAGGTCGTAGATCTCGTCCAGCACCTCCTGCGGCCGTGCGTCCTTCCGGTCGATCTTGTTGATCACGACGATCGGCGGCAGTCCCAGTTCGAGCGCCTTCTTCAGCACGAAGCGCGTCTGCGGCAGCGGCCCTTCGCTGGCGTCGACCAGTAGCAGCACGCCGTCGACCATCTTCAGCGTGCGCTCCACCTCGCCCCCGAAGTCGGCATGTCCGGGCGTGTCGACGATGTTGATCTTGTAACGGCCAAACCGCACTGCCGCGTTCTTGGCCAGAATCGTGATCCCCTTCTCGCGCTCTAGGTCGTTCGAGTCCATCACCCGCTCGACGACCTTTTGGTTCTCGCGGAAGACGCCGGACTGCCACAGCATTGCGTCGATCAGCGTCGTCTTGCCGTGGTCGACGTGAGAGATGATTGCGATGTTGCGGATGCCGTTTCGGACGGCGTTGCCCTTGAGGCCAGCGATTTGGGCTGTGGTCATGACGCTCCATCAAGAAAGCCGGGCGAGGTGCCCGGCTTCGTCAACGATTTCGGGAAAAAGACCTGGAGCGGGAAACGGGACTCGAACCCGCGACCCTCTGCTTGTGTGAATAAATGGGACGGTTCTATTTGTTGTGCCTTCCAACCCCCGGAAAATGGCACCGTCCCGATTTTTTCCCCAGCGAGCGCGCGTGCTTACCTGGCGGCAGGCACTGACGCGCAGGTGAAGCACGATGTTCGACTATTCTTTCATGCCCAAGAAGTAAATCGGCCTCAGAGGCAGAAGGCTCTTGTCTTCATCGGAAAGCTTGTCATAGAATTCCTGCCAAAGCCCGACAAAGCGATTGAGGTCAATCAATTCCACATGTACGTGTGAACTCCGAGCCGCCGCCCGTGCGTCGGGGGAAAATCCCCCCGTGGAAACAAATATGCCGACGTCTCCCTCCTTTTGAAGCAAGCCCATAAGTTGCCGGACTTCCTGAACGCTGGCGGGGGCCTCTCTGTGCTTGATCTGTACTTGAATTCGCGGGGATTGAGTTCCGAGAGGATCCCTGTAGGCCACAATGTCGACGCCACCGTCTTTCCCCTTAGGGGCGACAAACGGAGTGTAATAACCCATTCCCCGCAGGAGGGCAGCCGCGATGTCCTGGAACTCGTAGGGATTCTTGCCGTTGATGTACTTCTCAAGCCCTTCGAGGGCTTTCTGCTCCACATCCTCAAAGGCCACAACCTGCTCTGTTACCACGGTAGGGGTCTCCTCCTCGGGGACCTCAGCTGGTTCGGGTTGCGCTGCTTTCCACTTCCTGTATGCAGTTGTGGCTTGCTCTAGAAGCTTCTCCGGTCCAAGTTTCAAGGCCTCTTCACCCTCAGGTGTGATATACCAGATCCCCTTTTTCTTTACCAGATAGCCAGCCTTTACACAATCTATGCTGAAAAAGTGGAGAATGGATTCCCACCGGACGTAGCCGCTCTTTTCGTACCTTGCCTTGTCCCATTCGTCCAAGCTGACCGACGCCTTAACTTTGTTGAGCAGATCGCGCATGGCCATTTCTTTGCCATTGTCGCGCAAGATGGAAAGAGCCGCATGGGTTAGCCTCGCGGCAAGGGCTCGTGAGCGTGACAGCCTCTTTGGGGTACTCATATGCGCGTTTCTCCTTCTTGTATGCGTGGCCGAACGTCGACGGCGTAAGCGGCGAGCAAGGCGCGTCCGTCTGGACGCCGTTAGATGCTCTTTGCAGGAAGCCATTCCTGGTAACGCAATAACTCCACGCAGAGGCGCAGAACTTCTTCGTGTCCCGCGCCGAGCTTCTCGACATACTCCACGTGGCGCTCGCGGTGCCGCTGATCCAGCTCGGGCTGCGTGTCAGCGGTGAAGACTTGCGCATGATCGATGGGCGCAATGAGCCTTCCGAGGCGAGCCGCATAGAAGTCGCCCATGTGGAGGGCTGCCACGAAGGCAATCAGCTCGGAGGCCCTTCCCCGGAGAGTATCGAGGTCAGTGGACTCGGCGGCGAGATCGTACATGAAGCGCAGCCGGCGGTATAGAGGCTCGAACTGCGGCGAGAGAATAGCTGGATCCTTGAAACGACGGAACAGCACGAGACGTCCTCGGTCGATCATGTGCGTCGGGTTGTGCTGGTCATTCAAGTGGTGGTTGGGGCACAGCGGGAGCAGGTTGAGGATGTCGTGATTCGAGTTGTCGCCGTCGATGTGGTGCAGCTGCGGACTGGGCCCGCCACAGATGGCGCACAGGTAGTTGTACTCGCCCAGAACCTGGTCGCGGATTGCCCGCGGTACCGCCTTCCGATTTGACGCCATCAGTCACCACCCCTGTGCATCTAACTATGGATTATATGGTTTCCGTATAAGAACCCAGGGGAAATGGGGACACATCCCATGGGGAAATGGGGACACATCCCATTTATTTGGTCCCCCTCTTTGGTCTCCCCCGAGGTTCTCGGACCAGGCTTATTTCCAGTTCCGCCTCTATCCTCCCCACGAAATCTCCGTCACCCAAAGGTGTCCCCCTCCGCGTGCGATGTCTCAAGCCTTCCGTCACCCCAGGGAAAAGCGTCTCCTGGAGGAGGCTGACATGGTCCCCTCTGTCCTCCGGGAATTTGGTGTCAGGCTTGTCTTATTGAATTTTCGGAATTCCGTAATCCCTCGAGATCGTCCCTAAACACAAAAAGCACCGCGATCTTCGGATGGATGATCTTTACGGTGCCTCTGCCTTCTTTTCACCTCCTGCCAAAAGGCGGCAAAGTAACCTATATCCCTGCGAGTTAGCGCGAACCTTTGAAGGATGATCCCCTTTTCATCGGCTATTTAATCCCATCAGGGCTGGTTGTCAATGGCTTTTTGGATGCTCCGGTATGAGAGGGCAGGTCACGGTCACCGGAGAGAAGAAAAGAGGGCAGGCATTTTTCCCCACCCCCCAGCGGTTAGGACTGTGCCCAAATTGTGCCCATCCCAACCGAAAATCTTCCCAATTTTCCCAAGCTATTCCAACTTGACCTTTGTAACTGGTTGATATTTAAGTGCTTGAAATCGATGGGAAATCGCCCGCAGGTTAAGATCGCTCTTCAAATCCAGTGCGGGGCTCTACACGGCGTCCCGGGTGGGTTCGACTCCCACGCGCCTCCGCCAAAGAAATCAATAGGTTTCGGACCTGGCCTCTTTTGCCTGCAAATCAAGAGAGACCATTCTTTGCAGGTTGTAACCAAATTGTAACTGGTTTTGGATTCCAAGCAGGCCTGGTGCTTTCTGGCCGCCTCTATCAATTCTTCGACATTCAAGAATAAAGATTTGACCCCTTTTATCCGCCACCCCTGACTGGATGGTATTCAGTACGGAGTCTCCCGTAGCGTGTCGGCAATCTCCTTCTTGATTCGCTTCAATCCTGCTGTGGTCTTGTAATATTTCCTCACATCCCTTTCCAGAGTCTGCCAGGCCTTGGTATCCTCTCTGGCATAGAGATAGAGAATGGTCCGCTTCACGATCCGTTGCGCCAGGATATCGGAGAAATCCTCGTGCTTGGCGGAGAGAATCGCACGAGGCCGATCATCCCTGGAAGCTACCTCTTCTTCAATCGATTTGTCGATCTCAGCAGCTTCTTTCAAGTATCTGGCCTTGAACTGGCGGCAGACCACTGCCAGGCGCGAGGGCGTCAGATGGTAAAAGCAAGGAAAGAAAAGTTCAGAGTTGGCGTAGCTGGTATGGAAATAGGCGAACCTTCGATCTACGTCCTCGAAATAGATCTGTCCTCTTTGAAAGATGAAAGGATCGTCGAAATAGGGGGTGTCTCCTTCCGAACCTTCGGTAGAGCCCAGATACCGCAACGGCTTCTTTCCAATCCCCTTGGAAAAGAAATGATACCGGCTGCAACAATGGGCTCCTCCTGTGTATTCCTCGATCATCCAGTATGTCGCCGGACTCGCTTCGATTCGCGTGTAACTCATGTAGAACGATTCGGGAAGGTCTTTCACTTTCCTGCCCCTGTCCCGGACGACCAACCTCTGCCACGATTCCGCCGGCCCCAACAATTCCTTCTCTTTTCCGGGCAACAGCTCGAAGGATATCCCTTCTCCCACGTCTAACATTACGGGCTTGTCTTCTCGCAGTAATCCTTCCAGCCTGACCTCTGCTGCGATGCGTGGGTGGCCTATCTGCTCACTGCTGGCAGGGAGCGTGAGAAAGGCAAGAATCAAGCAGAAGCAGAAAAAATGGGGTAAGTATCGGATGCCCCCTACTCTGCTTCGATTCGACCTGTATCCTGGCTCTTCGGTCGCCACGACCTCGATGAGGACCGGCACTCCTCGCAAGTTAGGCACACGATCCGGCGTTGCCCCGTACTGTATCTCCGTAGTGTCGGGGAGAGTGGGCATGGACACCTTCATGGATTTCCTCGACTGCCTGCGACCGCTCGGCCTGATGGTCAGCTTCGGCAATGCCTCAGGCCCGGTGCCGCCGTTTAATATCGGCACCCTCGCCCAAAAAGGTTCGCTCTTTCTCACGCGTCCCATGCTGTTGCATTACACCGCGGCGCGCGAGGTCTTTGCCGTGGTGAAGAGCGGGAAGGTGAAGATCTCGATCAATCAGACCTATCCGCTCAAAGAAGCGGCCCAGGCGCACCGCGACCTGGAGGCGCGCAGGACAACGGGCTCGACTGTCCTGCTCCCGTAAATGTGTTGAGGTCAATAGGCCGCTTTTCGGGCTTTACGCCTATTACGCCGGCTTTTCCGCCGCGGCGTTCTCCCCTGCAATGCGACCCGTTATGATGGCTCTCGGCATGCCGATCACCCCCAGTCCGCCCGCCGCCTCGCCTCCCGCATAAAGACCGGGGATGACGTTGCCGTAGATATCCAGGACCTGGGCCTTGGCGTTCACCGCCAGGCCGCCGCAGGTGTCGTGAACGAACAGGCTGATCCACACCGCGTAGAAGGGCGGAGTCTCTATCTTGGACTGGAGCAGGTTTTTGGGCTTGCCGAAATCAGGATCCGTACCCGCGTCCACATAAGCGTTGTATTTTTGAACGGTCTCCGCGAGAGCATCGCCGGGCACATTGATCAATTTCGCCAGTTCAGTTAGGGTCGGCGCCCCGAAGGCACAACCCTCCTCGGTGGCGGGAGGGTTAGGATTCCACTTGTACTTCTTGGCTGCCGCATCGTCAAAGAGAGTCCACAGCACATGGTCCTCTTGAGATAGACCGGCATCGGAGAAGGAATAGGTTCCCAGCGACGGGAGGTCCTCTTCGTTGACAAACCGCCTTCCGAATTTGTTGATGAAGATAACATCGGCCATTCGTGGGCCGGCGATGGAAAGGCCCGGTGCTCCATAGGACGAGTTCAGGGGAAAATTGTAATGTTTGGTCCCAAATTTCCGGCGGAAGAGGGCGATGTCCACGGTCATGTCGCTCTTCAGGGCGGCGCCCACTTCCAGGCCCGCCTGAATGCCACTCCCGTCAGGGTTGACAAACGGCTCTCCGCTGGCGGGCAGATCCTCCGTCAGTCTGGAATCGAATAGCATGCGCGTGAACTTGTGCCCTTTCCAACCCCCGGTGCCCAGGATGACAGCCTTTCTTGCCTTGAAATACAGCTTACTCCTGCCGGCCTGTACCTCTACTCCCAAGACCCTGCCCGTCATACCGCCTTTCCGGATGATCCCGGTCATCTTGTGTTCTGCCAGGATCTCAACTCCTTTCTTCTTGGCAAAGCTTTCCAGAGGCTTGATCAGCCCTGCGCCGCTCGATACCCCGTCAGCCGTTTTGAGGCCCGAGGCGCCGGGTCCCTCCTTATCCCACCAGAGGTAGTGATAGACCACGGTTGGTTGGGGCGCTCCCCCCCATGGTGCGAGAGTCTCCATGAACCGCACGCCCCGCTGCTCCAACCAATCCAGAGTACCAGGGTTGGCATCACAGAAAGCGCGAAGCAGTTCCGGGTCATCTCTTTTGGTGTAGCGTTCCTTGTAATCCGACATCCTCTGGAACAGGACCTCGGGTGAATCTTGTATGTGGTTGAGCTTTTGTATTCGGGTGCCGCCTTGAAGATTCAGGAGGCCGGCAGCGATAACCCCGCATCCACCCACTTCCTTGCCTTGCTCCAGCACGATCACTGAAGCGCCCTTTTCCACCGCGGCGATGGCGGCAGGAAGTCCCGCCGGTCCGGACCCAACCACGATCACATCGACTTCCTTGTCCCAATTTTCCGGGACTGCGGCCGCTGCGGCCGGAGCCGGCATGAATGAGCCGAGCGCACCGGCAGCCGCTGCGCCGGCTCCAACAGCAACGACCGCATCCTTGAAGAACTGTCGACGGGTAATCTTGTCCTTGCCTGACATCACATTTCTCCTTTCCCGGATTCTTTCTGCATCGATACCCCCAGAACCCTAAATGCGGACCTGAGTGGCAATCACACCGCCGGCGTGACGCTTAGAGCGAATGCTTGCATTCGCTCCTTATGGTATTTACGGCCATATCTGATAAGGGTATCGCAATAGAAGCGACGGTCTTCGTCGTCGAAAAAGACAGGGACGCGATTGTTCCCCCGCTGGGTTACATCATGAGGATAATCCACAGCAACTGCACGGGCAATTCTCGGCATGAGGGAGATGGTAGTTTCTTGTTCATAGCATGTCAATCAGATAAATGGGGAAATGTCCTTTATTCTTCCTTATCCATTTATTCTTTTAAGGGGGGTATCAACTTAAAGCAAGTAACCCCTACATATTGTGGTTATCCTCCACGAGGTGACGGTATAGCGTGGGAGCGGTCGCTACCGCCTGCTCTATAAGCCGATAAAAAAGTAGTCCCCGTGA